>Ga0210057_1000747_pt1 | contig 53154 bp, 56 predicted proteins | sample CryGeyCG2114_010_2_FD_183968 | JGI IMG/M metagenome (GOLD analysis project Ga0210057, IMG submission 183968) | Groundwater microbial communities from aquifer - Crystal Geyser CG10_big_fil_rev_8/21/14_0.10 (SPAdes) (version 2) | ecosystem: Environmental > Aquatic > Deep subsurface > Groundwater ...
ATTAAAAAAAATCCAGAAACCCGTGTTGACCCAAGCAATGTTGTTAATCTAAAAGATCTACCTAAATAGATGCAGTTTCAAGTTCCACAATTCATAGATACTGAGGACAAGATTGTTGGCCCTCTTTCGATAAAGCAATTCGCGTATGCTGCTGGTATAGCTGCTCTTCTTGCTGTTTTGTTTCCCCTCCTAGAATTCTGGCTTTGGATGATCTTTTTTACGATATTCGGTGGATTCGCAGCTGTTCTGATATTTGGAAGGTTCAATGGTAGGCCCATAACAGTCCTCTTTAGGGCTCTATTTGAATCTATCTGGGCTCCAAGTGTATATAAATATTATTCTGGCAAAGAAATCGAGGGCCAAAAGAAGGCTGTCTCTCCAATAACAATTACTGCCACCAAGTCCCCCATAAAACCACAGCCGCAGATTCAAGAAGCAGCCATATCAGAACCCCCAATCGCGAAGCCGGGGATCTCAAAGGCAGCAAAACCAGACTTCGGAGGAATCAAGAATCTAATGAATAGAATAAACACATCCAAAACTGCAATTCCTCAAAGGGAAAAACCTCTTCAATCCCAAACAGACCCATTCGCTTTTCCAAAAGAAAGGTACCAAGAAGTAACCCACATAACGGGAGAGAGGGAAGTTGCTAAAAGAGTAGACTATAGAAAATAAGTATAATTAGCTCGACATGGCATCATCAGCAAGCACACAAAGCTTAATACCCATAGACAGAATTCAGAATGGAATTGTCTATATGAAAGATAAAACTCTTAGGAGAGTTGTTCTTGTTGATGGAATCAACTTCGATCTTAAATCGGAAGACGACCAAAAGAGTATAATCTCAGCCTACCAAGACATGCTCAACTCACTAGACTTTCCAATCCAAATAAATGTTCACTCCCGGAAGTTAAATATTGAAGACTATCTCAAAAACCTAGAAGACCTAAAAGACACGGAGGATAACAACCTTATGAGAACACAGATAGATGAATACACTAAGTTCGTTGAGTCTTTTGTTGGGGAGAATGCCATTATGGAGAAATCCTTCTTTGTTGTTGTTCCATATGATCCAATGGGTCTAAATATAAGAAGTTCCGAAAGTGTTATTAGTAAAATAGTCTCTCCCAAAAATAGTGACGAAGAGGAATCTCGAGAAAACCACGCAGAACAACTTAACCTTAGGGTTAGTGATGTTGTCTCCTCCCTAAGAAGGATTGGTCTTAGAGCCATACCCCTAGAAGATCCCGAGCTCTTAGAGCTTTACTTCAACTCATACAATCCATCCACTGTAGAAAAGACTGGTCAGAGTGTTGGTAGAAAGGGTTTGCGAGGAACGGACAACATCGCAAACCTTTCTGCTCCTAAAAGAGTGGAGATTAAATCAAAGCATATTAAGGTTGGTGAAAAATTTAGTAGATCTCTCTTTATCTCCGACTATCCAAGATACCTATCAACGGGCTGGTTGTCTCCGATAATTAACACTCCCGAGACCATGGACCTATCCATCTTCATTCACCCATCAGACACGGGGGTAATTCTAAAAAACCTTAGAAAGAAGGTTGCGCAGATAGAGTCTCAAATATCCGTAGAGGCAGAAAGAGGTTTGGTTAGAAACCCATCCCTAGAAACAGCATTTCAAGATGCTGAGAATCTAAGGGACGCACTAACTCAATCTAGAGAAAAGTTCTTTGAGGTTGGCATATATATGACAATTCATGGTGATACAGAAAAAGAACTCGATCGAATAGAGTCTGAGCTAATCAGCACACTAGATAGAAGGCTTGTAACCCTAAGGCCCGCTGTCTTCGAGCAGCTGAAGGCTTTTCAGTCCGTAGCCCCGTTAGCAAAAGATAGGTTAAATATTCACACCGCCCTTAATTCTGGTCCAGTATCCTCATTCTTCCCATTTGTCTCTGGAGAGTTAACATCCGACGAAGGCGTTATGTATGGAGTTAATAGGCACAACAACACCCTGGTTATCTTCGACAGGTTCTCCCTAGAAAATGCCAATATGACAATTTTTGCAAAAGCTGGTGCTGGTAAGTCCTATGCTGCAAAGCTTGATATCCTAAGGAGCTTGATGCTTGGGACAAGTGTTATTGTGGTTGATCCAGAAAATGAATATGAGCGTTTAGCAGAAGAGGTTGGAGGATCTGTCTTTAAGATATCTCTGGATTCGGAAAATAACATTAACCCTTTTGAAATTCCAATTATCCCGAAAGATGAAACGCCTAGTGAGGTTTTGAAAAGTCATGTTGTTAATTTAACAGGCCTTATTAAACTCATGCTCGGAGAGGTCTCTGCTGAGGAAGAAGCAATCCTAGACCAAGCCATCACAGAAACATATGCATCCAGAGACATAACCCCGGATACAGATTTCGATGGAAAAACTCCTCCTCTATTAGAGGACCTCGAATCCGTTCTTAGGAACATGGATGGAGGGAAAAATATGGCAGAGAGATTATATAGGTTTACAAAGGGTAGCTATGCTGGATTCACCAACAAGCCAACCAATGTAGATATCAATAATAGGCTAATTGTTTTCTCTATTAGAGATCTGGAGGACGAGCTAAGACCAGTAGCTATGTATATTATCCTTAACTTTATCTGGAGCCTAGTTAGGGCAAAGCTAGAAAAAAGACTTATGGTTATCGATGAAGCTTGGATTATGATGCGCAACGAAGACAGCGCCTCGTTCCTCTTTGGGTTGGCGAAACGAGCAAGAAAATATTACCTGGGAATAACGACCATCACTCAAGATGTGGAGGATTTTCTAAACTCTCCATATGGAAAACCTATTATCACAAACTCTTCTCTTCAATTGCTTCTCAAACAATCAACTGCCGCCATTGATATGGTTGGAAAAGCTTTTGGCCTCACAGATGTAGAGAGAAACTATCTTGTAGAGACAGATATTGGGAAGGGTCTCTTTATAGCTGGGCTAAAGCATGTCGCTATTCAGGTTGTGCCGTCCTTCTTTGAAGACAAACTAATAACAACCAACCCTGAAGATATTCTTGAAAGCGAAGGGCTGTAGACTTATATGGATGATAAAAAAATATCTCTAGTAGAATCGGTCCTTCTTTTGGGTATTGCTATCATAATGGACGGGTTAGAAATCATTCTAAATGTTCTTGGAATTAGTTTTTCGATTATAGCGCTAGACTTTCTGGTACTCGGTTTTATCCACCTTGTCCTTTGGCTAAAAGGAGCTGATTGGAAGGCTGCCACGGGGAGTAACGCCATAGAAGCCCTTCCCATCCCACTACTAGACGCTCTTCCTATAAGAACCTTCGGGTTAGCTTGGTCTATATATAGATCAAACAGAGAAGACCTCCCTGGTAAAGAAACTTCTAAATCTAGTTTTTTATCAAAAATTAAAAGTTTAGCCTCTAAAGCTCAGTAGGCTTAACCACAACGTGTCTTTCTTTTGCCTCACCCTCACTACCAGTTTCAACATCTGGTCTTAAAGAGAGCTCGTTGTGAATAATCATTCTCTCGTACGAGTTCATTGGAGGCAGTGGAACCCTCTCTTTTGTAACCGCTGCCTTCTTGGCAGCAGTCCTGGCAAGTTTCAGTATAATAGCCTCTCTATCTCTCTTGTAATTATTAACATCAAAAAATAACTGCGTGTCTTCGGTTCCCGTCATAAGCCTCCCTAGATGAGTTAAGGCTTTTACCAACTCTTGGTTCTTCTCAGAAGAGATACTGTCGTCCCTTATTAAAACATTTATCTTGTTTTGCTCTTCGTCTGGTTCAATAGTAACGCTATCAAATCCGATTAGACTAATTATCTTCTTTGTTTTCTCTAACATCTTTTCCATCATCATTATCTACTTTTGGTCCACTAGTTGATCTATTTACCACAAATTGCTGGAAAATGGAAAAAAGTGTAGTTGTTGTCCAGTAAAGCCCAACGGCTGCTGGAAGGTTATATAGGATGGCCAATGTTATTCCTGGCATAATAAAAATCATTCTCTTGCCAAGCTTTTCTGCCTGAGAAAGCTCCTCCTTGTTGGTGTTCTTACCCTTCTTAGAAAGAGAGATCTTCCCTTGAATATATTGAAAAGCCGCGGCAAACCCCGCAATCACTAAATTGGGTGAAGTTAGATCAACTAACCCCAAAAAAGTGTGCCCGGGTACCCCGCTTAGATCAATAAATGGATATAGAAGGACCATGGACTCTTCTGTAAAGCCATTTATAAAGATCTTATATAAAGAAAAAATTATGGGCAGCTGGATTAATAGGACAAAGATTGGCGTGAGTGGGTTCACTTTGTGCCTATTATAAAGCTCCATTATGTGTTTGGCTTGGGCCTCTTTGTCGTCTTTGTGTTTCTTCTGAATCTTCTTTATCTCAGGCTGGAGATCTTGTGTAACCCTCTGGTGTTTAGCTGTTTTGTGAAAAAGTGGGAAAAGGACAACTCTAACTAGGGTTGTCATTAAAATAATAGCCACGCCCAAATCCATAAATGAAGCGTGCTGATAAAGCCAAGCTAAAGCATTGAATAGCGGCTGATACAAAATTAGTGTGAAAAATTCTTTCATCTATAGATTCTTTAATCCCTCTTCTAAATCTCTCTCTAGAGCCTCTCTGGTAACAGAGTCAGTCTTCATAATAGGTTGGTTTATCACGACAAGCAAATCAACCGAATTGTCTCCTCGATCCCCCTTTAGATACGTCCTCATATAATTAAAAACTAGTCTTCTAATAGAGTTCCTAAGAAAAGCACTCTTGGCGATCTTCTTTGAGATAACAACGCCGACCCTTGAGCGTCCCAAACCATTCTTGTCGGATTTTATAGATAAAAAATTTCCCCTGAAAACCGTCTTGGCTTTAGGGGAAAATTTTTGTATGGGAAGCTTATCTCTTTTTGCTAGCACTTGGGGTTAGTTTTTTTCTTCCTTTCCTCAACCTTCTCTTTAAAACATTCTCTCCTCCAGTGCTTTTCTTTCTAGATAAGAATCCATGGGTCTTAGCCCTCTTTCTCTTATTTGGTTGGTATGTTCTCTTTGGCATATCGGGGATATTATAGCTCCTAAGTTGGGTTTTGTTAACCCCAAAACAGTTTTCCACAGGTAATCCACACTTAGCCCAATTTTCAAATGTTTGACCTACAAAATCAAACACCTAGAATAGGTTGTATGGAAAAGCCAGTTGTTGACTCCACCCAAACCGATGAACTGTGGACGTCCGTGCTTTCCGAGATTGAACTCCAGGTTTCGAAACCAAATTTCATAACCTGGTTTAAAAATTCAAAGCTCATAGAAAACAGGGATGGGGTTGCTTTAATTGCTCTGCCTAATAACTTTGCCAAGGAGTGGGTGGAGAGTAAATATCATAAATTAATTCTTGGCTCGTTAAGATCCGTAAATGGATCCACTAAAAATATTGAATATGTTGTTGAGGGCTCTTTGTCCCAAAAAGTCATTTCTCGCAGAAGAAGAAATATCGTTCAGAGTGAACCAGATGAAAAACAGCTCGCCTTTCAAGAGATGCGAGTTGATCCAGAAACAAATCTTAATCCTAAATATAGTTTAGACTCCTTTATCGTTGGTGGATTCAACGAATTGGCATACACGGCAGCCATGGCCATAGTTGAGGATGTTGGCCACAAATATAATCCTCTTTTTATATACGGAGGAGTGGGGCTCGGGAAAACCCATCTCATACAAGGAATCGGCAATGAGGTGAGACGGCTATCCAACAACGAAGTTGGGGTAAAGTATGTAACCTCAGAAAAATTCACTAATGATGTTATCTGGGCTATTAGGAATAGGCGCGTGGAGGATATCAAAAAGAACTATAGAAACGTAGATGTTTTAATAATCGACGACATCCAGTTCCTGGGAGGGAAAGAGATGACTCAACAAGAGTTCTTCCACACCTTCAATGCTCTTCATGAAAACAATAAGCAGATCATAATATCCTCCGACCGGCCACCGTCATCCATAGCCACCCTCGAGGAAAGATTAAGATCTCGATTTGAAGGAGGAATGGTTGCTGATATTAGTTTTCCTGAGTATGAATCCCGTTTAGCAATTGCAAAATCGAAACTACAGGACCGTGGCATAATGCTCGAGGACAAAATTTTAGAAATCGTTGCCAAAAAGGTTCAAAACAATATCCGAGAAATCGAGGGAATATTAAACAAGCTTGTCTTCCACCAAATAACATACAAGAGGCCGCTAGATTTAATAACCGCCGAGCAGATCATCTCTGAGGTAACCAACAAATCAATTACTCGAGCCACACCTAATCAAATAATTAAAACTGTTGGTAACTTCTTTGAGATTTCACCCAACGAGCTGGTTGGGAGATCAAGAAGTAAGGAGTATGTTAAGCCCCGCCAAATTGCCATGTATTTGCTTCGTGAGCTTCTTAACATGTCGTACCCGGACATTGCCAGCAAGGTGGGTAAAAGAGACCACACAACGGCTATATACGCCTGCAAGAAGGTCTCTAGAGAGGTTAGTAGCGACAACGACCTCAGCCAGAAAATTATCATGATAAAAGACGATGTTAATAAGATCGGATAAACCTGTGGATTGTTTCTTAATACCGTTGGGGAAGAAAGCAGTCTTAAAAAATAGTTCTGGTCGAGTGGCAAGTTGGTCCACCGGTTATACCACCACTTGATCCACAGTTTGTTAATGCGGAGGGGTTTAAAAAACTAGAAATAAAGCGTACAAATTAACTTATACACAGATTCCACACCACTACTACTACGACTATGAAAATAATAATATTAAAAAGTAATTTTAAGAGCGGACTAGATGCAGTGGGGAAAACTCTCGGAGTGAATACGAATCTTCCTATCCTGAGTAATGTTTTAATTCAAACCGAGAATAACAAAATTAAATTCTCAACAACTAATTTAGAGGTTGCTGTAACCAAGATCGTCTCTGGAAAAATAATCGAAGATGGTTCTCTAACAATCCCCTTCTCGCTACTCTCGAATATTATTAACAACATCAACACGGAGAGAATCAATCTAGAGAGCAAAGACAATAATCTCGTTATTAAAACAGATAATTACGAAGCAACCATTCAGGGTATCGACAAAAACGAATACCCGATTATTCCAACCATCGAAGGAGAGAAGGAAACGCTTGACGTAAAAACATCTTTTCTTAAAGATGGTCTTTCCAAAACAATTGTTGCAGCAGAGGTTTCCGACCTAAGGCCAGAGATCAGCGGAGTTCTTTTTTGGATAGAGCAGAAATCGTTCAGATTGGTGGCAACAGACAGCTTTAGGTTGTCAGAATACACATTCCCTTCAGGTCAGTATAAGAATGGCTTCAGCGAGGAAAAGAAGGTAACTGTGCCTATGCGTACAGCACAAGAGGTTTTAAGAATTGCAGGAGAGGACGAAGATCTAAAAATTTCTGTTGATGAAACTCAAATACTTTTTGCAACAGAAAGTATGGAAATTATTTCCAGAACCATCGAGGGAGATTTTCCAGACTACCAATCAATAATCCCCAAAGAACACGACACAAGAGTTATTGTGGACAGAGAAGAATTAATAAACGGCGTTAAGCTCGCAAGCTCTTTCTCTGGAAGGGGAAGCGAACTAACCCTAAAAACAAAAAACCAAAAGGTTGTGGAGATTCACTCCAGTGATAGCAGTCTTGGTGGTAATAAATATTTGATATCAGCGAAAATAGAAGGACCCGACACAGATATAATATATAACTGGCAGTTCCTCTTAGATGGACTTAAAAGCGATTCGTCTAAAGAAGTTCTTCTAGAACTAAACGGAGAAGAGAAACCAACAACCATCAAAACTCCTAGTGGATCAAGCCACTTCTATATACTTATGCCCATAAGGCCTTAGTCAATTGAGAACTCTATATTTTTCTCAAAAACATCACCATCTTCATCTTTAATCTCTACTTTTAGTTCTAGGTTAGATTTTCCCTCAAGATTGTCTAGATCAATCCTCTCTTTAATGGTGAAGTCATCCCCCAGGTCACCATTCTTGGATAGGATTAGGTCGTTTTCAACATAAACCCTAACCCTCTTTAGAGTTTTTTCAGATTTTATATCTATCTCTAAATCAAACGGATTTTTAACAACACTCTTGTCTTTGGGAGAGTCTATTTTAATAGAAAGCGGCCCACCTCCATCCAGGTCGTCATTGGTGATGATAGGAATTCTAATACTCTCTTTTCCATTAGCGGATAACCACGCCTCAATTCCCTCTTCCCAGTTTTGATATTGAGAGTCGCCCTCTCTGCCTAGATAATAAAGAATGCTATGGAGCTCGCCATCAACCAGTTTTCCAGAAAGGATTGGGTTGTCTGAGAGAACGGGTTCTGGAGATGGGAACATCTCAGCTTCTGTTAGTGGAAGCGCTTCAGAAAGAAAGGCGTGCCACATTGGGAGGGCTGCCAAGATACTGCTTCCTTGTGGAGTAAGGGGCGTGCGGTCATTATTTCCAGCCCAAACACCCACAGTTAGATTTGGTGTGTATCCAAAAGCCCAAGCATCTCGATAGTCGTTGGTTGTACCAGTTTTAAGGGCTAACTGATATCCAGGGACTATGGTTAGTCCTAAGCTCGATGAATATAGGGCAGACCTTAACTCCACACTAGAGAGGATGTTGTTAACCTGTCGCACACTTTGACTATCAACCACCCTGCTCTCACTCTGTTTAAACTCCTCAAGGATCTCTCCATCAGAAGACTCTACTTTTAGGACCATAACAGGGTTGTTGTATAGGCCGTCATTGGCTAGTGTCGCATATGCATTAACAAGCTCTATCATCTTAACCTCTCCTCCTCCCAGAACTAGCGAAAGCCCAAATCTTTGTGGATCGTCGAAGGTTTTTACTCCCATTAGTTCAGCATTAGCCACAGCATCACTTAATCCAACTAGGTAGAGCGTCTTAACGGCAGGAACGTTTACGGATTGGGATAGCGCAGCCGCCATAGTCATAGGCCCCCTAAACCTAAGATCAAAGTTTGATGGGCTATAACAGTTTGGGGGACAACTTACAGAGAATTCAGTTGGGACATCCCACAAAACAGTGTCGGGGGTCATACCCTCTTGAAAAGCCGTCATATAAACAAATGGCTTGAAGGCAGATCCGGGTTGCCTCAACCCCTGGAGTGGAATATTAAAGTTGCCATCGAATTTACAGCTAACCCCCTCAGCGCATCCTTCTGGCTCTGGATCCCCGAAATAATCCTTAGACCCAACAAGGGCCAGAACATGACCATTGTTGGGGTCAAGAGCAACAAGAGCTCCGTTATGTCCCTTATAAATCTCAGTATTCCTCTCAGCATTTTCCTTAACAGCAACCTCAGCTATCTGTTGCATTTCCCAATCAAGAGTTGTTGTAACCTTTAGTCCAGCCGTTCTCAGAACATCCTCCCCATATTTACTTTCCAAATACTCTTCTATAGCCAAAGAGAAGTGTGGGGCCTTAATGCTAGAATCGGATCGAGGAAGAATCTCTGGCAAATCTTCACCAGCATCATTTAGTTGTTGCTCGTCTATGTAGCCGAGCTGATTCATCTCAGAAAGAACAAAGTTTTTTCTATTCCTTAAATCTTCTTTGTGTGTTCCCCATGGAGAGTAGTAGCTTGGTGCTTTTGGCAGTGCGGCTAGGGTTGCAGCTTCGTTTATTGAAAGGTCTTGAGTGGTTTTACCAAAAAAAACTTTTGAAGCAGACTCTACGCCATAAATATTAGGACCATAGGAGACCTGGTTTAGATACATGTCTAAAATCTGGTCTTTTGTATAGGCCTGTTCAAGTTTGATAGCTAGAGCCAGCTCCTTAATCTTTCTAATGATTGTTTTCTCTGGGCTAAGAAAGGTGGTTTTAGCCAGCTGTTGTGTGATGGTTGATCCACCCTGATCAAATCGTCCTCTAATTATGTTTATAAAAAAAGCTCTAGATATTCCCCTAACATCAAATGCACCATGATCATAGAAGGAGCCATCCTCGATACTTATAGTTGCCCACCTAACAATATCTGGAATCTCGTCAGCCCCAATTATAGTCCTTCTCTCTTCTCCATAAATCTCATACAACAGAACCTCCTCTGTTCGGTCATATATTTTGGTGGACTCAGCTATGGCTAGCCCTGAGACTTCACCTGGTCCAGGAACACTTGTCGTAAAGAATAGGAACAAAAAATAAAGAAAACCAATTAGCCCAGTGGCCACACCAATCAAAAAAAGTATTTTTAAGTCCCGTTTTATCGCTCCAGACATTATATAACTACATTTTATGACAAAGCCGCCTCTTTTTATAGGGCGGCTTTGTTGTGACTACATGTCCTCGTCTTCGTCGTCGTCATCCTCTTCGACGTCGTCGTCTGTGTCGTCATCCTCTTCCTCTAAATCATCGTCTTCTTCATCGGTGTCCTCATCCTCAAGAAGAAGCTCTTTATCTTCAAATTCTGTCATAAAAATATTTATTTCAAACGACCTTTTCACCTAACCCAAAAAGCATGGTTTAGGCTAAGCAAGGACGAGTATATAAAAGAACACCATTATGTCAAGGGTTTTTTGAAAGCTCTATTTAGGGGGTCAAAAGAGCCCCTTATGGCTATGGCTATGGCATCCCACTCATCATCCGGACCAGTTACCTCAATATCCCCCAAAGTCATTACTACGGCCCTCTTTATGTCCTCTTTATTAGCAGCACCATTTCCACATATAGCAGCCTTAATGTCGCTCGGACTATACTCGAGTATGGGGATTCCTTCTTTGTGGCAACAATGAAGTATCACCCCTCTAGCTTCAGAGACAGACATTACGGTTTTTCTATTGTTACTAAAGAAAACCTCCTCTATAGAGACAACATCCGGTTTGTGTTTTTTGATAACTCGCTCTATCCCCGAGGATATAACCGTTAACCGATCATATCTATCTGCTTTCTCATCTCCAATTAAGCCAGACTCTATTAGGCGCACACCCTTATTTTTTTCTATAACCCCATAGCCAACCCTCGTTGTGCCAGGATCTATTCCAAGAATAATCATTCTATTTTCATCTGGGTGTATATATTTCCCACATCATCGAGGTCTTCGAGACCCTCTATCAATGATTCAATTTTTCCCCTAGTTTCACCGGAAACATCCATTGGAAACTTTGGGAAGTACTCACCATCTCTAGGTTCAAAAGCCCACATCAGGCTTCCCGGGTCCCCAATCTTAGCATTGTGGTCCTTCAAAACCTTTCTAACCTCAGCAACAGTCCTGTTTGTGTTGTCCGTTGCTGCTTCAATAATCAAACCAACCCCATCTGGACCATAGGCTTCAAAAAGAACACCCTCGAGATCATCCGACTCAGCTGCCCTATTAACAGCCCTCTCTATGTTTAACAAAGGAAGGTTCTGTTTCTTGGCCCTATCAATAGCACTCCTTAGGGTCGGATTAAAGTCCGGATCAGAATTTTCTCTAGCCGCGATAGTTATCATGTTGGCTAGTTTAGAAAAAAGTTTTCCCCTATCTTGATCAGCCTTACCCTTCTTATGTTTTATTTTTTTCCACTTACTGTGTCCTGACATTTCTTTGCAATTTAGTTTACCCAAATCTATTATAAAAAAGGATGGTCAAATTAAGCAAAACCCCCATAGACGATAAACTAGCAGATCTTAGAAAAGAAGCGGAGGAAAGAGACGCGGCTAGAATATCAGGAATGGAAAACATTCCTTATATAAACCTAAGAGAGACCCCCATAGAAACAGAGGCCCTAGAGCTTCTATCGGAAAAAATAGCTAAAGAAACAGCCATTCTTATTTTTAAAAAAGAAGGAGATGAGGCTCATGTTGCAACAAGAAGCTCGGCAAGCGAAGGATATGCAAAAGCAAAACTTCTTCTAGAAGAGAAGGGACTGGTGGTTGTCCCAAGGATTGCCTCCATAAGTTCAATAAGAGAAGCTCAAGAGAAATACAAATCTATTAAAGAAGAAGAGATGGGTGGTGCCGCTAACAGAATTGAGATTAAGGAAAGTGAAATAAAAGAGAGAATTTCCCTAGAAGACGTTGAAAAGGAAATCGGTGAGATAAGAGAAGAGCTCGACACATCAAAGATATTAAAAACAATAACCAAAGGAGCTCTTTCTCTTAGGGCTTCAGACATTCACGTCGAAGCCAGGGCAAAAAACACAGAGATAAGATATAGGGTTGATGGGGCCCTTCACTCAGCCGGATCCATAAAAAGTGAAATTGGAGCTAGAATTTCATCTAGAATAAAACTCCTATCAAATCTAAAGCTAAACATAAAAGACGAAGCCCAAGACGGAAGGTTCACAATCTATAAAAACGAGAGACCAGTTGAGGTAAGGGCTTCTATCGTTCCATCAGAATATGGAGAGTCGCTAGTTCTAAGGGTTCTTGACCCAGAATTAGTGGGGCTAGGGATAACAGATCTTGGGATGGGCGAGCTTGACGAAAAAACTGTTAGAAGAGTAATAAAAAATCCAAACGGCATGATCCTAACAACTGGACCAACGGGCTCTGGAAAAACAACTACTCTCTACGCATTTCTGAAAGAGAAGAATAAATCTCAAAATAAACTGATAACCATTGAGGATCCAATAGAATATCACCTGGAAGGTGTTGAGCAAACACAGGTTAGTGAAGAGGACAACTACACTTTTGTCTCAGGGCTAAGGTCTATCCTTAGGCAAGATCCAGATGTAATCATGATTGGAGAAATTAGAGACGAGGAAACCGCCAAGACAGCAGTTGACGCATCTTTAACGGGCCACCTTGTTTTTTCAACCCTACACACCAACGATTCGATAGGGACCATACCAAGGTTAATAGATCTTGGTGTGGAGCCTTCTGTTTTGGGCTCTGCTCTTAATATAGTCATTAGCCAAAGGCTTGTTAGAAAACTTTGTCCCTCTTGTGCCAAAGAAAAAGAGCCAACACAAGAAATGAAAGAGAATATAGAGAACTTCCTGAGCTCCATGCCAGAAGATCGAAGAGTTAAATCTTGGAGCTTGCGAGAAAATGGGGACTGTAAAGAATGCTTAGGTGGCTTTAAGGGGCGAGTTGGCTTATTTGAATTGTTCGAGGTAGACGAGAGGATAGAGGAGATATTAAATGAGGTTGAAGAAGATAAAAATATAATCAACAAACTTAAAAAGATCACTCAAGAAAAAAGGATGATCTCACTCAAAGAAGACGGCATCTTGAAAGCATTGAATGGAGATACTACTCTAGAGGAAGTAGAGAGTATTGCTGGGCCGATCGACTGGACTGTATATAAAAATAGAGAGTAAAGATCTGCGGGCAGGGTTGGGGTTCCTAAAAAGGATTAAAGGATCTCTCCGAGGAGTAATCCAGCCGGAGCCAAATTATCCAAATGCTAAGAGAAATCCGATGCCCGCAGGTCCTTAATCTCTACTCCCATACTTTTAACACATATAGAACGAAATGTCAACACCATGACAGAAGATGAGAAAACAGACAACCCAATACCCGAAGATGATCAAGCAGTAGATGTTATCTTAAGACCTAAACAGTGGGATGATTATATTGGCCAAGAAAAGGTAAAGGAGAATCTAAGGATTATAATTGATGCCGCAAAAATGAGATCTAAACCAGTAGACCATATTCTTTTTTATGGTCAGGCTGGGTTGGGAAAGACTACTTTAGCAAAATTAATATCTAGAGAACTGGGAGCAAACATTAAGACAACATCAGGGCCAGCAATTGAGAAGGTTGGAGACCTTGCTGCCATCCTAAGCAACTTGGAGGAGGATGACATGCTCTTCATAGACGAGGCCCACAGATTAAACAAAATGATCGAAGAGGTTTTGTACCCTGCTATGGAGAGCAGAAAGTTAAACATTATCATTGGCAAAGGAACTGGGGCTAGAACCATATCTTTAGACCTTCCCCCTTTTAGTTTAGTCGCAGCGACAACTAGAGTTAATCTTCTTTCTGCTCCTCTTAGATCAAGATTTGGAGCAACCTTTAAGCTCGACTACTACAACGATGATGATATTGAGAAAATAATTAAGCGCTCTGCAAAGATATTAGACATAGAGATAGATGACGAGGGCGCCATGACTCTAGCCAAGGCTGCCAGATCAACCCCTAGGGTAGCCAACAGGCTTTTAAGAAGAACAAGGGATTATATGGATGTTAAGGGATACACCAGGGTAGACAGAGAGCTCGCTCTTAAAATACTGGAATTTCTTGATATCGATGAGCTTGGGCTAGAAAGACACGATAAGAACTTCTTAAAAACAATAATAGAGAAGTTCTCAGGTGGTCCGGTTGGGGTTAATACAATTGCTGCGGCACTAAACGAAGACACCGCAACAATAGAAGAAGTCTATGAGCCATATCTAATGAAAATAGGTTTTCTTAGGAGAACATCTTCTGGGAGAATAGTTGAACCAGCTGCCTATAAACACTTGGGCCTTTCTTCCGAGCATAAACTTATCTAATGGTCTATATAAAAGAGCTGCTCCCAAACCCAGAAGGCAAGGATGCAGGAGCCGAGTGGATAAGAATAGTTAACGATGGGCCCGAAGAAGTCTCGCTTAATGGTTGGAGTGTTTCTGACGCCTCAAACAACACATACAAGATTGGCCCAATATCCATAAAGCCAAACGAGGTTATTGAATTGGGAATAGATGTCACTAAAATCTCCCTAAATAATGGAGGAGATAAAATAACTCTTTATAACCAAACAGGCGAAGAGGTAGATACACTCGGATATACAGAAACGGTCTTAGAAGGAGATATTGTTCTCTCTCCCAGGTTAATAGATTACGAAAGCGCTGGAGGTCTGTCTGCTAGCGTTATAGACTCGGGGTCACTGATTCCCCAAAACACCAACATGCTTTTGGTAGGCATATCCATAGGATTAACTTTCGCCGTCCTCTTTATATACTTAAGCAAACACCTAATGCATCCAGATGAGTAAGAAAACAATAAACATAAAATCTCTTAAAGAGACAAAGCAATTTGCAGAATCTTTTGCCAAAGAGATTCTAGATAAACCAAAATGCAGGTCTCTCGTGCTTGCTCTTGAGGGTGAGCTTGGGGCGGGAAAGACAACCTTTACCCAAGCCCTGGGGAAAGAATTCGGAATAAATAAATCTATCCTTAGCCCAACATTTGTTATCTCAAAAAGATTTCCCCTAAAGAACAAACCATTCAAAAACTTGTACCACATAGATGTATATAGGGTCGGTTATGAGATAGGAGATATGGGGCTAAAGGACTTTATGAGCGAACCAAACCTTTTAGTTATAGAGTGGGCTGATAAAATAAGAGATATCCTCCCCAAGGATACAGTTTGGATTAAATTTGAACATGGAAAAGAAGGAACAGAAAGGAAAATTACTATTAATAGACGCTAACTCTCTGATTCACAGGGCTTATCATGCCTTGCCTCCTTTAACCAACCCATCAGGAGAGCCATCAGGAGCTCTTTATGGTCTCTCAAGTGTTTTAATAAAGCTCCTTAAAGAGAAGGAGCCCATTTACGCGGCCGCTGCTTTTGATAGGCCAGAGCCAACCTTCAGAAAAGAGATGTATGAAGAGTATAAGGCTACCCGAAAACCAACCCCCGATGATTTAATTCCCCAAATTAGGGGCTCTAGAGAGCTGGTGGAGAGCTTTGGGATAGAGGCCATCGAAGAACCCGGCTTCGAAGCCGATGACATTGTCGCAACACTAGCAGCAAAATTCAAAGAAGAAGTCTCAGAGGTAATAGTTATATCCGGAGATCTTGATCTTCTCCAATTGGTAGACAAGAAAGTAATCGTTGATGTTCCGAGTAGAGGGATCTCAGAGACAAAGGCATATCGAGAAGAAGAGGTTATAGAAAGGTTTGGAATAGAACCTAAATATATGGCTGACTATAAGGGACTGGTGGGCGACACATCAGACAATATTCCCGGCGTAAGGGGGATTGGCCCAAAGAGCGCAGAAAAACTGATTACAAAATACGGAATATTAGAAGAGATATACAAAAACATAAATAAGATAGAAGAAGAGGATAAGAAGTTGGCTGAAAAACTAAAAAAGAATAAAGATCAGGCATTCTTATCAAAAAAACTAGCCATCATCTCAACGGATGCACCTGTTCCGCTTATCCTTTCTAAGTACAGAATCATTGAAGACGAGGAAAGACTGATCTCATACTTCAAAAAGATGGGCTTCGAAACATTAATTAAAAGAATTTCCAAAGAAGAACCAAAAGAAGAGATCCGAGAAACAGGAAAGTTGTTCTGATCATTGTTATAATTAAGCCAAATGAAAGGTAAACAAGGAGGTTCAAACCTCCTTAAAGTTCTTAAAGACAGAGGGATAACATTAGTGCCAATTTATTGGTTCATCGCAGCTATTGCTATAGCTAGTGCCTTCTTATCAGAGGCATTTATTAGGTTCTCAATAATTCTAGTGGCACTCATACCCTTTGGGGCATGGATGACCTTTAAGCTTTTAGAGAGGAAAGAGGGTAAGGAAGAAGGTGCTCTTTCTTCAGGAGGGCTAGAGAGCATAATAACCAACCTAGAAGATGCTGTTATCGCATACGATAAGGACTTTGTGATAACAACTTTTAATAACTCTGCTGAAAGGATTTTTAGAGTAAATAGAGAGAGGGTTGTGGGGGTTCAAATGGGGCCAGAGAAAACTAGTCAGTCCGAGCTAAAACTTTTAGTCCAGACACTCTTCCCCTCTTTAGCCCCATCCGTTTCAACAATAAGCGAACCCAATGTGTATCCTCAGATAGTGGACATATCTTTTACTAGTCCAGAAATGAACCTAAGGGTCTCTACAGACAGGATAATAGATAAGGCGGGCGACCTCCTCGGCTTTGTTAAAGTCGTTAGGGATAGAACTAGGGAGTCAAAGCTTGTGGAGTCCAAGTCTGAATTCGTGGCAATAGCAGCCCATCAACTAAGAACCCCAATGACAGCAATTAATTGGACCCTGGAGAGTTTTAGTAAAAGCCCAAACCTTAGTGAACAAGAAAGACTTTTAGCCAAGAATGGATATGCGGCTAGTCAAAACCTTCTCAAAACAGTAAACGATTTACTCAGCACAACAGAAATAGAGGGTGGAAGGTTTGGATACGACCTTCAAGAGATAGACCTAATAAAGTTTTTTGAAGAGATGCTGGCTAACGCCCAGATCTCTGCACAAAGATATGGTATCAACCTTTATTTTGATAAGGGTGGAGAAGTCGAGATTAAAGTCATGGTCGACCCAAAGAAGTTATCTCTAGCAATTTCGAACCTTATCGATAACGGCATTAAATACAATACACAAAACGGTTCTCTTACAGTCAGATTAAAAAGACTAACCGATAAGCCATATGTAGAGATGAGCATAAAGGATACTGGCGTTGGAATTCCCCCAACAGATGCTGAAAAGATATTTACAAAATTTTATAGAGCGGAAAACGCTAAGAAAATGAAGGCAGATGGAACCGGCCTTGGCCTATACATAGCAAAAAACATAGTAAATCAGCACGGGGGCAATATATGGCTTGAATCTACACTAGGCAGAGGGACAACGTTCTATATAACCCTCCCAACAGACTACAACCTTATCCCCCGAGCAGAAGCAAGTCTTTAAAATGCCGGAACTTCCCGAGGTACACACAATCGCTAAAGAGCTTAATAAAAAGGTCTCTGGGAGAGCTATAACAGACTACTGGTCTGATTGGCCAAAGAGCATTAAAAGCTCTAACACAACTAAATTTAAGAAAGAATTAATAGGATTACGTATAAAAAGTGTAGATAGGATTGGTAAGAACATCGTCTTCCATCTATCAAGAGAAAAAGTTCTTTTAATTCATCAAAAAATGACTGGCCATCTCATGGTGGGCAGGTGGTCTGTTAAGAAAAGAAGCAATAAGTGGGTTGTGGAATCTGAAATCAGAGGAGTTTTTCAAGAAAGAGTAAATCAATACATCCACAACATCTTTTACTTAGATAACGAAGGCATGATCGCCCTTTCTGACATGAGAAAGTTCGGAAAATTATACCTCGGATCAAAAAAAGAGGTTTTAGGACTACCTGAAATTAAAAACCTTGGCCCAGATGCTCTAAACATTACCCAAGAGGAATTCAACAAAAGAATTGCCAAAAAAAAGAAGGCTATCAAATTAACTCTAATGGATCCATCTGTTGTTGCGGGAATAGGGAATATATACGCAGATGAGATACTTTGGTCTGCAAGGGTTCATCCACTGAGAAGCTCAAACTCTATAAGCAACAAAGAGCTAAGAAAAGTCTTTAAATATACAAAAGAGATTTTAGATAAAGCCATTAAACTTAGGGGATCTTCTGTTGGAGACTATAGAGATGCCTCTGGAGAAAAGGGCAGCTACTCAGATCACATGCTCGTATATAGACTAACGGGAAGTCCTTGTAAGAGGTGCGCAACTCCCATAGAAAGAGCTAAGGCGGGTCAGCGATCTGCCCACTTTTGTCCCAGGTGCCAAGAACTCTAGCCAAAAGGACCTCACAATTGATAGAATCTAAAAAGACCCATGGGGGCTCTCTCTAATATGATTATCACAATTTATAGCAAAGACTCTTATAGAAGAATAAAAGCTCTTAAAGAGATTATTAATTCCTATTTAGAAAAATACTCGGCCTACTATAGATTCGATTTGCCAGAAGTAGGTGACCTTGGCGATATAAAAAGCGTTCTCTCGACCAACTCCATGTTTAGCGATAAGAAGTTAATAGTGATAGACAACCCCTTTGCCAACAAGCCCAAAAAAGAGCTTAAAGATATTCTAAAAGACACCTCAAAGACCAAAGACACCGTAATAGTTCTAAATACGGATAAAAAAATTCCAGCGGGACTGCCCTTCTTAAAGAAAGAGCCAAACCTATATAAGGAGCAAGAGGACCTTGGTGGGGAATCGCTAAAGAGATTTATATTAAGAGAAGCTAAGGAGCTGGGGGTTTCGTTGACCCAAAAGGACATAGACTCTCTAGAAGAAACACACGGGAAAGATACGTGGGCAATAGTTAAGGAGCTAGAGCATGCTTCTTTGAGAGATACTCCCAAGCTGGACATATCTAGCTTTGGAGAATCATTCGATTACTTCAAGAATCTAAATACTTTTAGAAGAGGATACTCCACAGAGCAAAGAATGACGGCATTAGAGAATCTTCTTGTGGGAAGGAAAGACGAGGCCGCAAGAATATTTAATGGGATTGCCTTCAGACCATCAAACGAAAAAGAGGCACTAACTCTTGCCTCTTATGACATTCTGGTCAAATCGGGAAAACTGGACTACGAAGAAGTCCTTTTAGCTATTGCTCTTGATCTAGAGCTGGAGCCACAGGAGCTGTAACCTCTTCTGTAGGAGCTTTCTTACCAGAGAGAAGACTTGTAAGTCTAGATTTTAATCTAGCCGCCTTGTTCTTTTTTATGAGGTTTGTTTTAGCTGCCTTATCTAGTTTTTTATAGACTTGTGACAGCTTGGTTTTTGCAGCCTCTGCGTCTCCTAAGTCAACGGAGCTTTTGTAATCTTTAATAACCTCACTAACCCCTCTCTTCTGTCTAAGATTTCTAACCCTATTTGTTTTGTTTTGGCGAAGAGCTTTCTTCGCAGCTTTAGTGTTTGGCATATCTATATTTTTGCTAGTTGCTAGTATGGATTCTTTAACATCCAAAGTCAAATACATAAAGACATAAATTTAAAACAATATATTTAAGAATCTGTCAATATTAAGGACAGCATCAATAGCACGTAGTTCCTGTGGTAAATATCTATAATAAATAACAAAAAATCTAAGCGGCAACTAAACGGCAACTAAATGGCAATATCCGGAAATAATAAACTTTAGGCAGATCATCTAATCGCTTATAGAAAGTACCGGTTCGTCGCTTAAAACTGTCAAATTGTTTCACGTGAAACAATTTGTACAAAAAATACTCCTAAAAACAGAAGAAAATGTTTCACGTGAAACATTTCTATCAAAAAATAAGCAAAATTTAGTAAAAAAACGGAACAATTGTTTCACGTGAAACAATTAGTGGTAAAAAATGAGTAAAAAATGAGTAAAAAGTGGTAAAAATGTGTATAAATTGTTTCACGTGAAACAATTTAGTGAGTGAAGTTTATAAAAAGCTAGTATCCATGGGAAAACCCGCTTCTCAGCGAATTACATTAAATAGAATAAGTTGTCAAAAAGTTGTCAAAAAGTTGTGATTTTCCTGTTAAAAATCTAATCGGCAACTACCGGCAATTGCCGGATAACCTGTGGAAACCTGTGCATTACTTGCCGAATCTCCTTTCCCTTTGAGTAAAATCATTGATTACCCTAATAAATTCTTCTTTAGTGAAGTCTGGCCACATCTTATCGTCAAAATGTAATAAGGCGTTTTTTGTATGCCACATCATAAACCCGGTGCTGAGGTGGGGGTCGTTACCCGTTCTTATAACTAAATCTACTGGAGGTAAGTCTTTTGTCCAAAGATTCTCTACCAAAAGATCTTCATCTATGGGTTTACCAGGAGTTCCCTCAATAATTTTATTAATAGCAGAGAGCATCTCTCTGTCTCCATTGTATCCAATCATGTAGGTTAGGTTATTCTTGGAGTAATTCTTTGTTTTTTCGATAAGCTCTTCTATTTTTTCTATAGGCTTTTTTTGTAACAAGTCTTTCCACTCTCCCATAAACCTAACCCTTACTTCATTCTTATCTAGATCAGGCTCATCAAGAGCCCTTTGCGCCAAAAGGGCATACATCTCATTTAGCTTTTTTATCTCAATAGAAGGTCTTTCTGTAAGATTTTTATATGAGCCCCCCCAAAAAGTTACGAATGGAATTCCGAGATCTGCCCCTACTCTAGAAATTTCTTCTATGTTATCAAGAGAAATACCAAGATATCCCTCCCAAGATTTTAGACCCCTCTCTTTTGCCCATCTTCTATTTCCATCAACTATTAGCGCAACGTGCCTGGGAATATTTTCTATATCCATCGATTAATTAGATTTTAATTATGTAGCTACTATTCTAACCAACTACCATACTGTCTTACCAGTAAAGATTTAGCTTCCTGTGGATGAAGCATTATTTTAGGAATAATTTTTTCTGTCCTTATAGACTGAGAGCCCTTAACCAAAACGATATCTCCTGATCTAATAATTTCTTCAATATGTTTTGTAGCCTCATCAATCTTCTTATAGTGCCTAGCATTCGAACCCATTTTTTTCTTTGCCTCTTCAACCGCTACCTTCATATTTTCTCCAACGCCGATAAAGAGATCTGCCACCTCAGAGACTTTTTTACCAATCTTTATATGCTCTTGCTCACTATGTTTGCCTAACTCTAGCATATCTCCCAAAACAGCTATCCTCCGCTCTCCCCTTAGGCTAGAGAGCACTCCCAGGGCTGCCTTCATAGATAGGGGGGATGCATTATAGGAATCATCTATGATTGTAGACCCCTTCACGCCCTTAATTAAACGAGATCTTCCTGGACTTCCTCTATATATAGAAGCTGACCCGACTGCCTGTTCGAAAGACAGCCCCAGCTCCATAGCTGCTATAGAGGCTGCGGCAAAAGCATATGCCTGACTTTCACCAAATAGATTCTTTATTAATATAGTTTCCTCTCTATCGCTAACTCCAAGCTTAAAAGATGCTCCTATGGGCCCACTTTTCTCAGAAATATTCTTAAAATCAGATATTCGTACGGTTGCTAACTTGTTTTCTCCAAAGGTTTTAACTTGAACATTTAAATCCTTAGCCATTTTAGACACATCACCATCATCTGCATTTAAAATAGCGAGACCGCCATCTTTCAGAGCCTCAACAAGCCCAGCCTTTTCTTTAGCTACCTCTTTTTGGTTCTCATAAAACTCTATATGGACGGGGGTTTCTCCAACGGCAGTAACAATTGCTATATCCGGCTTAGCAATCTTTGTCAGATATTTAATATCTCCTGGGTGATCGGCTGCATACTCTAGAATAAGTATTTCTGGATACTTCTTTTTGCCTATGGGATCTATCAAAACCCAGATCGCTTGCAGGATGGCCTTAAACCAAATATAGAAGCTATCAATTTTCTCAAACTCTCCTATAACCGAAAGAGGTAAGCCTGTTTCATTATTAAGATTTCCGCCAGCCATTCTTACGCGCAGATCACGCCTCTTTAGCATGGTGTACAGAACTGTCTTTGTAGAAGTCTTTCCTACTGTCCCGGTTATTCCAACAATGGTTGGCTTGTATCTCCAAAGAATTAGTTTGGCAAAAATCTTTAGTTTTAAATTGAGAATTAAAAGAAATAATTTTCTCATCTGTGGGTGCTGAGGGATTCGAACCCCCGGCCTTCTCGGTGTAAACGAGACGCTCTAGCCAACTGAGCTAAGCACCCATAACTTATGCGTATTTTAGTCTCCGCGTATATCAAAGGCAAGCCTACATAAAAGAAGGGCCCCCGCATAGCGAGGGCTTGTAGTTTCGTGGAGCCCCCGGAGGGTTGAGTGGTTAGCGTGCCCGCCACCCACTCACTGGATAAGCTAGCTGGTTTGGCCGAAGCCGCGCCGACGTCTATCCAAGAGGTCTTAGTACTAGTGAAGACCTAACCCTCGCGAGGACCCCGCGTCTCTGATGGGACTCGAACCCACACTATGCGCTTGCGCGCATTGCTCTATCCGATTGAGCTACAGAGACGGGGGTCCGAACAAGTTTAGTAGACGACACCCAAGTCGTTTAGCGTCCCAAAACGCCATTCATGATACTAATCTTGTTCGGACCTCGTGGCGGCGGGAGGAGTTGAACCTCCATATCTGGGTTTTCAAGCCAACGCTCTGCCTCTTAAGCTACTACCGCCGTGGTTGCCGTGGGAATGTGCAGATTCTCTTTATATCTAAAAAAATAGTTTCAGTCAACAATGTGGGCCAGGATGGACTCGAACCATCAACCGCCAAGGTATAAGCTTGGTGCTCTAACCAATTGAGCTACTGGCCCATAGAGCTAAGCAAAATATAGCTTAAGCAGTTACCGGTTTCAACTTAAGCTTCTTAACTAATTTGTTAAACTCATCCTGCTCTAAGACTTCCTTTTTCATAAGAGTATCCGCAATTCCTTTTAAGACTTTTTGATTCTTATCAATAACCCTATTTGCTGTTTCTAGAGCCCTATCTATAAATCCTCTAACCTCCCCATCTATTTGCGAAGCAACTTCTTCAGAGTAGTTCTTGTGAGCAACCATCTCTCTTCCAAGGAAGACGTTGTCAGAATCTGCCCCAAAGGCAGTTGGCCCAAGCTTTTCACTCATGCCATATTTGGTTACTAGTTTTCTGGCAATCTTCGTGGCTTCTTTTAGATCATTGCTTGCACCGGTCGTCACATCACCAAAGGTGGTCTTCTCGGCCGCGTATCCCCCCATTGCAACTGCAAGGTCTGCCAAGAACTGATTTCTGGTCTTAAGAGTTCGATCTTCTTCTGGAAGTTTTAGGGTGTATCCACCAGCATTTCCACGCGAAACGATTGATACCTTGTGTACGGGGTCAGAGTCCTTAAGGCTCGCTGCGACAATCGCATGACCCGCTTCGTGATAGGCAACAATCTCCCTCTCTTTTTCTGAAACGATTCTACTCTTTCTGGCCGGCCCAAGAAGAACCTTCTCAATAGAGTCCAAAACATTTTGTTGATCAACATCTTTTCTCTCCTCTTGAACAGCAAGAATAGCAGCCTCGTTAATAAGGTTGGCTAGATCTGCTCCAGAAAATCCAGGAGTTCTTGTTGCCACTTTCTTTAGGTCTACACTCTTTGCAAGAGGTTTGTTCTGGGCATGGATCTTTAAAATCTCCTCCCTTTCTTTTATATCAGGAAGATCAAGGTGAACCCTCCTATCAAACCTACCTGGTCTAAGGAGCGCCCTATCTAAAACGTCGGGTCTATTTGTTGCTGCAAGAACAATTACCCTGGTGTCTCTATTAAATCCATCCATCTCAACTAAGATTTGGTTAAGAGTCTGTTCTCTCTCATCGTGGCCTCCACCAACTCCTGTTCCACGCTCTCTTCCAACCGCATCAATCTCATCTATGAAAAGGATAGATGGAGAAGCTTTCTTTGCTGTATTAAATGCGTCTCTTGTCCTCGAAGCACCAACACCAACGAACATCTCGACAAACTCAGATGCTGATATGTGAAAGAATGGAACACCAGCTTCGCCAGCCACAGCTCTGGCCAAAAGAGTCTTACCTGTTCCGGGAGCGCCCATCAGCAAAACCCCTCTTGGAATCTTTGCGCCCATGTCCAAATACTTCTTTGGCTCCTTAAGAAAACCAACAACCTCGCTTAATTCCTGTTTTGCCTCTTTGAGCCCAGCCACATCATCAAAAGAAACCTTCTCTTTAAAGTTTGTGAAAAGGCTTAGATTGGATTTTCCAAAAGTGAATGCCTGGCTTGCTCCTCCTTTGGCTTGCCTCATCAAGAACCAAAAAATTCCCACAAAAACTAGTAGGGGAATTAATGTTGGTAGTATCGCTCCAGCCCAAAAACCAAACCCAGATTCATCTTTGACCGCTATGTTTACGGCAGATAGTTTATCTGAATCAACGCCCAGACTTACGAAGGCTTCAACAACACTTGTCCCAGCCTCCTTTTGAGACTCAAGAGTGGTCTCACCCTCTTTTAAAGAAATGATTAACCTATCTCCACTAATTTCTATACTCTGGACCTCTTCTGCTGATATTCTCCTAGCAACATCCGACAAAGAAACCTTCTCTATTTCTCCAGAGGGTTGATATAGGAAAGAGGTTATGAGGGCGAACGTGAAAAGTATAATAACTCCACGAAATATACTTCGATAGAGACTATTCTCCAGCTTCGGAAACTTCCTGTTCTCCTTTTTGTTGTTCTGGTTGTTTGGTGCCACCTTTTTCTAGCTTAAGAGTAATCCTCTTTTCATCTGCTTTTACTGAGTCTACCAAGAACTTGTAAGTCTGTCCCGGGTTAAGATGTTTTTTAAGCTCTTCAACTGAGCCAAACTCTGAAACGTGAATCATCCCAGTTAATCCATGACCCAATCTTACCGAGGCTCCAAAAGGATTTAGTTTATATACTTCACCTTCTATTATTTCACCGGCCTTAAATTTCTTATCTGCCTCTTCCCATGGGTCTTCCTGCAAAGCCCTTAGAGAAAGAGAAACACGGCCATCTTTAATCTCAGTTATTTTGGCCTTAACCATGTCTCCAACAGAGACGATTTCTTTAGGATTATCAATAATATTGTAGCTAAGTTCAGAGATATGGATTAACCCCTCTATTTTTGGTTCGTCAGCGAACTTAATAAATGCACCAAAATCTGCAACTCCGGAAACAATTCCAGAGACGTCTTCTCCCTCAGAGTATTTAGACAGGAGCTCCTTAACGTCGTCAACCTCTACCTCTCTTTCAGATACAATTAGTTTATTTGTTCGAGGATTAATATTAATAATCTTCACAGTTATATCCCCACCAACCATCTTCTCGAGTTCTCCGATGATCTTTGACCTATCTCCCTCAGCATCTTTTGGATAGTTGTCGTTTGATAGTTGTGAGGCTGGAAGGAATCCTTGAATTCCCCTTATGTCCACAATCAATCCACCAGAGTTTGCGTTAACAATCTTGCCCTTAATAGCTTCATCCGCATCCTTAAGCTCTTTGAGCTCTTGCCAAGCTTTCTGTTTGCCAGCTTCTACTAGAGAAAGTTCTACAAACCCATCTTCGTTTTCCGGCATAATCACCTTAGCAGCAATCTCATCCCCCTCTTCAAGCTTCTTTAATATATTCCTTGCATTAATAAGCTCTAACCCATAAATAACACCAGTCCCAATTCTTGGAACGGCGAAGTAGACAGCCTTGTTTGCGCGCTCTATAACCCGCACATTAATAATTTCCCCCTCACGGAGGATTGGCATTAAACCTGGGTTGGATTTCAACATTTGAAACTCCAACGAATCTTGTTTTTTAGCTGTTAGTCTAACCAAAGCACGCTGATTATAAGGAAAGCAGCATTGAAAAGCAATGCCTTAGAGAGTAATATAATCGGGATGGTAATTAACCTTATTGGATCAACTGGCATACGCTGCCAGGTGGCTGATTTTGTCCTAATTGTAGACCCGCCTTCAAAAAGGAAGGCAAATATAACTCTTCTTACAGAGGTCTCTTTAGAGGGATCTGTTGAAGGAGAAGAGGGGTTTATATACGGACCAGGAGAGTATGAGATAGAGGGCGTGAGAATCAAGGGGATAGCTCTTCCCGCCAGCGACAAGAAAAATTTGGCCACAGGATACTCTGTATTTTTCGACGACATAAAGCTTGGTTTTATAAAAAATCTGGAGAAGATACCCTCTCAGGAGGATCTAGAAAAACTCGGGGAGATAGATATCCTTTTCGTGAATACTGAAAACTCTAGCTTGAACTTCAAGGAGATAAATTCATTTATTAAAAAGGTTGAACCTAATATAATAATTCCTCTAACAGACAAGGGAGCCAAAAACCTGATGGAGGAGATTGGTCAAAAAGTCACCCAGGAGGAAAAATTAACCCTCAAAGCAAAAGATATTAATGAAGAAGAGGGAGTTAAGATAGTATGGCTGAAAGAGATTTAAAAAAGGAAAAACACATCAGAACGACTGAGATTACCGAAGAGCTCAAGCAGTCTTATTTAGATTACGCCATGAGTGTCATCGTTGGTCGTGCTCTGCCAGATGTTCGTGATGGCTTAAAACCTGTTCACAGAAGAATTCTTTGGGCTATGTGGGACTCGGGAGTAACCTTCTCATCTAGATATAAGAAGTCTGCCAATATAGTCGGAGAAGTTATGGGTCGCTATCACCCTCATGGAAACGATCCTATATATGAAGCCCTTGCCAGAATGGCTCAAGACTTCTCTTTAAGATACCCACTCATTAATGGTCAAGGGAACTGGGGGAATATTGATGGAGATAGGCCTGCTGCTATGAGATATACAGAGTGTAGGTTGTCCAAGATCTCGGAAGCTCTTCTCACAGACATAGAAAAAGAAACCGTTGTCTTCAATTCAAATTATGATGACACCAGAAAAGAGCCAAATGTTCTTCCAGCCAAGTTCCCTAACCTTCTAGTAAATGGTTCAGATGGTATTGCTGTCGGTATGGCCACAAAAATACCTCCACACAACCTAACCGAGGTTATTGATGCCACCACCCACCTCATCGAAAATCCGAAAGCGACATCCGAAGACCTAATGGAATTCGTTAAGGGTCCAGATTTTCCAACAGGTGGAATTGTTTACGACGAGAAGGCAATAAAAGAAGCATATGTTTCAGGAAGAGGATCAATTCCTTTAAGAGGAAAGGCAGAGGTTGGAGAAAAACAGATTGTAGTTAGCGAGATCCCATACCAAGTTAATAAATCAGACCTTCTCATTAAGATGGCTCAGCTAGTTAACGATAAAAAGATTGAGGGAATCAGAGACATTAGGGATGAGTCCGACAAAGATGATCAAGTCAGAATTGTTATTGATCTAAAGAATACGGCTATTCCTCAGAAGATAATGAATCAACTTTGGAAGCACACCGATCTACAAAAAGATTTCCACCTCAACATGGTTGCTTTGGCAGATGGAATAAAGCCAGAAACCATGTCTATCAGAGACGTTCTCTCATACTTTGTTGAGCACAGGAAAGGAGTTGTTACTAAAAGAGCCGAGCATGATTTAAGGAAAGCTGAAGAGCGAGCACATATATTGGAGGGGCTCTCAAAAGCTCTTGAGAATATAGATAAGGTAATCGAGACCATTAAGAAGTCTTCTGATAGAGACAAGGCAAGAGAAAATCTTATCGCGAAATTTAAATTAACAGAGGTTCAAGCAAACGCCATTTTGGAAATGAGACTCCAAACTCTGTCTGGCCTTGAGACCAAAAAGATAGAGGAGGAGTTGAAAGAGAAGAGGACTTTAATTAAGGAGCTAAAAGATCTTTTAGCTAGTGAGGTCAAGATTTTGGGTGTAGTTAAAGACGAGCTAGTCCAGGTTAAGAAAGATTATGGAGATGATCGCAGAACAAGAGTTGTTGGCAGGAAATTAAAAGACTTTGCGGCAGAAGATCTAATTCCAGAAGAGGAAGCCGTCATTACAATGAGCGGAGACGGATATATTAAACGGCTGTCGCCATCTATTTTCAGAAGCCAAAGAAGAGGGGGAAAGGGATTGATAGGTAGCGCTGTTGGAGAGGAGGATATTCTAGCTCACATAATAGCAGCCAACACCCACGACAGTATTCTCTTTTTCACAGACAGAGGACGCGTCCTTAGAACTAAGGTATATGAGATTCCTGAAGGGAGTAGGACAAGCAGAGGAAGAGCAATCCACAACTTCCTTGAGCTCCCAAGTGAAGAGGGAATAGCAGCCATAATCACGTACAAGGACTCCAAGGAAGACAGAAAAGATAGATATTTTGCTATGGCTACTGCTAAGGGTGTTGTTAAAAAAACAGGGATCTCCGAGTTCGACAATGTTAGAAAAGGTGGAATTATTGCTATCAAGCTCAACAAGGAAGATGCTCTTAGGTGGGTTAAGCTAATTAGTAAAGATGAAGAAATTATCCTAACAACCATTGATGGGAAAGCCATTAGATTCAAGGGTTCAGATGTTCGCGCTATGGGCCGCTCCGCAGCTGGAGTAAAGGGCATTAGTCTAAAAGCTAAGGATGAGCTGGTTTCATTCAGTGTTATTGAGCCAGGCTCAAAGGACAACTTCTTGGTAGTTATGGAAAATGGATATGCCAAGAGGACATCCCTTTCTGAATACAAGGTTCAAAAGAGAGGCGGGACTGGAATTGTTACAGCCAAAGTAACTCCAAAAACCGGAAAAGTAGTCTCTTCGCATGTTATAATCGAGGAAGATGAACTGTTGGCCATAACAACTAAGGGCCAAGTTCTGAAGAGTAAGATAAAAGATATAAGACAAACAGGCAGAGCTACCCAGGGAGTTAAGATCATAACTCTAAAGAAGGGAGATAAAATTGCTGGATCAGTAGCTCTCTAGCTTCTGATGAAAATAGAGATACAAATACCAACCCTAACAACTCCACAGAAGGTCTTCTTGGTTGTCTCGGGGATACTTACGCTCATATTTATTTTGTTGCTCGCGGGTGTCTTTCCCGGGGCTAGGAATAAGGGCGAGGTCACAACTATAGACTTCTGGGGTGTAGATGGATCCTCATCCTGGAGCACTGCCATTAGTAAGTATCAAAAAGAAAATCCATCTATAAAGATTTCATATAGATCCATTAATCAACCTGAGTACGAAAAGACCTTAATAGATGCCCTAGCAGCTGGCAGGGGCCCAGATATATTTATGGTAGACAATAACTGGCTTTTGGAGCACGGGAATAAGATGAAGTTTGCTCCTAGTGACGTTATAGCAGTAGAAGAGTTTAGTGAGTTGTACTTTAAATCTGCGCAACAAGATTTCACTCTTTCTAACAACGTCTATGCCTTGCCGGTAAACATGGACACGCTTGCCCTTATATATAATAGAGACTTATTAGACAAGTCAGGCATTCTTTCGCCCCCTAGATCTTGGGATGATCTAGATAACGTGATCGAACAGATAACAGTTTTTAATGGAGAAAAGATGGTGCGGGGGGCAATATCTTTGGGATATACAGATGACATAACCCTAAATGGCCCAGACGTCTTAGGCCTCCTATTCCAGCAGAACGATATCCCTATAACCAACAACACCTATACAAAATCCACTGTTAACACAACTAAAAGTAGGGAGTTGATCCAGAAATATGTTTCTTATGGCTCTGCGGGAACGGATAGACACGCATATTCAACAAGCTTAGGGAGCTCTTTGGAGGCATTTGCCGAAGGAAAGCTGGCCCTTCAGCCACTCTACTACTATCAGCTGAGTGAACTTGACGAGCTTAGGCCCGATTTTGAATATGCAGTTTCAGAAATGCTCCAAGAGGACCCAAATAGTCCTATAAACTATCCAGATTACCAAGGGATAGCTGTTGCGCTAACTTCTGACCAGCCAGATATAGCATGGGATTTCGTTTTTAACACCGCTACCGATCCAGACATCATGGAGAGCTATACTGGAAGAGCAAATAGACTTCCAGCATTAAAAGAGTTATCAAATAAATATACTGACCTTAAGGGTACAAGCATTTATATAAAACAGGCCTTATCGGCAAGAAGTTCTCTAAGACCAGGAGAGGATGTTGAGACTATATTCAACGATGCTATAGGTGAATATGTTATAGAGCCAAGCAATATTAGGAGTATACTAAGTGGAGTACAGGATCAAATTACAGACCTATTACCATTCAATGATTAATTTAGTAAAAGTAGCTCTCGCTCAAGGTATAGTCCCAGATTGTGAGGCAACCTCAACCTGTGATTTTAATAAGCTCTTAGAGTTAGCGGCCAATGTTGTTAGTTTTATGATCAGAGCCAGCTTTTTGATTGCAATAGTTTTCTTGGTTGTGGGTGGCTTTAAATATCTAACATCCGGAGGAAATTCGGAGAAAGTTAAGAGTGCCACAAGCACATTAACTGCAGCTGTTGTGGGCATCCTCATTATCCTAGTGGGGTGGTTGGTTCTTAACTTCGTCTTCACTCAGTTCACCACATGTGATAGTTGGAACATATTTGATATAAGCGCAGTAAACTGTAAATAAGCATGATAATATCTAAATATATGAAAAAAGGATTGGGGGCACTCTTTCTTCTGCTAATATCAGCCCAAAGTAGAGTCATTTTTGCTGCGGGCCAAGACGCTTCTTCTGGGGACGGACTAGCTAACACTTCGAGCAGCACAATAGAAATTACAAACCCTTTAGGCGTAGACAACTTAGAAGATCTTATTAGAAGCGTAGCGGGCAATTTTGTTGGTATTGCCGCTGCAGTTTTGACCCTGATGGTGCTCTATGGAGCCTTTAAGTATATGACTTCAGGTGGAAGTCCAGACAAAATTAAATCAGCTACACAAACAATTGTTTGGGCTGCCATAGGTTACGGAGTAATTCTTTTAGCTGGCGGCTTAGCTACAATTATAATTTCAATCCTAGGGGGCTCTCCTCAAGATTTGGATCCAGGAATTAGTACTGGAGCAGACATCTCGACTCTGGGGGGAATTCAGGGGATTATAATAACTGTTTCCCAGTGGATGTTTGGCATACTAATGGCCGTCGGAATTGTTTTTGCAATGTACTCAGCCTTTCTATTCCTTACTTCTCAGGGCGAGCCGGACAAGCTAGATAAAGCACGAAAAACTCTTATCTGGACAATAGTGGCAATATTTATAGGATTTCTTGCTTGGGGGACGGTTGGTCTAGTGGAAAATCTTCTAGGAGCTTCCTCGTCGGAGCTAACTTCAGAGCAGATAGAGCAAGCCGAGCATGACCAATGTGTTGATAGGTGTATTCTAGATTCTGGTAGCGAGATATCGGCGCAAAGCTGTATAGCTGACTGTTAATAGTTAGATTATTGCCTGTTTCCATGGTAAATTTGTATAAAAGGTCGTTAGATACTACGTACGTAATGAAAAAAACATTTATAAAAGGTTGGCTAACAGTGAGTGGTTTTCTTCCAGCTATAGCATTGGCTCAGGTAGATCCAGTAGACTCATCTAATAGGAACAGTGCTCCTGATGTGCCAGCAAACAGAGTAACCTCATACGGAGAGCTTATTGATCTGATCATATTAATAGCTCGATGGATGTTTGGCATATTGATGGCTGTTGGTCTACTTTACCTAATCTACGCAGCTTTCAGATACCTGTTGGCCCAAGGTGACGACGATAAGATTACTGAAGCTAGGAAAGCATTAACTTGGTCCATAATTGCAATAGTCATTGGGTTCCTTGCTTGGGGATTAATTGGTCTCGTAGAAAGTTTCTGGGGAGAAGCATTCACAAGCTAGAAATAACTTAAGTTAATAGTAAACAAACCCCCGCTCGGGGGTTTGTTGTTTTATGTATAGACGTGAAAAGGGCCCTGCTTGGAAATGTTTTTGCGAACATTCCAAGCAGGGCCCCAGAGGGGTCGATCACCATTCCATAGTAAGAATGATGACATTTGATCCCCCCTTCCATGTGGCCCTCCAGACACTGTTGCCTCTCTCGAGACTTAGGTCTTTGTCCTCACCACCTGGACTCTCGATCCAGGGTCCCTCCAGAAGGGTCTCAAAGAGAACAGTTCCCTGTGCTCCTGCGTGCCACGTCGTTGATTGGTCGTAATACGTGGGCATCACATACCAATCCGAGGGACACCCATTCGGAGGAAGAGTGATCGTCTGATGCGCCACTTGGGGCATCTGGATCTCTCTCGACTCTGGGCAGGCGGCCTCTGATTCCAAGGCCCTGGTTGTCGGCGCAGCCACCACGGTGGTTGAAACCGCAGTGGCTGCCACGACAGCAGGCTTCTCAGACTGGAACCATTGCTCCTGGGTCCAATCCCAAGAGCTCTGGGCCCCGTTCCCGATATCACCCAGCGTGATTCCGAAGGCCGCAAGGCCAAAAAGAATCACTGCCAGGATCAATCCGATCACCAAAACGATCTTGATGAATCGGACCCCTCCTCCATTTCCCAACCATTCGGTGGGGAAAGCCATTATTCCAACCAATCCAATTATCGAAGCCAACAATCGAACTGCTGACGACGGATCGTTCTCGAAGGGAATTGCCCACAAGAGCAACGCCCAGAGAACTGGAATGGTCGAAAGGCTGATGAGGAAGCCCATCAATCTCCTGGTTCCGGCGGACCTTGTTGCCAAGGCCCCTGCTCCCGTTATCAATCCTGCGTAGCGAAACCACACAGACAAAGTAACGAGGCCGAAGACGGAGATGCCGATCAACAAGAGGATGTCACCACTGACACCATTGATGTCGGCAGCCGTCATAAAGATCAGAACAATGATGAGGATGGCAGAAGCCCACCTCAAAATGTCCTGATAGTCCTCGTAGAGATCGCGGACTCTCTCCCACACCCGGGAGACGATGTTTGTATCTTCCACCATCACGCACCCCTCACGAAGCGCTCGATGGCTTCCGCGCGTGCACGCACGCGCGGATCATCGGGTCCAGGATCGGGGGCGCCGAGCATATTGAGGATCGGCATTGCGATCCTCGCCATGGACGCCGCTGTGTGCAGTAGCTCCTCGGCGGTATGCTGGCGAATCAGCTGCGCGATCCCATCAGGACCAAACAGCCGTTCCTCGAGTCCGATCTCCAACATTCCATTGTTGATGATGAGCTCAGCGAGCTCCTCAGGCGTTTTCGCTTCGAGCTCGATCTCGGCGTGCTCAGCCACCATCTCGAGGAAGCGAATCCTCAAGTGGGCTTGAGCTCCAAGGGCGCTGATGAGCTTCATCAGCCGCCCCTTCAGTTCCGAGATGTGATCACTGGGACGAGTAGTCATTAGGCCTTCCTTTCTGCCCCACTAGGGAGCATTGTCGAATGTACAGTGGTCAATTTATAACATTTTTCAGCGTATTTGTCAATATAATGTAAAAGAGCCTACATTGGTTTATGTAGGCTCTTTTTCGGGGGATTCCTCAGAAAGATTCTTATGAAGAATATCTCCGAGATTTTCATATAGCTGAGTCATGATTCCATTGATCTTTTCTCGCTGATCGGGAGAAATACCAAGTCTCATAGCGGTTTTTTCGCTTGTCGCGGCCTTTTGGGCCAGACGCACTCGGTATTCCTCTTCGCTTGAGAAGAGAATATTGGCGGCAAGATCCGGAAGATCAACAAGGATCTTCTCAGAAAGCACGATCAGGAACTCATTGGAAAGTTTGTCATGGAGAGCCATTTCTAGCCCTCCTCTGAACGCCCCGACAACACCCTCGATGAGCCCACGAATCTTGTCGAAATCCAACTTGACGCCGTGTTCTCTTAGCTTCTCGAGAAGAGCTTCGAATGCTTCTCGTGCCTTGAAGGCAAACTCTTCTGCTCTTGGGCGTACTGCTGGATCTAGAGAGCCTATTAGTGCTCCCCAGAAAACACCGCTTTCGGGGAGAAGTTCTTTGATCGCCTTTGCCACTTGGGCAAATGAACCAAAGAGCTTGCTCCAAAATCCATTCTTACTTTCATTGGACACAGAATCCTCCTCATAGGGATTATTTCAAGGATCGTTGTGGGCGAGAGAGGACTCGAACCTCCACGGGATTACTCCCACTAGGTCCTAAACCTAGCGCGTCTACCAGTTCCGCCACACGCCCGCTTACTGAAATACTTTATTAAACTATTATCTCTAAATCAATCCTAGTTCCTTCTTCTTCCATGAAATGCCTTATGAACCTGACGGAGCTCCTTATTAGTTATATGAGTATATATTTGTGTGGTCGAGATGTTTGAGTGGCCAAGAAGCTCTTGAACCGATCTGATGTCAGCACCATTTAAAAGAAGATCTGTTGCAAATTGATGTCTCAATTGGTGCGGTGTTATCTTGTCTGGAATTCCAGCTGCCCTAGCGTATTTATTAACTAGTCTTTGAATAGTTCTTGGAATGATGCGCCCTAAGACCTTTGGCTCCTTTCCTCTAGAGATACTTATAAACATAGCCTCCTCAGCATCCATCCTCTTATCCAAATATTCCTTAATTGCTTTTCTTGCTCTCTCTGAGAGAAAAACAATTCTCAACTTCTCTCCCTTCCCTCGTATTGTTAACTCTCCCCTATCAATATTCACAAACCTATTCAAAGAGCAAAGTTCTGATACACGCAGACCTGTTGAAAAGAGAGTCTCAAGGATTGCTCTGTCTCGAAGAGCCTTAAGAGAACTTCCTTTAGGGGCAGAGAGAAGTCTCTCTACATCTTCATACTCCACGACTTTAATCTGCCTACTAGAAACCTTGGGTAACTCCACTCTTTCTGGGGAGACAGCCTCTTTGCCCTCTCTATTTAGATACTTAAGGAAGTTTCTCAAAACGATCACATAATATGATTGAGTTCTTTTCTTGAGGCCCGCATTGGAGCTAGCTAGATAGACTCTAAAATCCCTAATAGTTCCTTCTGATATGTCTGATATGCTCTGCGCTCTTGTCTGTCTAACAAACCTTTCAAGACACCTGGCATAACTCTTACGAGTAGCTTTGGACCTATTCTTCTCAACATCTAAATAGTCCAAATAGTCTTTGATAGCCTCATTAACATCCATATATATAAGTATATCACTAATATTTTGCGACACTTAATTTGACTATCGCTAAATTTTAGTGTATTTACAGATGGGTATAAAAAAGTTATTATGACTCTACTTTTAATACAAATATGTTAAGTAAAAGAAAGAAACAAAATACAATTAAGGAGCATCAGGTTCATAAAGAAGATACTGGCTCTCCACAGGTTCAAATTGCTATAGCGAGCAGAAGGATCACCGAATTGGCTGATCACCTAAAGAAACACCCTAAAGACAAGCACTCTCGTAGAGGTCTTTTGGGATTAGTTAATAAAAGGCGTAAACTATTAAAGTACCTTGCAGACAAGTCTCCAATTAACTACAAGAAACTTGTTACAAAGCTTGGGCTCAAGAAGTAATGGCCATAATTCCAAATAAGGAACAACGAGTAGGAGTCTTTATAGATATCCAAAACTTATATCACTCTGCCAAAAATCTCTACGACAGCAGAGTCAACTACAGTGAACTTCTTAAAAAACTAACAAACGGAAGAAAACTTGTTAGGGCTCTTGGATACGTCGTTAAGAGTGACCCAGCCACAGGGGAGGATGCCTTCTTTAAGGCTCTTGAGGAAAGTGGCATAGAGGTTATTAGTAAAGATATTCAAATTTTCTCAAGCGGAGCCAAAAAGGCTGACTGGGATGTTGGAATAGCAGTTGATGCCATTAGGACATCTGGCATGTTCGACGTAGCGATCCTCGTTTCCGGAGATGGAGACTTTGCGCCACTAGTAAAATATCTCCAATGGGGTCTTGGTAAGGGGGTAGAGGTGGCTGCTTTTGGTAAAACAACATCTTCTCTACTACGAGATGTGGCAGACAATTTTATCGATCTCGATGAAATGCCAAAAATGATTTTTAAAACATCAAGCTCAAGATCAATAAGCGGAACTAAAGGAAGAAAGAAAACATAATAATAATGGATTTAAATAAAAAGATATTTAAGAAGGAAATTGCAGGAAGAGACCTCAAACTAGAGGTCTCTGATTTAGCTAAACAGACCAACGCCTCTGTTATGACCACATATGGGGGGACAGTAGTTCTCACGACTGTGGTTATGGACAAGTTTGACTCAGACAGGGACTATTTTCCCTTGGCAGTAGACTATGAAGAGAAATTCTATGCAGCAGGCAAGATTTTAGGCTCCCAATTTATTAGAAGAGAGGGTCGTCCATCAGACGAAGCCACTCTTTCGGGAAGACAGATCGACAGGATCATAAGACCTCTTTTTGATCAGCGCATCAGAAGGGCTATACAGGTTGTTAATACTGTTCTCTCGTATGATGGAGAGAATGATCCCGATATCCCAGCTCTTATGGGGACATCAGCCGCACTTTCAATTTCAGATATTCCATGGAGTGGTCCAGCCGCAGCAGTTAGAGTTGCCAAAATAGCGGGCGAGTTCAAGTTGAACCCAACAAATAGCGAAGTTGCCCTAGAAGAAGGAACCCTAGACTCGTTTATCGCAGGCACTAAAGATAGAATCAATATGATTGAGCTTGGCGGAAGGGCAATTGATGAATCAGATGTTGTGGAGGCTTCAAAGGCAGCTCAAGCGGCAATAGCAGGCCTAGTTAGTTTCCAAGAGGAAGTAGTTAAGGAAATTGGAAAAGGAAAAATAGAGATTCCACTCTTCAAACCAACCGACGAAATGGAAGCCAAAGCAAAAGGGTTCATTTCAGACAAACTAGAATCAGCGGTTTTTGCTTCTAGTAAAACAGAAATGGGAGAAGGCATATCCAACCTAGAAGATTCTCTAAAAGAACACCTTCTAGAGTCTGGTTTTGAAGAAGGCGAGGTTAATAAATTTGCAGAAACCATAATAGATGAGGCGATTAATGATCTCGTCCACGAAAAAGCTCTCAAAGAAGATAAAAGAGTTGATGGAAGAGCTCTTGATGAGGTTAGAGATCTCTACGCCGAGATAGATATGCTCGAGAGAATGCATGGATCTGCCCTATTTGTCAGAGGAGATACTCAAGCCCTAGCCATAACAACCTTGGGAGCCCCAGGATCAGAGCAGACCATAGACACAATTGAGTTCTCTGGTAAGAAAAACTTTATGCTCCACTATAACTTCCCTCCATTTTCAGTTGGAGAAGCCAGATCATTCAGAGGCCCGGGAAGAAGAGATATTGGACACGGGGCCCTTGCTCTAAAAGCCCTCGCGCCACTCATTCCTTCAAAAGAAGAATTCCCATACACCATTAGGCTTGTCTCAGAGATCCTTTCTTCAAATGGATCAAGTTCAATGGCAACAGTTTCAGCTTCGTCTCTCAGTTTGATGAGCGCAGGAGTGCCAATAGAACAGCCTGCAGCCGGAATAGCCATGGGACTTATACTAGGAAGCGATGGTAGCCATAAAGTTCTAACAGATATTCAAGGACCAGAAGATCACCATGGAGACATGGACTTCAAAGTTGCGGGGACAAAAGATGGTATCAATGCTATTCAACTCGACGTTAAGATAGATGGATTGACCATAGATATAATCAAAGAGACTCTTGAAAAAGCGAAACAGGCAAGACTCCACATATTAGAAGTAACTAACAAGGTTATAGACAGCCCAAGAGCTGAGCTCTCTAGCTTTGCTCCAAGAATTCTTAAGACAAAGATTGCCCCAGATAGGATAGGTGAGCTAATCGGACCAGGAGGGAAGGTTATTAATGGAATAATAGAAAACACCGGTGTCGACTCAATAGACATAGAAGAAGATGGAACAGTTCTAATTACAACCACAGATGCCGAAAAGGGCCAAAAAGCTTTCGACTATATAAACGAACTGATGAGAGATATAGAGGTTGGAGAAATTTTGGAAGGTAAGGTGGCAAAGATCCTTGAGTTTGGAGCAATTGTAGAGTTTCCAGGAAGCAAAAGTGGTCTCCTCCATGTATCAGAACTAAAAGACGGGTTTGTTAAGAATGTAGAAGATGTGGTTAAGGAGGGAGACGTAGTAAAAGTTAAGGTTGTAAAGAAAGAGAATGGGAAAATCTCTCTATCCCTCAAAGCCCTAGAATCATCTGAAAAATAGTATCCACATCTAAAAAGGATACTTATAGGTGTGTGCTAACATTATCTATATGAACGGCACAAACAATCAGCCGGGTGTCGGTAGCCCTAATCCAAATATGGGTAACCAACAAGACCCGCAACAGAACAAGGTAAATCCAATGTCGCCTAATTTTATGGGAGCTCAGGACAGCTCTGTCCCTTTTCCGCCAGCAGGGGCTACACCCCCAGCTAACCCAGGAGGAGTGATGCCTCCAACGCCACCAATGCCTCCTGCGCCTCAGGCACCACCAGTTAGCCCATCTCCAGTACCACCTCCACCACTAGCTCCAAGCGTTCCAACTCCTCCATCATCTTTGGGAGGAGCAGTTCCCCCACCTCCATCGAGAGATGTTGGTGTTAGGACTATGGATAGCGACCAAAGCTCTATTAAACAAACAGGTGGTCTGACAGCTCAACCAAAAACAATCAACACAGGTCAGCCAGCAACAGATATGCCAATGGCCGAAACAAGTGTCACCGACGATGGGAAGAAAAAAGCCCTACTCTTAGGACTAGGAGTAGTTATTCTTCTTGCTATTGCAGGAGCAGTTGCATACTTCTATGTGTTACCAAATTTTTTTAGCGAGGCTCCGCAAGAGGATATCTTTGCTCAATCAGGAGATACTTTTGTAGACGATCAGGTCCCAGAAGACCCAACTGGAGTAACATCTCCAGCTGGACTACTCCCTCCTGGATCAACTAGTCCAGCTAACGCTTCATACGAAAGCTACTTCAATACCGTAGCTGAAGCAGAATCAGTCTCAGTTGATGCGGTCTCGGTAGGATCAATCAAAACTGCAGTTTCGGGGATATCTGGATCAGCAGGCACCATTAGCGAATTCTATTTGGCTAACAGTGATGGCGAGATGGTCACAGCTCAGGAATTTATAGCAGCAGTTCTTCCAAACTTTGATGCGAGCAAATTGGAGGAGAGCTTTACTGGATACGTTTATCACGCCGCAACTAGTGATTGGCCAGGGTATGTATTTAAGCTTGCCTCAGACGTTTCTGACAAAGGATCAACTAAGACGTCTATTAGCGCAGACTTTGAGGCTTCAGCTGATGTGGAGAACCTATACACAGAAGATATTGTTGGCCCAGAAGGAACTGCATTCGCAAATAGCATAACCGTATCCACCGGAGAAACAGCCAGATATCTGCTTTTTAACGAGACTACGGGCGTGTCCTTCGTATATGGCTGGAGTGGCAACTATCTCGTCTTAGGAACTCATTTTGATGGATTTAAGAGTGTTCTAAATCAACTTGCAGAAGAGGCAGAAATACTTGAATAGTTAAGTCCCTTTCTGGTAGACTAAAGTCGTCGATAAGGTCCGCTCCAAGCGGGCCTTTCAAAAAATCAAATATGATGGATTTAAAAACAGTTATACAAGCAGTTAATCAAATCGCCGAAGATAAAGGCATTGATGCCTCAAAGGTAATGGAGGCTATTGAGAATTCTCTCGCAGCAGCATATAGAAGAGAGTTCTTAAGCAGATCAGCCAATGTTAAGGCAGACCTTAATCAGAGAACAGGAGAAGTCACCTTCTATAGAGTAAAAGAAGCTGTGGACGAGAGCACTGTCAGAATGATTGAAGAAGGAGAAAATGCTGAGGAGGAAACTCAAGGAGAAGATGACGAAGGAAAACTCCCTAGATATAATCCAGAAAGACATATTCTTATAGAAGAAGCCAGGAAAGACAACAAGGATGTTGAGCTTGGAGATGAAATCAAAACTTCACTTCCTGCAGAAATGGATTTTGGAAGAATCGCTGCACAAAACGCTAAGCAAGTTATTCTTCAACACCTCAGAGAAGCCGAGAGAGACTCTATAACTGATGAGTACGTGGACAAAGAGGGAAAGATCGTTAGTGGAGTTATTCAAAGATTCGAAAGAGGAAATGTGTATATAGATCTTGGAAGGACTAACGGAGTTATGTTCTCAGCCGAATCGATCCCAGGAGAGCATTATAGAGTAGGAGAAAGGCTAAGATTCTATATCCTAGCTGTTCAGAGAGAGTTTCGTGGCCCAGGGACTGGAATAATTCTCTCAAGAGCACATCCAGAATTTGTTAAAGAGCTTTTTGCTATGGAAATTCCAGAGATATCCGATGGTATTGTCGAGATCAAAGGGATTGTTAGGGAACCTGGATCAAGAACCAAGATCGCGGTTCACTCAAACACAGAAGAGATAGATCCAGTTGGAAGTTGTGTTGGTCAACGTGGGACTAGGATAATGGCCATATCAAATGAGCTGGGGCAGGAAAAGATTGATGTCATCGAGTGGAGTGATGATCCAGAAGAGCTTGTCGCTCATGCTCTCAGCCCTGCAAAAGTTCGTACCGTTGAGGCAATGAATGATAATGAAATGATGGTTATGGTCTCAGACGATCAATTGAGTCTTGCCATCGGTAGGGGCGGTCAGAATGTTCGCCTCGCAGCTAGATTAACTGGCTGGAGAATCGATGTTAGAAGTCAATCAAATCCAGATGAAAAAGTTGATGAGGGTATGGCAGAGGTTGTCGTCGAAGAAGAATCTTCAGATGACACTGTCGAAGAATCTCCTCAAGAGGACAAGCAAACTGTAAAAGAAAAGGTGAGCGAAGAAGAGGTTTTAGAAGAGAAATCTTCTGAAGAGATTGAAGATAAGGAAGAAGGTGACTATGATGAAGATAACGTCGAAGAAGATACAAAAGAAGATAAAAAAGAGTAATGAAAGTTGATGTAGTAGTAGAGATCCCAAAAGGATCCAGAAACAAATATGAGTTTGATGAGGAAACAGGAGACATCCGTCTAGATAGGGTGTTGAGAAGTGCTGTTCACTATCCAGGTGACTACGGAGAAGTCCCAAACACTCTTGGAGAAGATGGCGATCCTCTAGATGCAATAATTATTAACAGGTTCCCGGTATTCCCTGGATGTGTTGTGCCTGTAAGGATTTTGGGTGTCCTAGAAATGATAGATTCAGGAGATAATGACGAAAAGTTAGTAGGGGTTCCAGAAGGAGACCCAGAGTTCGCTGACTGGAAAGACTTAAATGATGTCCCCCTATCAACCAGAGATGAAATCAAAGAATTTTTCTCAAGCTACAAAAATTTAGAAAGGGGTAAGGAGGTTCAGGTTAAAGAGTGGCTTGGAGTAGACAAGGCAGAAGAGATTCTTAAAAAGGCGCAAGAAGCATACAAAGCTAAAAATGGATAGAGAAATCTTAGACATGAATCTAATTCCAACTGTTATAGAGAAGACTAGCAGAGGAGAAAGAGCCTACGACATCTATTCAAGGCTTTTAAAAGACAGGATTATCTTTCTAGGGGGACCAGTAACAGGCTCATCGGCCAACACTATAATGGCTCAACTTCTCTTCTTAGAGAATCAAGATCCGAAATCAGACATCCAATTATACATAAACTCGCCAGGAGGTTCTGTTCCTGCTGGAATGGCAATCTATGACACAATGCAATACATCAAACCGGATGTAAGCACAATCTGTGTGGGGACAGCGGCCTCAATGGGAGCTTTTCTTTTGGCCTCTGGCAAGAAGGGCAAGAGATATGCTTTACCAAACTCAGAAATACTGCTCCACCAGATTCACGTGGGCGGTGGCGTAGAGGGACAGGCAACAGATATAGAAATTTTCACGAAACAAATTGTAAAAACAAAACAGAAGGTTAATGAGCTTCTAGCCAAGCACACCGGCAAAGCCCTATCGACCATCGAAAAAGATACCGATCGCGACTTCTGGCTAACAGCAGAAGAAGCTAAAAAATACGGTGTAATAGATGAAGTCATCAGCAAAGCTAAATAAGAGGGTTACTGCGGATTGGATTTTAAGCCGCGGTGTAGAAGAGATCATTGAGAAAGATCATCTTGAAAAAGCCCTAAATGGACCCAAAAAACTAAGAGTAAAACTTGGCATAGATCCAACATCTCCAGATCTTCATCTTGGCCACGCTGTTGTACTGAGAAAATTAAGACAATTTCAGGATCTTGGACACAAAGCGGTCCTCATTATAGGAGACTTTACCGGTAAGGTTGGAGATCCAACTGACCAGAATAAAGAAAGACCCCAGCTAACTGATGCTGAGATAAAGAAGAATATGAAGAAGTATCTTGAGCAGGCGGGTAAGATAATTGATGTAAGAAAAACCGAAATTAGGCATAACAGTGAGTGGCTAGGTAAAAAGGTAGAAACTTTGTTAGATCTCTCAAGAGCAGGAACCATTCAACAGGTTCTCCAAAGACAAGATTTTAGAAAAAGAATAGATGAGGGAAAGAACATAACCCTCTTAGAAACTTTTTATCCCCTTCTCCAGGGATTTGATTCAGTAAATATAAAGGCTGACATAGAGCTTGGTGGACAAGATCAGCTTCTCAATCTCCTTATGGGCCGTCAGGTCCAGAGATATTTTGGAATGAAAGAGCAAGACATCTTAACGGTGCCTTTGATTGAGGGCACTGATGGCAAAGACAAGATGAGTAAGTCTAAGAATAACTACATTGCCATAAATGATTCTCCAAAAGATATGTTTGGGAAAATAATGTCCATAAAAGACAATCTTATAGTTAGATATTTTATACTTCTTACCGACTACTCAGAAGAAGAGATTAAGAAGATAGAAGCAGACATTAAAGCCCCATCAATTAATCCAATGGAGGTGAAGATAATTCTCGCTAAGGAGATAGTCTCCATATTTCACAATGAAGATAAGGCGGAAAAAGCCAGAATAGAGTTCGTAAAAGTTTTTAGAGACAAAGAGAGACCATCTGAAATAGAAGAACTCTCTCTTAATGAAAAAGACAGGACGCTGGCAGACCTATTGGTGGAGGCTAACCTTGCTAAAAGTAAAAGCGATGCAAAAAGATTAATAGCCCAGGGAGGGGTTAGTATTAATGGAGCTAGGATGAGCGATCCTGGGCAGGAGATTAAACTCCACAAAGATGGATTTATTCTTCAAGTAGGGAAGAGAAGCTTCCTAAAAATTAAAGCTAAATAGGGGCGGGGGTTGAGAGAATCGAACTCCCGATTACGGTTTTGGAGACCGTTGTTATACCACTTAACTAAACCCCCTTTGCTGTGAGCGGGTGAGGGGAATCGAACCCCCGTCTCCACCTTGGCAAGGTGATATAATAGCCACTATACGACACCCGCAATTCTATTAATTAGACAATTTATAGGTTAAAATAACGCGACATTAAAGTAAAGGAGCATGAGTCTCAAGCAAGACCTAAAAGAGTTATATGCAAGCAAGAAAAAAGAGATTATATGGGTCTTGGTTTTGGGAACTTCAGTTCTACTTCTATCTTTAGGAGCCACCCTAACTCCTATCTTTGGGGGGCATGGTGAGAAAGAACTTAAAGAAGCCAGAGAAGAGAGTACTGTTTTGACAGACCAGATTATAGATGCACTTAAACTTTCAGAAGAGAGCATAGATAGCTTAGACCCATCTCTTAGTGGCGAAGAACTTCAGAATTTTATTAATGGAGAAAGAGAAAGAACGCTAGCTATCGGAGAAAAAGGAGTAGAGTTCAGCCAGAAAGTTAATTTGCTTGAGCTAGGATTCCAAACTGCCATAACAGTACCAACCCTACAAGTGACAGAAGTATTTATGAAATTGAACGCCAAGTTCTTTTCGGAATTAACCGATTATGTAGACGAGAGTAAGGACCTGATAGTTTTACTAGAAAGAAGATCTAACAACTTTAGGGTGGAGGACTTGGAGGTTGTGGCTCAAATAGAAAAAACTCAGAGAGATATAGATAGTCTCTATAAAGTAAAAGAGGAGTATGACTCCATACTTCCTCAATTTGTTTCCGCCACAGGATATTAACTTGTCGGGCTGCTGGGATTCGAACCCAGTCTACTTGCTCCCAAAGCAAGCGTGCTGGCCGTTGACACTACAGCCCGATGTGCCCTTGCTAGGAATCGAACCTAGATCTGCTCCTTAGGAGGGAGCCATTCTATCCATTGAACTACAAGGGCTATTATAAAGCCTTTTCAAAATACCTTAAATAGCAACCCAATTGCAATTAGGGTAAAAAATAGATAATCTGTTAAAAGTCTTCTAGGCCGAGGTAGCTCAGTGGTAGAGCGTCGCCCTGAAGAGGCGAGCGTCGTGAGTTCGATTCTCACTCTCGGCACATCTCTCCCCGTAGTTCAATGGATAGAACAAGGGACTTCTAATCCCTAAATCGAGGTTCGATCCCTCGCGGGGAGACAAATTTAGTTCAATTCGCGTGAAACCTATATAAGCTAGAAATAGTTTTATATATTACACGCTATGAGATATAAATTTCTTCAAAAAGACGCAGCAGCGCTGGAGATTAGAAAACAAGAACTATTTAAAGAAAGAGAGTTTCTGGCCAAAGATGCAGCTCTCCACGTGTCTCAAAGTTCAGAAAGCTGGCACGATAATGCCGGTTTTGAGGTATCTCTCAGACAACAATCAGACCTAGCAAAGAGAATAGACGAAGTTAGAAAGCTAGAAGGCAATATCGAAATTGTAGAGCCTTCTAGTAGTTACAAACAGGCTGGAATAGGGTCAGAAATTGAGATCAAAGATTTACAAACGGGCGAAACAAGCAAAAGGACTATTAGTAGTTACAGGGTTTTCGATAAGATAATGAATAATGAGATTCCATATAGCTCTCCAATAGGAAGTAAATTTTTGAACACAAGGGTTGGCTCAACACAGAGGATAATGCTTCCAGGAAGAGAGGTTCAGTATCAATTAATTTCAGTTAGTCCAAGCGGGGGATTGATTAAGAGGCAGTAAGAAGTATATTATTTACCTGTCTTATTAAGACGAATATGGTGGGCGTAGCTCAATGGCAGAGCTCCAGTTTGTGGTACTGGCGGTTGCGGGTTCGAGTCCCGTCGCTCACCCTGCTAAGTAACTAAGTGTTAAAAGCGTAAAAACACAAAACCCCGCCTCCTCACGGGGTTCGTGCTATGCGAACCTCCGTAGAAAACGGGGTCAGGGATTGGGCTTGCCCTCTGGGTTGCAGCAGTGGCAAGGCTCTTCTCTCCATCCATATGCGAGCTTGTCGGTGCGAATCCAGCGTTCGCCACGGCAGACCTCACATTCCTTTCCCTCTCTGCAGCCTCTGCATCTGTTCCTGCCCAAAACGCCTCCTTGGGTACTGGGAGTTATATATATCACACAGGTCCTAACGACGTCCAGTCCCTGACCCCATCGTTTACAAAACTTTACAGAACTGGTATCCCTATAATATAGATTCAGCACCTTAGGAGGACGAGATAGTGGAATACGTAAAAGTTCCATTGAATGAACCTGGTCTTGTCCAGATCAGGGAAAACCCCGATGGGACTATCAACGAAGACGACATTGAGAGGCTGAGGGTTGTCTACGGATTTCTCGGAAAATCTCCTACTGCACAACGAAGGCGTCAGCAGCGACAGGAGCAAGGGCGCCCACGCAGTTTCATTCAGAGGCTTTGCGGGCTCTTCAGATAGTGCTCCACGACACAACGACCATGAGCGATGCTTGTGGTCGCTCTTGTTTATACATACAACATAGAGGTTCTAACGACGTCCAGTCCCTGACCCATCCGGAGAGCTTGGGGTGTGGTAGGATTTTGGTATGGAATTAAAGACCAGAGAAGACATTGTCGAATTCATCAAAGCCGACGATTGGATGATGGATGCCCTTCAGCTTGTTTCAGAACTCAATTTACCTGACTGGTGGATTGCGGCTGGCTTTATCCGTAATAGAGTGTGGGATGTTCTGCATGGGTACAAAGAGAAAACACCATTAGCCGATGTGGATGTCGTCTATTATGACAAGCACAATCTCTCAAAAAAGAAAGAGAGGGAAATCGAAGAAAAGCTGAAAAGACAAAGACCAGATGTCTTTTGGGAAGTAATAAATCAGGCGAGGATGCACAAAATGCACGGTGTTTCACAATATCAATCCTCGGAAGACGCAATATCAAGATGGGTGGAAACACCTACCTGCATTGGGGCATCGATAGATCATAGCGGTAATGTAAAAATAACTGGCTCTAACGAGACAATTAGTGATTTGGTGAATCTAATTGTTAGGAAGACACCTAAATCTGATTACATACCGAAAGAAACTTATATAAAAAGAGTAAAAAGCAAGAAGTGGGAGGAAAAGTGGCCAAAGCTACAGATTATTTGGGATTAGATTTGACATCCAAACTTCAATAAACAGGTTCTAACGACACCCAGTCCCTGACCCATCGGTTTGTGGTAGGATTTTAGTATGAAATTGATATTCATCACGGGGAACGAAGGTAAGCTTAAAGAAGTTCAATCTGTTTTGCCCGACGTAGAGGGGCTAGATATAGATTTGGATGAAATCCAATCCCTAGATCCACACGAAATCATCGAACATAAGCTCCAAGAAGCATATAAACACCAAGATGGCGAGTTTATTGTAGAAGATACGTCTTTGCACGTGGAAAGCATGGGTGGACTCCCAGGCCCACTTATAAAGTGGTTCATGAAAACTGTTGGCAATGAAGGATTAGTCAAAATGGCTAAAGCTTTTGGAGACACTAGAGCTGAAGCAAGAACGATCATAGGATATGCCAAAGACAAAGATAATATTGAATTTTTTGAAGGTGTGGTTAAGGGTGAGCTAGTCGATGCTAGGGGAGATGGGGGTTTTGGTTGGGATCCAATTTTCTTACCAGAAGGATATGATAAGACTTTTGGTGAAATGGACCCCGAAGAGAAGAATCAGGCGAAGGTAAGTATGCGTAGAAAAGCACTTAACCAGTTAAAAGAGAGGTTCTAACGACGTCCAGTCCCCGACCCAAAGGTATATAAATGTTGAGACCCCCTCCGCCGCAGCAGAGGGGGTCTCTGTGGGCGTTGGGGGTCAACTTACTGGTTCAGTTGCGGGGCTGGAAGACCCGTATGGCTCTGCCACAACGGTTGGGTCGAACTCAGGCCTCCCTTCGTACACCCAGAGATTGTCGTCGCAGTAGCGACACTTACTCATACTCATTCCGTGGCACATGTTCGGACACTTGGTCCGACGGCATCCACGTTTCTGGGTCTCAGAATGGACCACTTCGCCGTCCTCACGGACTTTGGTCTCCTCGCCGCAGTTGCGGCAAAGGTCTTGGAATCTCAATATCGCCTCCCTTTGGTACTATCTACTGTATACCAGATAGGTTCTAACGACGTCCAGTCCCCGACCCATAGGAATTTAGGTATTTGACCGACTAAACAACAATTTATATTATTCACAGCAAACAAGGAGGTGTTCTTTTGAGTTGGAGTATGGCGGGTTGGGTTATAGACGGTTCCATCGTCGTATTCTCTTTCTACATCGCTTGGATTACTTCCCGAAACGGTGTGGGCAAGAAATGAACTGGCGCAGGCCACGAGGATAACTTCATGGGGCAGAGAATCCTGCAGATGTGATTTCGATTGTGAGCCGCAAGTCGTAAACATGCCGCCCCAGAGTGAACTGTCCGCTCGCCTAAGGGGCGGCTTTCACTTTTACGGAGACAATGGTGAGGTTCTAACGACGTCCAGTCCCCGACCCTAGCAAGGGGGTATTATTGTATAGTTAGAGCATGGTAAGAAAACTTCTGCTTCTTTTAATACCATTGGCCTTTCTTTTTGCTTCCTTATTTTTGATTAACTCATATGAGGGTTTACACTATTACCCCCAAGATGGGGTTTTGGATTGTAATGCGAGAAGTTATAACGACGATGGTACCTTAGCCTTCAAGACTCTTATGGGTTGCGGGGGTGTTGTAGTAGCCCCAATACTTACTTTAGTAGTCCACTTGGGCTTATTAGTGTATGCAGCTGTAGTCACAGGCATTAGGAAATTTAGGTCAAAGTATGCAATATCATTGCTTGCCCTAAGTATGGCAATCGTTTTAGTAGCTGATTTTGTTATCCTCAAGGGGTTAGAGATTCTTTAACCAAACAGGTTCTAACGACGTCCAATCCCCGACCCATCGATAAAAAAAATAGAATCTTGATATAATTAAGAGTAATAGGAATTGCTTATTACCGCTGACGGAGTGTCGGCGCTCAGATCCTTAAAACTAGGAGGCACCAACGTGTTCTATCCATCAGAGCTTGTTGAGGGAGCTGCAGAAGCCAGAGGGGAAGCACCTATTCCTAGAGACTTCATCGTTGAGGCGATGGAAAAAATTGAGCTGGGTGAGGAGCAAGCAGAGAGATACCCAACAGGGATGCCTACCCTGAAGAGCATCTTCGAGGTAGGGAAAAAACTCTACGAAGAGTTCTCTGACTAAAAACCAATGGGGAGTGGTACTTTTAAGTATCGCTCCCCATTATCACACAGGTTCTAACGACGTCCAGTCCCCGACCCTGGTATGGGTCAACATTGTGATATAGTTTTTATATGAAAAGCCTAGTATTATTCGGCGATAGTCTTCTCGGACGTGTAGGGATAGATTTAATGAATCAGATAAAAGCAGCTACACCCAACATAGAAATATATAATTGTGCTGCTGGTGGTTTTGGTTCTCCAGACGGCAAAGATAGGGCAGCGTATATTGCAAAACTAAATCCAGACTATGCCGTTATAACCTCTTTCGCCTTAAATGATATTTGGAGGTACAAATTGGATGTAAATGAACACAAGGAGAACATGAGAAGCATCATTCAAGCATTTAACGACTCGAGAGTGGTTGTATGGCTTTCCCCACCAGTAAATGATCCAAATAAAAAAGAAGAATCTGATAATATCAACCAAACCCTTGTTCAATATAATGAACAAATCAAGGGGCTCTGTGGAGATATGAGGATGGAATGCATAGATTCATTTATTATCTATCAGGATTTTGCTAATGAGGGTGTAAATTACCATGCGGAAGACGGTGTTCATCTCACCGACGAGGGGTACAAACCATTTATCAATGCTCTAGCAGAGATATTAAACAGGTTCTAACGACGTCCAGTCTTGAGTAACTGCTGGCACAATATATTTGTCATTCCTAAGAATAGTTATGATGACATCGTAAAACTGAGCAGAGGGTTTGGTATACTTAGAATATGAACAAATATATGGTGCCGATAATTATTGCAGCAGCAATCATACTGGTCGGTTATTACGTTGTTTCCAACTCTCAGGATGGGGTAATGGACCAAAATGCTGATGAAAAATACGAAGCTATCGGCGGGGGTTTAGCCAACGAAGATGAGGTTATAATAAAAGAAGAAGGATCATCAGTTAGCAAGGACAACCTTTCGGGAGAATGGATTAGTGTAGACGATGAAAAGTATGAGATGACCATTAACTCAGATGGTTCATATAGAGATGTGTATGACGGAGATGTAGTGGATGGTGGTTCTTGGGAAGTCTTAACCAGCTTAAACGAAGAAGAATTAGATATAAATCCAGAATTTGAGAATAGTCTCTATCTGAAGAAGACTCCTGAATTAGGAGATCCTCTCTACTACAATATTGCTAAAGCGAGCGAATCAGAATTGATCATCACATATCTCTTTGGAGATGTGTTGAGATTCAGAAGGAAGTAGCTCAGCAAACAGAATATTGGATATAATTAGTCTATGAGGCCAATACACAATGCGAGACACGCTTTTAATAAAGCTATAAGGTCAATGCTTTTTGCAGATTCTTTAATACTTGTAGCAACAGCGATGCTCGGGCCTATCTATGCACTCTTTGTTGAGGAGATAGGGGGGAACCTTCTAGACGCCGGGATAACTTTTGGAGTTTTTTCCTTTACCGCAGGAATTGTAACTCTCATTTCGGGGAACCTAATTGACAGGGTTAAGGAGGCGGAACTCATAATAGTCCTCGGCCTCACAATAACCGGCATTGGTTTCCTTACATACACCACAGTGTCTAGTATGGGGGGACTTATGATCGCCCAAGTTATAGTGGGAATGGGAACAGCTATTAAGTATCCAGCTTTTGATGCAGTCTATTCGAAACATCTAGATAGGAATAAGCAGGGAAGAGAGTGGGGCGCATGGGAGTCAATTTTTTATTTCACCGCAGCCTTTGGTTCAATTGTTGGGGGATACATAGCCTCATCTTTTGGCTTTCAGACAATTTTCATCACCATGGCAGTTTTGTCCTTCTCGGCAGCAATGTTTGTCTATTTACTACCAAGAAAACTTCTCTAAGGGGATAAATTGTCTGATATAATTAGGCCAATGAAAGGATTCACAAACTTTATAAGAGAGCAGGGGGTCATGGGTCTAGCTATCGGTTTTATTCTCGGTGGCGCTGTAAGTAGCGTTGTCACGGCCCTGGTGAATGACATTGTTAACCCATTAATAGGAACCTTTATTGGTCAGCAGGCAGATAGCTTAAACAGCTTAACTTTTTACAACATTTCATACGGACACTTCATATCAGTCTTAATAGACTTTTTGATTATAGCTGCAGTAATCTACTTTGCCTTTAAGGGTCTCAAGCTAGATAAGCTCGACAAGAAGGATAAATAGAAACAATGGATTATATACAAGCATTAATACTAGGAGTAACTCAAGGAATAGCAGAGTGGATTCCAATTAGCTCAGAGGGGCTAACAGCTATCCTCGCGGTTAATTTTTTTGAAGGTATTACAGCAACAGAGATTATTAGAATATCTTTATATCTCCACATAGGGACATTTCTTGCTGCCTTAATTTATTTCAGAAAAGACCTATGGAGTTTGATTCTAAAAACACTTAACTATACCAAGGAAAGCAAAGGGACCAGGAATATAATTAACTTTTATGTTGTAGCCACACTAGTAAGTGGAGGGCTTGGATATCTAATTCTTCAAGGGATCGCTGGATTAGAAGACGTCACAGACTTCAATGGCAAGACGATTATCATAATCTTAGGCTTCCTGCTTCTTGTAACTGGGGTATTGCAGCTAAGAAGTAAGTCAGGAGGAGAAAGAGAGGCAAAGGATATCAATATGGTGGACGCAGTCTTAGCTGGGCTTGCTCAGGGTTTTGCTGCACTTCCTGGCTTATCTAGGTCGGGGCTTACTGTCTCAACTCTTCTTCTTAGGAATGTGGATGAGAATGAATCTCTCAAAATGAGCTTTATCATGAGCCTTCCAATAGTTCTAATGGGAAATATCTTTCTTCAAAGTAAAAACTTTATTTTTACGCCAGAATCTCTGTTAGCCCTTCTTTTCTCATTTGTCTTCGGTCTTTTAACCATTCACCTGCTCCTAAGGGCAGCTAAAAAAATAGAGTTTGGTTGGTTTGTCATCTTGTTCGCCCTCCTAGTCTTTGCTTCGGCTTATGTTATCTCTTAGACAGAGATACTCAGATAAATAACTACACTCATAAAGAGAACATAGGTTAGTAAAAGAACACCTCCCTCTCTGCGATCCATCTTTTTTTCACTATGGTAGAAATAGAGTAACAAGCCCAGTATTAGCATTAAAAAGAATCCAGTAACCCAATAGGTCTTACTAATCACAAAAACTATTGGGCTTGTCGAGGCAAGGATGCCAAGCACAAGTGTATTAGTGAAAGCAGAGCTTAGAAGGTGGCTTAAGGAGAGCTCAGAACTTTTCTTGCGCCAAGAGATTAATGAAATGCTAATCTCAGGAAGATTTGTGCCGATAGAAAAGACCATTAGTCCAATAGCTAGCCTACCAAGAGTTACGTATTCTAGGAAATCTAGGGTTATCTCCACAATCCAATTAGAAAAAACTATTATTCCCACAGTACCGATTATCGAAATAAATATTGAAGAAGCGATTCTGTTTTTCTTTGGAATCTTTATTTGTGGATGATGGTCAAAGTGGTTGGCTTTATACAAATAGGCCAGAAGAGCTGCATAAGAAAAGATCATCAGAGCCCCATCTAACAAGCTGTACCTGCTATCTAAACCCAATAAGATAGGAAGAAAGACAACTAAAGCTATGGGAAGGAGAGTTTTTAAGCTACCGTCAGTTCCTATCTTACGACCGAAGAACAGACTAGACCCCAATATAAGACCAATCATAACAATAGGCCCTCCGATGAGGTTGCCCAAAGATATAGAGGGAACGTCGTCCATTATGGTGCTTATTCCCAGGGCTAGTTCTGGCAAGGTGGTTACAAAGCCAAGAAGTATGCCAAATACGAAAAGACGCACCCTTAAAATAGAGGCTATGTACTTAACCCTTTCGACGACCAAATTAGAAACTATCGCCAATGCGGCGAACAAAAGGATCAATAAAGATATATCTAAAGCCAGTGACATATTACAAGAATAATGATATCAGATAATCAGAGTTTGATATTGGTAGAAAATAAGATGTAGAATTGCCACAGATGATAGAAGATAAAGAATTAGAAAAATTGATCGCAGACGAGGTTCGGAGACAGAAGAACACAATAGATCTCATAGCCTCAGAGAACCTTGCCTCGAAAGAGGTTCTTGCCACACTAGCAACCCCCCTCTCAAATAAATATTCAGAAGGTTATCCAGGCAAAAGATATTATCCAGGCAATAGTGTCGTGGACAAGATAGAAATTCTTGCTCAAGAGAGAGCGTTAAAACTTTTTTCACTAAACAAAGAAGAGTGGGCAGTAAACGTTCAGCCATATTCAGGCTCACCAGCTAATATGGCCGTTTATTTGGCCTTGGCTACGCCTGGTAGCAAAATAATGGGCATGAAACTTTCAGACGGTGGACACCTAACTCACGGCCACAAGGTTTCAGCCACTGGCCGCATTTGGGAGAGTGTTCAATATGGAGTTAATAAGGAAACCGGTTTAATTGATTACGATGCAGTCGAAAAGTTAGCGAAAGAAGAAAAACCAACTATTATCATATCCGGCTTCACCGCATACCCAAGGGAGATAGATTTTGAAAGATTTGGGCAGATAGCCAGATCTGTGGGGGCATATCATATGTCAGATATATCACACATTGCGGGCCTAATTGCCACAGGAACACACCCATCACCATTTGCCCATGCCGATATTGTAACCACAACCACTCATAAATCTCTAAGAGG
>Ga0210057_1000748_pt1 | contig 52998 bp, 57 predicted proteins | sample CryGeyCG2114_010_2_FD_183968 | JGI IMG/M metagenome (GOLD analysis project Ga0210057, IMG submission 183968) | Groundwater microbial communities from aquifer - Crystal Geyser CG10_big_fil_rev_8/21/14_0.10 (SPAdes) (version 2) | ecosystem: Environmental > Aquatic > Deep subsurface > Groundwater ...
GAGGAAGTAATTCGTAGTGCGAGAAAAGGAGAGAAAAGAAAGAAAAAAGAGTCAGAAGAAGAAAAAACGTTTATACTACATTATGCACAGGGGTTCATAGTTGCCCCAGTAGGGGGAAAGATTCCTCCTTGCTCGCCCGTAGCTTTAGCGGAGGAGGGTCCCGCCCACAAATGAACGAAGTGAATGTAGTGGGTGGAAGAAGTGCTTTTAAGCACTTCTGTGAGAGGACTTGAAAAGGTTCTCCCATATTTTCGAGCTTTTCCGAAAGCGAGAAAATGGGAAACCTGTACTGCCCCAGTAGGGGGAAAGATTCCTCCTTGCTCGCCCGTAGCTTTAGCGGAGGAGGGTCCCGCCCACAAAAGACGTAAAAACCCTACCAGGTAGGGCTTTTCTGTATGTTAAGAAACTTGACTTTTGCAGTAAAATGTGCCAGTCTGTCCCCTAGCGAAATCTCTTTAACCGTCAAAGTGGCGGTCTCGCCCTTTGACAACAAAATAAACTCGAAAGGAAAAAATATGAAGGAAATCATCGGTCTTGCTATCGTCCTAGCAGTTGCTGGGATTGTGGCAATCTGGTCAACGACTGTGGCTCTCGGCATTGCTGGAGTTACGGCTCTCGTAGTCATCGGCTACTTTGTCGTAGTCGCATTCAAACGATTCGCTCCAGGTGCAGGCCTGAGTGGATCTGAAGACATTATTCTCGAACCGGTTGAACCATTTTACTTACGCTGGAGTCTTGCCTTACTAGTCTGGAGTTCGCTCCTGCTTGTGAGTTGGCTCCTAGCGTACACAATGCTCGGAATGCTCGGAGTTGAAACATTTCGACTGAAACTCTCGAACCAAATAGGCGGAGGTCTTGGTGTCGCGTTTATCGCGACAACCATTCCACTACTGTTTCGGTTTAACGGCCTCTACCAGGGCTTCCTCGCCATTAACCTACGGACGGGAACGGTGCATCTCTACACAAAAGGTATTCACCTACTCTCCATCTGGACAGTGGTGCGGAAGGAGGACAGGTTCTCCTACAAGGCGACGTCGGTGCATTTCGAATTCGAGGCTCCTTGTGTCGGTGGAAAGTTCCACGTACACGGGTCTGCCTTGATCGCACCAAGGGTTAATGAAATTCTGAACTTCGTCAAAATCGGAGACACAGACCATTACCGCTTCGAAGTCATCGCGGGAAGTGTCTCAGACCAGATCGAGGGACGAGTATCAGAACTTATTGGGTCACTTGACCCTGATACCGTCCAGGAAACACTTCCAACGGTCCGAACGGAAGCAGAACATCGATATCGAAGTAACGCGAGTCATCTGGAGGACACGTATGGCGTAGACATTAAACAGGTACATTTCTCACTTGATCCGGATGCCGGTATCGAGGCGTCCCGTGCCAAGAGATACGAGGCAACGCAGGTGACGAGAATGGCGGAGGAGTTTCAAAATATTGACCCCGCCGCCAGACAGGACGCACTCACGGTCGCAGGGAAAAATCCAAGGAAACACGACATCGCGGAGCATCGAGTAGTTCTCGACATGCCGAGCGAGGTTCAGGACATACTCTTGGATGCACTGAAGGACCCTGAGTTTCGCAAAACGATTGGCCCAGCGGTTACCGTTTGGGCCGCCGCAAAGGGTGGCGCAAGTGGAGGTGGAAAGAGTAAGGGCACCAGAAAAGGAGGCAGGTAAATATGCACCAAAAGATAACGGTCCATATGGACCAGACATCGGAAAGAAAATTGCTTGGAGAAACACCTAAAAAGGTATTGAAAGGTCTCGGCCTTTTTACCTTGTGGTTCGTCTCCACCGCAATCTTCATAACATTGTCGGAGGCGGTCACCGCCTTTACGACAAATATCACTTCATCCCCAGACAGAGTCGATACGTTCGCCCTCGCCCAGATGGTAACGCGACTTATGTCGCTCCTTCTTGCGTCAGGGATTACGTGGGGAGTGGGAGTAAAGAGCGGTTTCTTGCCAGCTTTTCCTTCCATCGATGGCGGAAAATGGGTGCGAAAGATACTGTTTTATAGCATCCTCATCCTCCTCGTCGTATGGATTGCAGGAAAGATGTTTCCCCAGCTCGACATAAGTGGATTGGTCTCAACACCGACCCCCTCGGCACCGAGGGAGATTAAAATTGTGCAACTCAACTTGGAAAAGTTGCCATACGGGCTCGCGATTGTCGACGTTCGCTACAACCTTCGGTTAACGCCGAAGGAAGTGAGTGAACCAATCACTCCTGCATCCCACCAACGAATTACGTGGGGTCCTGCCTACAAGGCGAGCCGAATACAGGTGCTCTCGAATGGGGTACCTATAAGCACCACAGGATTCGTCGATTTCAACGACGACCTGAACGCAAAGTACACATTCACGTCCAGGAGTGGCACGTTCGACATGTGGGTTGCCTTAGGCATCCCACCTCCACCAATGATAACAAACACCGTCGTCGTTACAACGACACGGTAATCATTTCGAGGAGAGCTAGAATCACGAGGGAGAGCAAATGCTATGCATTTCGCTCTCCCTTTTTTGTTGGTATCCGCCCACGATGTCTTCGAGTGGCTTGCGGATACCAAACCGAGCACTAAGCCCTTGCTTTGAAGGGTTTAGTGCTCGGTCAACTACTGCAGTGCCGTCAATCTGACGAGGCTTAGCCTCAACCAAGAGACTGTAAAATAAAGTGTGTCTGGTAAAATAAAGAAACAATTAACTGACACAAATCAATCTGACGAGGCTTAGCCTCAACCAAGAGACTGTAAAATAAAGTGTGTCTGGTAAAATAAAGAAACAATTAACTGACACAAATCAATCTGACGAGGCTTAGCCTCAACCAAATACTATGGTGTGAAATAGGCCTATTTAGCCATGTTCACACAAGTAACTCTCCACACCTCCCGAAAATCCCTCCTTGCATAAGAACGTAAGTGCCCGTCCGAACCGGTTCATCCAGGCGGGATCCCCACCGCACCAAAAGATATTGGTGCGCGGCATGCTTTATGAAAGGGAGAATGAAGACAGATGCGGATACCTATTGACAAGTCTGTACTACACCTGTTATAATGTACTGATGAAAAATACGACACATTTCAGCGGTCTTTTTGTTACTATCTTTGCCCTTTTTGCGGTTGTTACGCTCGTAACGCCGACTTTTGTGTTTGCATTTGCAACACTTCCCTACTTTGAATTTGGTTCGGGCTCGGCAAGTGGTGGGTCATACAATTACGGGAATTCGACAAACGGCGGAACATCCTATGTCGCGCAAAGTCTTTCCGTTTCTTGTTCACCGATCCCAACATCAGCACGAGTTGGTGATTCGATCCTTTGGTTTGCTTCAATCAGAGGAGGTTCAGGCGGATACCAGTACTTCTGGAGTGGCACCGACGGACTTACTGGTAACGCAAGCTCAGCTCGCTTTTCATACAGTTCAGCTGGGACAAAATACGGAACGGTAACCGTCGTATCGGAAGGACAGGCTGTCACCGTCGGCTGTACCGACCCTGTCGTCATTTCCTACGGAAGAAACGACAATATCTCAAGTCAAACACCTTCAACCTCTGGCTTCGGTATCTCGTGTTACCCGGCCGATGAAAAAATCTTAACGGGAGAAAGTGGAACATGGCTCGCCGTTACCAGCGGTCTTCCCGCTACTGGTACAATCACCTACACATGGGATGGTACCGACGGACTTACAGGAACAGGTCCTATGGCCTTTAAAGCCTACACAACAAACGGTCGTAAATTCGCTATTCTTACCGTTACTTCAGGTGGTAAAAAGGCAACCTCTGCCTGTACAAGCTCAATCAGCGTGGCTCCATACGTTGCCCCCGTGGTACGAACGTTAGCTGTTGCTCCTGTCGCCACTCCTGTGGTCATTTTCGACCCAATACAGGGCGTCTGTAGCGCAAACGTAGAAGAGATCGAGGTTGGAAAAGAAGTGATCTGGGAAGCTACCGTCGTTGGCGGAACCGGCACATACCGTTTTGCATGGCAAGGTGACGAAGACCTTGCCGGAACGGCCACGAGCACCTCAAAAACATACGAGGATATTGGAGAGAAGACTGCTGGTGTGACCGTGACGTCCGGAACTCAAGAAGAATTTATCTTCTGTGCTTCTCCTCTTACGGTCGTCCCGCTCGGAGGAGGAATACTCGCCGGAATCGGATCATTTGTATTCGGTAACCCCTTCCTTCTTATTCTCGCCGCTCTCCTTGCTACTATCATCGGAATATATCTTGCGATGCGAAAGCGCCGACAGGAGGAAGATGAAGACGCGGAAAAAGCAGAGGCGAAACACTAATCACATTCACATAGACAGCGACAAAACCGCCCCGATTTCTCGGGGCGGTTTTGCTATTTCACCGTAGTCATTTAGCAATAGTATGCTATAGCATACTATTGCTAAATGGCTTATAAGGGGTAAGGGGTGTGGCGCTTCAGAGTGGAATTCAATGGCATGATACATTACGATTGATTGACACACTTACTTTTCTGTGCTAGTGTGAACATAGTACGAATACAGCTCTTATTATTATGAAAAAACAATTCGCGGTTCTAGTCGTCGCGCTCACTTTGTGCGTGCCAACCACCATCAACGCTAACGGCTACTACAGTAGTGGCACAACAACCACATTCGGAATCTTCGGTGGCGTCTGGTATGACTCCTCACCGTCGTACACGTCATACACGTCGTTTCCTTCGTTCGGAGGTGGAGCAACGACGACGTTTCCTTCGTTCGGAGGAAGCACTACACCGACTCCAGCGCCGACCACGCCTGCACCGACACCCACGGCGACGACGTTTCCCTCATTCAACGGAGGAACGCCAGCTCCGACCACAACGGGAACATCGTTTCCGACTTTCGGAGGTACTGCACCGACGACGGGAACAACATTCCCTACCTTCGGTACCGCTCCGGCGACGACACCTCCGACTCCAACAGGGTCAGGGCCGGTTGTAATTGTCCCGAAAGCTGGTGAGGTGCAGATCACTCCGAATGTAACGAGGACGTGGGTTACCCTCACCTTCCTCGGCACGGCGGGGAAGGCTTACCGAATTATTTCAACATCCAACCCCGGAGCGTCGCTTCGAAGTTGGGAGACGGTGACACGCGTCACCTCGACGGGAAATGGTCTCGTGGCGGTAGCACTGCCCGTTGAGACGGGAATACCGAAGTTCTTCGCCTACAGGGAAGACTAGGCCCCACAAAGGCCAATCTCACTTCGCAGGAGCCTCTCAAAAGGCTCCTTTTTTATACGCTGGGAATTACGAAACTCTTCTCTTGTCATTCCAACCTGCCCGCCCTTCGGGAGCAGGCGGGCGAAAGCAGGAATTCAGATTTTTGGCTATATTTTCTGGATTCCAGTTTTCACTGGAATGACAGAAACACTCATTTTCGCGATTTTCGGAATTTAGGGTGTACAAATGCCCCCTGAATACCCCTCTACATATCGTAGGAGATAGATATTGACAACCCGTGCCTTATGTGATATGCTTAAAAATGGTTCCGTAAACAACAATTTCAGATAAACCCCCTGCAAAACGCAGGGACGTTCCAGAAAGACAGTCCTATGAAAAATATTTTTTTGTTCCTTACAATCGTCACCATAATCATCTCCACCGGCTGTGCGAGCAATCGTACCGCACCAGTCGGGTATCGATATGATTCCCCAGTCCTCACAACGAACGTGACCAGGACGGTCACGCGGAAAATCGTTGACGGTAAGCCGATGTCGGAGGAGGTGACAGAAAATGTCACCATAACCTCCACCCAACCGGTGCAAAGGAGGACATGGGCTGAACGTGCCACGGGTCGCAGGCCGTTCGCCGAAACACAGGTCATCCCTTCCGCAGCCGGGACGGATGGCCCCAACGAGTACCCCAGCAAACCGACCCCGAGGAGCTACGGCTCCAACTCCGGATACTCGAACAGCGGGTACAACGGTGGAGGCTACAACAGGCCTCCAATCATGTACGTCCCGCACACCAGAGGGTTGTCGGTTGGTGGGTCGGTTACCACCCTGCCGAGCTTCCAGTTCAACAATTGAACGGAAGCAAACAGTTTCAGGACGCGCTTAGTTTCGACTAAGTGCGTCTTTTTTTGTTGTTATATGCCCACGAGTCCTCGAGTGGATTGCGGATAACAAACCGAGCACGGAGACTTGCTTTGAAGGGTTCGGTGCTTGGTGAATTACCGTACCGTGAATTGCGAGACTCTTCTCTTGTCATTCCAGTGAAAACTGGAATCCAGAAAATATAGCCAAAAGCATGGATTCCAGCTTTCGCTGGAATGACAGAAACACTCATGTTCTCGAGTTTCGTAATTTAGGGTACCGTAGTGTCGTCGACCTGACGAGGCTTAGCCTCAACCAGATGCAGAGAAACACTCATGTTCTCAGTTTCGTAATTTAGGGTACCGTAGTGTCGTCGACCTGACGAGGCTTAGCCTCAACCAGATGTGTCATTCTCACCCTGTACTTTTCCTAGATTCCTGCCTCCGTAGGAATGACGGGAAATAAGACAAAACCTCCCCGATTGTGCATCGGGGAGGTTTTTCGAAGTTAGAGAAGGATTCGACACTTATTGGGTACAGCGGTTTAGTGAGGCATTCCAGTTCGGTGTCGTACCACCACATACAGGCTGGAACGTACCAGAATTGAAGGGGGGGGCATCGTTAGATAGATTCAATGTATTCTTGAGCACATTGACCAATCCCCATACCGATACCATAACGAAAAGACCGATGATACCCCAGATGATGTACTGCTTTGCCTGCGCTCGCTTCTCTTCGTCACCTGCTCCTGAAATGTAGTTAAAGACACCCCAGAGTATTACGAGGACTGCGAGACCTACGATAACAGGAAGGAGTGTCCGTACTACTGAATCAAAGATGTTAATCAAGCCAAACAAATCCGGTCCACCACCAATGTTGGTATTTGCGCTTGCAAGCGCAAGCAACGGCATAAAGGCTGAACCCACCACCGCCACTTTAATCAATTTTTTCATTACTAAATAATTAACGAATAATATCTACTTCGAGTCACGACCTTTTTATTTTCAAATAATACTGAAAGTATATACCCTGCCTCTCTGTACGTAAACAAGGGGTTATCCACATGAACATGGAGCATACAACATGAAATGTGAAGCATTAGAGGGAAAACATATGAATTTAATTACATATTTCTTAGTATTCCCCAAAGCATAGCACCTATTTCTCCCTCAAGTACCTGAAGATGAGCAAGGTCGTTCTTTAACAGCCATTTCTCGGAACACGCAAAGGTCGTAAGATACGATGACTCCTTAAGTGAACCGTAGGATATTTCTAGAAAGTTCTTGTGTACCGCAGTACGTTGACGTGCGTACCCCTCAACGTAGTTCAGTATAATGGACAATGACGCTCGCCGTAATTGGGACGTTGCCCCATACTGTTCCTCCTTTGGGAAGCTTCTCGATACATCGTACACGAGATGTACATACTCATCCATCACACGGTGTAGTCGTTCGTGATACTTTTCACTATTCGCTGTTTTTTGTGCGTCCATCTCGTGTGCGTGTGCTCATACTTCATGCTTCAGACTTCATGTTCCATTTGTTACCCTCCTATTTGCTTCACCGTCGAGTCGATAATACCGATGATGCCGTTCACGCTGACCATAATCGCCATACCGATAAGACCCCATATCATATGCTTGCCACCGGTTGAGCGTGCCTCTTCATTATTGAGATTCGCGACAAACTGGACAAGACCCCAGATAAAGACAACGAAGGCAATACTAAATAGCGTAAAAATCATCGGGTTGATAAGGAACTTGCTTATATTATTTAAAAGATCGGTCGTATTTGCAGGAGATGTATCGGTCGCAAGGGTGACGAGAGGAAAAAGGAATGAAACAACCCCTCCACCAATATATTTTTTTAGGATAGTTTTCATAGTGTACAAATTAGTATTATTAGGACCTACTCACACCCCTCCCGCCAAAACGGCGTGTGCTCCCCTTACTAGGGGAGAATAAGACAAAGTTGCGTAAGTTCCAATTAGGACGACTCCGGCACATATTTGGGAGCCTGCGGAATTTTGTCTGGGTCTATAGTGTTTGTGAGATGGAATGTTCCGACAAGAAGATTTACCAAGCCCCATATCGACATCATGAGGAAAAGGCCAATAATGCCGTAGAGAATAAACTGCTTCCCTTCGGCACGTTTCTCTTCTTCTGCGCCATGAACGACATAGTTAAAAATACCCCAGAGAATAACCAAGACCGTAAGTCCCACAATAAAGGGGATGAGCGCGTCGAGAAGGCCTTTTATTTGATTGAGAAGTTGCGCGATGGTCATAATGAAGAAGTATTACGTAGTATGTATTAAGTAGAAAGTATTATGTATTAAGTAGAAAGTATTATGTATTAAGTAGAAAGTATTATGTATTATGCAAAAGAGGAAGCTCGGAGACTTTTGATGAGGCCGTTTAGCAATTTACTCACAAGTATAGTTTGTCTTTCATAGGACATATGCAATCAGTGTCATTCCACTGAAAAGTGAAATCCAGAGCCTAAAAAACAGCTCTATACTGGATTCCAGTTTTCACTGGAATGACAGAAAAAGGCAAAATGCGTAAGTCCTATTTCAATGATACCATGCTGTTCCTTAGCAAGGAATCCTATGTCGTTGAAAGTAAAAACTGACTTTGTAATACTGTAGGTCATAACTGCAAGTTGATGGGCCTCCTTCCATGCATTGAGGTCTCGAAAGGATTGTATCTTATTCGGCGGGGATAGCAGGGAGCATAGGCATCGCAGACGGTGGATCATTTTTAAGACTGAATGTCGATTTCAAGACGTTAACCAAACCCCAGATAGATAGCATAACAAACAGACCAATAATACCCCAGATGATAAACTGTTTCCCTTGTGTCCGCTTCTCTTCTTCGTCGCCATGCATTACGTATCCAAAAATACCCCAGAGTATCACCAAGACGGCGAGCGTCACCACAATCGGCATGATGAAGTAGATGAGATCCTGTACTGCAGCGATAACGTCGTAGAGACTTCCCATCGTTGTCTGTCCAGAAGGAGGCGTCCATGATGCACACTCCGTTATATGTGAGGCTCGATAGTCCGTATCAGCACAGTCACCGGCGTATGTCGTCCCAGGAGCGAAAGCAACGGAAAATACAAACAGTAAAAGGACAGAGAGAAGGACTGACCGTGTTTGTTTTGTTTTCATACGATTTATTATACGCTATAAATTATCTTTTTCACGCACAAGTACCCACACCATATTTTCCCCAGATACTTCATACTCAAAATGCGGGAGTACGTTTGAGGTTTGTTCCGTATTGGTTTCGTTCCCCGCCCGAACGTACCTGTTCGGAACGGGCGGGCGTGTCAGTTCTGCGTTTTTAACCGAAGATGCTGGTCTTTATCACAAGAACCAACCCCCAGAACGAAAGCATGAGGAAAATGGCACCGATGCCGTATATCATCACCTTCTTCCCCTCCTCAACCTTCTCGGTGTCTCCCGCCGACATAACGTACTTGAAGATACCCCACACCATGTAGGCGACGGCGAGGCCGATCATGAACGGGATAATACTGTTCGTAATGTCCGCAATTTTATTGGAAACTATTGTAAAGTTAAGCCCTGGATTGACATTTCGAAAGGGCGTGTATGTCGTTGCGAATACCGAGCTTGAAGAAACAGCAAACACACCGCCTATGACGGTAAAAGACGTAAAGAGTTTTGAAAATATACTTTTCATACACAACACTATATCTCCGCATTCGTCGCTTTACAGGTTACCTGTACATCAATTTGCTGTAGCGTACCACAAATAGCCATTCGAATAACACGGACGCCGAGAATAACGAACGCACCGACAACAATCCAGACGAGCATTTGTTTCGCTTTCTGAAGCTTTTCGCTATTCCCTTGTGCCGTCACAAACTGGAAGCCCGCGTAGACGAGGAAAAATACGATGAGTACCAAACTGAACTGTACAACGACATCGAGAATCGCAAGGAAAAATTCCGTAAGATTATTGTAGGTAATCGGGTTGCACAGCTTCGTCGGATCGTCGCAAACCGCAAACGTAACAAACGGCACAGAAGAAAGAAGTGCCAAGACGGCCAAACAAAATGCTCGAGTGTATTTCATATATTTTCGATATACTAACCACTTAATTCAAGACCTTTCTAGTTTATCACAGAAGAATCACGCTGGTTTAACGACGGTGAATTACGAAACTCTCGTCTTGTCATTCCAGCGAAGGCTGGAATCCAGAAAGTACAAGGGAAAACATGGATTCCTGCTTCCGCAGGAATGACAGAAAATTTGAATCTCGGAAGTTTCGTAATTCAAAGTTAACTACCTCCAGCAGGATCAACCTTTGGATCAGCACCGCCTGCAGGGTCAGTCTCGGAAGGTACATACAGAAACGACTTGTCATTGAGAACATCTGATAGAAACACTCCTTCGAGTGTCTTCACGATAAGCCACGCGGAGAGCATAAAGACGAAACCCCAGAATGTCTTAACGAATATGGAATGCGCATGACTGATTTTCTCCTGCGAGCCCATCGCCGTAATGTATAGCAGACCTGCGTAGGCAAATCCAATAGCCGCAAAGGTCACACCAGCCATAATCCAAGCGGTAATAAGACGTCGCCCAAGCTCTATCACATCACCTGCACCACACGGGTTTTCTACCTTGTTGTCCTTATTTACATCATCAGTACCGCAGGGGACAAAGGCGTCTATATACGGCTGAGTTTCTGATGGCGCCGTCGTCCCGATGCCGACGCTGCCGGTGCCTCCTGCAAAGGTCACGGCCGGCGATACGGTAACCAGTATAGCAGTGAATGAGAGAAATGTGATGAGGAAAACTTTTTTCATACTTTCGATATTTGATATTTGCTATTGGACCTATGCATTCTTCTTAATTCTCCCTTTCTTACTCGCCTCGCCGAAGCCTCTGGCGTAGCGCGGGAAGGGAGTGGCTGATAAGCCGAGGGATTTATTCCTTACGAGCTTGCCGATATTTTCAGGTAGCGAGCGAAATACAGTGAAATCCTTACGAGCTTGCCGATATTTTCAGGTAGCGAGCGAAATATAGTGAAATCCTCCGGCCTACGGCCACCTCCTTTAGAAAAGGAGGAATAAGACCCAAAATGCGTAGGTCCTATTCTATATTCTATATTTTTCGGTATTAGGTATTCGGTATTTTTCGACGTTCCATGTTCCCTGTTCTATGTTTCATCTCTTTTATCTTATAAGCCGTTGAAAGCCTGAACTCGCTTGCGAGATTGCATTACCGGTCCCTGATTTCCCGCTCGTTATCGACTCAACCATATCTTGAAATACTTGCACTGACTCGGTCGGATTCGGATCAAAGAACCCACGGGCACGAATCGAAGCGTCGTACAGGATACCACCAAACGTGTCAGTAGGTCGTGACGCAAGAAGATCTCGACGAACCGGAGGAAGACCTGAGAGACGCCCAAATGTGGCCTGAGCCGATGCTGATGACAGGGTTAAGGCGACAGCGAGCCCAGCCGACTGCTGACGTGATGACTTCAGAACGGCGAGACCGGAAAACTTGCCGTACGTAAGAGAGACAGACGCTGTACGTGGGTTGGGAAAATGAGCGACGGTAAAGTTCAGGTTAGGATTTGATTTACGTAAGTCGTTATATTCACTCCCAAAACCGAAGTACACCGCGAGACGCGACGAAAGAAACGCGCTCCGCGAACCCACCTGCGCGCGATTCCATGAGTAGCTTGGCTTAAGCGGATTTGCAAATTCTGTATAAAAATCAAGTACCGATACCGCGCCGGTCTGTTCTAGGACGGAGTAGGACCTCCCGGTCGCCTCATGAGCAACGACAGCATTGCCACTCTGCTGAAACATTCCGGTAAGAATCTCCTTCGCGTTGTCGATATTTCGATATTCTCCAAGAGCGACCGCGCTTCGTGAGATATTACCGATACCGTCCCGTTTGGTTAGCTTATTGCCGATACTCAAAAACTCATCCCAGTACTTCGGCGCCGAGACGATACCCGCACCTTCAAGCATATCGCGGTTGTAGTACATAAGAAGCGGATCGACGGAAAAGGGAAGCGCGGAGATACCATTTGCTTCGAGGAAAAGCTCAGCCCCTTGCGTGAAGGATTCACGAAATTGCGCATCTGAGTAGTTTGTATAGGGTACAAAAACAATCTTATCTCGATATCGAACAAGCAGTTCTGCTGGCAAGATAACCATATCGGGTCCAGTTCCAGAAGCAAGTGCCTCTACAAGGCTGTTGTCGAGACTTTCAGGAGCAAATTCCGTATAGGAAACCTTCAGTGTCTCACTATCAAAATACTGTTCCAAAAGCGGTTGTATGTCCGTCGAGGGTGCACTTCCCCACATCGAAATCTGCACGGCGGGTGTACCTCCTGTTGTTTTTACCGTCGCAATGACGATAAGTCCTGCAATAATGAAAAAACCGAAGATACCGAGGACGACTGTTTGGAAACTGTTCATAAAACGAGATACGAATGCTACAAATTAACGCACGAATGCTTCGAATATGCGAATAAAGAAAGTCGGGATTCGTAGATTAGTAGCATTCGCATAGTAATTCGTTGCATTCGTATCAAACCTTCTTAAATATCATACCATAATGGTGCTCTCCTGCATCAATCTTTTTTACAAACTCAAAACCGCCTGCTTCAAATAGCGCGCGCCCCTGCTGTTCTCCAACAACGTGTTCTGATGATGGACCCATTCCACCAAATGATTCACTCCAGTCGACAAGCACCACCTTTCCCCCTGGCTTCAAAATACGCTTTGCTTCCTTAACAAAACCCTCCTTGTGCTCTACTTGAAACAAAACATTAGACGCTATCGCCATATCAACCGTGTGATCCTTAAGGTGCGTGCCGTTCGGCTGTTCGATATCACCCCAGATTATTTCGATATTTAAAACATGGTCATGCTTCGCAAGATTTTTAAGACGTTCAAGGAGATCCTTTTGGACTTCAACGGCATATACCTTACCGGAGTCACCAACGTGCCTCGCCACAAGAAGTGAGAGAGCGCCAGAGCCGGCACCCAGGTCGGCAACCTTCATACCTGACTGGAAACCGCATTGTTCGATAGTGTAGGAGGGGCTAGAGAACATGATTGATTTTGTTAATTGAAACGAGCCTTGCGAGGTGAAATGTTACAAAATCATCACCGAGCACTATTTCCTTACGACACTGTTTTTGTTGCATCTCCTACGCAAGTCACTATTCTTCGTACAGAATCTTAAATGTGATAACAATAGTGCTCGGTCTAAGAAATTATAGTCGCTTTTCTTCTTAATTTCAAAGACAGGTAAGAGATGCGATGGAATCCCCTTCCCGAAGCTTCATAATCCTCACGCCCTGTGTCTGACGACCGAGTGTCGCTATTTCACTAACTCCTGTTCGAATAACCTGACTCTTCTTTGAAATTGCAACCACCTCTTCTTCTGGTGACGTTACAACATGGGCAGCAATCAGGTCGCCGGTCTTTGCAGTAATTTGAGCAGTTTTAATACCCGATCCACCTCTATTCTGTGTCTTATATTCCTTTAATTTAGTTTTCTTTCCATACCCCTTTTCCATAATCACGAGAAGTTCTGGATTTTGGTCTGCCTTACGCACAATACCGGTGCTTACAACTCCATCTCCTTTCCCAAGACGCATAGCGGTCACGCCACCAGCACCGCGCCCCATTTCGCGAACATCGCTCTCCTTAAAACGAATTGACTGCCCTTTTCTAGTAACCAAAATTGCTTCGTCACCCTTTTCAACAAACGAAGCGGATACGAGTTCATCGCTGGGTTGAAGCTTAATCGCAATGAGTCCTGACCGGCGAACATCGTGGAAATTTGCGGCGGCAGTTTTCTTCGTGACGCCGTTCTTCGTTACCATGAGAAGTGAGAGCGTGGCCGTCTTTACCTCCTTCGGCATTGGCAAAATCGAAGTCACCTTCTCTTCGGCGGATAGCGACAAGAAGTTCATAACGGATTTCCCCTTTGTCGCGCGCTTCCCTTCCGGGATTTCATACATCTTAATCTGGTACGCCTTTCCTTTATCGGTAAAGAAGAGGAAGTCATTATGCGTTGAGCCTGTGATAACATGGGTGACAAAATCTTCATCTTTTGTATCCAAATCAACCACACCCACTCCTCCCCGACGTTGTTTTTTGTACTCTTCAGGATCGGTGCGCTTGATATATCCGCCTTTCGTAAGCACAAGCACTGCATCTTCATCGGGGATCAAATCCTCCTCAGAAAACGCCTTCGCCCCAGACTTCTGGACACGCGTACGACGGTCATCTCCATACTTCGCTCGAATATCCTCAAGCTCCTTTTTAATAATCTGGAGCATACGCTTCGTACTTCCGAGAATATCCTTCAGCTCTTTAATAAGTGCCTGAACAGCCTTGAGTTCATCCTCAATCTTCTTGCGTTCAAGACCGGCAAGCTTCTGTAGTCGCATATCCAAAATAGCCTGCGCCTGAAGCTCTGAAAACTTAAAGGTTTTCATAAGTCCGGTGCGAGCTTCATCGACATCCTTCGACTTTTTAATGAGCTTAATAATCTCATCAATATGATCGAGTGCCTTCTTCAGACCCAGCAAAATATGTTCACGCGCTTCCGCTTGCTTCAAATCAAATTCGGTGCGACGTCGTACGACATCCTTTCGATGCTTGAGAAATTCCTCGAGGAACCCTTTAAGCGGAAGTGTCTCGGGAATACCATTCACAAGCGTCACCATGTTGAAATGAAACATTTCTTCAAGCTGGGTGTGCTTGTAGATGTAGTTAAGAACCTTTTCAGGGAAACTACCTTGCTTTAAGTCGATGACCACACGAACATCTTTTGTTGATTCATCGCGAAGTCCCTTAATGCCATCAATCTTCTTTTCGCGAACAAGGTTGGCAATCTGAATAATCATCTCCGCCTTGTTCACCCGATACGGAATCGAAGTAATGATGATTTGGAACTGTCCACTCTTGTTCTCGACGATTTCTGCGACACCACGAGTAACCACACCCCCTTTTCCGGTTGAATAAGCATGATGGAGGTCTTTAGAGCCAAATACAATGCCTCCTGTCGGAAAGTCAGGGCCGGTCACGAATTGAAGAAGGTCATCTGTCGTTGCGTCCTTGTTATCGGCGAGATGTGCCGTAGCGTCAATAATCTCTCGGAGATTATGTGGGGGGATGTTGGTCGCCATACCGACGGCGATACCGAGCGTACCGTTGAGTAAGAGACTGGGAACGGCCGTAGGAAGAACGACGGGTTCTTTACGAGTCGCATCATAGTTTGGACGCCAATCAACAGTATCTTTTTCCAAATCCCGAAGTAATTCACTTGAAATCTTGGCCATCTTCGCCTCGGTATATCGCATAGCAGCAGCCGAATCGCCGTCAAGGGAGTTGTGAACAAAAACGCCGGCCGAAAGAGCGAAGTTATGCGTACCTTCAATCGTTAGGTCGTAAACACTCTCCCGTTCTGAAATAAACTCAACTTTTTTTACTTTGTGGTTCGCGATAAGCGATACTTTGATAGAGTGCGTGTCCCCGCCATAGTATTTGGAAACTCCAGTCTCAAAGCAAGTTGACCTACCATAAGGATAGATAACTTTTCGCGCTTGCTCATATGTACCCTCCGTTATCTCTACGCCAGTACTAAGTACATGCCTGCATATCGCGTCAAACTTTACCTTTCCTGTTTTATTCGTTGTATGATTTTTGTTGCCCTTTAGTATCTTTTCATGCATAAAGACACGGTAGTCGGGTTCCTGCCAGAGTCGCTTGAGTGTCTTGGTTGCGGTCTCTCCGATTTTCGCTCGTATTTCCGGATGGTCTTGCATATACTGCTTGTTCACCCTGCTTAAAAAGACCCGCATTTCCTCACGATACTTTGGATTTTTCCAATTTTCCGTGTTTCGGGCGCTGATTCGTTTCGCGTACGCCTCGCAAGACTCCGGTTTCTTCCAAAAAGCCCTGCGCCCTTCCGCAAGTTTTTTTACATATTCAGGGTCATTCTGGTGACGCGCTTTGGTAAGAGACGAATGCATGCGCCAATGCTCAAGATAGTCCATTCGAAGAATGTTTTCTGGAGAATTGTTAAGCTTATTGAAATCGAGGTGATGACGCACTTTCCCGGCAGAATGCGAGTAAACTCCTTTCTCCAGATTAAAGGCATCAGAAAGATGGTGTGTAAATACCCATTCGTTGCGAGAAGGATTCATTACCATTTCGTATCCTTCCATGTCAGCAAGTGGAGCGTCTCCCTTTTTTGACAGACGAGTATATAGAGGCATTAAGGATTCACCCGACTTCAATAGGTGCGCTTCTTTATATGCACCGCTCTTCAGCATATATCGGTGGTCGGGGGTTGAGCGGATTTCTTCGCCGTTATCAAGTGTCACCTTAATAAGTCCGGCACTTCTTCGCGTGATACGCGGGTTCATAACCCGGGCAATTTTGACGAGGTTATCTTTATCCACTGTAAACGTGTAATTTCGCTTTCCCTGTTTTTCTTCTTTGACGAGGTCCTCAAATGAAAGGTTTCTCCCATCGGCAAGACGTACTTTTGTATCCTTCGTAAAACAACCAAAATTTCCTTGTCCCCAAATGAACGGATATCGGAAAGAAAATGTCTGCGTCATCTTTACCATAGAGTCATAAACCGCGGTATCACCGTGAGGGTGATATTTTCCAAGGACATCTCCAACTACTGCGGCTGATTTACGAAACTTTGATGAGGCAGTGAGACCCATCTCATGCATCGCGTACAAAATACGACGATGAACCGGCTTCAACCCATCGCGAACATCAGGAAGAGCGCGAGACGTAATAACGGTCATCGCGTAGTCGAGATACGACTCTTTCATTTCGGTTGTAATACTTCGGTCGATTACTCGTCCGGTAGTAACTTCTATCTTCTTTGGTTCTGCTTTCATATAGACGTCTAAAAAAACACATATCACTCGCTCTACGAGTGTCTCTTGTATGCGGTAATACTACTATACAATAACCTTATATGCCAGCCTCTTTTCCTACTCCTTCATTAATAATTTCTGTTCCGGCTGGGAGTACTTCTGTAGAGGAAATACCCTCTTTCATCCCTGCCAACGCATCTGATATATCAGCAAAAAGCGTACCGAAGGTCTCACCAAGAGTATCGATAGGACCTTTCTTATCAACAGTAATCGTGACCTCTTCTTTCGTCCTTCCCACAATACCCGTTAACCAAAAAAGGACAATGCAGACTGTAATACCAAGCGACAACATGAAAGCTATCCGCTTTCGCACATGGAGCGGTTTTCGACGCAGGTTCAAAAAGAAAGTAGTCATAGGAAATAAAATGTGTTCGTCCAATCCCACAGCTTTGCTTCGGGGTATTCGGGAATCAAAACCGGTCGCTGTCCGATAGAACAGTCTAGCTTTTACTAAGAACGACCACTTCGCCCTCTTTCCCTTCAAGATCTTTTTTCTTAATCGTTAGTTTATCGACAGATTGCGCTTTCTCCTCGCCTGCTTCCTTCAAGAGAGTCTTGAGTGAGCCTTGTACACCGATACCTTCGTGGTGTATGGGTATGACGAGTCGTGGCTCTATTTGTACCGCAAGTTTGTTAGCCTCCGCTGGCGTCAGCACTCCCTCGCCTCCAATCGGTACAAAAAGGATATCAACATCATCCATTTCTTCTTTAACGACAGAGGGGAGAACTGGATTTCCAAGAGCGCCGAGGAAACACAGCTTCATGCCTTCGAGAAGTATCGTGTAGACAGTATTAATCCGCTTTTCATCTCGATACATTGATTCGGTAGCAAATCCCCGAATAGCGACATCCTTAATTTCATACTCCCCTGGACCATGAATCAGGAACGGCATCTTTTCTCCTTGTCCGATGGTTTCCGTACCATTCATATCGAGGTCATTAAGTGTCGAAAGAACTACATCGGCGCCAAACCGCGAGTTCGACAGTTTCGACTCCTTTGCAGGGGGATTAAACGCGATGGTAATATCGCCAAATTGAACCTTAACAAATTCTCCGCCTAAATAGGTAATTATCATAAATTAGTTGGTAGTTAGTAGTTTATAGTTGATAGACTTTGAATCTCCCCAATCAGTTGGTAGTTAGTAGTTTATAGTTGGTAGACTCTGAATCTCCCCTATCAAGGGGAGCGCTCCGACGTCACGTCGGAGGAGGGGTGTGTAAATCCTAACAAAGGAAGTATAAGTCAGAAATTGAAAAATAAAAAGGCCGGTATCAGACTTGATAATTGTAGCTAAAGTTGTAGTCTAACGATAGAAATTATGAAACCTATCCAACAAAAAATGAACAGCTCTCGGCACTACACGAAAATCGCTGAATCTGGTGGTCTCGGCACATTGAGACAATACGCTTGGCACGAAGGGATTTGGCGCATTAACGGAACCCCTCATCTTGTCCGTTTCTTGGGCGCTGAGCCGATGAGGCGCGTTTCAAAACACGGCTGGCCAAGAGGCTGGTGTCTTGATGAGGGTCTTCGGGACGAGAAGCGGATAATACGCCCGGAAAGGCTTAAGACCTTGGCTGTCGCCTGTCTGTAATTGTGTCTGCCTTCGCCTCCCAATCGAGCGTCCACCCGACGCTCGTTTCTTTATTCCTTGAACTCGCCCTCATCAAAGTGGACAAATTGTCCACTTTGAGGTAATCTTCTCGCCACATCCACCTTTGGGTGTTTTTAACAGCCTGTCAGAAAATAGCCCTTGGCCAATTCCGGACTTCACCCACCCTGGCCTTGAATTTTCCGACATATTTAGTAATGACAGACGATACAAAAGACGTCGTTTTAAGTGACGGCGAGGAAGAGGCTCTTGCCGAAGCCAGCGCTCAAAATGAGAAGCTTATGAGTAAGCTTATGCCGACAGTGGCAACACCACCAAGTGTTGGTGAGCTTATCGAAGGTAGTGTTATTGCCGTTTCAAAGGGACGTGTCTTTATTGACCTTCCTCCTTTTGGAACGGGTATTATTTACGGACGCGAGTACATCAATGCTCGTGACGTCATCAAGAAAATTAACCCAGGAGACAAAATCGCCGCAAAGATTGTCGATCTCGACAACGAAGACGGCTATATCGAACTTTCCTTGAAGGAGGCTCGTCAAGCACTCATCTGGAGTGAGGCCGAGGATGCTATCCGAGACAAGACAGCTTTTGAACTTCCCGTTAAGGAAGCAAACAAAGGAGGTCTTATCCTCGAATGGCAAGGTATCGCAGGATTCCTTCCCGCATCACAGCTCAAGACTGACCACTACCCACGTGTCGCCGATGGTGACAAAGACAAGATTCTCGATGAACTACGTAAACTTACCGGCGAGAAGATTCTCGTAACCATTATTTCTGCGATTCCAAAAGAGGGTAAACTTATCTTCTCCGAGAAGAGCACGAACGAAAAGGAGCGCGAGAAGATTATCGGCAAGTACGCCGTAGGAGATGAAATGGACGGTGAAGTAACCGGCCTCGTCGACTTCGGAGTCTTCGTGAAGCTTGAAGAAGGTCTTGAAGGACTTGTCCACATCTCAGAACTCGATTGGGCACTCGTTGAAGATCCACGCCGACTCTACAAGGTTGCTGATAAGGTGCGGGTAAAGATTATTGAAATTAAGGAAGGCAAGATTTCACTTTCGATTAAGGCACTGAAGCCAAACCCTTGGGTTGAAGCCGCTAAGAAATACAACAAAGATGATGTGGTGAAGGGTGTGGTGATTAAGTTCAACAAATACGGAGCACTTGCCTCTATTGAGGAAGGCGTCGCGGGACTTGTCCACATCTCTGAATTCGGCCTCGAGGAAAAGCTTAGGCAAAACCTTGAACTTGGAAAGACCTATACTTTCAAGATCACCCTCTTCGATCCCACACAACAGAAAATGGCACTCTCGTTTGTTGGAGAGAAAAAATAACCACGGAACGAGACAGAACGAAGCCAACATTGAACCACGCGGAACTAAGAGCCTATCTCCAATCTAACCGCAACATATAAAGCAAAGTCACAGCTTGCCTGCCAGAATGTTCAAAATTCTGCTACAAATTGAGCCTTTCTCGTCAGCATATCTAGATATGCTTCCTCAAAATCCTCAATTTTCGCAACGAATTTTGAACATTCCGGCTAGGCATTAGATTGGAGATAGGCTCTAACAAAACCCGCTAGCGACTATATTTTGTGTCATCCCCGCGGAGGCGAGGAACCAGAATCTTACACAAAAACCGTCCCGACTCAAGCCTGCCTGCGGTAGGCAGGTCGGGACGGTTTTGTGTGTACCTTCTTTCTTTTGCCGTCACTTTTGTTTAGCAATATCATCCGATCGGTTGATATTGCTAAATTGCTTATACTGCCCACTTACGACAAGGTGACCTCTGGGCCCCCGATGAATGCAACAACATCGTCCTGAACAAAAAGGGCTTGGCCATCTGCAAGTATACGCACAGGGTAGGATGCCTCGGGTATTTTTCCCTCAAGCATGCTTTTGTATTCTGGTGTGTAATGCGCAAAAAGAAGAAAGGGTACCAGATTCATGGCTGTAACATCAGTTATACCGAAGCGATTCTTTTCCTGCTTCCATGTGGCCATCTCAATCGTTGGACAAGCAACATAACTTCCAGCACTTGCCCCCATGTAGATTAATCCTTGGGGAAGCAACTCTCTTATAACGACATCGAAACCACTTTCTCGAATCGACTTTAGTAAACAAAAAGTGTTTCCTCCTTCAACGTATACAAGATCCTTATCTTTCAAAATCAGCCGAAGATCGTCTTCATTTTTACCGTCAAGGTCAAGCTCTTCGATATTCCAACCGTTCTCCCGGAAAAATGCTTTATTCCGCTCGAAATACTTTAAATCACTAACGCCCTTCGAGGCATTAATGACATGAACTGCTTTAAATTCACTAAACGGCTTGCCGAGAACAGGCGGTAAATTTCCATTTATGACATTGCGCAGACTTGAAAGCAAAAGTAATTTTCTCATTCCTCTGTGTTATACGTTACATGATACACGTTAGGCATGGTACTGACTCATCGCCTTTTCCTTTCCCTCATTCACCAGCACCTCAAGTCCCTCCGCGATGTTCTTCGCGAGCTTTTTGAGTCCCTTTACTTGATCAGGTGTGAAGTGCCCAAGAATCACCTTCTCGACCGTCTTCTCATCCTGTGACTTCTTAACGACAGAGGCCGACGAAGCGATACCGACACGAACACGTACGAAGGCCTGTGTCTTAGTCACTTTTATTATCGAATCAACACCGTGATGCCCGCCAGAACTCTTATTGAACGATATCTTGTATGATCCGAAGGGAATATCCAAATCATCATGAATCACCACCAAGTTCTCGACTTGTTTTTTCTTATCTTTAATCTTAAATCTTAAATCCTTAATCTGTGAGACTGAGTTACCTGACTTATTCATAAACGTCTGAGGGAAAATGAGGAGAACTTTCTCCTTTCCAACTTTTCCTTCGCTTACGAGAGCATTTCTTTTCTTTTCGGGAGTCCATTCGGGCAAATTATAGGTTTCTCGGAATACATCAAGAACCATCGCGCCTGTGTTATGACGCGTGTTTTCATATTCCTTCCCCGGATTACCTAAACCAACGATGTAAAACATGAATCTCGAATTTCGAATACCTAATTTCGAAAAAATCTGAAACTAAAAAATAGCTAAAAATTTTCTTGTTTGCTATTTGATATTTTTCGAAATTCGAAATTTGGTATTCGGTATTTCAACATTGTATCACACTTTTTAGCACCAGGAAACGAAAACCTAATTGTATCAAGCGAAACAACGTACTATAATTGCACCGTTATGCAGGAATCAGATACCCCTATTCAAGAAAATAATCCTGCTAAAGTTCCTCTACCTGAATCTCGTCAAGATGACGAAGGTTCGTGGTTCGATTTCTTCCGCTTTGCACTACTTGCGATTATTATCGTGGTCCCGATACGTGCATATGTTGTTCAACCATTTATCGTGAGTGGTGACTCGATGATTCCCAACTATCATGATGGAAATTATCTTATCATAGACGAAATCAGTTACCGATTCGAGAAGCCAAAACGAGGTGAGGTGATTGTCTTTCGTTTCCCCCGTGACCCCTCGACCTTTCTTATCAAGCGTATCGCCGGACTTCCCAATGAAACTATTCAGATTGAAGACGATACCGTCACCATTATAAACAGCGAGCACCCCGACGGATTTGTATGGAACCAAGGGGTCATTACCGCGACAGGCAAAAAGACCGAACTGACAATGACGCTTGGCGAAGATGAGTACTTCGTGCTTGGAGATAACCGAAATGAGAGTGCTGACTCAAGACTCTGGGGCAGACTTCCCGGTAAATACATTACCGGACGCCCAATCCTCCGTCTGTTCCCTCTTACCGATATTGCAATATTCCCAGGACGATGGCCAGAAACAGCGAACAATTAGCATTTCATGAGCACGGGGTATATACCCCTTATTGTATCGTCGGTCGTTGTCGGTTGTCGGTTGTAAGTTCACTTACCTATGACATCTACCACAAAGCAAAAAAAGGAAACTGCCCCTAAAAAGAAATCGGCTAAAGACCGACAGAATTGCTTTTTCGAATTCAAAAACGTTGACCCGGCGGCTGAGATCGCGCTCTATTTTGGCTTTTCTCCTTTGGCGACACCACTTGCAGTAACAAAAGAGGATAAAGAGAGGGTAAAGACCTTAGGTGAAACGGAAAAAAATCGCTGTTCCTGTCCACTTCTTCCTGTACTCGAAGAAAAGGTGGCCTTACTACGTTACTACAGCGACAAGAAATTAAACGAGGCACCTCAACCAGTGATGCTCTGCGCGGAACTTGGACAAGGAGGTATTGGCACTCGAAAAAAGGTTGCAGAAAAGCATCTTTCTCTTGAAGTAATCGGATCCGAAAAAAGTATTGCTGATGCAACTCTCATACAAACAGTTGTATCGATTTTGCGAAGTGAAGGTCATAAAGACCTCTGTGTCTGTATCAACAGTGTTGGAGACAAGGATTCAGGAAATCGCTTTGTCCGAGAACTGACGAACCATTACCGAAAAAATATCGCATCACTTCCGCAAACGTGCAAAACGACTTTTAAGAAAAATCCTGTCGAACTACTCGAATGTTCACACGAGAAATGTAAACTACTCGCAGATGAAGCACCCAAACCAGTTGGATTCTTAGGAGAGGACAGCCGACACCACTTTAAGGAAGTGCTTGAATACCTTGAGGAACTTGAGATCCCCTATCAGCTCGACCCTTTTCTCGTCGGTAATCGTTCGTTTGCAACCGAAACCGTTTTTGAAATTCGCGCAGTAAACGGTCTGGAACTAGGTGAGGTGCTTGCCATGGGATGCAGGTACAATCAACTCGGCAAACGACTAGGACTTAAACGAGAGACCCCGTCCGTTGGCGCAACCATCCTTTTACGACGCACCAAAGACAAAATGCCACAGACTCGCTTTAAGTTTAGGAAACCGAGCGTATTCTTCCTTCAGCTTGGTTTTGAGGCAAAATTGAAAAGTCTCAAGGTGATTGAAACATTGCGCCAGGCTAAGATACCTCTCTACCAAGCACTATGTCGTGACAAGCTAATCTCCCAACTTACAGCCGCCGAGAATCTTAAGATTCCATACTCGATTATTATGGGACAACGTGAGGCTCTGGAGAATTCTGTTATTGTCCGCAATACGTCAAGCCGGGTCCAGGAGACCGTTAAAATCGCCGATTTACCCGCCCACTTTAAGCGTCTCAAACTGGCCTAGTTTAAAAAAGCAACTGGCGTCATACATCTCACCGTAGAAGCCCGAGAAGCCCGAAAACTAATTACTCTGTCTTACTTAGTATGTAGATATCAGCTCAATTCTTCCGATATGAAAATTTCCGTTTATAGTTACTGTTATCCCAATCCCGCTATATTATTTGCGCCTACATCTACCTTTTTCTCGCGTATATGAACGGTGCTTTGTTTCTTAAAATTGCATTAGTAGGAGGAATACTATATTCAGTTTTTGTATTAAGTATATTCCCACATTGGATAGTCGACGACGCTTTTATCACGCTTCGGTATGCGGAAAATTTATCACAGTCGGGAGAACTTACCTGGAACGTGAATACCGACCCAGTCGAGGGATACACGGGTGTAGCCCTACCGGTAATACTTGCTGCGCTTCAAATTCTTGGGGCACCCCTTGTTTCTGCAACACACTGGATTGGAATTCTCTCGTTCTTTGTGAGTATGTTATTCCTACTACTTATCTTGAGGAATCTTACCATTGACCCGATTGTGTGCGCGGTTGTCTTTATACTATATAGCACATGCGCGCCGTTGTTTACTCACGCCACGAGTGGCCACGACACAATGCTTTTCTTGTGCGCTATGTTTATATCGTTCTATACCTTAACCGTGAATATGAGTGGAAAAGGCGTACCCTTCTCTCAATGGAAGAACATAGCGTTTTTCGCGTCCCTTCTGTTTACAAGTCTCGTAAGACCTGAAGGCGTGGCTTTCTCGATAATACTTTTCGTGGCTGCAGCTTATTGGGTGAGACGGTACCACATGGAACAATGGAGAAGTCTTCTCACAAATGGTGCTATCGGGTACGTACTTCCAGGAAGTGTGTACTTTATATGGCGCATGAATTATTACGGCTTGCTGTTGCCGAATACATTTTATGTTAAAGGTGCGCAGGGATTCAGTCTTGCGAACCTACAAGATCTTACACTTTTTCTTTGTCAATTCTTTCTCGTGCCGATTCTCATCACCGTCTTTTTTCTTTCTCGCGAAGCGGGTTCTGTGAGGACTGCATTGAAGCGTTATGTTTTCCCGATTCGTAAAGAGACTACAATCGTTCTCCTTTCCTTTGTAGGTATCATACTTGTGTTGTTGTTTGAGGTAGGAACCTCGACCCTCGTCATGAATTATTCTGGTCGCTTTTATATACCTTTCTTACCGATGCTATTCATCGGTTTTGCGTATGTGTTACATAATGGCATCTCTTCTTTTTCCGGCACGGAGAATAAGAAGGCATCTTCGCTAGTGATATTGTTTGTTATATTATTATTCGGTGTAGTATTTCAGGTTGGAGTGAATATGGTAGTACTTCGTAGAGAATACACATTTGTGAAAGAATATAGGTCGATTCTTGAACAAGAGCATATACCTATAGGAAAATGGCTTCGCGAATACATACCAAAAGAAGAGTGGCTTGTTACTTACGTTGATGCAGGAGCTATTCCTTACCTGTCAAAACTTCAAACCATTGATTTTGGCGCGCTTAGCGATGAGTTTCTGACACAAAAGGATTTGTCACCGCAAGAGATTGCCGACTATGCTTTCGCAAGAAATCCTGGAGTCATGGTGTTTACAAGTACTGTGGCAGACAAACTTGTATACGACGATATATATAAAGAGAGGATGCAATTTATCATTGAAGACCTGCGCTTCAAGAATTACACTCTTGTCCGGAAATACCTTTCTGATTCTTCACTTCCCTCCGGATATCATCAGTTTGTTTATTTTCGGAACGACCTTCCTTCTAATAAGTGACACACCAATATCGAAAGTCTCTTTCGTAAATAACCTTTGGTATACTCTAAAAGAAAGTTCCACATTATCTCCAGCACATACTTCTCAAGATTTTTGACCTTGGTTTATAGCAACCTTGCATGCATTCCCCCAGTGACCAACATTCTCTCCTGTGTGAATCAGGAATTTCTTCATTTCCGTCGGACACCATGTGGGTAATTGAGTGGTACTTTCTTTTTGTAAGAAGGTGGCTAACTCCTGTATACGTCCGAGTATATCCCTTTGTTTGGGTTTAAAGGAATCACGAAGGATGCCGACAAGCCAATCAGTTAACACCATTCCCCAAAATTCATGTCGTAGGTCATCGGTATAGATGTGAGGATTACGTCTGTGTTCAACAAGCGGTTTCCCAAAGGCGACATGGTACTTGGTACCTTGTATCAGTGCTTGCAAAAAGTACCCTCCCCAGATATCTCCATACCGCTCTATTTTTCCTCCTGGAACGGGCCACCCCATCGGTATACAAAGATACGCGGGTATAAGGTCTCGAGTGAAGCTCGTGTTCTGTGTGTTTATCGGTGTCCAGGTCTTCTGGTCGAGTACCTCGGTTTTTTTACCGTTGTAGCGAACACCGCGAACCGCTCCGTTAAGCCATGTCGTCGCATCGCTATCAGGCTCCACTAGCCACAGACCTGCCGTGACTCCAATACATGCACCCTTTTTCGCCTTTTTTAAGGTCACCCGTCCTTTTGTGCTACTGCGTAACGCGAAGGGATATCCACGCGGAAAAATGTTTCGAGACGGCTTAAAGGTAAGATAGGAACATACGTTATGGAAGCCTGTGTTCTCGGAGATTGTCGTACTGTTCCACACTTGGCCTGTCTGTGCGTGACCCCCAATGAAGTCATCGTTTGTTGGAAAGTTATCGTCGTCGATAGAAATCATGATGTCGCATCCATCCTCAAGGGCGGAAAGGTAACCGAGATTTCTACGCGTTTCGTTGTTGTAGGGGATACGTCTATAGAGAGAAGCATATCGCTTTCCCCACACATCTTGCTCCTCAATACTCAGGTATGTTGTCTCAAGTCCCTTTTTCGAGATTGTATCTGCCAGTTCCTTTGCGGAGGGAGGAGTCTTTCTGTCACCGATTACCCAGATTTTTGTTTCGTGCAGGTGCCCATACTTTTTGATGTTGAGGTACAAATCCTCCAATACTGCCGGATGAAAAATAGTGGTAAAGACAATGTGATACGGTTTCTTCATACGCGAGGATTATACACGATTGAGCCAGTCTTGATATACCGCTTCAAGTGTTTGTTCGATGGTATACTCTGGGGCCCACCCAAGATTGCAAAGAATTGTATTGTCGCCGAGGAGCAGTGTCTCGTCGGAAGGACGACGGAACGCAGCGCTTTCGATGTAGGTAACCTGCACTCCCGCAATTTTCATAAGCATTTCCAGTATTTGTTTTCCGGAGTACGCGGTGTTTGTGCAGACATTTACGGGTTCTCCCGCTGTTCCTTTTTCGAGAAGGGTAAACATGGCTTTGACACCATCACGAACGTCGATAAAATCTCGACGAGTATCCAACGCTCCAACATGAATCGTCGGCTCCATTTTCCCTTTCTTCACCAGTGCGATTTGACGCGCGAAATTCTGAATCATCGTTGCAGGTGGGTGTCCTGTACCGACATGGATAAACAGACGGGGGAGGAAAACCTGCATGCCGTAATTGATAAAGAATTGGTAGCCAAGCGTTTCTGTGCCGACCTTGCTGACACCATATGGGGTAAGGGGGCAAAGAAGTCGATGTTCGGTAATAGGTTGCTCTGTGTCCGGTACAATTCCGTACTCCGCACTACTACACGCCAAGAGAATTTTGGCATTCGGCACACTCTTTTTACATGCACGGAGGACATTCCATGTTCCCCTGTAGTTTGTTTCGTGGGTCAGGTGCTCCATACTCCACGATGGGCCATTAAACGCCTGTGCGGCAAAATGAGCAACGATATCTGGGTGTACCCGGTCAATGACGTCGGCGATAGCGTCTGGGTCGAGAATATCGGCGTACATCAAGGTAGGGTCGGGGGACAGAACCAGTCTACTTGCTGCACTGCTTCGTGCCACACCGAACACATCCAGTCCTTGCGCACGGGCGTGTTCGGTGAAAGCAGAGCCGATCATACCGGTACTTCATAGAACGAGGACCTTCATAGCGATTTCTTGTTACATAGTAAAGTCTGCAGTGCCACGCGAATATATCTAAGATTTCTAAAAAACGTATTCTTGCTTACCCCTTCTTTTCTCCCTATCCAAATAGAGGGGACCTCTTCACATCTATATCCGGCATGCAGAGGCTTCACGGTCGTTTCGATAAAGATTTCATGCAGTGTTCCTTCCCAGTGAATAGTTTGCGCAACTTCACGACTAAGTATTTTGAAGCCGTACGTAAGGTCAGTAAGTCGTGTTCGGTACAAAATCCGAAACATCTTTTGAAAGAGGAAATTAAGAACCAACTTCGCTTTATCATAGCGGACAAACCCTCCTCCGGGCAACCATCTGCTGGCGATGACCACATCCGCTCCCGTGTCCTCTATTTTTTTGACCATTCTATCTACCGCTTCTGGTTCGGTCTCAAGGTCTCCCGACATAAGTGCTACATGGGTACCTGTCGCAAGGAACATACCTTCTCGGTACGCGAAGCCAACACCCGGAGTTTGCTTCTGTACGTGTACATGTACGAGAGGATACTCTTGTTCCAGAGCATGACATATTTCGAAGGAGTCCCTGGAGGATTTCGGTGCAACAACAAGAAGTATTTCGTGTATATATCCGCGATTATGCTTGAGAAGACGCGAAACGGTTTCCTTAACCGAGAACGTTTCTGAATACACCGTAACAACGATACTGAGCCGTACATGCGTCTTTGATGCGGTCATGACAGTTCGTTTTTAGTGTACCAATCGTATGTCTTTTTAATCCCGTCTTCCAGAGATATGTTATGTTGCCACCCGAGGGAATGAAGCTTACTGACATCGAGGAGTTTTCTCGGCGTTCCATCCGGCTTCGAAGGGTCCCAGGTGATAGTGCCTTCATAGTGAGTGATTGCTTGCACCATTTCTGCCAGTGCCTTAATCGAAATATCTTCTCCGGTGCCCGCATTAATAATGTCAGATTTGTCGTACTGGCTCATAAGAAAGAGGCACGCACTTGCGAGATCATCGACATGTAAAAATTCTCGGAGTGGGGAACCTGTGCCCCATAGCACAACCTCTTTTTGGTTGCGGTGCTTCGCCTCATGAAATTTTCTGATAAGCGCGGGAAGAACATGAGACCGTTCGAGGTCGAAATTGTCATTCTCTCCGTATAGATTGGTTGGCATCACCGAGATAAAATTATCTCCGTACTCTTCTGCGTATGATTGACAGGTAACAATGCCGGCAATTTTCGCGATACCGTAGGGGCGGTTTGTGGGTTCGAGCGCGCCCGAAAGCAGGTACTCCTCTTTGATGGGTTGCACTGCCATTCGTGGGTAGATACAGGAGCTTCCTAAAAACAGTAGCTTTTTTACTCCATACCTATGGGCGCTTTCTATAACGTTTGTTTGTACAACAATATTTTCATAAATAAATTCAGCTGGGTACGTTTTGTTTGCAAGGATACCTCCAACTTTCGCTGCCGCGAGGAATACGTACTCAGGTTTTTCCTGTTCGAAAAGAAGCGTTACACCCCTTTGGTCGAGTAGGTCGAGCTCTGTACGTGTTTTGAGTATAAGGTTGGAAAAACCCTGAGCCTGAAGTGCACGAACAAGTGCGGACCCTACAAGTCCACCATGACCGGCTACATAGATTCTCGAATCTTTATTCATCCCCTTAAAGAAATAAACTGGATGTAGAGCGTGCTCGTATATTATGACATTAATTATCTGATGCGGGGATAAGCCGACACCTCATTTCTACAAGATTATCGTTAGAAATATGTTGTTTAAAAAAAGTGTTTTTACCTAGTATGTACTATTATGTTTAAAAAGTACCGTGTCAACAAATATGGCGTTGAAAACCAACCTGTTTTTGTCTCCTTTTTAGAGGATATCTCTATTGACTTCGTCTTTAAATTTTGATCTTTAGCCTCTATATCTACTTTTAATTGTTTTTCATATTGCCTCATATATTGCACCAGATGTTGCAATTATTTCTTGAACTCGGGAACGGAACAGAGTATTTTCCGATAGCTAAATAGCAGTGAAATCATAGCATATTCTTTGTAGAAAATGAGTTGAATAATTTCCGCTTTTCTTTTTGCATCTCCTGTGCTGCAACAAGATGCGATTGCCTCGTTGCTTCTTTTTCAAGCGACTCACGGGTCGTCCCCGCCTTCAAGCATGCGTCTACATGCGGTATGGAGAGCAGTTTTTGGCAGGGAGTGAGGTAGGTGCGGTACTTTTTCACGATCTTACCCCGAGCATCGGTCTCCTCATCAGGGAAAGCGCAGAAGCGATGAAAATTTACGAACGGGTTGCGATACGAACGGTAGTACGCGTTGATGTCCGGCGCATGTTCTTTCGGAATGTGCATGTATCCCATGTGCGTGCGTATCACCGCCGCGTTCTTTCCTTCAACGAGCGCGTTGTCGTTGGTCCTCCGTGAGCGTGACTTACTCTGGCTGATACGCAGCTTCTCCAAGAGCTTGGCCACCACTTTGTTGATATACTCGCTCCCGTTGTCGGAGTGGAAGTTCACAATGACAAATGGAAAGGAGAGGATCGCTTCTTCAAGGGCGGGAAGCAGGAACTCCTCCGAGATACCTGCAACGCACACCTGTATCTCAAACTGCGTCACTTCATCCACCAGATTGATGTGGTAGACGCCCTTTTTCTTGTCCTTGTCGCCTTGATGCACTGAATCTACCCGTAAGAACCCGGGTTTTCCTTCAGGATACGGCTTCCTGCGCTCGCCAATGGCCAACTGCACCGGCCGCGTCCTCGTGTAATGGAGCGTCTTCTCCATGAAGCGGGCATCCCGCTTGAAGTCGTACAAGCGTGAGACGCTGATGCCTGAGAGCTGTTTGAACCGCTTGTCTCCATGTACCGCATACATCTCCCTGCATACTTCCTTCAAGGCTTTCCCGTTCTGGTGGTCATACGCTTCCGCCACCACCGCAAGGAGTTCAATGTCAACTCCGGTGTAGGTAGTGGGGAATACAGGCTGAGTGCGTTTTTTTCGGACAATCTTTCCCTTCTCCCTGTAGACGGAGATGAGATGGTCCACATGACTTTCCGTGTAGCCAGAGTACAACCGCAGATACTTTCGTACCAACCCCTTGTCTTTCTTTCTCAAGGAACGGTAGGTGAGCCGCAGGAGCAGATCGTTCATCCATGCGTACACTTCCTCTTTGCTGTTCTTGCGCTCTACCGTCAGGGCACCGAGCGCTTCGGCTGCTTTGATTAACACTTGTAATTGTGCGACACTCTTGATTGAGTCGTCTTTCATATCTATGGTCATACACAGATATGCTATACGCTTCGGTCAAAGGAGTCATTTTGGCTCCTTTTTCCGTAGGAACGGCAGGGAGGCTTCACTGCTATTTAGTGTCGGAGAAGACTAACAGTTGCCAATACAGGCTACATATGCTAATCTATCGCACATCTATGCAATCAATGACTAATGTAGAAGTTCAGAAGACTGGCAACGAAAGCAACCTTTCGCTTCTTCGCCGTTTTACCAAACGTGTTCAGGGAGCGGGAATCCTTAACCGGATTCGAGGTATTCGCTATAACGCGCGTACTCTATCGACCTTTAAGAAAAAGACTGCGACTCTTAAGCGAATCGGACGCCTTGCGGAACGAGAAAAGCTCGCAAAACTTGGTAAGCTTCCACCTCCAAAAGTCCGAGGACGACGATAATCTCATGTCTACCCTGACTATCTCCCCTACTAATGGGCTAAAGCCCCGCGTCTCGCGGGCGCTTTTGTTATCCATGAAAAATGCGGTTCTTGGCGACACCTACGAACTGTCTGTCGCCTTCGTCGAAAGTAAAGAGATACGCAGGTTAAACCGTATCTATCGAAATAAGGATATCGCTACCGACATCCTCAGTTTTCCTTTATCCAAAAAAGAAGGGGAGATTGTTTTTTGCATGAAAGAGGTTGAAGCGCAAGCACCCTTGTTCGATCAAACCCCTTCGCATTTTCTTTTGTTCCTGTTTATCCACGGATTGTGCCATTTGAAAGGAATGCGACATAGCGCTACAATGGAGCGTGAAGAGATTACATTTCGTAAAGCATTCGAAATTTAATCTACTCACTACTAATAACTCATATCTGAATGATTGAATAACTCTTTCGAGTTAGTTATTCAGTTATACGTTATTCGGTTGTCTGTTATTTATTCTCCATGTCCAAAACTATTTCAGTCGGCATTGATATCGGTACTTCACAGGTAAAAGTTGTCGTGGCTGAAAGCGACGGAGCTGGCGACCGCGAATTACCTCGCGTTATTGGCGTTGGATACGCTGAATCACGCGGACTTCGTCATGGATACATTTTAAATCAAGCCGATGCGCTTCGAAGTATACGACAGGCCGTCACACAAGCGGAAAAAGCATCAGGTTCTCCGATTAAGCGCGTCGTTGCCTCAATCGGGGGAATTGGCCTTGGAAGCATCACAACGACCGGTACGGTTGTGATTACAAAGGCAGATTCTGAAGTGACCGAACTCGACGTTAAGAACGCAATAGAGGTAAGTCGGGAAGAAATCCCCGCCTCGGCATCTATGAATCGTAAGATTATTCACACCGCCCCCCTCAGTTACAAAGTCGATGGTAAGTTTGTTCTTGGACGACCTGAAGGACTTAAGGGAAGTAAAATCGAAGTTAAGACATTATTTATCACCTGCTTCGAGCGTCATATTAACGATCTCCTCGAAACGCTCGCCGAAGCCGGCATTGAAGTTGAAGACCTTGTCGCCGCGCCGATGGCCGCAAGCCTAGTAACACTCTCCAAACAGCAAAAGATGGCAGGATGCGTACTTGCGAACATTGGTTCGGAAACCGTTTCCATCGTTGTGTTTGAAAACAACATGCCTCTTTCACTCGAAATCTTCCCCATCGGCTCAAACGATATTACGAACGACATCGCCCTTGGTCTCCGTGTACCACTTGAAGAAGCGGAAGATATCAAACGAGGGTCACTTGTCGGCGGAAATCACTCTCGTAAAAAGATAGACGAAATCGTAAGTGCACGCCTCTCCGATGTTTTTGAACTTATTGAAGCGCATCTAAAGAAACTTGGCCGAAACGGACTTCTCCCTGCTGGTATTATTCTGACCGGAGGAGGATCGGCTATCGAGATGATCGAAGACCTCGCGAAGTCTTCACTCAAGTTACCTTCACGTATTGCACATATATCGTTCGGCGACAACATCAAGGGACAGATTAAGGATGCGTCATGGTCAGTCGCATACGGACTCTGTATCATCGGCCTGCAAAATGGTGAGGAAGAATCGATTTCTGGACTGAAGCTGGTACGAAAAACACGCAACGGTTTGGTGAATTTATTTAGGCAGTTTTTACCATAATTTGTGTCTGTCATTCCCTTGAAAAAGGGAATCCAGATTTTCTTCTTATCATCTTAATTATACCAAGTGCCACCGATAGGCATTACTTGGTATAATTCGTTCATATAAACATGTAAAGTTAAATAGGACTTACGCATTTTGCCTTTTTCTGTCATTCCAGCGACGAAGCAGTAGCGGAGTAGTCGTAGACTATGCTGGAATCCAGTATATAGCCGTTCTTTATGGCTCTGGATTCCACTTTTCAGTGGAATGACACCAATTGCGTAGGTCCTATTAAAGAACGACACCACAGGGCGTTAGACCCTGTAGGTCGCCAGAGGCTGACGAACACTCGATGCCAATTCAACCCTGCGCAGGAGCGCAGGGTGTCGGAGTTCGGCGATAATTGTGAGTTTAGTGGTCATAAGAACTTTTATAAAAATGCCGCCTTGCTCTTAGAGCTTGGCGACAATGAAAAGATTGAGCTGGCTACATTCCTACTGCTCATTCTTCTTTCAAATTGCAAGGTCGTTCAATAAAACTCGAAATGGTAATGGTGCGTTCACCTGTCTTGCGGTTCATCGCAACCTTGCAGACGATGCCTCGTGTGCCGTTTCTCGGAAATCGATGTTTGAGAGTAGCTCGCTTGCAGGCTTGCATAAGCAACCGCCCCTGCTCCCCAATGAGAACAAACCAGTGTCCTTTTCGTTTCAGATACTGACGATGCCGACGTTCAAAACGCTCAATGTCCGCGCGCCGATGGTTTACCAGAAATTCCCGAACGGTAATCGCCATTTCACATAGCTCATGCGCGTACACCACCGACCGATGAAATCTGACGGCATTGTGTATATCGCACGAGTTTGTAGATACTATCGCATCTCTTAAGCAGAGTGCGACGACTTCCCGCGATAGGTTGTCAAGTACAAGAGCTTGTTCAGCCGTCTGGATTTGGATTTGCCGGCGTACAGCCGAATGTAATTCCCCGAGTTTTTGTTCAGTGGATCGACAAAAAAGATTCATAGTAAAGTGCTTTCTGTAGGTGTAGTTTTCTTCGCTTATTGAAGTATAAGTGGGTTATGTTGTCAACCCCTTTACTCTTTTATCCCCAGTGTTATGATACGCCTTACACGAAGAGAGCAACCATCTTTCCACGAAGTAGGGAAAAGTATGGCTCTAGCACGTACTCTCTTCTCCTGTTCCACTTTTTACTTTTGCATTTTTAATTTTTAATTTCCTATCATGCCTCAAATTATCCCAGACGTCGAAGCGTTCGCTCGAATAAAAGTATTTGGTTGCGGAGGTTCCGGAAAGAATGCTCTTAACCACATGATCAACTCCAAAGTAAAGGGGGTTGAATTTATCGGTGTTAATACTGATGCGCAGGACCTTCACAACACACTCGCAAAGAAGAAAATACATATTGGCAAGAACTTGACTCGAGGTTTGGGTACTGGCATGAATCCTGAAATAGGAAAACGCGCTGCGGAAGAGACTCGAGAAGAACTTCAGGAGGCCATCAAGGGTGCCGACATGGTCTTTATCGCCGGAGGAGAAGGAGGGGGAACCTTTACCGGTTCTGCTCCTATTGTCGCCAAGACAGCAAAAGAAATGGGTGCGCTCACCGTTGCGGTTACGACACGTCCATTCTTCTTTGAAGGTGCTCAACGTCTTCGCCTTGCTGATCAAGGACTCGAAGAACTTCGCAAGGTTGTTGATGCTATCATCGTCATTCCAAACGACCGACTCCTCAGTTCGATTTCAAAAGAGACCACCGCTCGTGCAGCATTTGCTATGTGCGATGAAGTACTCCGTCAGGCGGTTGAAGGTATTTCTGACCTCATCACCACCCCAGGTCTTATCAATCTCGACTTTGCTGATATTCGCTCAATTCTTGAGAATGCTGGTTCTGCCCTTATCGGTATCGGTTCTGCAAGTGGCGACAAACGCGCGGAAGAGGCCGCCAAAATAGCCATTAACTCTCCCCTCCTTGAACTTTCAATCAACGGTGCGAAAGGTGTTCTATTCTCTATCGCTGGAGGCGACGACCTTACTATGTTTGAGATTCAGGATGCGGCTAAGATTATCACCGAGTCAATCGACCCGAACGCAAAGGTTATTTTCGGAACCATCAGAGACGAAAAATTAAAGAAAGGTGAAGTGAAGATCACCGTTATCGCATCCGGATTCCAGGAGAATAAGGCCACGTCAAAACCGCTTTTTGCACAGGAAAAGGCTCCTGAAGAAAAATCAAGGATTTTTAACACCATTCTTCCTTCATCAAATTCAGTAAAAGAGACACCAAAACCGGAAGAGACCGAGGAAAAGAAGGTACTCGAAGATGTTGACGACGACTGGGGCGCGGTACCAGCATTTCTCCGAAGAACGAAGAAATAATCGTGAATCTTGTAACGTGTAGCGTGTAGCGTCCGTCAGACGTTACACGTCTTGCGTTATACGTTATACTGATACCTATGTATGACTTAGCTATTATCGGAGGCGGGCCAGCCGGCGTTTCTGCCGGTGTCTATGCCTCGCGGAAACGACTTAAAACGATTTTCATTACCAAGGACTGGGGTGGCCAATCAACCGTCTCTACCGACATACAGAACTGGATTGGTATGGTGTCTATTCCCGGACCCGACCTTGCGAAAAAGTTTGAGGAACATCTTCGCGCGTATGCGGGGGATATTGTCACCATCGTTGAGGGTGAATCAGTCACGGAGGTAACCAAGACCGAAGAAGGATTTTCTATTACCACCGACGGAAACACCTACAATACGAAGACTGTTCTCGTCACAACAGGAAGTCACCGACGTAAACTAGAAGTTCCCGGAGCAGACCGCCTTGAACACAAAGGTATTACCTACTGCGCCTCCTGTGACGGCCCCGTCTTCGCAGACCTCGACGTTGCGGTCATTGGTGGAGGAAATGCCGCATTTGAAAGCGCCGCCCAGCTTCTCGCCTACACCAAAAGCGTAACGCTACTAAATCGCAGTGCGGATTTTCGTGCCGACCCGGTCACCGTTAAAAAAGTTCTTGCGCATCCTAAAATGAAGGCGATTCCTAATGCATTTCTCGTTGAGGTGAAAGGAGAGAAAATGGTAGAATCCCTTGTCTATAAAATTGGAGAGAACGGCGAAAATATCGAACTTCCCCTTAGTGGCGTATTCGCAGAAATCGGCTCCCTCCCCACAACAGAGTTTGTAGCGAAGGTACTTGAGCTCGATGACTATAAGCGCGTCAAAATCGACCCTTGGACCCAGCAAACCTCTACAAAGGGTATCTGGGCTGCCGGTGACTGTACGAACATCAAATACCACCAGAATAACATCGCCGCTGGCGATGCAGTCCGCGCGCTTGAGGATATCTATCTGTATCTCAACGCGAAATAGAAACACAGAAGCGACACGGAACACCGTCAACACGGAACTGAATCGGAATCTGAATTTCTACATTTTAACACTCAGAAGTTTTCGTACTCTTGTTCGTGCGTATTGTTATAAAAAAGAGCACCGCGACGAGCATTGGTCGTGGTGCTTTGCTATAGGTGTCCCTCAAGTTCTTCGAGGTGTGTAATGATGACGTCTGCGCCGGCTTCTCGAAGCACCGCTTCGGTTTCGTTGCCTCGCGTGATGCCGATGGCTTTCACTCCTGCTTTTCGAGCCGCTTTCATATCGGACGCATGGTCGCCGACGTAGCACGCTCGCGAGGGGTCGACTCCAGCTTGCGTACACATGGTGAGTATCGCCTCGTCCTTGGCATTTTTCACCGCAACTACACCGGCCTTAAAAAACGGTGTCACGGCGTGTTGCGTACACAAACGATCGAGAATGTCCTGAAGCTGTGCACTTACGAGCCCGAGAACCCGGCCGTTCGAACTAAGGCGTCCTAAAACATTGAGTGTGTCGGGAAACAGTTCAGCGGTATCGAAATTGGCCACCTTAAGAAATCGAGCCCAAATAACCTCGTCCGATTCGTCGAGTCCATACCGCTTGTAAAACTCGGGAAATGGAGGATGACAGTACCGTAGGTACTCCTGAAAAGAAGGCGATGTACATCCAGCCTCAGCGAGCACCGTGCATGTCGCCCGATATGCTTCAGGAAGGCTGTTGAGTAGTGTCCCGTCGTTATCGAAAAGAACTGCTTTAGTTTTCATTCAGGCCCCACCCTACCATGCCGACAACAAAAAAAGCAAAGCGTGTGGCATGTGCCAACATCATTGTGGGCGGTAGAGAACTCGAATCTCTAACCCTCTCAACGTCAATGAGATGCTCTACCAATTGAGCTAACCGCCCATTTTTACATTACATCAAACCGATGACCCTACAGAGAATCGAACTCTGATTCCAGCCTTGAAAAGGCCGTGTCCTAACCGTTAGACGATAGGGCCAGCTGTATACCAGCAATGTGCCTTTTTGCCCCGTACGGGCCATAGTAGAAAAGGCAGGGAAACTATAGCATTTTTTGTAAAAATCGCAAAAAATGGTATATTTCCCCAATCAGCCATGGAGGCGTGGGTGAGTGGTTGAAATCACCGGTTTCGAAAACCGGCATACCCGAAAGGGTATCGGAGGTTCAAATCCTCCCGCCTCCGCCAAAAATATAATCGTTAGACGTTCCAGTGGAAGAATCGGTAAAATAAATTTATGAATAACCATGCAAAAACGCTTCGTTGGCTCTCGTTAATACCAGTAGCTTTTACAGTCTTTGTCTTATCGGACTGGGTTGTAAGATTTAGCTTATGGTTCATGCGCCTGCCAATAATTTTGCTTGAAAAAGTCCTTGGTTTTGGCTCTGGTCCAATAGGAAAATTAATGGATGGCATAACAAGTCTTCTTGTTGGGCTTGATAGTATTGAAACATTGTCTGTAGTTGCGACTGGATTACTTACAGGTTCCGCTCTTATTTATATATTGGCTATAATCGTCCCTGCCAACAACGAATCTACTGCTAAAACATTGGCAACAATTTTACTTACCTTACTCGTTCTTGGTTTGGTTGCTCTATTTGTTAATGGAATAACTGGAGAAAATATATTGTGGGCATTAGTAATTGCGATCGGGATTCTTTTAGGTTGGTACTCCATTAAAGATGAAACTGGAAAAGAAACTGAAAAACATGAGGATTTTGTTCAGACCAACATCAACCGCATCTTTGTTTTGACACTCTTGTTCACTATTTTATTAATGGTTTTCTTTTTGTCCTAAACTGCGACAGTGTTTACTTTCTTGAAAAGAAAAACTATTGCAGACGATATTAAAGCGAAAAATATTTTATTAAGAATTTGCCGCCAAAGAAAAACTTGAAATCGTCCTTTCCGCTTCGGTTTTTGTCTGGCTGGGGAATTCAGTAGACTTTCTGAGCGAAAACCGGAACATCAAAATAGGATGGATTTTCGTTGTAAATTCTGCGTAATTCACGCATAATCTTATCTATACGAGCAAGACTAACGGTTTTGTGGGATACCATCGGTTCAAAGTTCCGGCAATCGTGCCCGCCAGTAGTTTTGGAAAGTAGCGACAAAATTCCCTTATTTTGGGCTACGTTTCAAAACCAAAAAGTGTTAAAATGTAAGAACCCTCTTTGGCTCGACGTAGCTTTAGCGAAGTTGGCAAAGGGATTCGAACTAAAGTCTATGTGGAAAAATTTAGCACCAAACTTAATACGACAGCGGGTAATCATTGAGGGTACTAGCGAAAAGATTATCGAGCCCGAACAGATCAAGGAATACCTCGACAAGCTTGCTGAAGTTACAAAAATGGAAAGACTTTCCGGTCCTTATGCGTATTCCGCACACGATATGGGATACGGTGGTTGGATCCACTGGAAATCTTCAGGAGCTGCCTTTTATTCATATCCAACTAAGCCGCCTCTCTTTACAGTTGATTGTTATACCTGCAAGCCCTTTTCTGCTGAAGAAGCTGCAGAGTTTACTCGCAAACATTTAAATGCGGTTGAACTTGTTTGGCAAGAAGTAAAAGTGTAAAAGTTTATGACAAAGACTAAGCAAGCAAAAAAGAATACTGGTATTTCACTAGAACGCCTTGCGGAACTTCGTCGCGCAACTCTTATAGCTTCTGCTGGCTCATCTACACGGCTTGAAGGTTCAAAGCCCTCTGACATGGAAGTAGAGGAAGTGGCTAATATTGTTTTTGGGCAAAAGTAGGAATATCAAATAAGGCCGAATTTTCTTTGCAGATTCTTCGCAAATTCCTTATAATTTTATCACCATTGCTGTAGCCGAGCCGTACTATCGGTTCAAAGTTCCGGCAATCGTCACCGCCAAAGTTCGGAATTCAAATTTCGTAGAAAAAATATAGTCGCCAGCTGACGTGCAAGGGACTCCCCTCACCTTCTACCTCCCCGCCAGCAAAAGGGTCGTGATGTTGCGCTTTAAATTAGAATGTAGGTTTGCGTAAGTATCCACACCTCCCGTAAAACCCTTTTAATCACGACTCCTTTAGACACCGCACTCTATGACCTATCTGTCAAGCCATGCGAAAATTGACAGGTTGTCAGATTTACGATAGAAAGTCATGGAATGTCAGTGGGGCACCCAAAACCCTCAATTCGAATTCTAACTTTAAGTTGCCTAACGCATTTCGTTCAACATATGCAAGCAATGCCCATAAATATGACAAAAGAAAGGTTCCTGACACCTTTTACATGACGTACCCATTAAGCTGTTGACTTACATTTAATCGGCGTCTACACTTTCGGTATGCTTGCAAAAGGATTTCTCGGACAGCTCTCGAACTGGGTATCGGAGCAAACCGCAAAGGATGAAGCGGTGATGGAAAAAGCCACAGAGAGGTTTGGCTTGCGAAAACTTCTTGAGAATGTTAGCGAACCGGGAAAGACGCTGGGGCTTTTTTCAGAGTGGCTGGTGTTTGACTACAAACAGAGTATCTTCGATAACCGTACCGGTTTAGAGTTTTTTACGGAACAAAATCCACTACATTTGCCGAAGGAGGAGATTGAGGCTTATACGGATATGCGTTCTTTTGAAGTCGGGCAGTTTGAAGTGAGGAAAGTAGAAACAGGTAAAGGTGTCGTGCTTCTGTCTTTCGCCTCGGACAAGGAGTATTTTGTGCATGATGTGAACGCGAGTTTGTCTTTGCGTGAAAATCAAACAGTGTGGACGCGCATTGCTCCGATAGGCGGACTCTATCACTGCGTGGGAAGTCTTTTTTTTATTATGCCGATGCGAGTCAAGGCGGGTATGCGGGAAGTGATCGCCGGATGGAAGAAAAACTCATACGATGCCAAAGCGGTAGCTTTTTTTGCGACAGATTCTCCGAACCGCGAACCAACCGAAACGCCTTCGTATGAGGAGTCCCTGCAAAACTTCAAAAACGCGCTGGGGAAGTGTGGCATGACCGGCTTTTTCTCCATTCCGACATTTACGAAGTGGGTTTCGGATGAGAAAAAATATGGCAGGGACTTTACTCCCCACGCGCTTGACAGTCTCATTCCCGATAGTGTGGCGTTTAAGGATGTAGCGGAGCTGGTACGCGTTTCCGCAGAATTTACCAACAACATCCCGCGAAAAAGTTTGAAAGGAAAAACACCCAACGAAGCGATACGCGAAAGGAAGGCGGGGGAGGTGGGCGACTGGGAAACGGACATCTTTTCAAAAGAGAAGTATTTCAAGGTGCTTGAAAAGGCAAACGAGTATATGGCACAGGGCGAGTTTGAGAAATCTTACAATGCATTTGAGCAGGTGATAAAGGATTTACTGAAAGACAAGCTCCCGTTTTTTCACACCTTCAGAGTCTATGCCAACGCCGCCGTCTGCTGTTTTCATAAAGGCGATGAGATGCTGGGCGAAGCGCTTCTGGACGCTTCGCTTCGCATCAATCCTTTGTATGATTTCGGCATGCACCAGAAAGAGAGGTATGTGCATGACCCGACACACGAGGAGGAGTTCACGTCGTTTCCGAAGAAGGATCAGAAAATGATCCAAGGATTGCGAGATGATATGCGCAAGACGGGAAAACGAATGTATCAGCATCGGGTGTTTTCAAAATACGAGAAACTTTTACAGGAACTCGGCGTTTCTCTGGCGTACAAGGCGAAAACTGTTCCCGATCTCTATTCATTTAATAAAGACGGTAATCCGATGAAAAAGGCGAAAATCGGTCGTAACGAGTCCTGCTTGTGCGGTAGTGGCAAAAAATTCAAAAAATGTTGCGGAAGATAGCGAATGTTCGAACGGCTCAACGGGAGTACCCGTTGAGCCGACTTGGGTTCATAGTCGCTAGGGAGTAACTGCTGTTTCCCCCTCTTTCCTCCTCAAGACAGCAGTTGTGAACGACCTGATTCTCGACGAAAGAGACTTTACAATAGTCTGACTATTGTAACTTCTTCTCAAAAACGCTTCTTTAGGCACCATGGCGTCTCCTGCCAGGTTTGCCGGGTTCAGCGTATGGCGCTGGCCCGTTTTCCTCTTTCCCCTTTACATTTTTAACTTTACACTTTTCACTTTTTTCACCCCCTCCCCACCAGAAGGAAGTTGGTGACGTTGTGTTCCCCGAGGTCTTGGAGGTCTTCAGCGATAATATCAAAGCCGTACAGTGACGCGAGTACTTTCGGACCCAAGATTGCCGTCGTCTTCGGAAGCTTTCCTTCCGCGACGAAAGAGGCTACCTTTGCCGTATCGACAAGGTCGCCCTTCCCTGTTTCCTGCTTGAGGTGAGAATACTTTTTCGCAAGATGCTCTCGACACTGCAAAAAGTTCTGGGAATGTCCCATCACCGTTTTTAATTCCTCAGTTTTGACATCCTTTCGCTTCATCAAGAAGTGCCTGATAAGCACCTCTTGCTCATCAAGTATCTTGAAGGTGTAGCGTGACATCGCCTGTACCGATTCACGCACAATGCCCCCTTGCGCGTTGTGTGTCGCAAAGAGACCCACATCGATGTCTCCCTCGTACAGACTACGCAGAACCCTTTCTGCCGTAAACAAATACTGTATCTCGTACTTCTTTATCTTCTTTTTTTCTATATACGCGCGCATTGCCTCCTCGTTGAAGGAGCCTTTTCCACCTTGAATGCCGTACGTCACGACACCCTTCTTCACCTGCTTGGGGAGAAGTTCGCTATACAACGTGTCATACGCTGACCCCAGTGCGAGGCGCATTTTCTTTGTGTACGGATTGTAATGCTGAAGCCCAGCAAAAAGCTCCCACGTATCGTTGCAGGTCTGCTCTTTCACATCGAGAAGTAGCTTGGTGCCGAGTGAATCAATCGGGCCTTTCATCACCTTCATCTTCTCCAAAAGTCGTCCGACAAAGTGGGTGAGGCCTTGCGAATTCGCGGCGAGGCGGTCGTGCTCTTTCGCCGACATCTCGATGACACGCAGTTTCTTCCGCGTGAAATACTTTTTCCAGTACGAATAGGTTTTTTCGTCCGCCAAAAAACTGTCCATAATTAAAGGAAGACCAGCGAAGCCGTCTTTACTACTGTCCGGACCGAACATCGGGTGTGTCAATATCGCTTGAACCTTCATTCCCTTCAGTTGTTTCTTCAACACATCCGCGGGATGCATTTTCACCGAGAGTACATCGATAAGCACGTGGTCCGGCCTGAAATACTTTTTGTGCAAGGCAATAACGCTCTCAAATGTAGGAATAGGGACGGCGTAAAAGATAACCTCGCTTTCGTAGGCCTCTTTCACGTCGGTCACAACACGCGTATTTTTCGGAAGTCCTTTCGTAGCAATACTACCGCTTTGTTTAAAGAGCGTTACAAAAAAGTCATCCTGAATAAGCCGGTGAAGCACCTTTCCAAACCTCCCATATCCAATTATCGTTATTTTCTTCAACATAACACTGAAGCGACACGGAACTAAGACAACACGGAACTCACACGGAACTAAAAATAATCGGCTATTTTGTCGATATTCGTACAAATACTCACCCGTACATACCTGTCCCCCGCTTGTCCAAAGGCTACCCCAGGAGTTACCAGCACCTGCTTCTCATGAAGAAGTTCTCGCGCAAAGGTTTCTGAATCCTTGGCGGTGTCCGGAGTCTTCGCCCAGATATAGAGACCGCCCTTGGGAAGAGTAAACGAAAGGCCGAGTGTCTGCAGGTACTTCACTATACTATCGCGTCTTTCCTGGTAACTCTGAATCATTGCGTTTCCCCACTCTTCATCAGGATTCGAAAGTGCATACGCGCCTATCCGCTGAAACGAAAGAGAAAGACCGGAATCAACCTGAGACTTCACTTTAGCGAGCGCCGATATGAGCTCCTTGTTGCCTACCACAAAGCCCATGCGAAAACCCGCAAACGAAAACGACTTTGAAAATGAACCGAGCTCAACCGCAACATCCTTCGCTCCTTCTATTTCAAGAACACTCGGCGCGACGAAACCGTCAAAAGTAACCTCGCCGTATGCATTATCGTAGAGAAGGGCGATGCTATGCTTTTTCGCAAATGCAACTATCGGCTGTAGCTCTTCCTTGGTTATAACCTGCCCGGTCGGATTCGAAGGAAAGTTTATATAGATACCCTTCGTCCTCTCCGTGACTTTTCTTTCAAGCTCCGAGACATCAATCTTAAAATCATTCTCTGCGGATAGTGTGTACGGTACAGGTACAGCCCCTATCATCGTGACAGGACCTGAAAAACCAGGATACCCAGGGTCGGGTACCAAAAGCTCGTCGCCAACATCGAGAAGCGCTAGCGGGAGGTGTCCGGTGGCATCTTTGGCGCCGAGAAGGGGAAATATCTCGTCAGAAGACAGGGACACATTGAACCTCGAAAGATACCACTCTTGGAGTGCCTTCGTGAACTCCGGAACTGCACCGTACCCGGGATAGACATGTGAGTCCTTGGCCAATATGAACTCACCAAGTTTCTCCATATATTTGGCACTGGGTTTAACATCCGGTATTCCCATACCGAGGTTGAGTACTTTTCGCCCTGATTTCTTCTCTACCTCCGCCACCTCTTTTGCGAGGCGAGAAAAAACATATTCGGGAAACTTCTCTAATCGTTGTGCGGTTCTGATAGCCATACTAGTGTCCCTCAATTTCAATTGACCGTTCGTGAATAAGCTCAAGCATTTTCTTGACGAAAATAGGAGAAAGCCCGAGCTTCTCTGCTTCAGCCAGCCGTGTTTCAAGCACCTTCTGCCAACGTGTTGTATCGAGCGGAGCAAGACCTAATTCTTTCTTAATGGTTCGAATATCACGAACATGCGCAAACCGCTTCGCAAGTACGTGAAGGAGTTCTGCGTCAAGCAGGTCTATTTTCTCTCGTAAGTTGTTTAATTTTCCTGTTTTCATTTCTTTGTTCGTACGTTCGTATTGTTGATTATTCTTATTCCTCCTTTGCTAAAGGGAGAATTTCCGTCATCCGTTCTGCGATTTATTGCGAAGATAATGGTCCATGATAACCAAAGCACTCATCGCATCGACGATAGGTACCGCCCTAGGAAGTACACACGGGTCATGTCGCCCGCTGGCCTCAAGTGAAGTCTGTTCATTCGTTTCGGTATTTACGGTTTGTTGTTTCTTGCGAATCGTGGACACCGGCTTAAAGGCGACACGGAAGTAAATATCTTCTCCGCTTGAAATACCTCCAAGTGTTCCCCCTGCGTTATTAGTGGTCGTCCGTATATCCCCTTTTTCATCTACGTTAAACGGGTCGTTATGTTCACTTCCCCGCATCGAAACACCAGCAAACCCTGACCCGATATCAAACCCTTTTACTGCGTTAATTGAAAGCATCGCCTTTCCGAGATCCGCCGAAATCTTATCGAACACCGGTTCACCTAGCCCTTTCGGAACATGGCGAATCAGTCCTCGTATCACCCCGCCGACCGAATCACCTTCATCGCGCATTTTCTCAACCAGAGAAATCATGTCTCCCGCAACCGCCTCATCGGGACAACGAATAATGTTTTTCTCAATCATCTCCGCTGTTACGGAACTCATCGGAATAGCAATTTTTATCGTACCAACTTGCTCAACGTATGAAAGAATCTCAATTCCGAGCTTCTCTTTAAGAAACTTCTTCGCAATAGCACCAGATGCCACGCGAGCGAGCGTTTCGCGAGCGCTTGCCCGTCCGCTCCCTCGTGCATCTCGAATACCGTACTTTGCGGTGTACGTAAAATCAGCATGTGACGGACGGAGCACATTTTTTAGATGATCGTAATCCTCGGGTCGCATATCGGTATTGTGCGCAAGCAGAAGTATCGGTGTGCCGGTAGTCTTACCCTCAAACACTCCAGATAGAATATGAATAACATCCGCTTCTTTCCGCGGGCTCGTAATAGCACTTTGTCCTGGGCGCCGTCTATCAAGCTCTACCTGGATATCAGCCTCAGTTATTGCAATCCCAGGAGGACAGCCATCCACGACAGCTCCAACCGCACCACCGTGCGACTCTCCGAATGTACTTATTCTAAATAGTTGTCCAAATGTATTTCCTGCCATAAGCCTATACTGTTTTCTTACCGGCTTCTTCTAAAGCTTGCTCAACCTCCTTTTCCCCGACCCGCTCTACACACTGCCCGCTCTTTCGCGATACCTCTCCGATGCTTGTCACGATGACATAGCGCGCATGACCACCGACGCTCTTTTTGTCGTTGACGGTAGCCTGCACCACAGCCTTCGGCGCAAACTTCCGAATAATGGGTGTGGTTTTGAGACCTAGCCTGTTCAGTGTGTTCTGTATCGCGCGCGCATCGTCGGAAGATACACGCCCCAGAATGTAGGCGAGCTTGGTTTCTACCACGATACCCGCGGCCACCGCCTCTCCATGTGAAATCGTGTAGTTAGAAAGTTTCTCAAACGCGTGACCGATGGTGTGCCCAAAGTTTAAAATCATTCGTTCTCCATCTTCCCGTTCATCGAGAGCCACGACCTGCGCTTTGATACGTGTCGTTCGAGCGATTACTTCTTCGAGCGCTTTTGTCTCTTTCGCTAACACCGCAGAGAGACGCTTTTCAAACACCTTGAAACTTTCCTCATCAGAGGTGATACACATCTTCAATGCTTCAGTGAGACCTCCTCGAAATGCTTTGTCTGGAAGCGAAACGAGTGTATCGACATCGGCATAGACAGCGCGAGGCTGATGAAATGTTCCTAGTAAATTCTTCCCGTGTGCCGTATTAATACCGGTCTTTCCACCAATAGCACTATCGAGCATCGCGAGTGTCGTTGTCGGGAGTTGTATATAGGGAATACCACGCATATAGGTAGACGCGACAAATCCAGCAAGGTCACCCACAACACCACCGCCGAGCGCGAGCACCATACCCTTTCTATCGACTCCGGCCTTGAGCATTGCCTCCTCGAGCTTTGTTTTTTGCTTCTGACTCTTCGACGCCTCACCTGCGGGCACGGTGAGTAACCGTGCATTACTTCCAGCCTTTGTAAGTGCAGTACGGAGAGAAACACCGAACAGCTTTGCTGTATGTGTGTCAGCGATGATGACATACGAACTTGCAGGGTGCTCCTTTTTTAGGATACTCGGAAGTCGCAACAAAAGACCCGACCCCACGGTAATGCCGTACGACGTGTCTATTACTTTTTTCAGTTGTACCGGTATTGTTTTCATCTCACTTTTACTTTTTCACTTTTTGCTTCGCCACGCTGTAGCTTGAGCGGAGGCGGGTTATCTTCTTTTTTACTTCTTCTTATGCTTCATGCTTTACGCTACATGCTTCATATCTTCGTGGCTAATTCTAACAGAAGCTCCTCTGTTTGTTCGAAACTTAAACAGGGATCAGTAATCGAAAGGCCTCCTGTATCGAGAGCGTCTGGATTCTTTGGATCCACCTTCTGACTTCCTTCCTTCAAGAAACTTTCCATCATAATACCCTTAACTGTGGGTACGAACTCTGGATGCTTCCGTAACATTTCAATAGCCTCCCTGGCTACCGTGACCTGATTGCAATGATTTTTTACTCCGTTTATCTTGCAGTTGTCGTGACTCACATCGAGCATAATAGACGGATTCTTTATGTTGTTTTTCTGCATTCGTTCTATCGCCTCACGTACATGGGCTTCACCATAATTCGTACCTGACGCTCCGCCTCGCAAGATAAGATGCGCGTGAGCATTTCCGCTTGTCTGCACTTCCTCTCCGTCAAATACCGCGACATGTGGATACTGCGCTGCCACAACACTATTTACCCCAATTTCGACAGAACCCGATGTCGGATTTTTCATACCGACGGCACAATCGAGCGAAGACGCAAAAACGCGATGTTCCTGGTCTTCCGTGCTTCGCGCGCCGATAGCAACCCACGAAAGAAGTTCAATAAACCCTTTCGCATTGTGCGTATACACGGCCTCATCGGCAATCGGAAGACCCATCTCGATAACCTTAATCATCATTTCACGACAGTACTTTGCTCCAGCACCGATATTCGCTGGTGCAAGCGGGTCTGGCTGATTCACCGGACCTGTCCAGCCGGTTGTCGTGCGAGGCTTCTGAATATACACACGCATGACAAGCTTAAGCGTATCTTTCACCTGCTCTGAAAGTACCTTGAGTTTCTCGGCGTACTCAAGCACCGCCTCCTTCGGCCATGCGCTACAGGGACCGACGATGACAAATAGTCGCTTGTCCTTTCCTTCGACAATATCCTTTATTTCCTGTCTATCTCGCTCGACTTGCTGTTCCCCTTCCTTCGAAAGCGGAAACTCATTCATGATGTCGTCGATAGGAGGAAGTTTTCTTATTATTTTTACGTTCATAAAGATAGATTTAAGATGTATGATTTAAGATTTAAGTAAGATTTCCCCTTCTTCCTCCCCTCCTTTCCAAGGAGGGGTTAGGGGGTGGTAGTTTCTTTTTCGTTATTCAGTCATTCAGTCGTCCGTTATAGGTCATTCAGTATGTTTCTTTTCACTCTTTCGACCAATTTCTTCTCGATTATCTTCTTCCCTGTCCAGAGCTCTATCTGCCGAAGTCCCTGAACCACAAACATATCAAGTCCCGATACCACCCGCGCCCCCTTCTTCTTTGCTTGCTTCAAGAGTTTCGTATCCATCGGGTTATACACAAGATCGAATACCGTTTGCCCTTTGCGAAGAAGTGCTTCGGGTACAGGAGTATCGTTTACTTTAGGATACATACCAACTGGAGTCGCGTTTATAATCACATCAACACCTTCGGGAGACAGAGAGTCACTTGTGACGATAAAACCGCCAAAGACCTTTCTTAGTTCTTCCGCATGCTTAACCGTCCGATTCATATACAAAAGGTTTCCTCCGGCTTTTTCTACAACATAGGCAACAGCCCGTGCTGCTCCGCCAGCGCCAACCAATACTACATTTCTGTTTTTAAGTGGTGTATCCCGTAGTGCATACTCAATGCCAGCGATATCGGTATTATAACCGTGCAGTTTCCCGTTTACATGCATCACTGTATTCACGGCATGTATCTTCCGCGCCCCCCCATCCACGCTATCGAGTAGCGGGATAATACTTTGCTTAAATGGCATCGTAACGGCAGTGAGATGAATTGGGAGTGTGCGAATAGCGGAAACCAGCGCCTTGATATCAGGATGCGAAAAAGGCAAAAGAACGGCGCTGAGCTTCAGCAGTTCGTAAACCTGATTATGCAGTTTCGGACTCAGACTGTGTTCCAGTGGGTAGCCGATGACCGCATGTAACTGTAGTAACTCTTTTTTCATAATTGATTTCTTGAAATTCTAAATTCGAAATCCGAAACTCTAAACAAACACTAAATAACAAATTCCAAAAGGTGGGTTTTGTTGTTTATGATTTCTGATTTGGATTTTGTTTAGGATTTAGAGTTTCGTGCTTAGTGCTTGGCGAAGATAGCTTCGCCAATTCATTAACCGCTTTCTCATAACTCTTCTCTTTCTCACCCGCAAATACTGCCACGCACGCCGGCGCGATCACCGACTTCGCTCTCCAGTCTTCCCGCTCGGTCACATTGGAAAGATGTACCTCAATCGCAGGAAGTCCCGTGTCCAGTAGCGCGTCGTGAATCGCGTACGAATAGTGCGTATAGGCGCCCGGATTAATGATGATACCGGACGCTTTCGAAGCATTCTTCTGTAAGAAATCAATGATTCCACCCTCGAAGTTTGACTGAAACGCCTTTACCTTAAAGCCATGTGTTTTCCCAACATTCGCGACATGAGCTTCCAGCTCCTTAAGCGTCAGCGTCCCATAGTGACTCTGGTCTCTCTTCCCCAACATATTAAGATTGGCTCCATGGATAAGTAAAATCAATTTCATAGATTTAGGATTCAGGATTTAAGAAGTATGATGTAGGATTTTGATAATCTTTTCGACAGTATCTTTAACTCCTTTTTCATTTTGCACTTTGAACTTTGCACTTTTCTCATATATTGGTTCGCGTTCGGTATAGAGTTTGTCAAACGCCTTTCGGTCGGTAAGGTCAGTCGAGAAAAATGCTGGTCGACCTCCCTTCATAATTCGCTCAAAGAGTGCGTCCGGGGAAGCCGATATATAGACAACGGTATGTGCCCTGAGGAGTTCTTGATTGACAGATGACATAACCGCGCCACCACCCAGCGCGAGAATAACAGACTCATTTGTTTTCAAGATATCCGCAAGCGCTCCACTTTCAAGCGTTCGAAAAGCCTCCTCCCCTTCACTGGCTACGATAGCACGGCAACTCATCCCTTTTCCATGTTTCCGTTCTACCGCAACGTCGAGATCGAGAAATGTCCGTCCAAGCATCTGCGCCAGTCGCTTGCCGATGACCGTCTTCCCCACGCTTTTAAAGCCGATTAGTATTATATGCTTCATAACAGATTAAAGTTGAAAGAGGTAAGATTAAAGTAAGATTTCCCTATTCTCTTCTTTTTATTATTCTTACTGTTTTGCTGTCTTTATTTTTCCTTTTTCCTTTTTCATTTTTCCCTCTTCTTCATATTTCATGCTACACGCTTCATTTTTTTTGGTTGTTGGTTGTTGGTTATTTGTTGTTGGTTGTTGGTTGTTGGTTATTTTTGTCTCATCTTCGCCCCCAAACTCCGCATCATTTCTACATAATTCGGAAACGTCTTGTTAATCGCCTCCGCGGTATCTATCAGCGTTTCTCCATCTGCCAGCATTCCCGCGAGAGAGAGGGCCATAACCGTTCGATGGTCATTATACCCTTTCACACTCGCTCCGTGGAGCACACTCTTTCGCACCGTCAGTCCATCCGTATGCTCCGTAATATCTCCACCCATCTCTGACAGTCCTTCGGTCATCGAGCGAAGTCGGTCGGTTTCCTTCAGTCGCGCGTTTGCGACATTCACAATCTCGGTCGTCCCTGTCGCCTGTGTCCCGATAACCGCGAGCGTCGGCACAATGTCAGGAATCGCATTTGCATCTATCGTCATACCGGTCAGCTCTTTGCCTCCCGTAATCGTCAGTGTATCGCCCTCTATCCGTATGTCGGCACCCATCTTTTGAAGAATCGTAACGAGCTCCTTGTCTCCCTGTGGACACTGCATATCAAGTCCGTGAAGAACCACCGTCCCAGAAAAGAGCACCCCTGCGGTGATGAGGTAGGATGCCGATGAGAAATCTCCCGGGATCATTTTTATAAACGGTTTGTACGCCTGCCCTCCCTTAATCGTGTAGACGTCTCTCGTGGCCTGACTCTTCTTCTCCACCTCTTTAGAGGGGGTGAGAAGCGAAGACTTGGAGCTTCGCAAGACTTTGAGCGTTCTGTCTTCAGAATGCGAAAAGTGTACAGCGTCTGTAAGACGGGGCGGGGCCGAGGTGGTGGTTGTCTTACTTAAGTCTTTAATCTGAAATCTTAAATCCTCTTTCTTATGCTCATACACAATCCCCTGCTCATTGAGCCACGCCTCCGTCATCTCCACATACGGACGTTCTTCTAAATTGTCTACCGTGATGACCGAATCATTCTTCGCGCAAGGAAGCGACATAAGCAGTGCCGAAAGGTACTGCGAACTGACGCCACTGACACCTGCCTTTCCACCAAAAAGCTCACTTGAGATTTGCAGTGGAAAAGAAGGTCGTATAGCCTGCCCCTTACCGTGCGCCGGTCGTGCAGAAATATTTTTCTTACCTCGTTGTGGCTGAACATGAAGCTTCATACCGAGCCGTTGGAGTGCCGACACCAGTGACTCAACAGGACGCGCCTTCATCTGATCACCACAGTCGAGTGTCACCGGACGTGCCTTTTCTCCTCGAAGTCCCAGAACGGGTAACAGAAAATGTGTCGTCACGCCCGAATTACCCGTGTTCACCGTCGTCTCACTCTGAAGTGGTACACCACGGCTTTCGACAATCACACGGTCAGTCCTCACCATAATATTCGCTCCAAGCCCACGACAGGCGCGAATCGCGTCTACGGTGTCCTGACTATGGAGAGGGTTTTTGAGTGCCGACGTCCCCTTCGCCAAGGTAGCCAGAATAAGGCCTCGAATCATCTCCGATTTCGACGAAGGAGGCGTCGCCTCCCCGCTTATCTCTTTTGTGCTCCGTATCACTAATTTCATATTTTTCTTTCTTATTCTCCCTTTCTTACTCGCCTCGCCGAAGCCTCTGGCGTAGCGCGGGAAGGGAGTGGCCGTAGGCCGAGGGATTTTCTTATTCTGCTACTTTCATTATTTTACTATGTCCTCTCCTCTTGAATCCTTAATCATAAATCTTGCCTCTCTACTACACAAAACAAGGCCCCTTCCGGAAGCCTTGTTGTGTGAGTAGATAGAAACAAACAAATAGCTCCGGCTAGAGTGTCGGGTTAAACCAAAAGCTAAAATATACGGCCGTTATTCGCGTGTTTGTCATTACAAGAAAGACTACTATAGTATCCCTCATTCGTCAATCCACAGCCGAAATCTCCGACCCCGACGGCAACATCTTCCCCATTAGTCAGAAGCGGAAGAATGAGAAAATAATCAACTACCGCGCAGCAATGACGACGGTATGCCCGTCAGCTTGCTGGCAGTGCGGTAGTTATCCACACTGCATATTGCTGTGTACTTCCTGGTTGAGGTTGAGCCTCGTCCTGGTTGAGGTTGAGCCTCGTCAGCACACTCGTCAGTACACGAACGGTGATTCGGAGTGGAAAGTGTAGGTGAAGAGCATAGTGTGCATAAGCCGATACTTTTTCTCCTGTGAAAATGGTGCTGGGTTTATTATCTGCATTCCGCGTTATCCTCGGAGCAGAGCTCGCAGGTTTCCGCGGGCAGATAATAAAATAATGAAAATAAAAAGGCCGAGGACTCACCGGCAGTCTCTCGGTCTTATGGTCGTGCTCGCTTAGGCGACTAGTTGTTTGCTGGTGATACGAACAACGGAACATCGGGTAACCCTGGTATCCAGAAGGAACGGTCCTCAACGGGGGTATCCAGCTGTTCCATCCGAACAACGAACTTGGTAGAGAATCTCCCCTCGTCGCTTTCGATTTCGGCAGTGAACTCGACACCAAGTTTGCTTCCGATCACCATGTCGAGCCGGTTATTTGTACTCACCAACCCCTCGAAGGTTTCAGCCTTGATTGGGTGCTTGATTTTTCTTGCCTTCCACATTTCCCGCGCGATGCGGAAAAGCGTTGTAAGACCATCGGGAGTAAGCCGACCCCCAGAAACAACGCGACAGTAAATATACTGCTCAATTTCTTCCATATCTTTTCCGATCTTTTTTAGGTTTTTTATTTGGAACGTTCTCGGACAAATTACCACACGGTAAAGCTTTGTGTCAATACATACATTCGTAAGTGTCCACACCTGTCAGAAAATGGCGGTCATGCGACCACTGCTCGCTTTCAGCGGTTGCTTTATTCCTCCTTTTCTACTGCGTCCCTCCGTAGCTTTATGCGAAGGTGGAAAGGAGGTGGCCGACCGTGTCCCGCCGTAGCCTTGTGCGG
>Ga0210057_1000749_pt1 | contig 52866 bp, 51 predicted proteins | sample CryGeyCG2114_010_2_FD_183968 | JGI IMG/M metagenome (GOLD analysis project Ga0210057, IMG submission 183968) | Groundwater microbial communities from aquifer - Crystal Geyser CG10_big_fil_rev_8/21/14_0.10 (SPAdes) (version 2) | ecosystem: Environmental > Aquatic > Deep subsurface > Groundwater ...
TATTTTTTTAATTCCAGCATATTCTTTCAGGCGAACTTCCTGGTCCTTACATAAATTTAAAATATACGAGGGCATACCGATCAAAGTATCAACCTTAAATTCAAGTATTGAGCTGGCCACCATTTCAAAATCAAGATGCGCTCCCATGGGAAATTGCAACGCCTCAATTTTTTCCAATATAGTGAAAAAGCTTATCATCCCACCATACAACCCTCCTCCAAAAAAGAGGTTCATGACGCGATCATTCTCCGGGTCCAGTCCGGCCGCCAAAAGGCCTTTAGCAGCGCCGGCCATAAGTTGATGGTAGTCGCTATAAGAAAAGGTTGAAAGCGTAGTCTTGCCACTACTGCCACCGCTTTTAAAAAAAAGCTTGGCATGCTCATTATCTTTGCATGAATTTTGAAAATACTCTTTATCAGTAAGGGGTAATTTTGCATTTTCATCTATTTTAGGAAACGTTATCGACGTTCGCTTTAAAAATCTCGATGTACCGATCTCACCATCGTGCGGCTCGCCTTCATAGCTATCCATCATTTGAGCTGGAGTCGTGACACGCGTGCAGCCCGAAGTTAAAAGCTTTTGAGCGATTTTTAAAAAAGCATCTGCTTTGGCGGCAAGCCCAGCTGTTTGCAAATAAGAACGCACTGGCAACAAAAATGATAAATCGTCACTCACGCTAATAGGAACGACCCATAGAGTTCTATAAAGAGGTGATGGATGCAAACGCTTTTCAAAATTTACCAGAACTCTTACGCCACTTTTTTTATCCTCAAGAACTTGCCCATCACCTAGCAAGCACTCATGCTTATGCAACATGACAGTATTTTGAATTTCGGCCAAATCGCTCATGTCTATTGGCAGAGCAGGTTGCTCTTGGGACAACGATAACATTTGCTCAAAAACTTTCGTAGCAAATTGGTAGGCCTGCACTGGCGTTGCGACTTCAACCAGAACACATTGTGGTGACGAACAACTAAGCTGGTTTCCAGAGACGATAGTTTGTGCCAGTCCCTTAATTTCATCCAAATTTGTAAGCGAGTAGGAATCAAAATAAGAAAAGCTTAGTTTGTGTCCCCAGGCAATCCACCTTTTCTCCGGCGGTACCAGCGCGCGAATTTCTTTTAATGCATCTTCCCCGCCCCAAGCAGATACAGCGTCACAACAGTCAATCATGTGTTTTAATGTCTTGTGGCTGCGACTTGGAAAGGAGACGAGATGCATGCGAGAACTTAGCAATCCTTGCCTGTCTGATTGCAACATTGCCTGCCATAAAATCAGACTAAAGCGCAAATCTTCCCGCCCCGGTCGGACTATGTTGTGATTAAGACCCAGCACCCCCTCAATCCCCGCTAAAAAACCCAGAAATGGTGAATTGCCTGGAGTCAGATGCAAAATTCGTCCCAATGGCGAGTAGTTTTCTTGTGTTTGATGCGAGTTATCCTCTTCCACCTGTCTCAAAGAAAAAATATCTACTCGGCCAAATTCTCTTTTGAGCTTAAGCCTGATATTTTTTTGCTGAATAAAAAGTGCCACTCCATCTAACTGAAGTTCCAAGGCCGCTTTCTCATCCTCATTATCTAGTTCCAACTGTGACAAGATTTCTAATTTATTGCTTGAAATAAAATTTCCCAGGCGATCAAGCGCCAAAATAATATTTTCCTGCAACTCTCGGCAGGCCACCTCATTTAGTCGCGCACGCCTCGACAATTGCAATTGAGCAATCGCCAGACTTTCATCTTCAATGACTTCACCATCAATGATCGCGATGAAGGCCTGGTTGATATTTATCTTGCTTCCTAAATTCATCTTACTTTCCAATATTTATATTACCCTAATAGTTTTTTAAGAGTTCCGACGCCGCCACTGCGCAACTACGATTTTTAGACGTACCAGCGCGACCCAAAATTTCAAAATAGGGAGTGCTCAGGCCACATTGGCAGTGGCTGCCAGGCCAGAGCCTGGCCAGATCCCCCATTAAAACTGAAATGGCCGGCACCGAGGTAATATAGGGCGAAATAAACTGTAAATATCCCGGCTGACCAAATTCAACTAGCTCTAAATCCTGCACTGATCTGATTAATACCCGCGACCAGACAGGAACATGAAAATTATGATTGGCACATTCAATGTAGGGGATACAGTGCTCAACTGATCCAAAGCCATCGCGCAGCCTGACATCAGGAATTCCCAGATACTCAGTGACTAAAGCATAAAATTCATTTTTTGCAATCGCCTCATTTTGATGCCCCTTCCAACCTCCGCCTAAAAAGACTAAAGATTCAGGATGTAATTTGAAAGGCCGCATATTTCTTTTTTTCAAGAAATCCAAGACGAAGTAAAAAAAAGAGGGAAACCCGAAAATTCTTACGGGTATTCCCTCTTCTTCAAAGTCCTGCAACGCTCTGACACAACCGAATAAATCGAAACGATGTTCCCCATCTCCAACATATTCTAGAGCGTATTTCACCTTCCCTACCGGTGCATATTTGCACAGAAAATTATCTGTATATGCCGTTCCTAAACGCGAGCCGTCACTTGGCCCGTACGTAAATAATAAATAATTCGCTTTTTTATCTGTCTGCCAATCATAATGAGTAAATATATCATCCACCATTCGTTGCGCTGATTTTATGCTCCACTCATCAAAATAGATCTGGCTCTTTTGACCGGTTGTCCCGGAACTTGTCAGATGTAAATAAACATCTTCCTTCGGCATGGACAATATCTCATGCCGCTTAAAAAAATATGCATGTACATAAGGCAGATGCTTTAAGCTTTCTTCATTTCTAAGATCAAGAGATGAAAAATTCTCTTGCGACAATAGATCTTTAAAAAATGTCGAGCGCTTTTCATGCCAGATCAATGATTCCTTCATGGCATTGATAAAACATTCTTGTGTCTGCAAATTTTGCTGGTAAGGTTGACGCAAATCGCACAGTGCCTGGACACTTGGCAACTCATGAGGCGAAGGAACGATTAATCTTTCTTCCATGTTTCCCCGCCAAAAGTTTTTAAATTCATTTTTGACCATTGCTCAGTATAAAGTTTGAAAAATGGCACCAACTTGGGATGAATCTCAAGATCGATAAAATCGAGGGGAACCATAGTCCTGGTTAACAAGACATAATCATACATCCGGCCATCAACTTCATGCATGGCCGGATACACAGCTGATGGGATGAAACGGTTTTCAGTTAAAAAGCAGATCGATTCAAAGTTATCCATTCGAACTAAAAGCTCGACGTAATATACGCCAATTTCTTTCATGGCATAAATGAGATTGCGCATTTGGTGTTTGAGTTCACGTAAATTTTTATTACTGCATATGATCACGCAGTAATGATCTTTCTTACTAAAACTTGCAAATATTTCAAGCTGTAAATTATGTTCAGAGATGATTAAATTGGGAGAATGAAAAGGATAAAAAGTGGCCTCCTTTTCATTCTCAAAAAGTTCCTTATATCTTTTCTGAACAAAATTTGGTGCCGATATAAATTCAAACTCCGTTTGATTATCATCGCCAGAGGCAATAGCTTTTGGCAGAGGTGGACAGGCCTTGGCATGAGGCCGCAATAGATTTTTTGTGGTCTCACCAATCAGCTCACAGATGGGAGACAAAATACTAGGTATAACTGCCAATTCGGCCCTTTTTTCAAGCACGCCCTTTTGAAACTTCCCCATCAGTCCTAAGGTTTCATATACCTTGATTTTTCTGGCATTTGGAAAAATACCCAAAGGATGAAATCCATTAGAGAGCAACATGGCCTGAGATGAAATTGAAAGCGTACGACAAGTGGCATATAGGCTGTTGACCAAATTTTTTCCAAAAACAAATTCAGTTGCATGCTCTATTAAACGATGTGAAATTCCATTGCCTTGATAGGCCTTGGCGACAGTCACGCCAATCACTTTTCCAATCTTATAGCTTAAATCCAATTCAACAATTGTTGAGCCAATAATTACTTTCCTCTCCTCATCTCTTACAATAAACCAAATATATTCCTCTGGCAGTGATAGCGCCCTCTTCATGACGCTGCTATTGGTGCCAATTGATAAAGGATAGTCCTCGCCATAGACAGATAAATAAAGCGCTAGCAACTCATCCTTATCTGCAGGTGTCGCCCTATCAATTTTTAATTCCATACATTTACGGCCAGGTTGCCGGATAGTTCTTGCCTACCGGATGTTTAATTACCGTGCCAGGTGTAACATAAAAAGCCGGAGGAACTCTCTCTGCTTATAAATTCTACATACTTAGGTGGAATTATTTGCCCCCCCGAGAGGGTATTAGCAGTAGATTTCAACTATTTAGCTGTGATTCCGAAACTAGTTCCATCCGGAGGAAGCGCATGAACAATGATTCTCTAAAATTAAAGACTAAATTGCCCTCAGCTCTTGTCTTTATCCTTCTTGCCCTGGCCTGCCTAATCCCCGCCTTAGGTCTGGCGCAAGATAGAAAGCCAGCAGTGCTTCCAGGAGTAGGGTTAAGCATTGACCAATATGAAAAAGTGGCACCTGAAAATGCCGGCAAAAAAGGTTTTGATTTCAGTCACAAGGACCAAAGTGAAACATCGCCAAAGGCCCTGATCGAAGAAGGAATAAACAGAACAGCGCAAACTCAACAGGCCAGCCTTCCTATCCTTTTTGGGCTGATTATTTTGTCTCTACCCTTTGTTGTATGGTTCGGCCTGATGTACCGCTTGCCAGGTAATAAACCAGATAGCGCTGGCAATACTGTTAACCTTGAGGACTTCAAAGAAAGCCGTAAAAATGTTGCCGCACAGACCGAAGCTACTCCGACTGCAACAGATGGCAACGGAGATTATCCCAAGGCCTCTTAAACTAAACTTCTAAATGCGATTCCACTTACCAAAATCGCTGTATAAATACACGTAGATGTTTTCCTTGGTGCGAACCCTTATTTCCTGGATTCCGTCATGATTGAGATCTTCCAAATCAACATGGTAATAGCGTTGATGATAATGTTCTTTGCCATCCTCAAACTCATGCCATACCACCGGCCCTTGATAGAAATTAATTTTCTTTGCATCGCGATCATCAATGGTCAGAAAATATACCCGTGTTGAACCCTCAAATTCGAGATAGTGATGAAATCCTTCGTAAAAATAGATGATTAATAGCTTGGTACGCTCGGACAATTTGCGTAGTGATATCTTAAAAACCTTTGAATCATGGCCCTTGGTCTCAAATTGGTACTTGGCCAAGGCCTTGCCGTTTGCCGCGATGACATAAAACCAATCCTCGCCATCTTTGTGTTCGTAATTTAGTCCTTCCTTTTGCGTATCTCCTACCAAATCAAGACGGTAAAGAGGTGAATTCACCTTCATTTTGTACGTCTTATCCATCTCTGGCGCGCTACTTTTTTGCGCTTCCCCGCTAAATAATCTCCGGAAATAGCGCTCGTCCTGGGCGAAACAGGAAGGAGAAACCAACCAATTTAATAGTCCTATTATCAATAATGATCTGATCATATTCATCCGCGCAGCAGAAATTAATTACACTTTCTATTCTAACAGACTGTAGAATTTTGATCCCCAGGTGCATTAAAGATGCACAAATTACCCATTCATGGCCCAAAACAAGGAAGTGTCTGAAGGACTCAATCGTAAAGTATTTTCAAGCATTAATGTGGAAGCATATCAAATGGGAGTTGCGGCTTCGATTCCTCTCTTTTTGAAACTCCCGGCCAGTAAAGTTAAAATTGTATCCTCCTTGCAATATGGAGACTCAGAAACTCTACTAGAAGTAGATTTCTCACATGCGGTCTATGAAAACAAAAGAAAAGGAAAATTTAAAATATTAGAAAATAATTACCAATAACTTAAGGCCTTTATGAACCACATCATTATAGATTCAGAATCCTCAGAGTCAAAGTTTAGAAATATTGGAAATCCTCAATTAATTCTAGACAGGGCAATTAACACAATCGGGAGTGAAAAAAGATTTATCACTTGGATGGCGTGTACTCATAGCGATTTAAATTTTCCAATTGCCGAGAATGAGATTGAAAAGGTAGATATTTTGAAATGGGTCAGGATAGCAAACTTTTTAGGTATCCCTATGGATGCTTATCAATTTGGTTATAGCCAAATCGTACACATACAAGGGCTAATCGATAAGATTTCTAGCGGTAACTATATTTTCCCAAAAGGGAAAAGGTTTTTTGTTATGAAACGAAAGATGAAGGGAAAACATAAAAAAGAACTCGTGCTTAGGAGAATGTATTTTGGCAAAAGGCTCCACTTAAAGGTTCGCTTTTATGAGCTACTTGCGGATTTATTATTTCTCCCTAAGTATTTAAGAAATTCCTTCCGCTCAAGAATTACATTATTTGTATCACGAATCGCATACAATCGATTAGCTCATTGCCTACCGGATTCGGGAACGGTCGCAGGGGAAATGCTCTACCGGCGTCGCTATAAAAATGAAATTGAAAGAGTAACCAGTAATTATGCTCACAAGGAATGAGCGCATTGCCTGAATAAATGTGCGGCCCAAAATCGATATTTATATATTTGTTAAATCAAGCGCCATCACAAATTAACTGAAAATTACTTGTCTCATCACTTTTTTTTATCAAAAGTGATAACACTAGATTGAGAATAAAAACTATATCAACAAGAATTTAAAAGACTGATATAAAACAATATTCAAAATATTTCACTGCGAAGAGATAAAGAAATCTTAATCATTCATTTAAGAGATAAAGATATCTCATTGGGGAATTCTTCGGAGTTCAGGTACAATCACATTCAAGCTATAACTTCACAAGAATGAGTATGTATAGAGTCAAAAATGTCATAATAATTTTTTTATCCGTTCTCCTTACCTCTAAGGTTCTAGCGCGACCAAGACATCGAGATGCACGCTTCCCGTACATTCCAGTATTTAAAAAAATGAAAAGAATTGACAGTGATAGTCATGATTCAATGATTCAACAATTTTTTTTCTCCACTTCCGGCATTAGGGATACTCAAAAAATGAGATTAAATAATGACTCGCAATATACAGATGATTCAGGTGATTCAAATTATAGCTTCGGCATAAGCAATAACCAGTTATTTAATAATTTTCATCTTAATGCCATGATGACACTTCTCTCAGGGATATATGCAGGGGGCCAATACGATTTTTTAAAATGGAAGAGTGGCTTTTTCGCAGTAGGTGGCCTGATAGCACTTCCGACAAAACTCACCAAGGGAGTGGGAGGACAAATCACAGTATTTCAAGACTTGATAGATATTCGCAATCACAAAGTAAGCACGTTTATTTCAGCACAATATAGAAACCAAGTTAGGAATTATTTTCATTCAAATTGTTTTTGTGAATGCACTAATAGTGAGTTTAACGATCAGTATAATGACATAATAATCAACGAAGAAAATGTAGATTTAATACTGGGATTTAATCTTGGAGATTTCGAATTATCACAAGCACAAACTGTTTCATTTAATGCTTCAATAGGCCGAAGCAAAATAATTTCATCAAAGATTGAGTCAGAACTATACCCTCCCTCAAACTATTATCATGAAAGAGAAGCCACTATCCTTATGTTTGGCATCAATTTAAATTTGTAACGTTACTTAGTACCCTCCGCGATAACACCAATTGAGTTTGCTAAAAGATCTGAAAAAGTCCTCTTTGCTTAACGCAAAGTGATTCGGCCAGATTAAACATTAAGGTATCTGGATCTCTAATATAACTACTTATTCCTCGCGAGTTGCCTCCTACCAAATCAATACGGTATAGAGGTGAATTGACCTTCATTTTGTACGTCTTATCCAGCTCTGGCTTGATACTCTTTGGAATTTACCTGAATATCGGCAATTATATTATTTTTTTCAAAGCAGGTTTCACCTTAATAAATCCTTGATATGTAAAAATCGATGGACGGTGAAAAAATGTATGAGTACTCAACTCATAGGGCAGGCTCCGGGGCCAACTTGTTCAAAGAGTTGAAAGGGAAGGTCAGAACTCTCTTGCCGAAGGCCATTACTGCTGGGTTGAGACCATCTCCATAGAAAAGATACTAAACTGGGACTCCGGCACCCCAGATGGGAAGGAGATAATAATGTCTTTTAATTTTTTATTTTCAATGCAGGTTAATTCTTACTTCCCTTACAAAACTTAAGCATGAACAAATCACCCCTGCGCATTTTTCTACCTGTTTATTTTCACTGAATAATATAACTTGCTGGAAAAGGAGCTAGCCATGCGTATTTTATGTTCACTAATTTTTGTCTCATGTCTTGCCTTTCAATCCCTATCCGCTCAGGAATATGAAAGTGCTGTCAGACTAACCAGGCAATTGCGCAGAGAAATTGATTTAAAGTTCAACCAGTACGACTTACAAACACAAACTCTCATCCTAGCGCAACTTAATAAGGCCTTTACGCTGGTATCAACTGGTCAGTTGCCCACGTCTGTGGGCAATGTGACTTATGATAGCTGTCGCTTTATTCCTTATCGTATGATTACTGGCCACGGCGAATTTGAAGTTAATGGCAGGATTGTTGGCGATAAAAAAATGTATAACTTAAGTGAGTTCATTCGCCTGCTGAATCAATACAATTGCGGCGACAGAAGTTTTAGTCTTCAATTGCGAAGCTTTTCTCACACTTCTTTGCCGCATGCCATCTTTGTTGGCGACTTTGTTATATTCAAAGGGACTGAGACTGACCAAGTTCTCGCGGCATTGAAAACTTTGTCCGCCAGAAGAGAAGTAGATTTTTCTGCTCTTGCGGTAACGGTTGAGAGAGAGCGAACTTTAGATTAGGAAATATGAAGATGAGAAGCACTTCCATAACCCCGTATATGAACGAAACAAATTTGGATTACGTCCTGAGTTTGCTTCAAGATTATTTTATACAAAATGTCTCTTTGTCCTACTCAGGCGTCGTGTGCCACACAAACTTGGGTGAATATAGAGAGGCGTGCTTTAAATATTTACGATAATGAGCAATTTAACCAATGTGAGGAAACAAATGACAAAACTACTCTTATTAATTTCAAGCTTAACTTTTTCTATCTCAGCGCTAGCAGTTAGCTCCAACATTCAATCTTATGATTGTGTGCTGGCAGGACAATATAATAGTTGGCACAAAAATGAGATTACCCAACTGCAAATCGTGGGAGACCCCTTGGCAAATATTTACACTGATGTTTATGTCAATGGCACACCCATGCTATTAAAAGAAGGAGTGAGTGATCCTGCTTATCAATACCTTTTCGATGCCAACAACGGCAAGTATCGCTATGGCATTGAGATCGTGAACTATACGGATAGTAGCGAGAGCTATTATGTTTATATCTATGACGATAACACTGTTTTAGGCAGTCATCGCATTGCCGGCTTTAAGTGTAAGCAGAGTGAAGGATTGTAAAAAATTCCTTGCGCAAGATTCTAACTGTTTTGCCCCGGCCAGCTCGCTTAAGGTGCTTTGAATCGGAATTTCACAACTATGGAGAAAAGTATGAAGCAGCTAATATTATTACTCTTTATCTTGGGTAATGGCCTGGTGCTAGCGCAAGATGAAGTCACGACTAAAGATCCGCAATTTTTTGGCGCCGTCATAACTCAAACTTATAAAGGCGAAGTTTTCTCACGCATGGGATTGGTCTGCAAAGTCTATGGTTATAATGATAAATCAAAGTGTGATATTTATGACGCCTTTGAGGCGGATAATCATGGCTGGAAAAATATCGGCCGGGTTACGGCCAAAGACCAAGACAGTGTTATTGAGCACGCGCACAAATTAAATGTTAAATATTTTAACCAGGAAATGAGTCGCGCCTACTATGGCTTAACCTATGACACCGCTAGTTTTTGCGGCCTGGGCCTAGGCATATTGTGTCCCGCTGTTCCTTTTGTAGCTATTGGCCAGATTGTGGCGGCTCCCTTCGTCGGTCCCTTTCATTTACTAGGACTTTCGACCAAACCCTTTCAAAAGAGAAAAATTAGAAAAACCTTTGAGTTTATGACTAATAGTCAGCTTGCGAGACGAGAGATAAATGTACGCAGAAATTACTTCACCCAGATTAGTAATTCCATTCAAGCATTTGAATTGGATTAAATAACGTGGCAAAAAAATATGGCCCAAAATAAGAATTTCGATTCTGGTTTTGGGCCATGTTATTTATTAAACGCCTCTTTTGTCTCATGGTATGCATATAAGTAGCCGAAACCTGTGAATTATTTTGCTCAAAAGTTAATAGGTCTTTTCATGACTCACTCTTCAATATAGAATTTCGCTCTGGTTTAAGCTGACTATATTTAAATCATAACACACGAGGTCAAGAGTGGAATTTTCCCTAGGTTTTGTTAAGTCCAATAGCCAATTTGTCTTAAAACAATTTAATCATGACGAGGAGCCCACTTGTAAGATTCTGGATGTGGAAGAAATACTTGAAGCAAAAATTCAAGGGCTAGTTGTCGATTCACAAAGTGTCGATCCCGAACAACTGGGTCAGCTGACCAAGCATATGAAATATTTTCCCGTGCGCCAGAACAAATCTCTTAATCTCAATCTATCCGATTTTGAAAATTTAGACTTTTCCCATGGGCTTGAAATTTTAAAGCAGGCCCAAGCAGAATGGGCGATGCAAAATAATTTGCAATTTCTCTCTCAAATGTTTGAGACTTTGCAAAATCTTGTCAAGCTCTACCCCAATGATCGCACCGCATTCTTTGAAGAACTATGGTTTTTAATCAAGGGTAATCTTGCGGCCTCAGAGCTTTCTCTTTTGTATAACGATATTGAGATTGCCAACAAGGGGCATGAAAAAAATAAATTAGTAAGGGTTAAAGTTACTGGCGGCCATCTACCGAACCCTGTTCCATTGGAAGAAGTCGATGAAAAGCTATTAGAAAGCTACGCTCAGGAATTTGGCCCGCATTTTCAACTTTGCGACTTTGTTCCCAGCAAAGGCCATTTGACGGCAACCGCCACAATTCAAAAAAGTCCCATATTGATCTTTGGCAAGGTGAATGAAATCAATCGCCTTCAACTGTCTTTACTCAAGGCGCTTTTTGATGGCCTTAACGCCCTTATAAAATAAGTCACTGCTCAAATAATTGATCGCGAATTTTTCGAATATCTTCACGCCGCTCGACCTGGGGATCAACAAAGATACGCGCCTGCGGGATGATAGTTACCGGGTCATCTTTGGCCTTTTTAAAAAAATCATAGACCTCATTGGCGGAGATATAGAGAAAAAACTTTTCGTTACTATGATTGATGGTGATGACCTCCGAGGTCACGCCCCAAAGTTCACCCTTCTGTGAAAATAATGGTCCACCCGAATCTCCCGGGCAATGGTTAGCATTTTCCATTTGTACAAATTCAACATTTTTATTTACTCCCGGATCTAATGTATCAAGAACTTTTACTGCCGTAATATATTCGTAGATATTTTTATAGACATTTTTTAATGTTCCCTGCTTGGAGAAAAAGGGACTGGTGCAATGGCCAATGAAGTAACCTTTGTGGCCTTTTTTAAATGAGATTTGAGATACCTCAAAATATTCAGAAGGCACATTCTTGGTCAATCTGAATAGACATAGATCAATCCTGCGATTGTCCTGACACTTAATCAATTCTATATCCTGAAATGATTTGTTCATACCTTGTTGGGTTATACTTAATTTAAAATTTTTATTTGTAAGATAGTCTTGAACAACATGGTAGCTGGTAAAAAAATGACCTCGTTTGCCGTAAAAAAAACCTGCGCCATAACCATGTGGCTTGTTCTTTTCATCATAAATCTCTACCATCAAAGTGGCATTGGTCTTGTTAGCTCGAACTTTTTCCGGGTCAGTTAGCCGCCGATACGTTTGCGCCTTGAGCACCAAAGAATAAAAAATAATTACAATTAATAATATTCTCATTTACCAATTCCCAGCAATTTGCCGACTCGCAACTTAAAAAAATCTCTCTCTTGAGTATTGAGCAATAGAAAAACTGCCAACAAAGCATTGCATGCCGTAATCGGTACCGTCAGACCGATTAATTTTGGCCAGGAGTTGATCCAAGCAAAAGGAAAAAATCTATATGCCAAGTAGCTTAAAGCAATGATATAAAGAAATCCTTTTAAAAAGGATACGGCTAATTTTACTTTTGAAAATCCTAATTCTTTACTAACAAAATAAATCATGCCCCATATGTAGAACAAAACAAATGTTATCAAAGTACCTAAGATGGGACCTAAATAGCTATAGCGTGTGGTTAAAAAGAAAGATAGACCGACGTTAGAGAACGTTACTAAAAATTGAAATGGGACAATCGCTTTAATTTTATGAGTTATGGTATAAAACCATCCCCATAATGTGAGCAGCGACAAGATGTAAGCATTTAACATTGCAACAATCAGAAACAAATTCCCCAAAAATAATTTCTCTCCTACCCATAAAGAAACAAAGGATTGGCCTAGATAAAAAACCGGTACGAGTAGAATTACTCCCAGGACAATAACAACATTGGTAATAAAGTAGCCAAGTTGCAAAAATTTTTCTCTATCCCCTGTTGTGTGTATTTGTCCCATCCCGGCCCAGACTGAACTTGAAGTGGCGGTTAGAATTAGTCCCATGATGGCCACAATTCTTTGTGTAATATAAAATGCCGATACGTCCTTGGCGCTCATGAGCATGCTGATGATGATATTGTCTGAATAAAGTCCAAGCCTTCCACTCAGCTGGAACAAAAAAGTTGGCCACTGGATATTTTTGAGCCGGGACTTTTGCAATTCCATGTCTGATTGTTCAGGCGCTTCGAGCTTATTAAACTCTGCTTTTAGCAAGGTCATATACAAAAAGATGGTGGTGCCTTGGCCTAAAAGATAAGAGAGAGCAAGTCCTCTGATTCCCATACCATAATATGAAAAAATAATGGCCAGGATCGAGCTGACGATATTTTGCGCAATAAGTGCAGCGCTGATGAGATAATTTTTTTGAGAAGCTTCTAGGTATGCTTGGTAAACTCTGAAATATATAAATAAAATACACAATCCCATAATAGAATAGGCTTGAAATAGCTCTGTACTAGAAATGGTCTTAACCTTTACTAATCCTTGCAAACACAAAAAACTAAATGCGAACAAAACCAAAGCAAAGGCGTTGATTTTTAGATAAATTTTGCGACAAGCATAAAAAGCGGCACTCTTCGATTTTCCAAGATTTTCAGAGATGGCGCGATTAAAGACTAATAGAATTCCACTATAGAGTCCTAGCTCCACCAGATCAAAATACCCCAAGATATCGGTCAAGACCCTATAGACGCCATAATTTTCTTCACCCACAAGCTTAAGTAGAATTGGAGTTAGAACAAGCCCAGTGATAACGCTCAAAACTATGCGCGTGTTTTGTCCCAGAAAATTATAAATTGAATTCTTGGTCCTCAAGACTTCATTCTCAACAGTTCTTGATCAATATGGCCAAAAAACTGTCCGTACTTTGGTGCCGAATAAAAGAAATGCACTGGATTTTCAGGTGCTATGAATTTGCCTTGAAGCAGGTCGCGCCTGACAAAAAATGCATTAACTCCACCGGCATCACAACTGACCAAGCGATAATCGCGTTTATTTAAAATATCGTTCATGCATTGCAAACTGGCGCCAAAATATTTACTGGTATCCCATCTAAAAGACGGGTCATATTCAATCTTAAAATGACTCTCAGGACCGACGCTGGCATTGTACTCAACGCAGACAACGCGAGGACGAAATGTCGAGAGGATTTGAGACAAAACGTAATAATCGTTGCCATCAATATCCACGCTTAAAAAATCTAACTCTCTTGGAATATCGTATTTGTTCAGAATATCCAAAATATTTTCAACCGTGACGAAATTGAGATCTATTTTTACATCCAAACCTTTGGTGAATTCGCTCGCCTTGTTAAAGCAGGTTTCAACTCCTTCGATCCAAAGCCCGTGCCATTTTTTTTCTTTAAGTAAGTAGATGCTATTGTTTTCAGTACCATTTTCAACACCGAACTCAACAAAAGTCTTATTAGTAGTTCCAATTCTATTAAAAATTTCCTCAATGATTCCGTCTTCTCCATTTTGCGAAAAAACTTTTTTTTCAAAATTTTGCAAATGGGCAGGATATTTTTTTCGCCGAAAATATTCTTGCAGGCGATAAGGCATCAACTTGAGCCTATTAAGCAGTTTTAGGATTCTGTTTCCGCCACGCATTTGGTAGTAAAGAAAGTGCTGAATTTTTCGAAATAGCATGATTTTAGAATAATCTGATATGGTATTTTTTTCTACTAGAGAAGAAATTACTCTCTGACCCGTTGCACCTGCGCCCCTAAGGCACTTAGCTTCGCTTCAAGGTTTTCATAACCGCGGTCCAAATGATAAATCCTGTGTATTTCACTCTCACCCTTGGCGGCAAGCGCGGCAATAATAAGCGCTGCGCTGGCCCTCAAGTCAGTGCACATGACTGGGGCCCCCTGTAATGCTGAAACCCCTTCAATGATGGCCGAGTTGCCTTTCAACTCAATTTTGGCCCCCAGCCGAAGCAGCTCAGAAACATGCATAAAACGATTTTCAAAAATATTTTCTGTGATAATGGACGTTCCAGATGCTTGAGTTACTAAGGCAACTAATTGCGCCTGAATATCCGTAGGAAATCCAGGAAATGGAGAGGTTTCCACCTTGGCCGACTTCAAATTTTTAGCACTGACCGTGATTGAATCATTTGTAACTTCAACATTTGTTCCCATGTCTTTGAGCACTGCCAGAACTGAATCAAGATGATCAGGATTTACTCCCAAAACCGTCACTTTTCCCCCTGTAATAAGTCCCGCAATGAGATAGGTGGCGGCTTCAATGCGATCACCAATCGCCTCATAGGTAGTTTCGTGTAATGATTTGACGCCTTCGATGTGCAGTATATTTGAACCGATACCTGAAACCTTGGCGCCCATTGAATTTAAAAAATTGGCCAGATCATCAATCTCTGGCTCCATAGCGGCATTTTCAATAACGGTTTCTCCTTTCGCCAGGACCGCTGCCATCATTAAATTTTCAGTCGCTCCAACAGAAGGAAAAGAGAGTACCAATTTTGTACCAATTAAACCTTCAGTGAATGCCTCGACATATCCTGCATGCAAAACAATCTTGGCACCAAGCTTTTCTAAATTGCTTAAGTGAATATCAATAGGTCGCGCCCCAATTGCACATCCTCCAGGCAAGGATACCTTGGCGCGGTGAAATCGAGTTAATAGTGGCCCTAAGACAAGTATAGAAGCGCGCATGGTTTTTACCAGATCATAGGTTGCTTCACAGCTAGTAATATCCCCTGCACATAAACTTGTTCTATTTCCCTCTACCGCAATTTTTACCCCAAGCTTGCTTAGTAATTTGCAAGTGGTATCCATATCCTTTAACTTCGGAATATTTAAAAAATGTACCGGCTCTGGATTAAGTAAAACACCAGTGAGTATTGGCAAGTAGGCATTCTTAGATTTTGAAATGGTAACTTTTCCATTTAACTGTTTCTGGCCAGTAATCAGTAATTTATCCATATATTATTTCCTTGTACTGTGAACTAATTTTAAAAACCTATTTTGGTTATTATAATCCTTTAATATTTCTCCCTCAAACCCCAACTGCAGTGCTAATTGAAAAAGTTCCTCAAGATGTCTTTCATGGCCTTCCATAATAAAAAGCCCTCGCGGCAATAAACATTCTTTAACCTGGTTAAAAAATTTTATAAACCAATCTTGGTAGTTACTATCGCCAATAAATAAGGCCTGGTGCGGCTCATATTTTGCAACATTTTTGTGTACCAATTCCTTATCCATTTCCATTTTTATATATGGTGGATTGGATAAAATTAAATCAAATTGGCGAGATATTCCTTCTAAGCGATCATTTTGAACAAAAACAATTTTTGTCTCGCACTGAATATTGTAACGATATCGCCGGTAATTTTTTTTAGCGACTTCTAGGGCCGGCATCGAAATGTCTAGCGCCATGGCCTCACAGCGAGAGGACATGGCCTTTAAAAAACTCAGTAAAATGCAGCCACTGCCCGTTCCGACATCAGCAATTTGCAAAACATCATCTTTACTTCGAGTAAGCTTACGAGCGAACTTAACTGCCTCTTCAACCAGTATCTCTGTCTCAAAACGTGGAATCAAAACCTCTGAATCGACATAGAAAAGCCCATCATAAAAATAAGTTTGTGCCACCACATATTGGATAGGTATTCCCGATAATATTTGCGCTAATGCAAATTTTACCTTGGGTAGAATTGCCCACTCGTCTAAGGCGGAGATTAAATAGGGGTTAATGTAATCGCAAATATCATCGCATAATCGTTGTTGGCTAAGGCCTGGATGAGAAACGAGAATCTGTTTTTCATGTTGAGAGTAAAAATCTTCGATATGCCTTTTGATCAATTCAGACACACTATTCTTCCTCCCCCTTGAGCAGCTCTGCTTGGTGGTAGGCAATTAAGGCGTCGGTCACGGGAGCAAGATCTCCTTCGATAATACGATCGAGAGAATAAAGAGTCAGTCCAATGCGATGGTCGGTTAACCTGCCTTGTGGGAAATTGTAGGTTCTAATTCTTTCCGATCGGTCTCCTGTTCCTACTTGACCTCGCCGGTTGGCAGCTTCTTCGGCATGCGCTTTAGTCACCATTGCATCAAAAATTCTGGCACGCAAAATTCGCAATGCCTTGTCCTTATTCTTATGCTGAGATTTTTGATCCTGGTTAGCGACCACCATACCAGTGGGAATGTGGGTGACTCTGACGGCAGAGTCGGTGGTATTAACACTTTGGCCACCCGAACCACCAGATCGATAAACGTCTATTCGAACATCATTCATATCCAGTTCAAAGTCAATCTCTTCTGCCTCGGGTAAGACGGCAACCGTTATAGTGCTGGTGTGAACTCGCCCTTGGGCCTCAGTTTTAGGCACACGCTGAACGCGGTGTACGCCAGACTCATATTTCATCTTGCTATAGACTTTTTCTCCGGTAACGCTAAAGATAATCTCTTTTATGCCCTGATCACCTTCTGAACTAGAAATTATCTCCGACTTAAATCCCATCTGCTTGAAATAATTTTGGTACATGCGATAAACATCGGCGACAAAAATTGATGCTTCATCTCCTCCTGCACCTGCCCTGATTTCAACAATAACGTTTTTGTCATCGATAGGATCTTTGGGTAGTAACAAGACTTGAAGATTCTTTTCCAGCTCAGGTAGTTTTTCCTCAAGTCCGACGAGCTCTTCCTTGGCCATTTCACGCAAATCATTATCATTTTCATTTTTTAAAATATCTTTAGCACCAGTGATATCCTCTTGAATTTTTTTATACTCGCGATATGTCTGCACTAATTCTTCAATGGAAGATCGCTCGGTAGTTAAGGCCTTGTATTCATCTTGACGATCATACAGCGACGGATCCCCCATTTTTTCAGTTAATTCTTCATACCTTCGGACAACTTTTTCTAATTTGTCATAGATGCTCATGAATTTCCTCTTTGTTAAATTAGGAGAATTGGATTGAGCGCGCGGCGCTAATGCCCGAGGAAGTCGTTCAGACCCAATGAACTTCCCTCAATTCCAGAAAGATCCGCAATATCGACTTCTTCAACTGTCAGCGTTTTTTGCTTGGCCTCTTTCAAATTGAATTTCTCTTCTAGTAGGAGCACTGCTCGAATACTGGCCAGAGCAACTTCCAACTGAGAATCATCAGGTTCTTTAGTGGTTAATTTTTGCAGCATCATGCCTGGCAAGGATATAACCTTGCCCCATTTTGAGGTTGAATATTTTCCCATTAGTTTAATCAATTCATAACTTATGCCGGCAACAGGCAAGGTCAAAACAACTTTGCATAAAAGGGCAAGAAAATGTCTAACTAAAATAGGGGAATTGGGAGCAACTGGAAAAAGAGCAAAGATAATGGCAAATAAAATAATTGAAATGAATAAAAGAAAGAAGACAAATGTGGTGCCACAGCGCGGATGAAAAGTAGGATATTTTCTGGCATTTTCCACCAGCAATTCCTCTCCTGCTTCAAAAGTTGAAATCGATTTATGTTCGGCACCATGATACTGAAACACCCGCTTGATATCGGGGAAAAGGCCTATAATAAAAATATAGAGTAAAAATATTGATGCCTTAATTAGTCCATCAACAGCGTGAAAAGAAAAACTTTCAAGCCCCCAACGCGCGCCCAATGATCTTTCCAAGAATGCAGTCAGAGCGTGAGGCAGAAAAACAAAAAGAGCAATTCCAAAAACAAAAGAAAAGCCAATTGACAAGAAAGTGGTCCAGCCAACTTTTTCCTTATTCTTCTTATTCGCTTCGTATTGCTCTTCGCTAATACCCTTGCCCAGTGCCTCTTTTTTCATTTCTTCATCAAGGGCAATATTGGCACTATAATTTAAGGAAACAATTCCGTTAGCCATAGTTTCAATTAGAACTAATATACCACGCAAAAATGGCTGTTTTAAAATATCAAATTTCTTATGTAGACCAAACCATTGGTCCCGGCGCAAGCGGATTTTTCCATCGGGCTTGCGCACGGCCACAACAAAGGCATTCGGGGATCGCATCATCACGCCATCGATGACGGCCTGACCACCAATCGAAGTGTATTGTTTTGCCAGCAATTCTGCCGAAAGTTGTAAGAGATTAAAACTTAATTTCATTAACCGTTCATTGACTCAAGAAATTCTTCATTGGTTTTACTTTTCGTAATTCGGCTCAACATAAACTCCATGGCATCAATAGTACTCATAGGATGAAGTACTCGCCGTAAGACTGTTACGCGTTGAAAATCAGTGTCATTGATTAGTAGCTCTTCCTTACGAGTAGACGACTTATTAATGTCTAAACACGGAAAAACTCTCTTTTCAAGCAACTTGCGATCAAGTTGAATTTCAGAGTTACCAGTACCTTTAAATTCTTCAAAGATAACCTCATCCATTCTTGAGCCAGTATCAATCAAACTTGTGGCAATGATGGTGAGTGATCCGCCATTTTCAATATTTCTAGCGGCACCAAAAAAGCGTTTTGGACGATGGAGAGCATTAGAATCCACACCACCTGAAAGAATCTTGCCAGAGGGTGGAACAACTGTGTTGTAGGCCCGAGCGAGACGGGTAATCGAGTCGAGTAGGATAACTACATCCTTGCCTGCCTCGGTCAATCTTTTGGCCTTCTCCATTACCATTTCTGCTACTTGAACGTGGCGAGTGGCAGGCTCGTCAAAAGTAGATGACACGACCTCGGCCTTCACTCCACGTTTCATATCAGTCACTTCTTCTGGTCTTTCATCAATTAACAAGACAATCAGAACTGCTTCGGGATGATTGTGTGAGACGGCGTTGGCAATATCCATAAGTAACATGGTTTTACCGGCCTTGGGTGGCGCTACGATCAAGCAACGTTGTCCAAATCCTTGCGGAACAAATAGATCAATGATTCTGGTGGAGAAATTAGTCGGGTGATATTCAAGATCAATTTTCCTCTCAGGATAAAGCGGTATCAGGTTGTCAAACAACACCGTTTTCTTGTGATCCTCGGGCGTTTTAAAATTGATATCGTTAACTTTGAGAAGTGCGAAATAGCGCTCACCTTCTTTGGGTGAACGGATTTGGCCTTCGACCGAGTCACCTTTACGTAGACCAAAGCGCCGAATTTGACTGGGAGAAACATAGATATCATCCGCTCCGGGAAGGTAGTTATATTCGGGTGACCGCAGAAAGCCAAAACCATCGGGCAGAATTTCCAGCACGCCTCCGCCAAAGATCTCTTCATTATTTTTAGAATGGGTTTTTAAGAGAGCAAAAATGATTTCATGGCGCTTTAATCCGCCTGGATTTTCGATTTCCATCTCATCGGCCATGTTAATAAGGTCTTCCATGGTTTTGGCCCTGAGCTCATTAAGATGCATAATAAATTACTCCTGAAAAAAAATGACGGTTGGGAAAATTAATATACCTAAAAGAATTAAGGTGTAGGAACTCCTCTTTATTTGATAAAAACTTGACCTATTCGATCAAGAGAACTTTAAATGCCTGAAAGGCCACTTATAAAAAACAGAAAGTCTGGTTTCGAATTTCTTAACGATTTTATTAGAAGTTCCCCCCATAATATCCTGAAGTGCCTTATTGTCAAGATAGATTCATCATGTCATCTTGCTAATAGGAAAATATTATAGAGGAGTCACGCTTCGCGCCATGATTAAAGGAAATAAATTCCAGCAATTTCTAAACAAAGTCATCATGGCAATCGACTATGGACCAAAAAGAGTAGGTTTTTCAGTCTTTACCCCTGGTCGTGACCCCTTCCCACTTTTGCTTGAGCAAAAAACAATCAAATCAACTGATGAACTTCTTGGCCTTGTGAAGCAATATATTATGCAAGAAAGCGTCGAGGTTCTGGTCTTGGGTTTGCCCTACCTGCTAGATGGCAAAGAGACCGACATGACCAGACATATTCAAAAAATTGGAGAACAAATTCAGGCGCACATTCCTGATCTTCCCCTTCACTATCAAGATGAAACACTCTCAAGCTTTGAGGCGGAAGATCGCATGAAAAACTCTCCTGCCTATAATTTTAAAATTGATAAAAGTAGACTTGATTCCTTGGCCGCTTCAATTATTCTTGAGGATTTTCTACGCGATGATTAGGCTTGAAAGCTACCGGGCTTACCCTTATCCTTTTCTTTAAGACTTTTTAAAGGAAATAATTGTATGAGTAATATGAAAAAATTTCTCATCTTGGGCGTTGCCGCTCCCATGTTTGCTCTAATTTTAGTTGCAGCAAGAATCTACTATGTCATCGATGTGTGGAAATATCAGGGGCCTGAAGTGATATTTGAGATCAAACCGGGAGACACTTTTTCCGGCATTAACTATCGTCTCGGTCGGGATGGTCTGGTTAATAGCACTAAAATTTTTCATCGCTATTGTAAAATAAACGGTTTGTTAACCCGATTCAAATCGGGAAAATACCAAATTCCATCTAGCTCCAATATGTTGGATGTCATCAATATTCTAGTCCACGGAACAGCTATCACTTCAGAAGTAACCATTCCTGAAGGAAAAAATATGTATGAAATTGCCACAATATTGGAGAATAAAAAAATTATAAATAGCTCCCAGGATTTTATAAAAATGGCGAAAGACCCTGAGCTACTAAAAGAATTGGATATTGCAGCGGATTCCGTTGAGGGTTATCTTTATCCTGAAACATATAAATTTACTTCCAATTCTGAGCCGACATTTATCATAAAAAGTTTGGTTAAACTCTTTAGACAAAAAACCTCTACGCTTGATTTTTCCAAGTCTCAGCTCTCGAGCCACCAGGTTATTATTCTTGCATCCATTGTGGAAAAAGAAACTGGTGCCAAACAAGAAAGGCCAATCATTGCCGGCGTTTTCATGAACCGCCTGAAAAAAAGAATGCGTTTACAATCTGACCCAACAACTATTTATGGCATTTGGGAAAAATATAAGGGTAATCTAAAAAAAGAACACCTGCTTGAACATACTCCCTATAACACCTACAAAATTGGCGGCTTACCCGCCGGACCTATTTCTAACCCAGGAATTGATTCAATTAAGGCCGTGTTGGAACCTAAAGGGCATGATTATCTTTATTTTGTCAGTCAAAATGATGGCACGCATATTTTTTCCAAGAGCTACTCTGATCACCTAAAGGCGGTTGAACACTTTCAAAAAAATGGGTCTAATCGCGAAGGAAAATCCTGGCGCAATCTTCGTCAATAATCTAGACCTGATTTACGAACATAGGTTTTTGGTTTGGCTTCGGCATTATTCACGTGACTGGCGAGAACCTCGGCAATAATTATTTCATGATCACCAGGTTTAATTTTTTGTGTCAGACGGCAATCAATGGCCGATTTAGCGGCTTCAATGACAACTCCTCCTTGATCTGAAACAAAATGGGGAATCTCACCAAAAGGCCCTTGCCCGGGTGCATAACCTTTATAAAAATGTCGCAGGTATTGTGATTCGTGCTCCCCGACAATATTGATAGTAAAAACATTGCCTTCCATTATGCTGGCATAGCCCGGCCTACTAGGATTAATGGCCAGTGAGACAAGTAGCGGTGAAAAGGAAACTTGCTGCACCCAGCTCGCGAGGTAACCATCAATGGCACCACTATCAGCACGTGCTGTGACTATAAAAAGACCGCTAGGAATGTGTCCAACTGCTTTGGCCTTCTCAATTTGCTCGTTATCTGACATACAACCGCCTCCTTTCTCAATCTCAATTTCAGACGATCATACTGACCCATTCACTTAGAAAAATCATGGAAATTCTTTATTTTTGTATAATGCAGGCTGGTAATCTCTACATATATCAAATAGTTATGACTCAAAATCATTCTTATCTCTATTCATTTTAACTATCTAAATGACGATAAGAGAGGATGCTGTGGTTCGCTTCAAAGACTCATTTTTCACGTTATAAAAAGTTGGGGATTATATCCCTATGCTACGTTTTTTCTTACTGCATGCAGGCACTTGCGGATGGTCCGAGCGAGGACGAACGGGAAGTCTACGACGCCGCTCTTATTAGCACCAGTAGTCTAGATGCTTTCAATGCCAGCTTTCATGAAGACCTTATGGGCTACGCCTCTGGACCACAATGCTACCGCCAACACACAGGCGTACCTGATGGTTATCCCAATATGTGCGCTATCGGCGGCGCCGAAAATACACGTAGCAAAAGTTCTGCTTCACAGGAAAGTGTGCGCACAAGAAGAATGAACAACTTGCGCAGCATGTGTAATAACGACACCTCTCGCGCTAATGCACAGGAATTGCGACGCCAAAGGGATATGGAAAATACCTATCTGCAGGCCGATCGCAATCTGACTCAAAGAGAAGAAAACGAATTTACAATGGCCATTGCAGGCGATCCCAATTTTCAAAGGGCGTTACAAAATTTAACCGGCGCGCAACCTGATGTCAGTATGGGACTGTGTTTAGGCAATGCCCGCCAAAATGTGGACTTCGCTCATGGCCGCTATGATACAGGTACCTTCCCCTCGCATCGATCCGATAGTCAAACCATAGATCGCATCTTTCGTGAATGCTCGGAAGTGGTACCTATGCATCCGCTTACACCAAGCTGTGACGAATATAACGTCACCATTACTGAAGATAATGTCAGAAGCAAATTTGAGTGTCGAAGAAGTATTACCTTTTCTGAACCCATGCGCGACGTCTCCTTTTGTCGCATGCTCTCCCCGCCTCGCGGCGGCAGCATTCAAGAGTGCCTACGACTAGAAGAAGAGTCCTATCAAAGAACTGTAAACCAGTTTTGGACCAGACAAATCCCTATATGCCAGGCGCACTTGCAAAGTCTCAAGAGCAAATGTGAAGCTTCTAACCTGGCCGCCCAGCAGGCCTATGATGCGACAATAGCTGATCGCGCCACCAGAAGAGCTGCTTGTGGAGACAGGATTAGGGCCGAAGTCGCGCAACAAAGAGCAGCTGCTCAAGTGGCAGAAGATGAAGCCTATACTCGCGACTTGGCGGCGCGAGAACAAAGTGACTGCTACGCCCCGGCCGCAACAGCAAATAAGCAAGCATTATGTGCCGGAGGGCGGGCCATTTCACAATTGCCTGAATGTGCAGGCATCACCAATCACTACGATCTAAATGCGGAAAAGCAATACCCTGTAGGAGATCCCCATCACCCAATGGCCAATTCCCACGTTCAAAATGCCAGCGCGGTACGCAACATGGTAAACATCTTCAGAAGCAATTTTAACAATGTTTTTGATCCTGAACACCGCATGGAAAATTGCCTGACAAGGATTGGATTTCAAAGTATCTGCGATCAATTAAACCAGCGCTTGCAACGAGATAATCAGAGACTCTCTGAAATCTATACTCCCGATAAAATGAGCAAGGCCGAAGATCTGGGAAATAGAATAAAGGAGCAGTATCGGGCCTCGCTTCAACGCCTGCTCCCTGGTTCAAGTAATAGAGCAAAACGACAAACGCTTTTAGATCGGATTGACAAAATTTCCTTTGTAAGACCTGAGGGAAATGAGGCCTTAACCGGAGCCAGTGATGGCTATGCTGTTTGTTATTGCCACCCCGGCCGCGTAGAGGCAACCGCTTCGGCTTCCTCTGATTTTCGTGAATGTGCCAAAAATACCGTGGTTTTATCTCCTGCCATGATGTTGAACCTTAACTCTCCCGGTGGTGAAGAGCGCTTGAAATCTGTTATGATGCATGAAATTGGACACTCTGTCGCACCAGACCTAAGCGAGTCAGACCCTATTTTTGGCAGCTTGGCCAGTTGTCTCGGTCCGAAAGTTAATTTGGCCTCCTTCCCTACGTCAGAAAATCAAAAAGTAAAAAAAGAAGCCGTTGCGGACTGGCTAGCGGCCGAAGTTATGGGCGACATGCTTCAATCCTCTACTCCGGATAGAGCGGGCAGACCTTTGGCACTGGCCAACCAAATGGACAACCTCATGTGCTCGGTCTTGGGCGATGAAATCAATGATGATCGCATAAATTGCCACTACGATGAAAATGGTCAGTACCGCTATTATGATCAACTCAGCTATGACAGTGCCGAGTCTGCAACTTATTTTGAATATGGCGGCCAACGTTACTATTGTAACAAAAGTTCTTTTAACCATCCGCTGCCACAAGACAGATTAGCAATATTTGCACGTAGTGCAGGCATTAGGCGCGCCCTGGGCTGTCCTGCCCCATCATCTTCAGGCACGAGGGTTCAATCATGTTCACTTTAAAATTGTGCCCGTTTTTATTTATCCAATTTTTATGCCTTAATTTTTGGCCAGCCAATACCTATGCTTCTCAAGCACAGAAGAAATTTGATGAAAGCTATTTTTTATTTCAAGTAAGTTACACTGATCAGCATAGCTCTTCTTACGATATCACAGCGAAATTAAGCAAGCAGAAGCATGGCGAATATCTGGCCGAATTAAAAGATTCCAGATACCCCGAAAAACGATTTCGTCACACAGACGAAAAGGGTCTGCTATCCTTTGCCACGCAACTTGAGCACTATGAAAAAATCTTTGGCAAAGAATGGAATGTTGGCGAATTTCCTAAAGTCTGCAGCGGAACTGTCTTGCTCAAAATTCAGGTGGGAGGCAAAATAAAGCAGCTAAAGCTCTGTCCTAACGATGCCAATCCCAGCAAAAATCAACTTAAAGTCATGAACTGGATTGTCTTCCTTAAAAAATGGAGTAACGATCAGTTTGCCCCCTCGCTTTAAATCGCCAATTTTTTGTGCCCCTTCATTTTACTGTGTCTTAGTCCGATAAACCCTTTGATGCCATATGAATTTAAATGCTTAATACCGTTCATTTTTGCCCTTTCAAGTTTGAGTGCTTGGGCCGATGCTACTTTTCCAGATACCCTTCCCCTTGATAAGCAAAGTACTGAGGCCAACGGATATTATGACCGTAATCTGACTTGGCATGAAGTCAATCCACCACAGAATAGGGCCTATTATGAAAGACTAAGTCCTAGGCCCATGGCCTTTTACATTGCCAATGCTCGTGCCGGAGAAGACACCTCCTATTTATCCGGACTCTCAGAAGGATCGCGCACTCGTATAAGAGACATCGTTGCCATTCCCGATATGAGGTCAGCGGTTTCAATTGCCCGCGGCAGTGATGGTGAGTGGCATTACAGTTATCAGCTCAGTTCAACTTTAAGTGTTGCAGTACCAGATGGCCAATTCCCGCTCGACCGCTTCACATTAAAATCAGCCATTTTAGGCCTGCGACCGGCCAGCTTTCCAGCGCGTGATCGCAGCTTGATTACAAGTCTGCAGTCCCAGGTCAATGCTTCAGGTTTTAATAACCTGCTGCTTAGGGAATGGTCTTGTGAACAAAGAATACCCAATCCCGCAGATCGCCAACCTGGTAACAATTGCACCCCCGCCGAAGAGTCAGAAATATACTCTGCCGAGAGGTTTAAATATTACCTAAGAGGATTTAAACATCAAATTAGTCAGCATCAAAACCCACCTAATTATCACAGCACCACTCCTCCTCTTAGAGTCACACCCTGCCGCAGTGGGGCCAGCGCACCCAATTACCAATTTTCCATCGCCCCATTTAAAAAAGGCGATTTGGATTCTATGTGCAAGCAGCAAGTTGATCGCGGAGTCGCAAGTGGATTTCAAAAAATAACATTATTTATGCCCATCCATTATTCGGGCGGCAACACGCCTGAAAATCCTTATGGTGCCCATACACGTGATATGCGTGCCGGTTGGGATTATCACTATGATGATGCCGATGGCATCGGCGAGGCAGAGTTGCATCGCTGCTTAGCCTATATCAACAGTGCGGGACTGCAACTTAACTATGTTCCCCATGCCGAAAGCATTGTCACCATGAACTCCCACGGTGAATCTGAGTGGCGCATCCATAGCAGTCTCCCCATTAACAACGAATATTATAATCGCGCTTACGGGCCTTTGCTCCACTACATGCAAGCACATCCCGACCAGGCCAGAGGACAAAATATTCGAGTGGCAGCTGCCGCTGAGCTGGATCCTTCTTTCATAGGAAATACTCGCGCCAGCTTGAACATGATGAGGCGCCTGCGGCGAGAAATGACAGCGACAGGTGCTGTGCCTGAAATTTCATGGATGCCCAACGGTGATTTTCATAATGGTTGGCATCCGATAGCAACCAATCATCTTGACTGTTCTGCCATGGCAGAGCTGATGGGAGAGGTAGACCGTATTTCGCCTTCACTCTACCAAGAGTATGGCCATATCTATAATAGCCGAGGCATGCCAGAGACGAGAGGGTCGGATGTCTCATTCACCGCCACGAGGGAACACTTCTTTGCCAATATGACGACAAAATTTCGAAGTTTATGCCCCTCCCAGGCATCAAATCTTAGCCGAATTGCCCGTTCACGAAAATTTAGTTTAGGCGAATTTGCCTTGACCGGAGGTAGCTATAGCGATTTTTCTGCCCAGATGCGCGCCGCTGGTGGCAGCGATACCGATGCTACCTTTTGGAATTCGGGAGGGTGGGACCATGCTGGCATTAGCCGACCTACAACTTCTGCCGCTCACCAGACGGAAATAGCCACTACCACTTCCCCATGTGGTAGCGCCGGTGCTACACTTACTCCAGCTGCTCCAGCGGCAACTTGTCCTTCTTCAGCAGAAGCGGCTTTGCCCGTCAGCACGGGACCAGATGCAATGGGAGATATTAGAAGGGAGATTGATCCGTGAAATACTTTTATTCCTATATTGTCCTATTTTATTCTATGTTTTCCTTGGCATCGACACCTTCCAATTTTTATTTTCGTTTGGTTAATTGCCAAGAAGCCGTTAACAATTCGACGCTACGATCTGAATGTGTCCAATTAGTGGTTAAAGATGGCCTGATGAAACAAATTGCTGACGTTTTTGAAGTCATGAGCAAAGACGCAGATGATAGAGCAAGCACTCGCGCCAGTTTTATTTTAACTGAATTGCGTCAAGGCCAGTATTACGAGCGCAATCGAAATGTCTCTAAAGATGTTCTAATGAAATATCACCAATTTATTCATGATCATGGTTTTACTTTTCGCGGCTATCTTGACTTGGCATTTAAAAAACCCTTTGGCCTCGATATCGCCATCCAGGCCTGTCTACTTCACGCAGATGAAGACTGCGTGGATAAAAAGCTTTTTTCCAGCATGAGTTTAGACCAAAGAAAAGAGTTTGTGACCAGCTTCATTTCAAATTTTAAAGATCAGTATATGGATGTATTTTCACTGGCCCAGTTGATGCCCCCTCAAGAAGTCCTTGGCCAAGATAAGTTTTTTTTAGCGGCCCAGCTTTATCAAAAGGATCAAGCCAAAGGAAAAGAGGCGATTCGAAAATTTGCGGAAAAGAATTCGACTCACTTATGTGAGTACCAAATGGCCTTAGTCCTTAGAACCGTTTCTCTCTCCCATCTGACTAAAAAATGCGGACCAATGTTTAATTAGAATTAGTACCAACGACACAGCATGGGAATGGTCCTAAAGACGTAAGCTTTTTCATTGTTTATTCCATGCAACCCTTCTAGCGAGGTGCGCTCCATCCTGCCTTTACGGAAAAAATAATAGTGGTCGCTTAAAAGCAATTTGTCTTGATGATTTTCAAAACATGCGTGCATCTCAATACTAACTTTTTTGCGAGCATCTTCATTTAGTGGTACAGAGGCCAGGAGACAAATGCGATTATTGCGTGAGTCTATCGCGACAGACTGAAACTGCTGTTTGATTTGCGATAAGATGACAGGCAATGCGGCTACAGATGAGCTTTCAATCTGAGAAAGCATGGTGCCCCACTCAGCTTGAATAAACTCTTGCATTTGAAGAAATTCCGCCCGGGCATCACGGACATTATCACGACAAAACCTTGCTGTACTATTTTGCCAATCAGCCATTTCAAGTCCACTGTCATTATTTTGGCCTTCAGAGTCTTTGATTTTTAGTGCTAATTTTTCTTCCTGCCTGCGTACCTTAGCTAAATACTTCTCACGCTTATTTTTAGGCCATTTTGAAAACTCATTACAAACTCGATCTAAGCGAAACTGCTCGGCCTTGGTCTTAAGTTTTAAGTGAGAGTAGCGTTGCTTCAACAGTGCGTCTTGCGAAGACCTAAAAAGTTCGAGGTGACTTGCAATCGCAGGCTCTTCACAATAGCTACGTAAAATTCCCTTCACTCTCCTGGCCAAAGGTTTTTGGTAGTAGCTGGGATTTAAGGCCTCACTCCAATAATCGTTTACATAGTTACAAAAATTAAACTTTCTCGCCACTGTTGGTTTGTCTCCATCCCAATGAATAATACTTTTGGTATCCCCTGAATTTTCATTCAGATCACGCAGGAATCGGTATCCTTCATAATTAGCAACCAGATCAGCATTAGAAAAAACGTTAGTTGTCAGTTCTCCCCAGTAAGTCTTTTCGGTAAATAGCCCGTGCTTAATGGCGTGCAGCTCAGAATCGACGGGTCCATGCTTGGCAAGATGTTTATTGTATAGATAATAATAGATTCCCCCGACGCCAAAAAAATGGCTCATCTTATCTGCGCCAATTTTTACCCCGCACAAGTTTAAAGTTGATGCCAATCCCTTGGTCCGTATTATGATAGATTGTAGCAGGCCTGTACTTCTAAAAATTGAATTTGCTTTATCATTGGCAATTTCTATTTTGCCTGAACTATTAACCCATCTTTCCAGTTGGCGAGAAGAGAACAAACGCACAATTCTCATGGCAAATTTATTATCATCACGTTTCTCATTCCAATTGCGCGCAGTCTGCTCAATCCCCTGATTAATTATTTTATCTAATTCCCCTTGCCCATCCTGCATGCTGATCATGACGTAGGAAAATTGATCAGTTTCGTAGGCGCGGGCGCCAATTGAATTAAAAAACATAAATAGAATGGCAATAAACCACATTGACTGCATACGACCTCACCTTATATGTAAGAAGCAAGTACTACACTAAGCAAAAAAGGTCACCGCAATGGAGCAAAGTGTGTACATCTTATATAGGTAGCAACAATGAGGAGCTGATGCTGATTGTCTAAATAAACAACAAATTGCGGATGATATTGCTCAAAGTGGCCAAATTCTTTGCATGAGAGAAACTAATTTTGTCAAAAGAATAGACAACCTAGCAGAGAGTGAGCAAAAAGCCTCATGAAATGTAGCTTAACCATCTGATTTTACTAGGCTCCTATTGGCCTTTACTTTGCTTAAGTTATGGACAGTTGAGGTGTCTTTACGCCTCGGGGCCTTGCCTGTTATACCTTGTGCAGGAGATTGGAAATTCTATGGCGACTTGCTTAAAACAACTTTCACTCTGTCTCATTTTAGTCCTTTCGCTAATATCTTCTGCAATTCTAGCAGGCGATGAAGTATCTACTAATCAGAGCTCCTACTCTGAGGCAAGCTTACAAAGTCCCTATGCCAGTTGGGGAGTAGAAATTGATAACCCAACATCAATTAAGGTTTGGGATGCTTGGAAAACATTTAAAAAGAAAAAAGATGTTATTGTTGCAGTTGTAGACACAGGGATTGATCCTAATCATCCATTCCTTAAAGGCAATATATACGTTAATGAAGGGACTCTCAGTGCCTCCAATTTTGGTAAGGATTTTTCCAAAGGAAGAAAGAGTGCCGCAACTCCAGATGATTCTCACGGACATGGAACCCATGTGGCAGGTATCATTAAAAGCATTTTTCCAGAAGTTAAAATTTTGGCCTTGAAATACTACAATCCAATGGCCTCGGGTCAGGAAAATTTGCAAAGCACCATTGATGCCCTAAAATATGCTGTCAATGCCGGTGTTGATATTATCAATTACTCAGGTGGAGGAGCTGAACCATCAGCAGACGAGTTGAAAATTCTCAAAGAAGCAGAGGCAAAAGGAATATTGGTTATTGCAGCAGCTGGAAACGATGAGCAGGATTTAGACAAGGGGCAGTTTCACTACTACCCGGCCAGTTATCGTCTGGCGAACATTGTGACAGTAACGACATATGATGAAAAACTTGAGGTTCTTAGTTCTTCAAATTACGGTTCATCTACAGTTGACCTAGCGGCACCAGGAAATCGCATAAGAAGTTCTTTGCCCTACAATCGTGCCGGCTATCTAACAGGCACTAGTCAATCGACCGCATTTGTCTCTGGCGTTGCCGCCCTGATAAAATCGCAATTTCCACAATTCAACTATCTAAGTATTAAACGAATAATTATTGAATCCGCTAAAAAGGAACAAAAACTTATCGGTAAAATCTCTTCAGGTGGAAGACTAGATGCAAATTTAGCCTTGCAACTTGCGGCCAGCTATTCCAAGGATGAGATTAAACTGGCTTCGATTAGCAGGGGACTGGCCCAAAGAAACCCCAATTCTGTAGTTAAGAAGCCGGGAAAGATTATTTATCTACCTAAAAAAGCGCGAAACCATTCTGCTAAAAAAAATGTGGCTAATAAGTAGTGCAAAAGCAAGACAGCAAAAAGAAAGATAGCAAACAAATAGAGACGCGAAATGGGAAAGCCCATAGTGCGATCAGCTTTATCAACTTGCCTCAACTCATCACCTTTTAACGAACAAGGAAAGTTGAGTGAGGGATCATCAAAAAAAGGAACAATTATTTTTTCTAATTTCCTTTCTTTGATTTCACTTATTAAATCTTTTAACTCAATTTGATAAAATCGCCTGTCAACATTTTCGCTTGAAGTAAAAAAGGTACCCAAAACTTTCAATCTCTTAAGTAACTTTTTTTGGTAATCTTCATTTGTCCTTCTCATGAAAAATTCCAAGCGCGAAAAAATACGGACTATTTGCGGCAAACTATTAAGATAATCTTCTTTCAGCGCATAAAAACTTTTCTCATCAAAAGGAGCTCCAATCCTATTCACGTTTGCCTGGTGACCACAGGATTCACAGCAGCCTTGGTCAAAAAATACCGACTGGCATTGAGGACAGACAATGGTCTTAACAGAAACAGGAAAGGTCAACGAGGCCATGAACGGGGCGGATGATTGTGAAGGATCAAGTTGTTCCATTGTTTAATTGTAATTCTGAGCGCTTCTTCTTGGCAAATACTATAGTGAGCCTCTATGATTATTGCTATATATGCTTACAAATCAGCCTCAATTCGTATTTAAAGAATTTTTTTTTAGAAGTCTTCTAGGATTGGTTGGTGGGGCTTTTTATGCCTCAGGCTTTCCAGTTTTGCTGCCATTTTCTGCCGACTCAGGCCAAACTATGTCTTTTCCCCTAGGCACTCTTGTCGGATTTTTTCTTCTACTTGTGGCATTTCGAAAAAATGGGTTACAAACTGGCCGTGACACGCTTTTTGCCATCACTCTAATTGCTTTTTTCTGCTTAGGCCTTTACCTTGCCGGCTTTTATTGGCTACCCTTTACGATTAAAGAGTTCGGTGGAATACCATCTCCTTTTAACCATCTACTTGGAGTACTTTTTTCCTTACTTTTATTGCCCCAATACTATTTATTTCTTTTTCTAATCAAACTGCTGCAAAAATTATCAAACAAAAATATTGCATTTTTTTCATCAATTTTTTCCTCGCTTAAACCAAAGCAGAGTATCAGGACCTATTTACTCGCCCCCCTGCTTGCCCTGCTTGTCACCTTTTGCGAAATCTACACTCCACAGCAGTTCCCAGCTCACATGGGCCACCCTTGGATGAGCCTTGCTCCTTACCTGGGACTTGCTCCGATTATCGGAGCAAGTGGTTTTTCCTTCTTTAATTATCTCCTTTGTTTTGATCTTTTTCTTTCCCTCAAGGATTCAAAATTCCATTTTCATTATCCCATCATATTTTTAATTTTTTTACTTAGTAATTTTCTTTTTCCGCTACATAACGATCAAGAGGGCCAAAAAATCAATATCAGGCTGGTACAACCTAATATTGGAAATAATCTTAAAATTTCTTCGGAAGAAGGCTCGGAATATTCCATTAAGACAGTTTTTGAAAAATTTGAAAATTGGAGCTTGACCGATATTGATGGCAGGTCAACTGATCTGATTGTTTGGCCTGAAACTGCCTATCCTTTATTACTTAACTCAAGGCTTATGCAATTTTCCGATAACAACATTCCTGAACTGATTAGAAGAGTGGTTAAAAAATCAAAGACTGCATTATTTTTTGGTGGCTATGACTATAATAACGCCAAAGGTTTTGGCGAATTTTTTGAGAGCGAATTCAATACCGCTTTTTTGGTAAACCTAGATGAAAAATTTAGACTAAATTGGTACCATAAGATTAAACTTATTCCATTTGGAGAAGGATTGCCTTTTGGCCCTTTTAATCAACTATTATCAGGTGTCATCCAAAATATCAGCTATTTTGCGCGAGGGCATGAATACTCTCTCTTTTCTCTTGCCTCAGGTCCTTCTTTTTTTTCCGCCATATGCTACGAAGTACTCTTTCCAGGTTTTATAAGGGACTACATCAATGCTTTGGATAGCCGACCATCTTTTCTAATTAATCTTACCAATGATAGCTGGTACGGTAACACTTCTGAGCCGTATCAACATTTGTTTTTAAGCAAGTGGCGTGCAGTAGAACTGAATATCCCTCTTGTGCGCTCTACCAACACAGGAATAAGTTTGGTGATTTTCCCAAATGGGCTTGAAAGTCAGCGTCTGGGAATTGGAGAAGCAAATAAAATTGATCTAACAATTCCCATTACTAAATCTTCTGCTACTTTTTATCAGCGATTTGGAGAATGGCCGCTTTGGCTGCTATTTTTTCTACTTATTTTTCTGCTGTTACTATTTAGAGTCCGAACTCGATCTTCTTAAGACTTTTTGAATTTCATGTTAAGATAGTTATAATATTCCTAATTAAGGTCGTGATATGAGTAAGCAAAAAGTTTTAATTATTGGTGCCTCTAACCGTGCAGACCGCTATTCCTTCAAAGTTTTAAAAATGCTACAGGATAATGGCCACCAATGTTTTCCGGTTCATCCTGAGCATAAGGAAATTGAAGGCATAAAGTGCTTTAAAGACATTAAATCAGTCAAACAATCCGGTGAATTGATTGATACTGTTTCCATTTATGTTAACCCTTCATTATCCCAGGGAATGGCAAAAGACTTGATTAATTTAAAGCCTAAACGAATTATTTTTAATCCAGGCAGCGAAAATCCTGAATTAAAAGAGGTTTTACAAAAAAATGGCATTCAAATTTTAGAAGCTTGTACGTTGGTACTTTTGTCGACCAATCAATTTGATTTGTAGAATAAATTCCTAGGCCCTTAAACCTTCTTTAATCAAATCATGTAGTCGAATAAATCCTACGAATATTTTATTTTCATCAATCACGGGAAGAATGCTAATTTGATTTTCTCTTTGCTCCATTAATTGAAGCGCATTAAAGGCCAGATCTTCTGCTGCAATAGTAATGGGATTAGGATTCATAATAACCTCAAGCTTGGTATCTAAGCCTTGACTATTCTTGACAAAAGTTCGTCGAATATCTCCTTCAACCATGATTCCTAATAGTTTTTGATGATCATCAAGAATGGCCACTCCACCGACATTCTTGGAGGTCATGGCCAAAATAGCATCTTTAAGTGACTCTTCTTTTCTCAAAGTCGGGCACTCACTTCTTTGCCACATTAGATCTCGCACCTTCATACGCAAGCGCTTGCCCAAAATTCCACCTGGATGATTGACCGCAAAACCCTCTTTGGATAATCCCACTTTGTGCTCATATAATACTGCCATGGCATCGCCCATCGCCAATGCTAATGTAGAGCTGGTGGTTGGGGCCTGCTTATTGACTCCCGCCTCCTGCCTTACACTACAATCGAAAACCAAAGAGCACTTTTTTGCCAAAGGCGATTGCATATCACCAATAAGAGCAACAAACTGGTCCACGCCCATGGGAAGAAAAGGTAGCAATCGCAAGATTTCTTCCGCTGTACCAGATTTACTAATAAAAACTATGACATCGTTTGAAGTAACTCGTCCCAGATCTCCATGTAGCGCCTCAGTTGGATGGAGAAAAAAGGAGGGACGGCCGAGTGATGAAAAAGTTGCTGCCAACTTTCCTGCAATTAGACCAGATTTACCTACTCCACAAAATACTAAGGAACCAGAACTTTGAAGTAGATAGTCATAAATTTTAGATAACTGACTGGCCTGCTCTGGACCAATCTTTTGCGATGCCTCAACTAAGGCCTGGGCCTCCAGAGAGAGCACCGATTGCATAATTTCCTGCGCTCCGGAGCTATCGATATCAACATCTACTGAAGATCTTGAATTATTTGTCACTTTATTCATCGCAAGTCCTTTGTCATTTGGTAGACAATTGGTATTATTATCCCAATGCTGAAAAATTACAGGAAAATGCACAAAACAAAAAGTCGAAAGTCCCTTCTTTTGATTCTTTTATTCGCCTTCTTTGGGAGCTGCTCCTCTTATCAAGACTTTCAAAACATGACTGAGGAGCTCGAGATCCCAACCAAGGTCTTTAAGGCCGACTATGCCCAAACTTGGGCCGCAGTCTTAGAAGTTATGAAATCCTACGACCTGGAACTACAAAACCAAGAATCCGGAATTATTAAAACCCTTTGGGTCGATAACACCCTAGAACTGAACTTTGCCGACTCATTTGGCTCCAGTGATTCAGTAAAATCAGCGCGCTTTAAGGTTATTGTAAACGTTATCAAGGGATTTCGTGGAACCCGCGAGGTGACGAAAGTGACTGTTTTTAAGAGGCAGATGGTCAATCATGATTTTTTGACAGGCTGGAAAGTCGTTCCGTCCGATCAAATCCTGGAAGAGACGGTCTTGTATCGAATTGAAAGAGTTCTATCCATTGACCGCAAACTTAAGAAAATTGAAGAGCAAAAAAGCAAGGAACAAGAATCTACCTTTTAGATGGTTACTTGTGCCATCGAAAATCTAGACCAGTAATGCTGTTTTACCTTTTTATCCCCTTTGGGAGAATCTTTTCCTGTGATTTTTTCTAGAGAGTAGTCAATTTCTTCGAAAATATCACTGTATTTTTCCTTTTGGACCATTTTTAGCAGTGGGTCTCTCGCCTTACTAAATTTTAATTCACCAATCGTGAGTATGATGTCCTTAATGATGTTTGTGCGTTTTGCCTGTCCGTCCTTCGGATTATAATAATTTCTTTTGTCATAGAGCATGGACCAAACCTGTGGTGCCATCTCCTTGATTTCAAAATGTCTAATGTTAGCCAAGGCCTGACTTCTGACTATAAGAGACTCATCCTTAAGCGCCCTGTTATAAATATTAGCATAATTTTTTTGTCTCAAGGCAAGTAGTACTTTTAAGCTAGCAAGACGAAGAACCCAATTGGGATGTTCCGCAAATTTTGCAATAAATGTACTGGCCTTAACCCCCATAATTCTTCCCAGTAAAAATGTCGCAATCCAGCGGTTTTTATCTGAAAACTTTGAATTTTTCATCACTTCAATTAAAGCTGGAACGGCTTTCCCTTTATGTCCCAGCACTTCTTTTTGTAATAGTCCTATGGCCTTCTTATCTTTGAATTCTTTCTCAAATTTTGTCAGTAGCAGAGTCTTAACTAAGTCGACCTGAGCTTTACCTACCGCAGGAGAAGGATTTTTGGCCCAACCACTTTGGATCATGGAAACTAGCACAATAAAAAATGTAAGAATCAAAATATTTTTCATAATTATTCCCTCAAATTATCCCAACATTTTCTCAAATTCAGACAGCAATTCCTCTGCTGATTTCTGATCCCCATCGCCAGATGCTGCCGGTATCTCATCTGCTTCTGCACTGGCTGCTTCTTTTTTAGCCGCGGCTTGTACTGGAGGTGCTGGTATATCGTCCTCTTCTGCTTCAGGCGCAGCTGCTGCTTCAGGCACTTCGTCCACTTCTTCCGCCTCTTGGACGGGCGCCGCTTCGGGTTCAGATTCGGATTCAACTGCTACTTCGGCTTTTGCTACTGGCTTAGCGCCGCCCTGAGAAGCTATAGTTGCCTTTAACTGCTCATTTTCCTGCTGTAGACGCTTGAGATTGGCCAGATCCTCTTCAATGATCTCATATTCCATCAGTCTTTCCTTGAGTTCATCCCTTTCTTTACTGACAGAAGTTAATTCTTGCTTGAGTGCAGCGTCTCCGCCACCTTTACCTGCGGCCGAAGATGCCGCCTCTTTTGCCTTGGCCAATTCAGCTTGAAGACGGGCAACTTCCTTTTGTAAAATACCTACTTCTTCACTACTGTCCCCGCTACCTCTGGCTGCCAGCTGCTTTTCCAGATCAGCAATTATCTTCTCTTTTTCTTTTATCTTGGCCTGCAGAGATGAAATCTCTGCATTTTTCTGCCCTAACATTTCTTCGTTTACTGAGCCTGAAGTCATAGGCCCAGGTGACAACTCTCTTACTGGCATAACCGATGGCACGCCTTCTCCCACTTCCAGCCCGCCTCCTCTAAATAGCGAAGACTTCAAAGCATTTGAATTCTGAATGATTGAATCCAAATAATTTTTAATCACGACTGCTGGAATTTGATGTGAAAGTTGCCGAAATTTTCTTCGGTTGTACAACCATAGTGTTCCAATCAGTAGGCCAAACAAAGACATGAAGGCCAACAAGGTGGTAATAATTTCATCTGTAAATTTTGTGGAGAAATTAAAAATTTCCGTCACGGTACCCTCCATGGCGTGACAATACTAAAAGCACGGAACCTAAATTGTCTTCCTTAACAGCTTAAGTTAAACCCGTGACTTTATGATAAAACAGATTTGGATTTGCGTGGGAAAAATATTAATTTTTATATTTTTTGCTGGGTTAACGTCTAATACCCGACCCAAGCGTTTCGCTGCGTTTTAAAATAGATTAATGAACTCGTCATATAAAGGCGCTCTGGCGGCCACTATGCTTGTTTGAAACGGATTAAACGCAACTTTCTTATAATCTGAAACCTTCACTCCTGCTTCTTGGCAAATTAATCCTGCCGCGGCCACGTCCCATGGCGCCAGTCCCTTTTCCCAAAAACCATCCCATACCCCGTTGGCAACATAACAAAGATCTAAGGCAGCACTCCCCAATCTACGAACACCTCGACTGGTCTTCATAATATTTTTAAAGAGTTTAAACTCTTGATTAAAATTCTTGGCGTCTTTCTCTCCCGCAAATCCCGTCACCAGCAAGCTATCTCTCATTTTTTTATTCTTTTTGGGAAAACTCAGTCTAACTTTTTTAGACTTTTGTTTCAGATTATAAAAGTAAGCTCCTTCGTTAATAGTTGCCACAAAACAATCACCATTGCGTGGCCGGTAGACAACTCCTACAACTGGTTTTCCAAAATGCAAAAGAGAAATGCAAACAGCGTAATAATCATTTCCGTTTAAATAATTTGAAGTGCCATCAAGAGGATCCATGACCCAGCAGAACTCATGGCCTTGAAGTTTTTTGATTTGAGAGGCCTTGGATGTATAATTATTGTAAGCGCTCTCTTCTGCCAAAATTTGGTGGGATGGATATTTCTTATTAATTTCTTTTATTAAAAATGTCTCGCTCATAAAATCAGCTTGCGAAACCACTCCCTGAGCAACTTTACGGCTGATCTTCAAACTACCCAGACGACTTTGGTAGCGAATCAGAATATTTCCACTTTTAACCGCTAAATCAATGGCAAATTTTGTCGTTTGCTGTAAAAATTTCTTTTCTAATTTTGTCCTATTCATTTTCTTCATCTCTTCCTTCTATATGTTGCTCAATCTGTGAAATGTCTTCCTCTGATAAAGGCGAATTAGAGGCAATGCTATAACTTTCAGAGAACCAGTGCCCAAGATCTATTAATTGACACTTTTCACAACAAAATGGGCGATATTCAGCTTTTTTAAAGTTTACTTTTTTTCCACAAACGGGACAATCGACTAACAACTCACTCATACATATCCCAAAGGCTGCATATTATTATTTTTGTGATCCATATAAACCCTTTCACACTCTTTAAAATTTTCGATATTTTTTGAGTTAAAGTCTAAGCCGTGAATTTTTTTTACCCACCTTAAATCATGACCACTGCCACAAATAAACGCCCCATCAAATTCGCTGACTCTGATCGCCGAGATTTTTATCTCGTGCACTTGCCTGGCCGCAGTCTTTAAACAAGTGATGACTCTTTCCCGGGTTATGCCTTCCAAGATACCGCACTCCCGAGTTGACGTAAAGATGGCATTAGCTTTGTAAAAAAAGATATTATTAAAAGCGCATTCACTAATATTATTTTGCCTATTCTGATACAAAACCTCCTGTGCTCCCATCTGTTTTGCAATTTTTATATCTGAAATCTCTCTTAGATAGTATGGCGCCTTGATATCACTAGGAACCGCCCTTTCACGAGGTGACTGCTCAAAAAACAGCTCCACTTCTGCTTCCGTATTTTCTTTCTCCCTAATTGAAAATACCGCATTGTCAAAATCTAAGCCTATCAATGTTATTCTTCCAAGCATGCCCTCGCAACTCTCAGGGAATGACGAAAATGCCTCAAATGCTCTTAACTCGAGTTGCAAAATATGGCCGTTCCAGAGGCCGTCAAGTTTAGTTACTGACTGCAAACCGCGATTTAAATAAAACCAACCTTTTTTTAATCTCTCTTTATGAAAAGACCAAAAGGGAATATGCAATCGCTTCTGGGCGGACAAGAGCTGAAATGTAGTAAAAATCGACTCTCCGGTCAAAATTTCGGGAGGAAACACTGACCTCTGTTGTCCCTTTTTGGCCTCAAAAGACTCCAAGGGTTGCCACTGCCCAGCTTGAAATACAAAATTCACCATGATAATCCCCATGTGCGGTTAAAATATTATGCAAGGTTTATTCATGAATTCTAAACATACTCTGACTGTGCATATCATAGGCTATGGTAATCAGGCCCGTGCTTGGGCGCAAAATTTACGCGATAATGGACACAATGTTCATATTGTATTGCGAAAGCACAGTGCCCGTGAGGTCGAAGTCAGGCAACAACAATTTAACTTGATAGAGCTAGAAGACTTTTCGCCCATTGATGGCGATATATTAGCCATTTTAACTCCTGATAACTGCCATAAGGAAATACTTGATGGCATCTCAAAGCGCTGTTTCACTCAGCGCTTAACTTGCATCTATGCTCACGGATATAGCTATGTTGCTTTTGAGCTTAAAAATAACTTCCCTCATTGGCAGCATCTGCTGCTAGCACCAAAGGCCATCGCCACAGAACTTCGTGCTCGCTTCATTAAAAAAGAGGGTCTGAGCGCCGTTATTTCTGATGAAGGCGCTCTCGATCGCCAACTTTCCCATGATTTGCTGCTCCATCTATGTCACGCCTTAGGCATTAATGTTGGGCCATTTGATGTCACCTTCAAACAAGAGGCCGACGCCGATATGTTTTCCGAGCAGGCCATTTTATGTGGTGCGCTCCCCTTTCTAGGAATTTTTGTTTATCAGCGGATGATTGAACATGGAATTTCTCCTGAACTGGCCTACCTTGAAAGCTGGTACGAGATACAACTCATCGCGTCTACGATGACTAAGCTTGGGCCTCAAAAATTCTTTGAAATGATCAGCCCTAACGCCCTGCATGGAGCCATCAAGGCCTCGGATCGGCTTTTTGACAAAGCGTTTCAAGAGCGGTTAGATGGGCTTGCCCAGGAGATCTGGTCGGGTAAGTTTTACCAAGAGGCCAAATCATTACGCTGGCATGAAGATCTGGAAAAGGTCCGAAATACTATTAACAAATCTGACCTGGAAGATATCCATAAGCAGCTTGGCCCAAAACTTTTTGGGTAGAGCAAAAGGCAAAAAGGTATGGCCACTAATCAACCTAAACCATCTAGCCTTAAAATGGCAAAACTCAACACCAGAACAATTAAGCGCTTTAAGCGTGCAAGAGAAAACTCATACCTGCAGATGCTCACTTGCTACGATTTTCAAACAGCACAATTGCTTAACCAATTAAAACTGGAAATGATTCTTGTCGGTGACAGTCTGGGTAATGTCATACTCGGTTACGACAGCACAATTAAAGTGACGTTAGAAGAAATGACAATATTTTCCACCGCAGTCAAGCGAGGAGCTAAAAATAAATTTGTCATCGCCGATCTTCCCTTTGGTTCTTACGCTGACTTCCAAACTGGCTTGAGCAATGCCATTAAGCTTTTCCAAAGTTCCGGAGTTGAGGCACTAAAACTTGAGGGGGCCTTCCCCTACCAGCTTGAACTAATTACTCGTCTGACTCAAATTGGTATTCCAGTTATGGGACATATTGGACTTATGCCACAATCTGTTCATCAACAGGGTGGCTATTATCTTCATGGTAAAGATCTAGACTCTGAAACAGAATTAATTAAATCTGCCACCGCGCTTGAAAAGGCCGGAGCCTTCGCCATTGTATTAGAATGTATTGATGCATCTGTCGCGGGTAAAATTACTGCCAGTATTGAGATACCTACTATTGGAATTGGCTCAGGCCATGATGTAGATGGAAAAGTCCTTGTGCTTAACGATCTACTTGGAATGGGAAAACACACACCACCAAAATTTGTTTCACCTATCTCAAATCTATTTGCCTACAAAAGCGAACTGATTGAAAAATATCTAGAAGCAGAATCTTTTTCCGCCACCACAACTAATTCCAGTCTGTCGACTACCGCGAGTGAGCAGCAGCATGAACTCAAAAGTCCTTACGCTTGATTTAGGAAATTCAAATGCCACTATAGGCGAATTTGAAGGGCAAAAACTTAAGCGTATCTTAAGCCTTGAAAAGGCATTAGAAGAAATAAACCAACTTAAAAATTATCCATTGGTCATCAGCTCTGTCCGTCATGATCTTCCGAGCATTATTACTCAAAACTTTGGCAATACAATCGATCCCAGACTTGATTTTAAAAATTCTCAATTTCTGGACATGCCAGTTCATTATGGCAACACTCTTGGCTCGGATCGATTATTGGCAAGTTTTTACATTTTCAAAATGATGGCCTCACAGGCAATGGCCACACCTTGTCTGATCGTTGATGCCGGCACATTTGCTACCTTTGATTTGGTAACCAGTGATGGCCACTTTGGCGGCCCCATTTTTCCTGGAATAGAGCTTCTAGAAAAATGTTACTTATCAGGGAATAAACTGTGGCGTCCCGACTTGATGCAAATGGGTCTGCAAGAATTAACCCAAGATCTCAAGCACTCACCTCCGCAAGATACTAAGGCCGCTATCCATGCTGGAATCCTCCTTTTTATCCGCGGAGCGCTCTCCCAGGCCATCAAGCTATGGGAACCTAAAAAAATTATTTTTACTGGCGGACATGGCCAGCAATGGCAGGAAATTTTCAATGCGAGCCCTGATGACGCGGTGTACAGCGTCTCAAGTGAAGTGCTTCCCTATCTCGTTCATTTTGGTCTGATGAATTATCAACATTTCTCATTATCTAAAATGCATGCTTCCTTAGACGGACTATGAAAAATATGAAATAAGAATTCATGATAAAAACCTAATTTTTTGGGTTGGGGTTGGGTATCTGAATGAAAATTATATTGGGCGTCTGTGGTTCTGTTGCCTGCTATAAGACATTTGATGTGGCGAGAGAATTAGTTAAACAAGGGCATGAAGTCAGAGTTATTTTGACTAACGGTGCAATGGAATTCGTCAAACCCGAACTTTTCAAATACTTAGGTATTAATCACGTCTACTTGCCAGATGATGACTTTATCCCTGATAAGACGGGACCTCTCCACACAGTTCTGCATATAGAATTGGCCCGTTGGGCCGATCGACTGGCCATCGTTGGACTGACGGCCAACACTCTGGCCAAATTGAGTAGCGGGCGCGCCGATGATTTACTCTCTACCGTATTTCTATCATTGAACGCACAAATTCCAACCCTGGTTTTTCCCGCCATGAATACCTCAATGCTAGGCCACCCTTTTACCCAAGAAAACTTAAGTAAATTGCAAACTCTAAAAAATGTCTTAGTTATTGCACCAGAGGTTGGCACTTTAGCATGCAACGAAATTGGTATTGGCAAATTGCCCGCGAGCGAAAAAATTATTGATATTATTCCTCATGCTACTCCGGCCGCCTTTCTGAAAAAGAGTAAAATTTTAATCAGCACTGGCGCAACCATTGCGCCGCTTGACGAGGTTCGCTACTTAACTAATCCTTCCTCTGGAATAACTGGCATTCTCCTGGCCATGCTGTGCTTGCAGGCAGGCCATCAAGTCACCCTGATTGCTGGCGAGGGCTGCAAATCTCAATGCACTCATTTAGACGGCCTGCCCGGTTTTAAAATATACCGGGCACAAACAACGCAGGACATGCTCAACTTGGTACAAGAAGAATTTCCTCTACACGACGTTTATGTTTCCGCCGCGGCAATTGGCGATTTCGAATTTGAACCTGTGGCGGCAAAAAAAATCAAGAAACAAGACTTAGCAGGCCAGCTAAAGATCAGGCCAGCTGTTGATGTTTTAGCGCAAGTTCTTAAAATAAAGAAGAACTCACAGTATGTCGTTGGCTTTGCTGCTGAGACTGAATTAACCACTGACGTCTTGAATGAGAAATTTACTCGCAAGCCCGTTGATCTATTAGTGGGGACTTTAGTCGGACGCAACGGCCTGGGAACGGTCGGCTTTGGTACGGCAGAGGCCCAATACAAAGTGGTAGAGCTCGAAGGAATCAGAGATCTTGGAATTTTATCCAAAAGACAATTGGCCCATTTTATTTTGGAGAAGATAAACCTATGGTTGAGTTGATTACAGAATCTTCTAAAATGAAACACATTCGCTGGATACTAGAAGAGCGAGGAATAGATGTTGGTTACGTACCGACTATGGGCAATTTACATGCCGGACACCTCTCTCTTGTTGAAGAATCACTTAGAAATCACTTAACTACCATTGTTAGTATTTTTGTTAACCCTAAACAATTTGGCCCAAGCGAAGATTTTGAAAAATATCCCAGAACTCTGGAACATGATCTCAATCTTTTAAAGCAAGCGGCTGCTGCCCACTCTAAAAAGATTTATGTTTTTCACCCAAAATCAGCCACTGAAATCTTTCCTCCTGACTTTGATACTTCTATCCATGTGCCACAATTGTCTAACAGACTTTGTGGATTGATTCGCCCAGGTCATTTTGAGGGAGTAGCAACTGTGGTCCACCGCCTCTTTTCTCTTTTAAAACCTCATACTGCTTATTTTGGGCAAAAAGATTATCAACAATATCTAGTGATAAAGCGGATGGTAAGTGACTTAGGCCTCGACGTTGAAATTTGTGGCATGCCCATCATTCGCGGCGAAAATGGTATTGCTCTTTCCAGTCGCAATCAATATCTTTCCCCATCGGACTTTGATTTGGCCTTAACTCTAAGAAAGACATTACTAAATATTAGTCAAGATACTCAAAATAATTTTACCAAGCATAAAGCTGAAGCTTTTTCCAAAGCAGAAGTTCATTGGGACTATCTAGAAATATTGGATGCCCAAAACCTTGCACCAATCAATGCTGAAACAAAACAACAAATTGTACTTGGGGCCATCAAGGTCGGAAGTACCAGATTAATCGATAATATTCTTATGGAACCGACTCATGCATGATAATGATTTTAAAATTGGCTTTAACTCCAAGGCCACATTAGTATCGGTAATTTCTCCTGCTATTGAGGGGCACAATAACGAAAATGAATCGAAGCGTTCTCTAACAGAGTTGCACGAGTTATTAAGAACTCTGGGAATCAAGTCCCAATCCGAATTTATTCAAAAAAGAACCCACATCGAAGCTGGTACTGTTTTAGGAACAGGAAAATTACTTGAGATTGCAGAAGTCGCCCGCAATGAAGATAGTGACATTCTGGTTTTTGATTTTGAACTTTCCGCCAGTCAAGTAAGGAATATTCGCGAATTGACTGGCATGACTGCTTTTGACCGCTGCCACATTATTTTAGAAATTTTTGCCAGTCATGCAAAAACTCGAGACGCAAAAATTCAGATTGAAATAAGTCGTCTGCAATATTTGTTGCCCAGGTTAACTGGCCTTTGGACTCACTTTTCACGCCAAAGAGGTGGCGTTGGGGTACAAGGTGGCGAGGGCGAAAAACAAATTGAACTTGACCGACGGATGATTCAAGAAAAAATTGAGTTTCTCAAAAAAGAACTTGATTCCGTTATGAAGTCACGCCATGAGCAGAAAAAGAGGCGCAAGGATCGCGCTGTCATTGCTGCGCTGGTAGGCTATACGAATGCCGGAAAGTCATCGCTCATGAACCGCTTATGTAAAGTGAGTGTTCTGGAAGAGAACAAGCTTTTTGCAACTCTTGACCCGACACACCGTACTTTAAATCCAGATACTCATCCCCCCATGATTTTGATCGATACTGTTGGGTTTCTTTCCAATCTACCCAACACTCTTATCGAGGGCTTCAAAACAACCTTGGAATCTGCCATGGATGCAGATCTTCTGATTGTGGTCTGTGATATCAGTGATCCAAATTACAAAAAACATTTGGAAGTCACACATAAAGTTTTAGGCGAATTGGGAATAGATGAAAAAGATCAGATGATTGTCTTTAACAAGAAAGATCTACTGCAAGACCCCTTTGTTGCAAAATTGGCCCAGAGAACTCACCCTGGAAGCTTTGTCATCAGCAGCTTTGATGAAAATGATGTTATCAACCTACGCAGACATATTGCCCAGTATTTTCTCAAGAAACAAACTTCATACGATTTATTTGTTCCCTATAGTGAAGGTCGAGTGCACTCTACCATTTTGAAAAACTCAAATGTCATTAACAGTAGCCATCATGAAACTGGAACTTTTTATCGGATAAAAACACCCGAGGCCATTTTTAACCAATTGGGAATCCATCAGTTTATTCTTTCGCCCCAGCATCCACGCTTTAAAGACTGGGAAGAACTCCTGGCGATGAATAAATCCAGCATCTCTTAGAAAGCACCGCTGCGAAAATAAAGGGTGACAGCGAAGACCAGAAAAGTCAGAGAAATCCCGCCATACAAGAATAGACTCTCCTTATCCATCTTTGACAACTCGCTTGTGAATCATTGTTTTTCTATACCCATGAGGTTTAAAACTTCTTGTTTTAATTTTAAAGGATTAAAGGGCCTACTAAAAATAGTTTTTCGATACTTTTCAAATAAAGGCACTATTTCTTGCGGTTTTCTGCTTGAAAGCAAGGCAAGTTGAGGCGTCCTTTTAAATTTGGGCATCAAGTCAGCCACTTGCTGTGCCAATTCATCGCCATCAAATATAAGAAGATCAGGATTGAGATCAAGTAAAATGACGACTTGCTCAGGCTGCATGGAGAAGGTGTAAAATTGAGCGGCTAGCTCCTGCTTAAAAACTAGCTCCATCATACTTAATGCTGCGTCATTATTATCTATATAGGCTATCACTGGTCTGGCCTTGCCCATTATTAATCCCTTGTAGAAATCTGGAGGTTTTGCCAAAACTTTTAAACCCTCCTAGAATGTTTATATTTTCAAAATAGGCAATCGTCCATTTTTTTAGGCGCAAAAGGATAATAATGACTCTCGATCCAAGTATTTCTCGATTGATTATTAAAGACAAACAAGGCCATCAAATTCTCTACACATTTCCATTAGAGGATCAAGAGTTGGCATTTGAGAAAATGATCGAGCTTGAGAGCATGGGTTTAGAAGTAGAATTGATTTCTCCGGGATTGAGCCAGACTTTGGCCCTTGCTCTTGGGCACGACGAAGAGACGTCACAAAAATATCAAGAGGATCTTCAGCTTGAATTTGAACAACATGGGGACTCCTGCTGTGTCAGCTCGGATGTAGTGAGCAAAAAGGATCTAGCATGAAAAAAATTGCGGTATTACTCTCGGGCTGTGGCTACCTAGATGGTGCAGAAATTCGCGAGTCTGTGCTGACTCTTTTAGCGTTAGATAGTCACCCTCGTCGCTCTAGCTTTGAAGTCATCATTATGGCGCCAAATTTGCCTCAATACCATGTGGTTAATCATTTAAGTGGCGAAGTGACACATGAAAAGCGCAATGTTCTTCAGGAATCTGCTCGAATTGCGCGCGGAAAAATACAGAACTTAAGTGATATTAATCCTGCTCTATTGGATGGATTACTTATGCCTGGTGGCTTTGGTGTGGCCAAAAATCTTTCCAATTTTGCCTTTGAGGGAGTATCAGGAGAGGTTGATGCGACAGTTAAAGACTTAATCAGCAGACTACATAGTCAAAAAAAACCTATTGGTGCCATTTGTATCGCCCCGGCAGTAATCAGCATGGTGCTAGGTAACCAGCATATAAAAGTGACTATTGGCCACGACAAAAAAACCGCCTTAGGAATTGAAGAAACTGGCGCAGTTCATTGCCCAAGTAATGTTGATGATGTCTGCATTGATACAGATAATAAAATTGTTACAACTCCTGCATATATGGACGATGCTGCCTCTTTAGATAAAATATATGCCGGAATTCAAAAATGCGTCTTTCAAGTTTTAGACTGGACATAAAAAAGGGGACATTAAAGGTCCCCTTATTCGTTTAAAAAACGTTAGTGCTTAAGAATCTTTTTTATCAACAGAAAAACCTTTCAACTTTTCTGCCATCGTTGTCAATCTAGGCTCATCTGATGAACCGCCTTTCATAGAAGTTTCCGCGGCATGCCCAACGGCCTTCATAGATAAAGCGATCTTCTTGGCGTCCTTATCAAGTGAAATAACCATGGCCTTAGGACGATCACCTTTTTTCACCACGTCACTTGGCTTCTCAACTCTATCTTCACTCATTTCTGAAATGTGAATTAGGCCTTCAATGCCAGTTTCGAGTTCAACAAAGGCACCAAAATCAGTAACTCGTACAACTTCTGCTTCGATTACTGTTCCAACAGGAAGTCTTTCTTCGATTTTTTTCCATGGATCTTCTTCCAATTGCTTGATCCCAAGACAAAACTTTTGATTTTCTTTGTCTACAGTAAGCACCATAGCTTCAAGCTCTTGTCCGACTTTATACTCATCATTTGGATTGATGCTTTTCTTCGTCCATGAAAGATCTGAAACATGAATAAGTGCGTCTACTTCTTCTCCAAGATCAAGGAAAATTCCAAAATCAACAACTGACTTCACTTTTCCTTTTACCTTTTTTCCTACTGGATAGCTCTTTTCAAGATCATCCCATGGATTTGGCTGAAGTTGCTTAAGTCCAAGAGAAATTCTCTTATTCTCAACATCCACATCAAGAACCTGAGCTTCAAGAGTCTCACCTACATTAAAATGCTTGGTAGGGTTCTTAATCTTATTGGTCCAGCTCATCTCGCTAACATGAATCAGGCCTTCAATTCCGTCATCAAGTTCAATGAAAATTCCGTAATCCTTAACTGAAACGATTTCACCTTTAACTTTGCTGCCTGGTTGATATTTTTCTTTCGCCTTTTCCCATGGGTTCGGTTGAACTTGTTTAAGACCAAGAGAAACTCTTTCCTTATCAGCATCAAATTTAAGAATCTTAACTTCGATTTCATCACCAATATTAAGCAAATTAGAAGGATGTTTAACGCGTCCCCAGCTCATATCGGTTATGTGTAATAGACCATCAATTCCACCAAGGTCAATGAAGGCACCGTAATCAGTAATGTTTTTTACAATACCTTTAACGATCATACCTTCTTGGATCTGGCTTAGAATTTCATGCCTTAACTTTCCTCTCTCCTCTTGCAATATTGCTCTTCTGGAGAGAACTATGTTTCCTCTTTTCTTGTTAAACTTAATCACCTTGAATTGCATTGTTTTACCAATATATTTATCAAGGTAACGAGTTGGTCTAAGATCAATCTGTGAACCTGGTAGGAATGCCTTAACACCAATATCAACAGACAGACCACCTTTAACTTTTGCGATAACTGTTCCTTCAACCGGAAGTCCTCTCTCACAGGCATCTGAAATTTTATCCCAGGCCTTAAGAATTTCTGCTTTATCTTTGGACAAAATCAAATTGCCCATAGTTGATTCAAATTTTTCTAGATACACTTCAATTTCGTCGCCTTCTTTAATCTTTAAAGAGCCGTCAAAATTTTGAAATTCTTTAATTGAAACAAGTCCTTCTTGTTTATAACCAATATCCACCATGACATAATCGCCACTGATAGAAATAATTTGGCCATTGAAAACTTCGCCCTCGGCAAAGTTTTTTGCACCGGATGTTTCGAGCATCTTTCCAAACTCGCTCTTCTCTTGATCATCAGTGTCTTCACCGACGACAACATCAAAAGCCTTCATCCAATCTTGTTTTAATTCATTCGTTCCTGTTTTTTGCATAAAATACCTCTATTCAGGATAGATTTATCCCTACATGTTAATAAACCTCACAAAGCAAGGACGCCCAATTTATTAGCAAAAGTGTAAGGAGTCAATAAGTTAGCGCGATGCCCCTGGGGACCGCAGCCTAGAGTGTTTTAAAAGTAGCGCCAAACGAGTGCGAAAAGTGCGGCCATAGATTTGATTTAGCGATTGCCCATATCCGGCGCTATCGTGGCGAAGAATGGACAAGGGCAACTTATCCTCTACCTGCGCCATCTCTTCTTGTAATTTCGAGTAGTTAAGCTCTATATTTTTAAGTTTATGCCCCATTTCCCGCGCATCGGCTTTTTTAAATGTATCACCAAGAAAAGGCGATCTTCCAATTAATTCCATATAGGAAGGCATTCGTGGCGCCAGCAGCGGAATCTTATTTTTCAATGCAAGCAGGGCAAAATCCTCAATTTCTTCGAAATAGCTTGAAACTGCCCATATCTCAACTTGAGATAGATCAGGATAATCGCCTTCAAATTCAATAATCTCGGGTTTGAAGTTTTTGAAATTATGCGCAAGATGCTTGTGTAAATGTTCGGCAAAATAGCTTTTGCTTGGAACTTTATCCATAAAAATAGTTAAGCTAAAATTAGACCCAAGATGAAGATTTGCCATTTCGATAGCGCGGCAAAGAGAGTCTATGGCCTCAGTGCTAGAAAGAACAGGAGACAGATAGGTTGCGACATTAAGACCCGAATGAATCGAGCTCTTTGTCTCAGCCTGCTCTCTCCCATCTGGATTAAATAAGGGGGGAATGACAACACACTTGCGGGAATGCAGTAACATCTGCATCCAAATATTTTCTATAAGCTCCGAGGAGGAAATAATAATCTTATCCAAACGAGAAACCATTGGACGAAACCAAAGCTTGCGAAAGGATTGCAATATTTCGTGATTAACCGATAAGATAAGAGGAATACCTGGGAAGCCGCGTAACGCTACAGTTATCCCACTCAGGTGCCTCAAGTCGAAAAAATGCACCAACTCAATGGACTGCTCCTTAATCAACCGTTTTAAGAATATTCCCTCACTGACTGAAGATAATAATTGGGCATTGCTAACAGTGTGAAAATATAATTTGCTGTAAAGATTGGAGTCAAGCTTCAAATCAAGAGGTGAGTTCTCGCTTAAACACACCTGACACTTAACACCATTTTTACTACACTCTTGAATTGAACGAAAGGCAGTGCGCTCAATTGTTTTCCATTCATATCCAGGAACGAAAAATAAAATTTTTTTGGGGCCGATGGGCTCTTGCCCCCTACTTCTATGTTTCAATAAGAATTCCCTCGACAGTTCCAATTTTAATTTTAGTATCGAACTTTAAAAGCTTTCGGTCCTTATCGGCCGAAAACCAAAACTGGATGTCATCTTTTTTTCCTTCAATCCCGGGAAAATGATTTGTGGCACGCAATCTTATGGCATGATAACTTTTGTTACCAATTTCGATTTTTTCAAAGCCAACTACTTTTACGTTCGAAATATAAATTTTCGCTCTGGTGATAACGGGAAATTCATAGACATCACCTTTCTTAAGCGGCAAGCCACGCATAAACCAGATAGCAGAGAAGCTGTCCTGGAAAAATACTGGAACCGCCCCCTGCTTTTCATATTTTGAGATCTGCCCTTTCTTTTCTTTTTTGTACCAATGAAAAGTTTTCCCGACAGCGTGGTCAAACACCTGTAAATCGTCTACGTTCTTTCCTGACTCACGCTGAACAAGAGAAAATTTAATAGGCAGAAATTTTTCTACATCGACATACGTATCAACGACATCGTCTAAAGAGTAAAGCATCTCATAATAAGTCGAAGATTTTAACTGGGCGCGAAAGTGATATGCTCTACGTTGGCCAATATCAACATCTGGCATAACTTGCATCAGTATGTTGCCGACACTAATTCCCAAATAACTAATTTTGAAATTGAGCGACTCTCCTGGCACAAACTTGCGATTAAACTGCTCCCATATCGGCTGCGAACGGACGTCATATTTATGCAATAAAAGCTCCGCCTGCTTTTCTGCAGTCGTCGGGGCTTCAATTTTTTCAGCGCTAGAAGCTGAAATATCTTTTACCTCGGCTACCGCTTGTTTTTGCTTACTTTTAATTGAACTCTTGTTGTTACCTTTTTTGCTAGTAGCGATCTTGGGCCGTTCACTACTAACTACCTGCTTTCCATATTTGTCGGAAACAGGCAGTGGGACATTTTCGGTTCTTTCAATAGGTGCAACCGGCACGGCCTTAAAACGCTCAAACTCTTCATCCTTGATATCAAATGTTTTTGCAAGATTAGCAATTTCCAGCTCAGATAGCCCCTTACGTTTACCGCTGGAGCAGGCTACAACGCAAAGAGCAACTACCATGATCAAAAATTTCAAATTCATGATTTATCCATATTCCTTATAAATATTGTCCCAATGCTTTTGTAAAATCAGCTTCGCCATTTAAAAATTTAACACCAATTTCTAAATAATAAAAATTCATTCCTTGGCCCAAATGCCTAACTTTTACAATATCCTTTTCAGTTGTGACAACAATAGCATTTTTCTCACTGGCCTGACGTGAGATTTCACTCAATTCATCTTTTTGCCACAAGTGATGATCTGGCAGCACTCGTTTTTCTATTAGCTCGCAGCCTAACTCTTCAAGCAGCATAAAAAAAGCTTCCGGGGCACCAATCCCCGCTAACGCCAATACCCTTTTCCCTTGAACTTGATTTGGCTCAAACACTTTTTTAAAATTAGAGTCAAAGATTCCATGGACACTATGTGCGATATCCACAAAAGTAATATCACGATGGATATGTGGCTGGATTAATTTTTTGATGGCAATTAACTTCTTCTCTGGCACTAGGTCCGCACGGTTAAAAACGACAATATCAGCATCTCGCAATCCAAAAAAACCTTCACGCATATACCCCAAAGGAGGGACGCTATAGGAAGAAAGGGGCATTAGAGCATCAAACAAAACGATATTCATATCTCGTTTGAGCTTTAAGTGTTGATGACCATCATCTAGCAACACAACATCGGGCTGTTCTTTTGGAAAATAATATTCCAGATTCTGCGCTCTATTCTTACCTACGACGACAGAGGAATGCTTAAGTCCTCTGGCCAGCAAAATCGGCTCATCACCAAACTCAAATGAATTAAACCCGAGTTTCTTCCCTGCATGTAAAATCCCAAATTTATTTTCTAAATTTCCTTTATAACCCCTGCTTAAAATCATTACCTTCTTATTATTTTCTTCGAAAAATCTTGCAATCCATAAAGTAAGGGGAGTTTTTCCCGTTCCACCAAAAGTGAGGTTACCGATAGACAGAATTGGAACTTTAAAGGTTTCTTGTTTAAAAACACCATAATTATAAAACGTCCTATGTAAACGATAGATGCCATCCCATATTATCGCAATTGGCAACAATGAAAAACGCAAGACTTTTTTAAATGAATTAATCTTTTGCATTAATGATGTTTCCCATATATTCGGCAACGTTAACTTCTGTTTGTGACAACATATGCGCCAAACTTTTCAAACATTTTCTGGTCATATCTAGTTTGTCTTTGGACTGGAGAAAATCAAGCACTCTCTCTTCTACCACTTCAGGAGTAAAGCCATCCTGGGTAAGCTCCGGGAAAGTCCTCTCCCCTATAATTAAATTCGGCAGGGAAATAGCCCCTTCATATTTGATAAAGTTTTCAAAAACGAATTGATTAAAAAGCGATGTGCGATACCCGACAATTGTAGGCACGCGAAAAAGTGCTGTCACGAGTGTAATTGTGCCACTTGTTGCAAGCGCTAAATCTTGATTTACCAGAATCCGAGAAATATTAATTTCATCTTCTAGATCATCAACAATACTTTCCAGTCCATGAAATAATTTGGGGTCCAAGTTCGAGGCCCTAATCAAAGTGACATGAATTGGAATGGTTTTTTTAATTCTTCTTAGTGCCTGAATAAAAATTGGAAGATTGTATGATATTTCGGCC
>Ga0210057_1000750_pt1 | contig 52841 bp, 42 predicted proteins | sample CryGeyCG2114_010_2_FD_183968 | JGI IMG/M metagenome (GOLD analysis project Ga0210057, IMG submission 183968) | Groundwater microbial communities from aquifer - Crystal Geyser CG10_big_fil_rev_8/21/14_0.10 (SPAdes) (version 2) | ecosystem: Environmental > Aquatic > Deep subsurface > Groundwater ...
CGCTGAGACCTGTTAAGCTGTGCCATACGGTAGGAAGGGAAAGATGTAGAACTCGATCCCTCCTACCGTACCTTAGAGAATTAGCCTTTCAGAGATGTATTTTATGCATTTCACTGTTGAATTTTCGATTTTAATATATGACATTTATTAAATTTATGATATAATATATTAATGAAAAAAGATTCCCTGCAATTACGAGGCGGAGATGGACGCACATTTACCATGGAAGATCGTCCAGAACTACGAGCTGGTGTTATCCAAATTCTTGAAGGAATGCCTGCCTCAGATGTTGCAAAAATTGCAGTAGACGAAAGTCATACACTCTTTCCAGCATTGCAATATCTCATACATAATAGTCACATAACAACAGCTCAATACGACATACTAGCAACCGAAATTGCAAAAAATCGTGTACGAAAAAGTGATACTCTCGTTCTCATTACTAATCGAATGTCATTAAACCAAAGACAGATAGCCGACTTACTTGGATGGAATAAATATCCAACAGAAGACGACCCATCTGTTGATATTGAGTGCTAGTAATCGTCTTCCTACCCTACCGAGCCTTCCATTTCTAATTCTATTAATCGGTTCATTTCGACTGCATACTCCAGAGGAAGTTGTCGAACGACAGGTTCTATGAAACCGTTAACGATCATTGCCCGTGCTTCAACCTCTGCAATACCACGAGAAGTTAAATAGAAGATGTCTTCTTCCGAGAGACGTCCAACTTTTGCTTCATGAGCAATCGTCACATCATTATTACGAATATTGATATCTGGAATCGTATCGGTCCGACTCTCTTCATCGAGAAGCAATGCATCGCACTCCACACTACTTGTACAATCATGTGCATTAGGGGCAATGCTTAGGAGTCCTCTGTACACACTACACCCACCGCCTTTACTGATAGACTTCGAAATCACGGTAGACGATGTATGTGGAGCGGCGTGAATAACCTTGGCACCAGTATCCTGCCACTGGCCAGCATTCGCAAAAGCAATTGCCATGTGGTCACATCGAGCACCTTCTCCTGCAAGGACAGAACACGGATAGAGCATCGTCACCCCCGACCCCATGTTTCCTCCTATCCATTCCATTGTTGCATCTTTCTCAATAATGGCACGCTTGGTATTCAAGTTATACGTATCTCGACTCCAGTTTTCGACACTGCTGTACCGAGCTTTCGCCCCCTCTTTCACGAAGATCTCTACAAGCCCTGCATGCAATGCCTGAGAGCCATACTTCGGAGCGCTGCATCCTTCTATGTAATGAACATCTGCACCTGCTTCAACAATAATCAACGTGTGCTCAAACTGCCCCATATTCTTCGCATTCATACGGAAATACGCCTGCAAAGGGTCTGAAACTGTCACGCCCTCTGGTACATACAAAAATGTTCCACTGCTCCATACAGCTCCATGCAAGGCTGCAAACTTGTGGTCAGATGCTGGGACACATTTCATAAAATGCTCTCGCGCGATGTCTTCATGACTATGCAGTGCGTCATCCATATCAAGAAATACAACCCCGAGGTCGTCCCACTGTTTCTTTAGATTGTGATACACCATCTCACTTTCATACTGAGCACCAACGCCAGCTAGCATCCGCCTTTCTGCTTCTGGAATACCGAGCCTGTCATACACCTTACGGATATCTTCTGGCACCTCTTCCCAGTTATCCGTTTCCACTGCCCCACTTCGAGCGTAGTAAATAATATCATCAAGATCTAACGTGCTTAAATCTGCACCCCACGTTGGCATCGCCTTTTCCTGAAAAATCTTGAGTGATGTTAATCGATGTTCAAGCATCCATTCTGGCTCATTTTTATCTGCTGATATCTGCCGTACTAATTTTTCAGATACACCGCGCTCCACCCCATCCGTATATGGGGAAGGGTTTGCATCATCGAAAACTGATCTATTGAGCGTTGAAAAAATAGCATCATCATCCATACCAGAATCATATCACATTTTACACTTGCCACTTACTACCACTACACCTCAAAAGGCTCTACACGGGCTTTTTTTCATATATATAAATTCTTTACATTAGTTTTTTTGACAATACATTGTACTAAATGTACATTTCAGTACTTAATTCTGTTCTCCACCATACATGGGACTCAACACCACACTCAACCGCCTTCTCGCAGATCCAGATGCACGAGAAAGATCTGTCTTAGAATCCGACATTGTTGAGCACGAAGACCATGTAGAAGGAAACGCAACATCATCATTTTTAAACACTCTTGCAGGAGATCTCGATACACGTGTGATTGGTATTCACAAAAACACCAACCAACGTCTTATCATTGTCACACAAGACAAAACTCTTCTCACCCTTAAAAGAAACATTGCACAACTTGGAAAGAAAGAATGGATTGCACCACTCTCAACACTATCCACTATTATGATTGCACTCATCACATCGAACTTTAAACGTGCACTCGGACTTGGGCCATCAGAATGGAGAGCGATCTTCATCGTGTGCGGATTTGTGAGCTGTGGATGGCTATTTGCCTCCCTACGACGCTCAATCGGTGCAAAGAGTTTTCATGAAGTGATTCAAGATATCGTGTTCGAACTTGGCGCTCGTCCAAAGCCTGTTATGCCAAGTGACCTGGAAAAAGCAGAAACATCTTCGACAATGTCTGCAAGTGCATTAATCGCTGCATGTAGGACAAAAGTGCCACGAAAGCGTAAATCTGCATCAAAGAGTAAGAAGAAGAAATAACCTGCGGTACAATAGCGAGGTTGTATGGAAAACCCCTCTCATCATCAATCGCCAGAAAGTGCTCACCACTCTGAACATCCTAAATTTCAGAGTCATAGGATGGCACTGCGTGCACTCACCATGAGCCTACTTCTCCATGGGAAGAAATACATCAGTCTTCATAACTCTGTTGAGCATCTTCCTGATGAACGAAAAATTCAGATTCAAAAGATACGAACAAAACGTTTTGTTCGACGAGCAGCAAAGCTTAGTCATGTGCGAACATCACACGAAGAGCACGTACATCATGCTCAGGAACTTGTCAGTGAAATGCATGACGTGCTCGCAAAAGTCGATGAGACACGACATCGCCTCTATCAACAAATTGAAGATACGGGAAACTCTGGTTTCACAGAACTTTCCGACCACTATGCAGCACGGCTTCTCTGTCTCGAGAGCATTGGGGCACAAGCGCTTACGACACTCCAAGAAACCGAAGAAAATGCGGTAGAAGTACAACTGCTCTCTGTATTAAAAAGTCGCATAAAACACACACGAAAAGCACTAACCGAGCAATTAGAATGGCTACCTGACATGAAAGAACTTCTCTTTGATGAAGCATCACAATACCAAGCCATTATGCGACCAGCATAAAAAAAGAGGCCCGAAGACCTCTTTAAGAACGCTATAGCCGATGACTATCGAAGCTTGTAAGTCAGGTTCACTGTCACAACAACTTCTTGCTCTCCTGCTGGAAGTGGTGGTGCCTTTGGTGCACCGCCTCCTCCCATTCCTTCTGCATCCATCATGACAGTACGCGCATACATAGGCTCATTGTACCCTTGGTCTTCCCAGAAGCCCTGCATACGACCAAGTGATACACCAAGGTCTGCTGCCAGCGTCTCTGCCTTTTGCTTGGCATTCGCAATAGCTTTTGCACGTGCTTCTGCACGGAGATTCTCTGGATCATCAATAGTAAAGTTCACAGAGCCAGCCTGATTTGCACCAGACTTGATAGCTGCATCCAGTACTTCTGAAATCTTCTTCAAATCACGCACTTTCACAATAAGTGACTGATTTGCTTCAAATCCTTCATCGATACGACGTCCTTCATTCCAGTCGTAACTAGGATTAAGCGATAGATACTGTGTACGGATATCTTTCTCTTCAATGCCTACCGTCTTCAGTGCTTCCATGACTTTCGTCATTTTTTCTGTCAGGATTTGCATTGCTGCATCTGCAGTTTTTTGGCGTCCAGTTTGTACACCGAAATCCAGTGTTGCAATATCTGGCACTGACATAACTTCACCGCGACCTTGTACACTAATAGTAAACTGATCCATATGCCGAGTTTCAACATACTTTCCAGCGACATAGAGCGAACCTGCAACAATGGCCACTACGATTGGTAACCACACAGGTGGTCTAAGATAAATAGCTTTTTCTTCCATAAGAATAAAAGGGGTAGAAAACAAAATCATTCTAACACAATATGACCTCACGCATACTCTTCATACCCTCCGTCTTCCAACTCCTTCGCAAAGGCAGCTCCACCGCTTCTAGCGATCTTTCCATCAACCATGACATGAACATGATCTGGCTTAATATAACCAAGAATCCTTGCATAGTGCGTCACAAGTAGGCACGAAAATTCTGGATTATCACGAAGGGTATTTACCCCTTCAGAAACTATTTTTAACGCATCAACATCAAGACCTGAGTCTGTCTCATCAAGAAGGGAAAGTAGTGGCTGCAAAATATGCATTTGCAATACCTCTGCCTTCTTCTTTTCACCACCAGAAAAACCTTGGTTCACAAACCGTTCTGCAAACGCTGTATCCATTTTTAAATCTTTCATCTTCTCTTCGAGGAGTGCTTTAAACTTTATCGGTGATGATACTTTCATCTCTGGATGCCTCGCTTTCATTTGTGCTTTATACGATGCAAATAAAAAGCTGCGAAGTGTAACCCCTGCGATTTCTTTTGGATACTGGAATGCTAAAAACATCCCTGCAAGTGCCCTCTCATGTGGCTCCATTGCGACGAGATCCTGTCCCATAAATTCGATCGACCCTTCTGTAATACTGTAGCTTGGATGCCCCATCAGTGTGCTGACTAATGTCGACTTCCCAGACCCATTCGGCCCCATAATTGCGTGGACTTCACCTTTATTGATCGTAAGATCAATTCCTTTCACAATTTCTGTATTATCGACCGATATATGAAGATTTTGAATCGTAAGCATCTCTATAATCATACTATATTTTATCAAAGATTATACTTAATACTTCATGCAATATACGCAATACTAACCATATGCCTAAAGTAACATTTGACGTTAACGGCCAAATAACTGAAGTAGAAGCCTCTGCTGGCGAAACCTTGCTACAAATTGGTCTTGATAACGGCATCCCAATCGAGCATGCATGTGGCGGGAATGGCTTTTGTACAACGTGCCTTTGCAAAGTAAAAAGCGGTGGTGAAAATCTAGGAGAACGAAACGACAAAGAAGAAAATATGGGTATTACAGAAGAAAACGAACGCCTTGGTTGCCAAGCAACAGTCGAAGGCGATGTTGAAGTAGAAATTATTGAAACCTAGAGTTCACACATGAATCCAAAGCGTTTTTGAAGTCTTTCATTAACCCTATCAATCATTTTTTGATTACCACTAAAACGCTTAGCAACACGGGTACACGCTCTTTCATGTAATGGAGATTCGAATTTTTGTGCAACAGAAGCAAGAGAATTAGCAGATGGCTTCAACAGTTTTGCTGCTCGCTCAGCCAAAGCCTTTACAACAGATTCAGCAACGGAACGTTTTTCTTCTGGAGCAGCACTCTTGTCTGGAAACTCCGAAGAAGATGCACTCGATGCTGACGATGATTGTGCATTTGGCACAAAAATACCAACATCCTTCAATGAAGGAGCTTCTACATCGTAGTGCGTAGGCATATCAGAAAGTAATGCTTCACGAGCCTTTCGTGCTGCAGAACCAGCTCCACCACCAATAGTCCTAAAGAACCACGTATCAGAGCTAGAAATACCTGCATACTGCTCACCTGCTGCATTTTCAAATGCATCATTCGCAATGAAAACGTAATATGTTGTATTTTTATCCAAAACTGCCTGAGGATTAATAGTGACAGTTGTTGTGCTAACAGAAACTGCACCACTACTTGCTCCTATAACTTCAATAACAGAACCATCATTTCTATACAACGTAATAGTGGCACTACCAGCCAATGTTCCTCCACTCGCAATAACTGTTTGATCAAATGTAAGCACTAAATTTGTTTCACGACTATTACCATTAGAGTTCTCCACCGGAGCATACGAACTCACTGTAGGGTTAGCAGCTAAAGCCACCACTGGAAACAGTGCTGACATGAGAAAGATAACAATACCCTGAGGATAAAAATGCGTGAATGAATTGAACATATATCTATGATTGTAATTTTTAAAAAACTCTATTAACAAACGTCAGTTTACAACAATTGTATACATAAAACATTCATTCTAAATTGACGCAAAGCTCAAAAGCTTCTCTTTGGCCTTTTCATTATATGGCTGCAATTTGTGAATACGTTTGTATGCAAGCTCTGCTGAAGCTGTATTCTTCAATGCTTCATATGATTTCGCAATAAGAAACAACAAGTCTATATCACGAACAAGGCGTTCACTGGCTTTTTCAAGTAACTCCACAGCTTCTAAAAATTTTCCGAGAGCCATACATGTACGCCCAAGAGCAGCGCTACGTTCTGGCGTCTTTGGGTCTAAGTTCATAGCATCTTTATAGGCAGCGTATGCTTCTGCGTATTTCTTTTGACGATAACACGCAAGTCCAAGGTTTGCATAATATGAAATCTCTATGCGATCTTGTAACAGGTCGATATACACAGCTTCTGCCTTCGCGTCTCGTGCTGTAAGCAAATATACCTTGGCAAGCTCTGCACGTGCCTCATGAGACTCTGGAGCGACGGTCAGTGCCTGAATAAGAATTCGTTCTGTCTCTGCATAGTCCCCACGGGCACTTGTCTTCTCTGCTTCGCGAAGAAGAGACCGTAGTTTCTGCATAGCAACTGCTGATGTGCGAGTACCTCTCGTTGGCTTTTCAATACGTGTTTCACGCATGGTCAAACCTCGCTCTTTTGCCTTCTCTGTTCGTGCTTTTACACCATGAACAAATTTTCTGATGTTACGATTCTTCAGCCCAACACGCATACCAAGTATTGCGCAAATTGAGAAGAAGGAACCAAAGAGGACAAGTATGTATATCATCGGCAACGTACACTACCACTAACGGGCATCAGACGTAAAGAAAGTTAGGCATTTACCGAGATTCCAATGCGAACCGCTGCGTCAGCAATTGGCGATGTGCATTCGTGTGTAAGCCTTCTACAAATCGTTGATATGCTGGCGCATATGCCATACAGGTACTTGCATCTTGTTCTCTAAGTGTTATACCAAGGTGCAATAAAAACTGATCTGCCTCTTCGCCACGAGTATGTAACGACTTCAGTAAAGAGAGTTTCCGAGAAAGGGACTTCTCCTGCCAAAAAGACCGTGCATTACTATGCACTGTTTTATGAATGCGCAAACTATCTGGATCATCACGCAGAGTGACTACTTCTCCGGGTGCACCGCGTGCAATATGCAAAATAAAACGCTGATCATCTTCCGATATGCCATCGAGTAATATCTTTAACTCTCTTGTCCCTACTCTTCCAAAATTCATCAATCGTGTCCGAGAAATAATAGTAGGCAGAAGTGATTCTTTTGATTGTGTTGTTAGAATAAAAATCAAACCCTCTGGCGGCTCTTCAAGAATTTTCAAAAACGCATTTGCGGCAGCATCTTGCATGCGCTCGATACCACGAATAATGCATACTCTATACCGACTTGTACCAGTCTCATTGAGACGTGTTTGAAGTGCACGTATATCATCAATACTGATGATATCTGTCTTTGCCCCTGGTTTTTTTGCGCGATGCGCTTGAGGCACATTGGAATATTTGGCAATCATATCCCAATCCTCATGCACACCTTCTATCCAGAGCATATCGAGTACATTTAAGTCTGGGTGATTCCTCTTCTCTACCGCCGTCCTTATACTCTGCTTCTCGTCATCATCTGCATCAACAGAAAGAAGCTTGTATGCAAATTGTAGTGCAAGACTCATCTTTCCAAGATGCGCAGGACCTGAAAATAAATACGCATGCGACACATTGTCATGCTCAATATCATTCTGCAATTGATCCTGCTGATCTCTGTGGCCAATAATCTCACGAATTTTCATCATGGGTACATCAGAATACCATACTAGCCATGACACTTCTTATACTTCTTACCAGAACCACATGGGCATGGGTCATTACGACCAACTTTATCAGATGATAGTGGCTGTCCCGATGCAATGTGCGTCTGATCATCTGCATTCATAACAATTGGATTTGTACTCTGTCTTTTCTGCTGTCTGTTACTTCCACCAACTCCATGGCCGAGACCTTGTTCTATCTGGTCTTCATTAGTCTGAAGCCCATCCATAGCTTCTTCTGCTTGAGCCATCATTGTCTGTGGTGCAAATTGTTTAAAGTCTGCCTGAAGAAGAGTTCTCACAATACTATTTTCAATCTCTGCTAGAAGCTCTTGGAAACGACGGAATCCTTGGTCCTTATATTCAATCAGTGGATCTCTCTGAGCATACCCAGAGAATGCAACCTGCTCTCGTAAGTGTGACATGTTATCGATATGGTCCATCCAATATGTATCAATACTTTGAAGTGTTATGACGCGCTCTGCCTGAGCAACAACAAAATCATCTTCTTCTTCGCACTTTGTCTCGTAAAATTTTACGAGGAATTCTCCAAGATCTGTAATCGCAGTTTCTCTATCTGGATAAGCCGCAAAAGCCTCGGGTGTAAACTTTTGTGAAAGGACTGGATGAAGTGTCGCGACTGTCTCGCTCATCTCCTTTGTATCCCAGAGCTCTGCATTATCACCGGATGAATGCAAACCAACAATTGCAGCTGCCTCTGCGCGCAATGCCTTTAGTGCATCCTCATGAAGAGGCCTGTCGCCACTATCTTTTGTTTGATCCTTTTCATCCTCAACCTCAAAAAGTTTTTCAAGTATCTTCTGTCGACGAACATAAATAATCCCTCTGTGCTTATTCATCACGTCATCGTACTGAACAGTGTGACGACGAATATCAAAGTTGCGCCCTTCTACTCTTTTTTGCGCACCTTCAATGGAACGTGAGACAAACGAATTTTCGAGAGGAACATCATCTGGCACCTTAAGCCTCTCCATCATGTCCTTGAGTCGATCTCCACCAAATAGGCGCATGAGATCATCTTCCATAGAAACAAAGAATCGACTCTCTCCTTTATCCCCTTGTCGCCCTGCACGTCCACGAAGCTGGTTATCAATACGACGAGACTCATGACGTTCTGTACCAAGAATCGCAAGTCCTCCAAGCGCTGCAACACCTTCACCAAGTTTAATATCTGTACCACGTCCCGCCATGTTCGTTGCAATAGTGATTGATCCTTTCTGACCAGCATTAGCAACAATCTCTGCTTCTTGCTCATGGTGTTTCGCGTTCAAAACCTTATGAGGGATATTTTCTCTTGTTAGGAGCGCGCTGAGCACTTCAGATTTTTCAATAGACGTCGTACCAATAAGCACTGGTTGCCCCTTCTCGTGGAACTCTCGTGCAAACTTTGTAACTGCTGTAAATTTTGCTTCAACTGTTCGGTAGATAGCATCTGGCTTATCGTCTCGGGCAATTGGTTTATTCGTAGGGATAACAACTGTACGACGCTTGTAAATGGAGTCGAACTCTTCTTCTTCTGTCTTTGCAGTTCCTGTCATTCCTGCAAGTTTCTCGTAAATACGGAAGTAATTCTGGAATGTAATAGTTGCAAGCGTTTTGCTCTCACGCTGTACCTCTACATTTTCTTTCGCCTCAATTGCTTGATGCAAACCATGGCTGTACCGTCGCCCCTGCATAAGACGGCCAGTAAACTCATCCACAATAATCACCTCTCCATCACGAACAACGTAATCTGTATCGCGTTTGTACATTGAGTGCGCGCGAAGTGCTTGTTCGATATGATGCACCTCTTCGAATCCTTTTGATGTGTAGATATTCTCTACACCAAGAAGCTTCTCTAACTTCGCAATTCCATCTTCTGTGAGAGCTGCAGTCTTCTGCTTTTCATCTCTATTGTAATCAAGATTTTCTATGAGTCCCTGTACGAGTTTTGCATAGTGCCCGTATTTCTCTGTCGACTTTCCTGCAGGCTGAGAAATGATAAGAGGCGTTCGCGCCTCATCAATCAAGATAGAATCCACCTCATCCACAATGGCGTAATGAAGTCCTCGCTGCACCTGACGATTCTTTGAAACCGCCATGTTGTCACGCAAGTAATCAAAACCAAATTCATTATTTGTACCGTATGTCACATCAGCTGCATACGCCTCTTTACGCTCCTCATGGTTTTTCTCATGCAAGATGACACCAACGGTCAGCCCAAGTGCCTTATACAAAAGACCCATCCACGCAGCATCGCGCTTTGCAAGGTAATCGTTCACTGTCACAACATGCACACCTTTGCCAACAAGTGCATTTAAATAGATCGGCATCGTACATGTAAACGTCTTACCTTCACCCGTTCTCATTTCTGCAATATATCCTTGGTGCAGAGAGACGCCACCAATGATCTGTACATCAAACGGACTTTTAATATCCCAACGAAACTCCATCCCATCTTCCTCATACTCTGTACCCGCTAGAAGCTCACATGCACGACCAACAAGTCCAAATGCCTCTGGAAGTAGGTCATCTAAGGATGCCCCGTCTGCAATACGCTTCTTAAACTCCTCCGTCTTCTTTGGAAGATCATCAAGAGCGAGAGCCTTGTATTCATCTGATGATTGCCACTCACGTACTTTTGGCGTGAGAACTCGGAGCTTTTTAAGCTCTTTCTCGTTAGGATCGCCAAGGAGTTTGTTGAGGGAATCTATAAATGACATCGCGAAGAGGATACCGTTTTTACCACCCTCGTCCATACCATGGACGAAGTATTTCATTCGAATATTCAGCGAGATTCACAATATTTGGCAATATGTCGCACAGAGGGGTAAGAGGCGCCCTTTCTGCCCCCAATGCTTTTTCGTGCTCTTCAAGAAGCTCCCCCATCCACAACCCACAGGGAATATCATGAAGAGTAATAAGTGTCGGCTCCTCCCACTTGCCACCGCACACAAATAACTGATCTTTCTTTGTTGAATGCATCCAGTATATCGCCCCCTCCCCTAGCCCCTCCCCCAAAGGGAGAGGGGAACTTCTGGATGTATAAAGCTCACTTAAATGTATCCCTGCACTTGGTATACCTAGCTGATCTGCAAGAACGTTCACAAATGTCACAGCAACCCTAAGACTTGTAAAACCACCAGGTCCAATAACACATGCAATGTGTGTGATGTCCTTGAGGTTCCAAGAAGCAGTCCCGAGTACCGACTCCACAATAGGAATAATCTCTCCATCAGAGATGCGATTCGACACCTTTTCAGAGGCAACAACGGTGTCTTCTGTCACAGCAGCGATCATTCCATCCCGAGATGCGAGGTCTATAAAGAGGAATTTCATATAACTAGTATTACCCATTTCCCCATAATACTTAATACTTATCCCTTAATACTTTCCGATTTATAAGTAATACTACCTCTATGCCCAAACTCTCTATCATCATTCCAACGCACAAACGAGCAGATATCCTCAAGCAATGTCTTGATCATCTCGCCTCTCAGACAATCGCAGACGCGATAGAAGTGATTGTCATCCATGATGGCCACGATGATAAGACTGATGCACTTATGGCAAAACATTCTTGGCAAATTCCTATATACTACGAATCAATTCCAAAAAGTCAGCAAGGGGTGGCGAGGAACGTTGGAGTGCAAAAAGCACAGTCGTCCACCTGCCTTTTTATTGGTGATGATATCTTTCTATCACCCCAAGCATGCGAGCGTCATATGAAGGCACACGAAAAGAGTAGTACACCCATTGCGGTCATCGGGGACATCGACTGGGACCCAAATGTCGGCATTACAAAAGCAATGACATGGCTGATGGATTCTGGATGGCAATTCGGCTTCAAGAAGATAGAACAATTCAAAAATGATTTTATTCCACAGTCGATGCAGCATCTTTTTTCCTACACAAGCAACATCAGTGTTCCAACAGAAGTTGCACTCCGTACACCTTTTCGAAACGATATCACAATGTATGGTTGGGAAGACATGGAATGGGGCATGCAACTCCGTAAAAACGGTGTACGACTGTTCTTTGAACCTCACGCAAAGGGATTACATCATCACAAGATAGATCTCCCTGCTTCTCTGAAGCGTATGGAAGTCATTGGAACATCAGCAATCATTATCGGAAACCTTATCGACGAATTCGATAGAGTGCCAAAAGGATGGAAGCGCATTGGGTACGAAATACTATCGCACTTACCGACTATGGCAGGAAAACATCGCAAGGCATTTTTAAAAGGAATACGCAAAGCCTAGCCCTACCCCTAACCCAAGCCCTATACTAACGCCATGTTCCACCGAATGGACTTACTCCTCTTCGGGATTACTAGCGTGCTTATCCTCTTTGGACTTGCAATGATTGCGAGTGTCTCTGTGTTTGAGAGCTACCAAATTACCCAAAAACTCGTCGAGCAAGGGTTGCGTGAAGAAACAAGTAACTCATTTTACCTTCTTCGAAGCTTCTTCCATGTACTTGTTGGCTTTGGTGTTATGGGTATGACGACTATTATTCCGTATCGGCTCTGGGAAAGGCTCGCGATGCCACTCTTTTTTATTACACTTATTCTACTTCTTGCAGTGTTCCTCCCAGGTATAAGCTCCGACTATGGAACAGCAAACAGCTGGCTCCGTCTTGGGCCGTTCTCTTTGCAGCCATCAGAGTTTTTGAAACTCACACTTATTTTCTACCTTGCGCTCTGGCTTCAGAAGCGAGAAACACTTATTAGCACCTGGAAAGAAGGGTTCATACCGTTTGCTATTCTTCTCAGTCTCTCAACAGTGCTTGTTGCTATTCAACCAGACCTTGGGTCGTTCCTCGTGCTAAGTAGTATAGCCGTAATAATGTTCTTCATTGCAGGCGGAAATATTCTTCACGTTCTGCTTGGGGGAGGAATCGCTGCTGTTCTCGGACTACCAATTATTCTGCAAGAACAATATGTCAAAAACAGATTCCGAGCATTTCTAAGTCCAGACGACCCATCGATCAGTGAAACAATTGGATTCCAAATTAAGCAAGCTCTCATCGCAATTGGAAGTGGTGGATTCTTTGGTCTTGGATATGGAAAGTCTATTCAAAAATTTGGCTATCTCCCAGAAGTACAAAGTGACACGGTTTTTGCTGCAATGGCAGAGGAGCTTGGCTTTATGCGTATGATGATCATCCTCGGAATGTATGCTATTTTCGTCTACAGAGGGTACCGTGTCGCAGTAGAGGCACCAGATAGATTTGGGTTTTTAGTCGCTGCTGGGATCACCACATGGATAGCCGCACAAACACTCCTCAATATGGCGGTAAACCTTGCACTCTTCCCTCTCACAGGGATTACGATGCCATTTATTAGTTATGGAGGGTCATCACTTGTATCAATTATGCTTGCAACAGGCATTTTGCTTAATATTTCAATGTATTCAAAAGACGCACTCAACCAAGAACGAAAGACCCAACATGCACGAAAAACACGCCGAAGAAGGGCAGCATACTAAGAGATATATCTCATGATTTTTCCCCTTAATACTTAATACTTACCTCTTAATACTTCATGATACATACAGTAACCTTATAATTCTCTTTACATGCTAAAAATTCTATTCGTTGGCGGCGGATCCGTAGGGCACATTGCCCCTGCAATTGCTGTATGGGAAGAGCTTAAAAAACTGTCACCACATACATCTGCACATTTTGTCTGTAGCCCGCGCCCAGATGACAGCGCGTTCTTAACGAAGCACAAACTACCCTACTCCGTACTCGATGCTCCACGGCTATCTGTGCTATATCCCCTCCGCATCATCCATGCCGTACGCGCAGCAAAAAAGATAGTATTCACCTTCAAGCCAGATTGTATCTTTAGCAAAGGAGGATACGTCAGCATTCCCATATGCTTTGTGGCGAAGCAATTACATATTCCCATCATATTACATGAATCAGACACTGTGAGTGGCTACGCCAATCGCATTGTGTCACGTTGGGCAACAAAGATCTGCACAGGCTTTCCAAGTAAGCACACAGTGACGGGAAATCCACTCCGAAAAAATATTACCAAAGGATCAAAAGAAGAAGGGCTGAACATCTCTGGTCTTGATGGACATAAGCCAATTCTCCTTGTGATAGGCGGAAGCCAAGGCGCCGAGGCTCTGAATAATGCAGTCGTACAAAACCTTGATGACCTACTCCTTCGATGTGATGTACTACACATAACAGGAAGAGGAAAATTATCAAAAATAACCAAGGATGGATACTACTCTGCCGAATTTGCAGATAGTGAACTACGACACTTTTATGCATGTAGCACTGTTGCACTCAGCAGAGCTGGGGCTGGTTCTATCAGCGAGTTATCGGCCAATGGTATTCCAACAATTCTAGTGCCACTGCGCAAAGTGGGGCATGATCACCAATACAAAAATGCTGTCGCATCCGTAAAAGATGGAGGATGCATGTGCCTCGAACAAACTCTTCTTCAAAAGAAACTAGTATCCACGGTTCATTCACTTATTGCAGATGATGAAAAAAGAGCAGCAATGTCAAAAAAAATACGCATGTTTAGCCATCCAGATGCCGCTTTACAAATAGCAAAAATTATTGTCCAAACTCTTGATAAAGCTCCAACAGGTGAGTAGCCTATGTCGGTTATGAAAAACCTTCACCTACTCCTCATTCCTCTTTTTGCACTAGCACTTCTTGCTGGATGTGCAGAAGATTCCCCAGAAACTACCGTGGACACTATGCCAACAGATTACGTATTCGATGGAAAAATCCTTAAGGGAAAATATGATGTAATTTTGCACACCTCTATGGGTGATATCGAACTTGAATTGGATGCAAATGCTGCACCAAAAACTGTAACCAACTTCATCGCACTTTCAAAGATGGGATACTACGATGGTCTTACTTTCCACCGTGTTATGTCTGACTTTATGATCCAAGGAGGAGATCCAAATGGAAATGGAACAGGTGGCGAAAGCGTCTTCGGGTCATCATTTGAAGATGAGATCAATGCAGATAGCTACGGCCTTCACAAGAAAAAGCTTGAAGGAAACCTTCCGTCAGAACTAAAAGATGCAACAGTGAAAGACTACCTCCAACTTCAAGGGTACCGCTTCATGGATAACCTAAAATCTCTTCCGATGAAAAAGGGTGCAATCGCAATGGCAAATAGTGGTCCTAATACAAATGGATCTCAATTCTTCATTATTCAACGTAAAGAAGGAACAGACTGGCTCGAAGGAAAGCACACAGTATTTGGAAAAGTAACTGACGGGCTAGACATCGTTGATGATATTGCAGGTATTGCAACAGGCCCAAACGACACTCCTCTAGAGGCTGTAACGTTTACAGTAGAAATCGTCGAATAAACGCACAGTTGTAAAGACGTCACGCCGTGACGTCTCTATAATACAAACAATGAGAACTCGCTTTGCCCCATCCCCTACGGGAATGCTACACATTGGTGGTCTTCGTACTGCCCTGTTTGCTTACCTTGTTGCAAAGCAAACAGATGGAACATTTATACTGCGCATCGAAGATACAGACCGTGAAAGAACGGTAGATGGAGCCATAGAAAATATTCTTCGTACCCTCCACTGGGCAGGTGTCGACCCAGACGAAGGGGTAATGCTCCGTGATGGACTCGTGACACAAGAAGGAGCGCATGGTCCATATATTCAATCTGAACGGTTCGAGCTTTATACAAAATATGCAAACGAACTCGTTGAAAAAGGACATGCATATTACGCATTTGATACAAAAGAAGACCTCGACCACATGAGAGAAACAGAAAGTGCAGCAGGAAATGCAGCCCCTAAGTATGACGCCTCAGTACGCATGCGTATGAAAAACTCACTGACACTCCCAGAGGAAGAATGGAAACAAAAGATGGCAGAAAACGAACCATATGTTATTCGTATGCTCATCCCAGAAGGAAATATCATTCGATTCAACGATGACATCCGCGGAAAAGTAGAGTTCAAGGGAATGGAAATTGATGACCAAATTCTCATTAAAAGTGATGGGTTCCCAACATATCACCTTGCCAATGTTGTTGATGATCATTTAATGGACATTAATATCGTTATTCGTGGAGAAGAATGGCTAAGTTCAACACCAAAACACCTGCTGTTATTTGAATATTTTGGGTGGCAAGCACCGAGATACGCACACGTACCTCTACTACTGAATGCTGACAGATCCAAACTCAGCAAGAGACAAAATGATGTGGCAGCAGAAGACTACATCAACAAGGGATATTTGCCCGAAGCTCTCATAAACTTCCTCGTCCTCCTCGGATGGAACCCAGGAAGTACACAAGAGCTATTTACCATGAAGGAACTCATTGAAAACTTTTCACTTGAACGTGTTCAAAAGGGCGGTGCTGTATTTGACCTCGAGCGGCTTAACTGGTTCCAAGGGCAATGGATGAGGTATTTCTCGCCTGAAGACTTTGCAGCACGTATTCAACCAATTGTCGCAACTGTGTACGAAGAAGCAGCGAGTGACCCACAGTTTGTACTGCGTGCCAGTCTTATCCAAGACCGCATAACCTTCTTCCCAGAAGCACCAGCAATGCTGTCGTATTATTACAGCGAACCGAAAGCCAACATGGAGCTCATCGCGAGTCCGAAGCAAAAGCTGGATGAAGTACTCGCAAAAGAAGTGATAGAACTTCTCATTGAAAAGCTCACACCATTTGAAGGCTGGACTGACGACGGCCTCAAAGAATACCTCTTTGCTCTTGCAGATGAAAAAGAGCTGAAGAAAGGACAGCTCCTCTGGCCTCTCCGTGCAATCCTGACAGGGCTGCCCTTTTCCCCAGGTGCATTCGAAGTTGCTGCGGCTTTAGGGAAAGAGAAGACAATGCAGCGACTGAACGCAGTAAAAAATACCTTGTAAAACTACATATAATTTGTTGGTGGAGAGCGACAGTGTACTTCCTATGCTTTCCTTGCTTTGCTGTGTACTAATTTAACCAGCGCAATACTGTAATCCGTCAGTTGCGTTTGTTTGAGCACGAAGAATAACCATATCAATTCCCATATAATGACTGAATGCCAAACAGCTTTGCTGACTTGGTTGAAGGAATGCACAACCTGCTACTTCAAAAATTTCTTCGTGCGAGTTAGCAACTGATAAGATTTTTGGTTACTTTTCATCGGAAAAGTAACTACAATCCCTTCATGGAAGCAAAACTGAAAACCGACCAAGGGCGCGCAATTGTCGAAGGCAAAACTGCTGTGCCATTTAAAACATTTGTAGGACTCGTCTTGCAACGAAAGGTACTAAACCTCTTTAAGGAATGGGGGCAAGAGCCGGTGATCATCGACTCTGAACTCCTCACAGACCTCGCATCTGCACCACAAGACAATCAAGAAAATCGCGAGCAACTCGTTACAGTCACTCTTGGTGTTGGTGTTATGGTTGGCGTATTTGTCATGTCCATCGTGCAAATTGCGCTAACACCATGGAATATTTACCTCGGACAACAACATCTACTCATGATTGCCGGTACTCTCTTTGGTATCGGAGTCCTTGTATGGATGCTCTCAAAATCCAAGAAGAAAGGACGAAGCCAAAAGATGGCCGATACGATGGAGAAGATAGCAAATATTGTATCGAAATAGGGGGTATGAGTTTGGGGTAGGGTGTAGGATTATTGCTATGGAAATACAGAATAATGTTTCACTCAAAGGTAAGACAACAATGCGCATTGGAGGCAATGCTGCATATTATGCAGAACTCAATACAAAAGATGATGTCGATGAGGCAGTAGCTTTTGCTAAAGAAAAGAACATTCCATTAGTTGTCCTTGGTGGAGGAAGTAATACTATTTTTGCTGATGGCACTATTCATGCACTTGTTGTGCGCATTACTGCCTCTGCTGTAACAAAAACAAATAATACTGTTGTCGTTGAAGCAGCAAAAAACCTCCCAATGCTTATAAACGATCTTGCGAAAGAAGGTCTCGATCTTACCCCTCTCACAGGAATTCTCGGAACAGTTGGAGGTGCTGCATATGGCAATGCAGGGCAAGGTCCAAAGGGAATATGGATTGATGAATTCATTATATCAGTCGAGGTGTTTGCTGAAGGAAAATGGCAAACAATGACAAAGGACGACTGTGATTACCGATACAGAGAAAGCTGGTTCAAAGATAACCCACATCTCAACCCTATCATCTGGTCTGTCACCCTAAGACTCCCTGAAAAAAGCCCAGAAGAGATTGCAGAAGAAATACAAAGGATCCTTCAGAAACGTTTAGATACGCAGCCACACATTAAAACCGCAGGATCATGTTTTAAGGCAGTAGGAGGTACACCAGCATGGAAGCTCATAGATGAAGCAGGACTAAGGCAAACTTCATCTGGCGGCGTCCATATCAGCGAGAAGCACGCAAACTTTTTGATAAACGACGGACAGGCTACATTCGATGATGCAGCAAAAATCGTACATATTATTAAAGAAAGAATCCCCGAAGGACTCGAAGTGGAAATGCGATTTATCAAAGAAGATGGGTCGTTAGAGTTCTAATTGTAACTTTTCAGATGAAGTATTCTCAGATCACTTAAGTGTTGCACTTGAAAGTTGATACCAGCCAAGAAAAAGGCACAAAGGAATAAGAAATCATATGTCACGTTGTATCGCATTTGTAACACAGAAAAAAAGAGCCAGATCACTCTGGCTCTTTTTATGAGAAAACAAAACTAGAAAGGCAAATCTTCTGCCTTTACGTCTGATGTATAACTCATTTCAGGAACAGAGGCGACGGCTGCAGCTTCTGGATTATGAGAATATGAAGCTGGTGCAGACTGTGACACAGAAGCACTTGCGCCTTCTGACGATACAGAGTCGTTTGCCTCAGGGCTAGCAATACCAAGCAAGCATACTTGGTCTGCAATAATCTCTGTTGTTGTACGCTTCGAACCAGTCTGTGTTTCCCAACTACGAGTCTGCACTCGTCCTTTGGCGTACACACGGCTACCCTTCTTTACAACACGGGAAACCTCTTCAGCGAGCTCTCCCCAGATAACCACATTGTGGAACTCTGTGCGCTCTTTCATTTCGTTGCTTGCACGATCTTTCCACTTTTCATTAGAAGCAACACCAATAGTAAGCACCTGCTGACCACTTGTTGTGGTGCGCATTTCTGGCTCACGAGTAACGTTACCAATAACCTCTGCACTGTTTACAACATTACAGACATTTGGTGCACCATCTGGCGCTGGCAACTGACCGTCTTTTGGGTCGAGAAGGATCATGTCCATTCCGACAACCTTTGTCTTGCTACGTTTTTCGCCGCTCTTTTCATCTTCCCAGCTATCTGTTTGAAGACGTCCTGCAATAAAGAGCTGACTACCTGGGCGAACATACTGCGCTGCAACGTCTGCCATTGCACCCCAAAGGGTAACAGTATGAAAACCTTTTCCTTTTAAGGTCTCACCTTTTTCAGATTTAAAGGTGTAGGGAACAACCAAGTTCAAATCCGTAACGCTTGTCCCACCTGGGGTCTGGCGTACTTCTACTGGCTGCGTCTGATAACCGATGATGTGTATGCGATTGAGAGAAAACATGTCTCGAGGGGGTATGGAATTAAAGGAGGTCTCGCGGTGATGTCTGACCTGCTCCACCGTATCGCGACGACTGAAGCGTGGACATTTGTACACCTTCAATTTACCCTCTGCAATTATTTGATATTGCAGAACATTGATTGTCATTGCGTAGTACATATTTAAAAGCCACCACAGCAAGCAGAGTTCGTCGCTTACAGGTACCATATCCACCATCATGAATATGATGGGATTTCTGTATCTCCATCGGCTCAGAGTAACCTCAGGTATTCTCGCCTGCGCATTCATGCCAACAATAGTAAGTGCGGAGCTTTATCGCATTCCAAATGCGAACCCTGAAAGTTACAGTGAGGTGAAAAATGTTATTAAACCTGGTAGTGGAGAAATTCCGCAAAACTTAGAAGAAGCGATGTGTGGAGGGTGGGACCTTGGCACTGAAATCAATGGAATGTTTGGCAGACAAGAGCCTGTCTGCCCACCTTCTGCAGAAGAGCCACTTGGAGCACGATGTAAAGACACTCGTGATATTGAATGGACAAAGGTTGATGACAATACATGGCGAGATGAAGTTGGAGGAGAACAATCAGATACAGATATGGATAACAATGCAAAACTTTCGGATCCAAGCAAAGGACTCATCTCAAACGTAAAAGGTGTACCTGGAAGAGAAAATAAACAAGTCCTCGGGAATATTCGTTCTGGACTAGGACTACGAACAGAAGAAGGAGGCGATGAAGATATCTCTGGTCATCCACCTCAAAAAAACGGTGAAACTTCTGGCTTCGTTTATCCAAAGGACACAAGTACCGTTTGTGGCTTCTCTACAGTATGCCGAACATCGGAACATCCAGATAGACGAACCGTTCCCTCTATTAGAACAGATGGTGATTCGCGTGATGGTCCACCATTTTTCTGTGAACACCCATGTCAAAGGCCACTCGATAATAACGGAAAACCTGGGAACTGGGATCCCGAAAACTCTGATGAAGTTGACTGTGGAAGCCAAGAATACTACGAGCCAGTAGAAGATAAAATTAAATACGCTTGTGGAGGAGGTGAAACAAAAGCCCCTGGAGAAGGGTTCTGTGAAGAGCTTAAGACAAATGGACCACTCGGTGGGCTCTGTGAAGATATGAACACATATATTTATATTCTCTATAAAAAATCTCAAGGAGAATGTGTTATCGCAAGAGACCCTATTACTGGAATAGAAACGACAGCTGAAGTTTTCTTATGGGAAAAAGGAAAATGTGGCTTCCCAGAAGAGCTGGCTAGTGAAAAAGAAGGTCGCGAAGCAGACCCTACAGTTCCTGGATCTGGTCCTGGTGCAGACCCCGAGCCAAACCCAAACGCATCCAATGGTGGAGGCTGGCAAGAAGCGGGAAGGTTCGAATGCTGTAGCGATGCCCCATACAACCCTGGAGGTCTCGGTGAAAGCTGTATTACGTGTACAGGCGAAGACTGTCGTGTTAACCCTAATACAAACAACGTTATTATTAATGACGCATGGGCAACAATTGGCGACAACATGGATGGATCATTCCCAAACAACGGAATCTTTCCCGATGGCAGTAGTGGCGGAGACAAGTGTATTGACGAACCAGAGAGACATTCACCACAACATCAACGTACAGATGAGTTTCGTGCATACATTTCTTTTTTCAGAGATTACAACGAAGCAAGTTATGAACGAGCAAAAATGGACCAAAGTGGAACGCAGCCAGACGGTAGCCAAAAAGAAATGGTCAAAGATGACGATAATAAAAAAGAGAAAATTCCAGTAGCGTGTTATGGCTTATATGACCTCTCGCCAGAAAATGCAAAAGACCTTGCAACAATGCCAAAAGATAAACACTGTTCTATTGGTGCTTATTATGACAACGTCAATTTCTGGGAAATGAAAAATACACAAAAGGGAAAAGGGTTTTATCTAGAAGAGCTACCTTCAAATCCATTCGATGACCCACTAAGACCATTCGATGAAGATAAAACTCTGTGGTTTCCAGAGCTTGGCAATGCCTTTTCTATGATCAACGATAAAGTATTTTCAGAGCGAATGGACAATGATTTAACATTTACAATACTTGCACCTGATAGTGCAAAACAACGTGCAACTGTACAGCTCGATGCAGAGCGTCCATTTAGTAGTGGATCACTTATTCGTGCATTCGACGATACCGTCACAAATGATTTCGATTACAAAAAAGACAGGCGAAGTGTGACTGAATGGTGGCAAGCAGTCGAAACAGAGATGCACGAATTTTTTTCTCCTCCAATTATTAGGCTGCTACTGGCAACAACGTGGTCTATCGACCTCGATCCACTCGACCCTATCTACACACCACCAGTGCCTCCGCGCGCTGAAGATGAAGCGGTGGACCCGAGGTCTGAAACTATCGAAGTACAAATAGAAGCACGTGAAGACTTACTTGGAGACGTCATTGCATACATGGAACGTGCAAGGCTATTGCGCATTGAAGGAGAACCAATTCCAATAGTTGTCCCGATTGGTAACCCTACAGAACTCAGAATAATTGCACATGGATGGGAGATATGGGCAAAAAAACAAGACGACAACGGAGGTCCAGGAGGTGATAAAGCACGAAAAGTGGCAAAGGATCTTTTGAAATATGCAGAACGCATGGATGATGTACGAAAACTTCGAGCGCAGCTTCCTCGTTATGCGGGGGCGCTCCTCAATGAACAAAAAGTGGTTAGTAAAAAACTGTCGGAGTGGCTCACACAAAATATTGATGCATACAATAACTACATGAATATCGATGCAGGTATGCAACTCGCTGAATACTGGTGGAAAGAAACACAAGACACCTATCGTGAGATGCATAATAAGACTGCATTCCCTTGGTGTCGGAACGATAGATTTACAACACCGATCTACTCGCTGCTCGACCCATGGATGCCAACAGATAGCGACGAACCAGTTGACCCAAAAACCAATCCATTACGAGATGTCACAGGAGGGTTCCTCCAATACAACACCTGCTTTAACGAATTGGTAGACATAGACGAGGAGAGTATCGACTCATGTAGTGAACTCTCAACAACTGATCTGTGTTTCAACACACTAGCGCCCAGCTGTGGAGCATCTATCTTTGACCGATACGCATACTGCATGAACACTTTTGCAGATCGCAGAGCTGACGATGGCGCAGAATTCTGGCCATCTCTCGAAGTCTGTAATGAATACTTCCCAATAGCACCAAACCTCCCATTTATAGAATCAGACAGAGAACCAGACATCGTCCTCGATTTCACTGCATTTAGAGAACCGCCAAAAACAATCAAGTTACCGATTTTAAAGCCGACACAAATTCGCATGGACTTCGCACAAATACGTCCACCAGCAATGGAAAACAATAACGAACCACATACATACCCCGAGCTACCAGAATTACCTGAAATACCAGCACAGATAGCAGACCAAGTTTTTGATTCTTTGCCTGATGCCATTGTATTCAAAGATGCACCAGTGTTAACAATTGATGAAGATGAAGATGTTGAAGGTGATATTCCACAAATTAAGATCCCCCAAACAGACATCACTGGACTGACATCTCTTCTGATGGAATTACACGAAATAGTAACGAGTATGGCCGATGAAAATGAAAAGTTCTGGAAAAGCGTTAGCCTTGAAAAATGTGAGAGCGGCAGAGGTGATGACTGCGTTGCTCCAGGAACAGAACAAGATTGTGTCGAGCCATACGACGATCCAAAACACCGATGTGTCCACTTTGAAGGAGATCTCAAAGAACGAATCCAGCGTATTGGATCTCGTCCTGCTATCCTTGTTATAGATGACTATCTGTCATCAAGTGGAAAGTTCCGAGATCCAATTGTGCATGGCCAAGAGAACTGTGAACGAAGCGACTGGGTATGCCAACTCCTCAATGCTCGCAATAAAAAACCACGAGAAGGGTGGATGGTCGATGTCTCCGAAGATTATGATCCTGAACAAATGATGCTCGATATTCGTAAAACTATGCGCGAGCAAACACAAAATATATTTAATGACCCTGCAAAAGTCTTCCCATACGATTTCCCTCAAGAGCAAATATTTGAAATCTTCCGCCTACCAGAAGGCGAACGCATAGACAGACGCATTGAAAGCATCAAAGGCGATAGTTCAGAATCTGAAAGTTCCAACCCTACAACTCGATAATTATGAAACAGACTCTTCTTCTCCTTTTCCTTATTGCACTCCTCATGCCACCACAAATAGCCAAGGCAGAATCTGGCGAATGTAGACAACGAGTGAATACAGAGATTGGCCGAGAGCTACGGCTCTACAGAAATGTACTCTTTGGTAAACCACGAGCAGAAAATGCTCCTGTAGGAGAGGTGCGGTATGACACAGAGGGCTGGGCGTGGATAAAAACAGATGCAGAGTCTTTGCCATGGCGAAACTCCGTTGCTGACCAGCAAGGACTAGAATGGTCAGACACGGTGATGGACGAACAAGATGAGCACGCAGAATCGTTACCTCTTGTTGGAATATTTGAAACAAAGCGCATGACAACATCGGAACTTATTCCATACCTTCTCCAAAGTATTCGTGCACTTGAGTGCAGAGCAATGTCATACTGCAATATTGCTCGTGCATCAGAGAGCTTTGACAAGGATGATGGGGCACAAGACATTGGATCGGTACAACTTCTTGGATGTATCGAATTTACAGACCTCGAATCCTTTCCAGAATGTCACCTTGGAGGAGAAACACCTCTTCTACTGGATCAAGCAGATGGACGTGGGTACTGCAATGAAATGGTGACTCAGACAATTCAACGAGAACGAGAACTCTTAAAACTGGTCGTCGAATACGATGCAGGCTTTCGAAGCCTTTTGCAATTTGCAGGAAACTTTGACATCTTTTTAAAAGAAATGCGTTGGCCACTCGCAAACACAGTGAGACAAGCGGTGGAACTCATTGGAAAACTCGAACGCATCCCATGCTTTGTTTCCTCGTGTGATTCTTCACCTGCTATCAAAGATGAATAAACACATCGCTATTCTCTGTGCTTCTATCTGTGTGGGACTATGTATCCCACAACTTTCTGTACAGGCAGAGCAGCTATTCGACACACCAAAATACTCTGGGAGAGACCCCGAAGAACATCCAATCCTTGCCCCGTGTGGAAGATTCGACAGAAGGTACCAACACCTACTATTTGCAGACAGAAAAATTGAAGAATGGCCAAAGATGTATCACACAAAAGTAAACGCTGTTATAGAAGAATACTTAAAACCTGCAAAAATCGAGTGTGATGCAGAGAGTTACGATGCACTATCAGAGCCTGGTGACGAACTCCTAGAGCTTGCAGAAAGCCTACCGACGTGGAACGACCAAGAGGTGCCACTTAGTCGTCTAGACACTTCACGCGTCCTCCTAGAATACCTCCGCGTCTATGAGTGTGCGCTTATGGAGTTTGATGAATTTGTTTTTTACGACACGCGACAAGAAGAATACGACGACCAAGGAGATAGTGGGTTTTTAAAATATTTTTTATCAGACCTGATGAACTCGGCAGTTCTTCGATCTGAAATTATAGTTCGGGAACGATCAATTGCCAGAACATCATTACATAGAGCCATCACACTAATGGGTGCATTCGACAGACTGGGTCCACTCGATGCAGAACTAGAATGCATGCAGCGATTCTCTCTTGATATGCGAAATATTGCAGCTCTCTCTGCAGAGACTAGCGCATGCCTTCCACGTATTTGGAATGCAAAAGATTCCCTCCGCGATATAAAAGACGAATGATCTCTCTTCTCGTTACCATTGGGATACTCCTAACACCAATTGCTCACGCCGCTGAGCCAGAGGAGGAAACGCTGTACTACAAGATCAAAAATCTTGTCGAACTTGAAATACTCAAAAAACATACCGAGCTCTCAATAGAACGTTTTGCATCAGGAATTTTTTATGACAAATCCCTTGAAACAAATATCGAAGAAAACGGAGTAACAACGACAAAGCAAATGGAAATTGAAACATCATATATCGACATGTCGCTCGTTCAAGACACTGCAAAAATGTGTGGTAACGGCGGGGCAAATAAGAATGAACAGAATGAACACATCACTTGCCTTGCAGCACAGGAAGTCCTGAAAGGAATAGTCGATCGAAATAGCTGGCATAGGATACTTGGTAGAGACCTACAAGCAATTGCCTCTGGATACGAGGTAGGCATAGAAGGATACCCAGGAAAACCCGTAGATGCCATTATGCGTATGTCGAGTATTGCGCAACTATGGAGGGCTGCCAATGACCCATTTACACAACCATTCCTTGAAACCCTCACTCGTGCAGAGCCATGGCCAGAAGGCCAAGCAGACACAATAGAACAAGAGCTCAAAGAAGTGGTCAGTGACCTCAAGGCCCTTATTCTCAAAGATCCAAATGCAGACCACGATGAGGCAAAAGAAGATGACACGGCAATGGTTGCAGCAATGTGGCGATATAAAAATGGCGTGAACTACCTTCATGGCCATGAAGGGGTGTGTGGCTCTGGGGGTACTACATCAAACGATATAGATCGTACCTGGCTCGATAGACGATGGTGTGCCATTGAAGACAAATTGCTTCACGTGCTTAATGACACCATTCTTGCCAATGCAAACCTTGAAATGGGTAACGATGAATTTGTCATCTTTCCAAGCTTTATTGATAAGGAAAACAACATTTTCATCTGGATTCGCAATGATGATATTGGGCTTCAGTGGTACATCCCAATAGAGCCTGTACAAGCTGCACTCTACCACGCAACATTTGGAGACTGCCTCGAGGGAGACTCAACGAAACACTGCTCTAATATCTATGGTGATTCCATGCTTATTCGTGGCGGAAATTACCCAATAAAACAAGATGGATCTGATTTGCGCCCAGGTGGAGACGGACTCTTTACAGGGCCTCTTAATCCTCCACGGGAATCTGAGGAAGATGCAGATGGAAATCCCCTGCCAAAAGAGGGGCTCATTGTGCCCCAGCCGAAAGAGGGAGAAGGGATTTGCTCCCATCCTTTCTCAAAACGAGGGTATCTCTGTAGAGCAATAGAATCTGAAGCTTGCGACCTCACAACAAAGGATGAAGAAGAGTTACAAGAGTCAGGAACTGGAGGAATTGTACTCACTCGCTGCCAACCAGAACGTTTCAAAGATGATGTTGCACGAAAAACATCTGGCTCTGACATATGTCAAATAGGAGGGTGGAGAGAAAACATCCAAGAGAACCGTGATGATGACTCACCATATGAAGACCCAGACATGACACGAAATGAGTGTGCAGCATGTGCTATCGATATCGTCTGCAAAGAGAAGTGTTGGGATGACCCTATGAAAGAATTTGATGCAAAAACCTCATCATCAAAAAGAGAAGGTGTCATAGAGGTCTGTGTCCCAACCACACTGGCGCCAAACGATTTTGAATATATGATGGCGCATGAGCTCGTCCATGCTCAGCAAATCTGCAATGAAAGTAATATTCAATCTGCGGAACGACTTGGTTATACACTACCAAAACCAGAACAAGCAGCAGCATGCTGCGCTGCAGAGAGAGAGCCATATTTTGTACAATGTAAAATGCTCGCACTCGATGGAGTGCTTGATAAAGCAGGGATTACTATCGACCAATGTGCTAGTGCCTTTGCAAATCACAGCTGCAAACACCTTGATGAAGACCCTGAAGATGACGATTACGTATGCACCAATGATGGAGTCGATCCACGTATCATCACCCCCCTTATCAACGAAGCGATAGACCAAATGGAGGATCAACTCAGTGGCGCAGGCTCTTGTCCAGGTGCAATGAACGACCCGCGAATCCTAGCGATACGAAACTCAATGCCGTTATCTTGTAAACCAGGATGTCAATCAAAGTACGTCAATACAATTGGGAATAACCTCTGCTATACAGGGCAGTGCCTCGAAGAAACACACGAATGGTCTGCGCCAATTGCAGGACGCTCAGCACTGACATCATTTGATGAAGCATATCCATGGGTTTCATGTGAAGTGGAGGATCCAAATATCGGACAATTCGCCGTACCCCCTGCACTCACCTCACCTCGGTTCCCTCTCTACAGGCCTGAGTACCTCTTGAAACAACTCGATGATGCGTTGTGTCAAATAAACGGACTGCCTGCACGAACACCCCCTGCACTCTGTGGATTCGAAGAAGGAAAAACACTCAATCTGCCGCCACTACAATTCCTACAATCAGGAGATAATCTCTCTATGCAACCAGGGAAATATAATACCGCAGCAACGGCTCTACAGAATGCAGCCCAAGGACTTGGTGCCCGCATATCCAATGAAATGTTTATTCAATACGTAAACACTGGCGCAAAAAACTTTGCAGAGCTCATGAATATGTCCCATAGACTCTTCAAAGAAGTCGGTGACATCGAATTCCCAAGTACCATGTGCCCGAGATACATCGAAGGCGATCTCTGCGAACAGCTTCAACAATGATCTTCCGAACTCTTGTTATCGGCCTTTCCCTCACACTGCTTCCGCAGATGACATACGCGCAGTGCCCAGAAGGAGAGCGTACACGTGCTCTCCTTGAAAAAGAACCGATAGGTGAATATGCAAAGCAAGTCATAGAACGTGTCGACAAAGGGATCACATCTGCAAAAACAATGCCAGGTGGATCCAGCCTTTTCGATCTTTTCCAAATGCACTGGGCAATAAATATCGAATCCATCATGTACATGCTTCTCGATACAGACGTGCACTCCGTGGAATATTCGAGAGATCTTTCGAAAATAAATGCGTGTCTTCATGCAGACCTCGCAATATTTGAAGCAAAAATGGAAGAAGTACGGTGTGAGCTAAAGCAAGCGCAACTCAATAAATCCCCACGTGGAGTAGGAAGACTAGAGTCTGTTGCCCTCTTTTTGAATAGCCGATACAAACACCTCGTAAAAGGAGCACTCGACACCAAGCATGTCGACACTATTTGGCAATACAAACACGGATTTGACGACCCATTTGGTGGATGGTGCTGTGTCGTAGGTCCTACCGAGTGCCAACCAATGTCGTCTACAGAATGCAGTAGCATTGAACGCAATGTCACTGGAGGAAATGAATTTTATCCAACTCGCGATGCATGCCTTAATAACGGCATATGCACCTTCGCAAATGAACCCGACAATGATCCAGAATACGAACCTATGTGCCCTTTTGATTCTAATTACCTCGCCCCTACATTCTCTGGATACGGCTGCGACCTTTCTGTCCTCAGCCAGTTTGAAGATCTTGAAGGCACAAGTCATCAAGAAGAATACGAGGCACTCGATGCGCTTGTTACTGTGCGAGATGAATTTCTCGAAGACACAGATCACATTCGAGAATCTGCACTCAAAATGGATAAAATCCTAAAAGAAACAATGCTCACTGACGAAGAACGGAAACACTTAGATCAGTTTGGTGAAGCGAAGGTACGAGATAGAGAGCACAAACATATCTTTGGGTGTGAAGCAGACGTTCCTGCAGAACCAGACGATGAAGATACCGATGGTGACAATGATCCTGCAGACAAAGTAAAACCCTCAAAGCTTTGGGCAACACAAGAAATGCGTGGCCCATTCTTTTTCATGGAAGACCACCTCAATATTTGGAAAGAATTCTTCCGATTAAACCTCAAATGGGCAGAGCAGCGTGAATTCCCGAATTACCTCAAAAAACCTAGCGAGTTTTACGAAGAATCAGACCGTGAAAAAGCCATGGAAATCACGACACTCCTCGTCCCTCGAGACTACCTACGCAATCGATGGTCACTCTTTATGATGTGGCAAGCCACGCAAGAGTCAGTTATTTTACCAAAGGCACAAGATATGCAAAAAGGTATTACCGAAGCCATGAAACCATTACGTACTGCGATGAAAAACAACATAGAACTTGTACAAGATTCCTCTGGTGGACTCCGCAAGTTCGCAAAGGGTTATGCTTACTTCCTCAGAAGATCATGCATCAACAGGCAGTGTAATGGTCAACTAGAAACTATTATGAAGATACTCTTCACGGACGAATGCTTCCCGTATGCATCTGGGGAATTCAATCCATCAGATGAAGAGGGTGGAGAATCCCGAACATGGAAAGACTGCAAAGAAGCTGTAGAAAGCCTGTAGTTGCAAAAAATTTTTTAATTTCCTATTCTATCACCATGGATCGGAAAGGATTTACACTGCTAGAACTCATGCTCGTGCTGGGAATTATTGCAATTCTTACCGCGATTGTTCTTGTTGCAATCAACCCAACAAAGCAACTAAACGATGCAAAAGGTGTAAGTCGCAACGCAGCAATTCGTGAAATCGAAAATGCTCTATCTCAATACATTATCGATGGAAATACAGTATCTAGCCTCCCTGCAGCTATCAATCTTGCTGTAGACATCTGTCAAACAGCAGTAACAGGAACGGACTGCACAAACCCACCAGTCAGTGGATACGATTTATCTGCCCTCTCACCAGACTACCTTGTTTCAATCCCTGTTGATCCAACAGAAACAGGATCAACACTTACAGGATACAAGCTGTACCGCTCTGGAAGTTTTAATAAAGTATGTAGCCCAGTTCTGGATACAGATTGCGGAAATTAGTGCTACAATGGACCTCCTATGAAGCCCGAGGATTTTGTTCACCTCCATTGTCACTCCACATACTCCCTTCTTGAAGCTCTTCCAAGCCCAGAAGAAATAGTATTGCGCGCAAAAGAATTAGGACAAACAGCAGTCGCACTACAAGACAAAGGAAGCACGTACGGACTAATAGAGTTTTATCAGTACGCTTTAAAGCATGGTATAAAGCCAATACTTGGACTCGAAACATATGTCGCAGTGCGCAGTCGCCACGACAAAGAAAGTGGTATCGATACGAAACGGTACCCACTAGTACTGATTGCAGAGTCTCAAGAAGGATACGAAAACCTTCTTCAGCTCGCCACAAAAGCAGCTCTTGAGGGAATGTACTACAAGCCCCGTGTTGATGATGAGCTACTCAAAGCACACGGAAAAGGACTGATTGCACTAACGGGGCCAATGAGCGGTGCCATTCCACAGGCAGCACTTGCGGAAGATGAAGATCGCATAAGGGAATTTGTCACCAAATACCAAGGATTCTTCGGAAAAGAAAATCTCTACTTCGAACTCATGGACCTTCCAAATGTAACAGGCCAAGCAGAGATTAATCAGCAACTTATAAAATGGAGTAAAGAATTAAACGTTCCACTTGTTGCAACAAACAATGCTCACTACTGTCGCCCAAGTGATGCCGAAGCCCATGATGTACTTCTCTGTATTCAAAAAAATGCACACGTTGATGACCCAAGTCGGTTCTCCATGCGTGATAGCGACTTCTCGATGAAGCCATTCGAAGAAATGGAAGCATCATTTGCACATATACCTGAAGCACTAGAAAACACCCGTGTCATTGCAGACCGATGCAACATCGAATTACAATTTGGGAAATATCACATTCCACGATTCCCAACACCAAAGGAAGAGCCCGAGCACGAGTACCTCACCACACTCTGCAAAGAGGGGTTTGATAGGCTTTATCCATCTGCAACCGAAAAAGACAAAGAGCGCCTGACGTACGAACTCGATATCATTGAAAAAATGGGATTTTCTGGATACTTTCTTATCGTTGCAGACTTCGTCAATGAAGCAAAGCGCAGGGGAATTACCGTAGGCCCAGGGCGTGGCTCTGCAGCGGGATCCATGGTGAGTTACTGCCTTGGTATTACCGCACTCGACCCAATGGAACATGGCCTACTCTTCGAACGATTTCTAAACCCTGCTCGTATCTCTATGCCTGATGTGGATATCGACTTTGCCGATAACCGCAGAGATGAAGTACTCGAATACGTGCGAGAACGTTACGGCGAAGATCACGTTGTGCAAATCTGCACATTTGGAACACTTGCAGCGAGGGCGGCAGTAAAAGATGTGGGAAGGGCATATGGTGTTCCTTTCCTTGAAATGAACAACCTCGCAAAACTCATTCCAGAGCGACCGGGAACTACACTAACCGAAGCCCTTGAAACACCAGAAATGAAAGCTGCATACGACAGCAACGAGACCTACAAAAAAATTATTGATATTGCATTCAAGCTTGAAAAAAAGGCTCGTCATGTCTCTGTACACGCGTGTGGAGTAATTATCACTCCAGAGCCAACGGCGCACTACACAGCTTTGCAGCGTGCACCGAAAGACGATCAAACAACCATCACACAGTCGTCTGCAAAACCACTCGAAGCACTCGGCCTCCTCAAGATGGACTTCCTCGGACTCATGAACCTTACGGTTATTCAAACAACACTCGAAATTCTCGAACGAACAAACGGAAACAAAATTGATATCTCAAAAATTTCAACAGATGATAAGCACACATTTAAACTCCTCCAAAAAGGAGATACAACAGGTGTGTTCCAGTTGGAATCGGGTGGAATGAGACGGTATCTAAAACAACTAAAGCCAACCGTCTTTGGTGATATTACTGCGATGGTATCACTATATCGTCCAGGTCCAATGGACTGGATTCCAAGCTATATTAAGCGAAAGCACGGTAAAGAGAAGGTACAGTACATCCATGACGACCTCAAACCAATTCTCGAACCAACCTACGGAATTGGAATCTACCAAGAGCAAATCCTTCAAATTGCGCAGGTGTTCGCTGGCTTCTCTCTTGGAGAAGCGGACCTTCTCAGACGCGCAATCGGAAAGAAAATTATGTCCGAACTCGAAGCTCAACGAGAAAAATTTATTTCAGGATCACTTGAAAATGGATATGAAAAAGAGCTCGCGGAAAAAATATTTGATGATGTTATTACCCCGTTTGCAGGATACGGATTTAACAAATCACACGCAGCAGGATACGCACGTATTGCATACGAAACTGCATACCTTAAAGCGCATTATCCAACAGAGTTTATGGCAGCACTTCTCTCCTCTGATGCACAACGAACAGATCGTGTCCTAATCGAAATCAACGATTGTCGTGCAATGGGTATCGAAGTGCTCCCTCCAGATATCAACGAATCCTTGCGGCATTTCACAGCGCTTCCGGCAAAAGAAAAAGGTGAACATAATGCTATTCGGTTCGGACTCACTGCAATCAAAGGAATTGGAGACACTTCCGTTCTCCAAATTATTGAAGCACGAGAAGAAGGGGGGAAATTCACAGGAATAGAAGATTTCGCGAAGCGTATACCTGCAAAAGTGCTCAATAAAAAAACATTGGAAGCACTCTCAAAAGCAGGGGCACTCGACTCTCTTGCAGAAAGAAGGCAGGTGGTAGATCACTACGATAAGATCGTCGATTTCGCCAAAGCAATTGGCGATGTCAGTAGTCAGCAAACAGACCTATTTTCCCAAATGGATGATGACGAAGCTGCAAAAATCGAATTCCCAGAAACGGTAGAAGCAACAAACCTCGAAAAACTTCAATGGGAAAAAGAAACTCTTGGAATGTATGTTTCAAGCCACCCACTTGCTGGTCTCTCGAAGTACATCGCAAAAAAAGCTCAGCTCATAAACTCCTTGAGCGCAGAAGACGCAGGAAAAAAAGTTACAGTGGCAGGAATCATTGAAAGTATGAAAAAAATCATTACAAAAAAAGGGGAAACCATGGCCATTATCACTCTTGAAGACCCAACAGGAAAGATAGAAGTCACCCTCTTTCCAAGGACATATGCAGAGGCAGCTTCATACATCGACCTCCCAGACATTGTCATTGTCGTATCTGGAATAGTAGACGTTCGCGTAGGGCAACTACAGGTTCGTGCAAATGCCATTAAAAAAGTATCACTTACAAGTATGATCAACAACGCAAAAGAAGGTGGATTTTTCGATGAAGAAGAGGCTGAAAGAGGGCTGAGTATGATCACAACAAGTATTGGCGAAGAGATCGAACTTCTTGATGAAGAAGGAAACGTCATCGCAGGAGAAACAGTATCAGTCTCCGATAACACAAAAGAAGAAGAGCCACTTATTGAAAAAAAGATCTCTATTCACACGATTGATGTCCCTGCACGCGCACCAAAGAAAATGCTCATGGACATTAAAAAAATACTTGAAACATATCCAGGAAAAGAAAAGGTTCAATTGCGCATTGGCGACCAAATTATTCCACTACCACTCACCATAAATATGTCGACAGTTCTCGAGAAGAAACTTGAAGACATTCTGACTCTGTACGAAACTATGCAGTAATGAATACTCAACCAACATCAGAAAAGAGCATTCAAGAAGCTGTTCGTATATTGCGAGAAGGCGGCGTCGTCGCACATGCCACAGAAACCTGTTATGGGCTTGCATGTGATCTCAATAATGCAACCGCAGTAGAGAAGCTATTCGCTCTAAAAAAACGACCACTCAACCAACCAGTAAGCGGACTATTTGAATCGATAGATCAATCTCAACAATACGTAGAATGGAACGAAGCCGCACTTACTCTCGGCACGCAACATTTACCGGGGCCTCTCACTATTATTCTCACAAAGAAGCCAGGCTGTGCTCTTCACGTCTGCCCAAAGGGAGGTGAATCTATTGGCGTACGTATTTCATCACATCCAACGGCACGGCAGCTAGTCGAAATCTTCGGTAGTCCTCTATCGACAACTTCTGCAAATATTCATGGAAAGAAAAATCCCTATTCTGTGGCAGACATCAGGGAGCAATATGCAAGAGCAATACTCCTACCAGACCTTATCCTCGATGATGGAGACCAAAGCCACGAAGCATCTTCCACCGTTATTGATGCATCGCATGGCGCAGTTGAAATTCGAAGAAAAGGAAATATTGAACTATAAAACCTATCGTGTCTCATATTCTGAATAATAAACACCTTTCATTTTCCATTTTCCATTTTCCACTTTACACTTTTTCCATGGATTGCCCACGATGTAAAAATGCAAGCACCTCAGTAGTCGACTCCAGAATTGCTGAAGATGGTCGTGCCGTTCGCAGGCGTCGTGAATGCGACAAGTGTGGACACCGTCTCACAACGTTTGAACGCCAAGAGATGAGCACACTGATCGTCATTAAAAGAGACGGGACCAGAGAGCCTTATAGCAGAGAAAAACTTCAACGAGGCATTTGGGTTGCATGTACCAAGCGTCCTATCTCACAGGAGAAAGTCGATAAAATGCTCACAAAATTGGAGGAAAAATGGGGTGCAAACAAGAAAGAAGTGGCAAGCTCTACCGTCGGAAATGACGTCATGAAAGAGCTAAAAAGGCTCGATAAGGTGGCATATATCCGTTTTGCGTCTGTTCATAGAGAATTTAAAGACGTAGAGGAGTTCAAAGAAGCAATGAACAAACTGTTATAAGAAATGGAGAGGATGCAGAAGTACTGTTTTTGACTTCTGTACCTTCATCACTTCTATCCCGTTATCACCTCGAAATTACTAGAATCCCCTCGTCAAAGACCGTACAATCCTCTCGATGCTACGAACCCACACCTGCGGCGAATTAACCCCTGCTCAGAGCGACTCTGAAGTCACTCTGTGTGGATGGGTACACCGTCGTCGTGATCATGGCGGCCTTATTTTTATCGATCTTCGAGACCGATATGGCTTCACGCAAGTTGTCATCAACCCAGAAGATACAGATATCTTCACACAAGCAGAAGCTGTGCGCCCAGAGTGGGTACTAAAAATTACTGGATCAGTACGCAAGCGACTTGAAGGAGCAGAAAGAGATGACAATCCGACAGGTGGTATCGAAGTAGTTGTTCAAAACCTCGAAGTGCTTAACCAGTCAAAAACTCCTCCATTTGAGATCGACCAAGATAAAGATGTTGGCGAAGAAATTCGACTTGAATACCGATTCCTCGACCTTCGAAGAGAGCGCATGCAAAAAAATCTCAAAATGCGTCACGATATAACAGGAATCATTCGAAACTACTTCCGCAGTAATGAATTCCTCGAAATTGAAACACCTATTCTCATCAAAGGAACGCCGGAAGGCTCCCGTGAATACCTCGTACCTTCTCGTCTTTACCACGGAGATTTCTATGTACTTCCACAAAGCCCGCAACAACTAAAGCAGCTGCTCATGGTGTCTGGTGTCGATAAATACTTCCAGATTGCTAGATGTTTCCGTGATGAAGACCAACGAGGAGATCGCCAGCCAGAGTTTACGCAGTTCGAAATAGAAATGAGCTTCTGTGACCAAGATGATGTGATGAATGTTATGGAAGGATGTTTTAAAGAGCTCACAACTGCTATCCGCCCAGATAAATCTTTCCCAGATACATTCCCACGAATGACATATAAAGATGCAATGGATACGTACGGCTCCGATAAGCCAGACATTCGCTTCGGACTTGAGTTCACCGATGTATCAGACATTGCAGCAAGCTGTGGGTTTGGCGTCTTTGAAAGCATTGTCAAAGGAGGTGGAACAGTCCGGGCTATGAACGTTCCAGGAGGAGGGTCATTCAGCCGTAAAGATATCGATGATCTTACAGACCTTGCACAAAGACACGGGGCAAAAGGACTCGCATGGGTACGCGTCGGTGAAGACACAGGTCCAGTCGTAAAAAACTCAACACCAGAATTCCTCGACGCCTTGAATAAGAAAACAGGTGCTACATCAGGAGACATTATCTTCTTTGCTGCAGGAAACTTCCCAGATGCGCTAGAGCCACTAGGTGAAGTACGTAAAGACTGTGCAGCTCGCCTCGATGTTATCGATAAAACGAAATGGGCATACCTATGGATTACAGACTTCCCGATGTTCGAAAAAAATGCAGACGGTGCAGTAGGAGCAGTCCACCATCCATTCACTCGGCCTCATGCTGATGACGAAGGGCTTGTGGATACAGACCCGTTTGCAGCGCGCGCCATTGGATACGATCTTGTTCTTGATGGAAACGAAGTGGGAGGAGGATCTATGCGAATTCACGAGCGAGAATTACAAAAAAAGATATTCAGTATTCTTGGTATCACAGAAGAAGATGCAGATAGGCGATTTGGACACATGCTTCGAGCATTCGAGTATGGGGCACCACCTCATGGAGGAATTGCTATGGGGCTCGATAGGCTTTGCATGCTCTTTGCAGATGAACCAAATATTCGTGAGGTCATGGCATTCCCAAAGGATCAAAAAGCGAAAGATTTAATGCTCGGCGCACCATCACCAATGCCAGAAGCACAGCTCACGGAGCTTGGCATCAAAATACTAGAGGATTAGCCCAAAATGCCCTTTTCTGCTATAATGGTATGAAATGGCAACACCCAATAAAGAGCCGGCAAACCACAAAGAAGAAGGCCTTGTTTTTGAAGAACAAAACCGAAAAAGACGTGCCGAATTAAAAGAGTCTCAAGCAAAGAAAAAGGTCGCCAGGAAAAGTGTCCAAGCAAAACAAGCTCAGTGGGCACAGAAAGGCATTGAAGAAGAGGAAAAGTTAGCACGCAAGAAGAAGAAACAAGCTGAAGATTTTAAGAAACGAAAAAAACAAACAGAAGAAGAAATTAAAATATTCCAAGAAAAGAAACGCGCTGAAGAGAAACGACTTGAGGAAAAAAGGAAAGAGCGAGAAAAAGAGCGAAAGGATCAACTGGCATACCTCAAAGAAATGAGTAACCGAAATAGATGGCAGATCAATAAAGACAAAAAAATTCGTGATGCAGAAGAAAAAAAACTCAACGCAAAAATCGAAGCAGATAGAACAGTTGAACAAACAAAGCTCCAGACTGATGTAGTCCAAAGGCAAAAAATTCGTGAGGCGCAAAAAAGGGCGCGCAAAAAGAGAGACGAGTCTTCTATTAAAGAAGAACAGCTAATTGCTGATATTCGAAATACAGCGAGAGCTGACCAAGGAAAACTCAAGGCCCAGGAACAAGCGAGTGTATTCCAACTAGAAAGCAGACTAGATCGCGATAGAGCAATTGCAAATAGCTATACAAATCCTGCACAGAGGCAGATGGAAATACGGAAAGTTGAGACAGTCGAAAAAAGAGAGCGTGACCGCATTGCGAATAAATTTACCAAGCTCGCAGAAACAATAGAGGTAAAGGCCAACCAAGAGATACAGCGAATTCAGAGGGATGCAAAAATGGCTCGTGACAAGGCCTCTAGCGAAGAGCGAAAGGAAAAGACATCTGCACAGCTTGAGCGGAATCAAACGCGCCTACAGGCCAGCAGACAAGCATTAAACAAGAAGCAAGAGGCCGACAAGGCCGAGGCAAGTGAAATTATCGAGGCGCGGAAATTCGATGTGGGAGAATAACACTGGAAAAGAGCCCATTTCGCTTGTGAAATAGGAGAAATCTTAGTTAACTATACGCCATGCCGGGATGGCGGAATTGGTAGACGCGCTGGTCTTAGGAACCAGTGGGGCACCCCCCCGTGGAGGTTCGAGTCCTCTTCCCGGCACCATTCAGATTTGCAAAGCAAATCTTCATACCAGCCATCTAAATCTATCCATGTTATAGTAATGTACTATGACATATTCAGTGTACATACTCGAATTAATCGACGGATCATACTACGTTGGATTCACAAATAATGTAGATAGACGAAATACAGTTACCCGCCCCCTTCCATTGCTCCGCTTTTTGTATGTTTATGTGTGGGGCAAATTCGACGTTTTTTATTAGGGGAACATGTGGAACTCAATATCAAGCTGTCTCGATCCCGGATCATATCCGATCTCTGCAATAGCCGATGAACTTACAGGTATCATTTGCATATATTGCTTTAGGAATCTTCTTTTTTAAAATCTATACCTTCAACCAGCTTTTTTGTTTCTTTATCAAAATCAGACTCAAAGGATTTATCCTGCTCAATGCGAAATGATTCATACTCTTTTTCTGCAAGAGCTTTGGCAATTTCTGCCGAAACTGAACCTGCATCTTGCACTATCTCATACTCATTAAACTGCAAAAAAGCATCCAGTTTTTCTGCCCAATCTGTCATTTTCATAGCAACCTGCTTAGAAGCCTGCAGCTCCGCAAAATCCAAATACATAGATACAATCCTGTTTAAGTTTGATAGTTCTTCAGAACGAAGATAGTTCTTCGCTACAGTAACATCACTCTTTAAAACTTTTCCTTTTGGAGAATTTTTCCAAGTTGTTAACCCCATATTGGGCTTACTGCTATCAACTCGTTCAGCAATAATCTCAGCAGCAGTTTTGCCAACTATCGCCCATTCTAGTTTATTTTGGACTGTGCTGAAAAATGTTCTGGTTATATCGGATTGAGGATCGTAATCAACACTGCATTGAGCGAAAATATCCGTTATCTTCTGATAAAATCTTCGTTCACTTGCGCGAATTTCTCGTACTCTCTCGAGAAGTTCTTCAAAGTAATCTTTGCCGAATTTTGATCCGTTTTTCAACCGCTCATCATCGAGGGCAAATCCTTTGATGATGTAATCGCGCAACGTACCGGTTGCCCAAATTCTAAACTGCGTTGCCTGCCTAGAATTAACACGATACCCAACGGATATGATTGCATCAAGATTATAGAATTGCACTTCGCGTTCCACATCACGATCTCCTTCTTTCTGAACTATTCGAAGTTTTCGAATAGTTGAATCAGCATGTAATTCGCCTGCGTCAAATATCTCAGAAAGATGATGATTGATGGTCTGAACCTCAACACCGAATAAATCTGCCATTCTTTTTTGAGTCAGCCACACTGTTTCATCCTCAAGATAAACATCTACCTTGATCTGGCCATCTGAGGAGGTATAAAGCAGAAAATCCGATTGTTGCAGTGATTGATTATTCATAGGTGATCGAGTGTACACCCTTTTTAGAGGGAAGTAAATATATAGTGTATTGTCCGCATGTGGACAGGATGATGATAGAGAGGAGATTCATTTCATGGGAGTTATTGGTACGTTGATGTACAAATTTCTCAGCCTCTCCTCTGCAATGGATGCCAAAGAAGTGTTGTTCTGAAGTACATTTATTGTCTTATCAATACCAATCAAAAATGCATCGGCTAGTGCAAGCACACTCACAATTACCAGTGTTGCATCAATTTTTTCATCGTAACGGATAGTTGGATTCTCTAATCCATTCATAAAGCCAATAATTCTGCACTTTCCATTGCTTACATCCCTTGATATGGGGGTTTGAGTGTGAATAAGAGCACAACGAGTACTCCACCATTCCTCAGATGTTATCTGAGTCTGGTGTTCTCCTTGAATATGTAAATATTTTTTGACCCATTCCATAAAATCTTCTCGGTCATTCTCTCTCTTTTCTGGATTCCTAATCAAATTGCCCATCGCATCAATCCCACTATAAATCAGTACTAGAGCTGCACGGTAGTATTTGCCTTTAATGCACATTGCAATTGGCTGTTTTAACTGAAAATCAATCGTATGTTTAAGATCTATTGTATTCATTTGTTTGTTTCAGAAAGAACAACATCCCTCTCCTCATCAGTCAGCCCATAAAGATCAAACACTAGATTATCTATCTCTTTATCTAGTTCATCTATCTGCTGCTTGAGTTCTAATACTTCAGCCTTTTTCTTTTCAAAAAAATTCAAAAGCTCCTCTTTTTTCTCTAGCGAGAGGTTTTTTACCTTCAACTCGTTAACAAAAGCATCAAAGTCTAATTCCCAGAATGACTGGAGTTTATTAGAGGGTTTTTCTATGTGATATTCACTTATAAGTAATTTATTAATTTGACTGACTTTATCATCCAATAAAGAAATTAGATTAATCATATCAATTGCCATAGAAGCCAATTTTTCATTATCAAATTTTTCCGCTAGAGGAAGTTTCTTTACGTCACCAACTAAAATTTTTGGAATGGAAGTCATAGCGTTTGCCTTCGCATGTTTTTTTACATGCCACCAAGTTATCAATGCTGAATTTATAATTGCTAGAATTGAATAAAGTCCTGTTTGGGATCTGTTTTGCTTTGGAATAATGTTAATTATTGATGGAGTGTTATAATACTCTTCCTCAACATATTGAGCAGACAACTTATATTTTGCCCCACGAGTAACTTCCATTATAAGTACTCTAGGCTGATTGAAGAATTTCTCATTAACATAACCTGCTACATGTTTTCCATATTTTATATACTGGCTAGGCTCTAGGTTTTTGTATCTACCTAAATCTCTACCCTGAATTTCTGACTTCCAAGCATAATCAGTTTTTACATCAGAATGCCAGAGTCTTTCATCTACAATTCTATTGCCCTCATCTTTTCCATATTTAATTATTAAATCAGATCTTCTATATGGAATATATCCTTGAGATACTTCAAAATCATCAGACAAAATGTGGCTTGTTTCGTTAATTTTTCCAATTAATTCCGCATCCTTGTCAGAGCAATTAATATTTATTAATAAATCTTCATCAGCTCGAATATGCTTTAGGGATAAGATCGAATAATCAATGTTGAACTGTTTATCTACTTTACCGATATTAATAAACGCTGATGGGCTTGTTTTAGATAAAGTAAATATCATTGTATCTAAATCTGCGTCTTCAAATATTTTTTGTGGCAAATCTAGTACATTAATTAAGTTATAATTCAAAATGTGTTCACGCAATTTATAATGCTGTTTTATTGTTAACCATGTATATGGAAGAATATAAGAAATATATCCACCCGCTTTCAAAAGCGTTATACCCTTTTCAATAAACAAAGCATAAGTATCTAATTTATAATAAGCTGTTCGATAGTTTTCTATATAATATTTTTTATCTTCCTTAGACATTGCAGCCCCGTAGGGCGGATTCCCCACCACTACATCAAACCCTCCGGCATCCATAATCTCCTTAAACTCCTTCTCCCATACAAACGCTCTGTCTCCGACAACTACCGGATCATCTATCATGCTGTTCCCGCATTTGATGTTTTCTTTCAGATTTGTCAGCTTCTTCCCTTTTATTGCAGTCTTCAACCACAGTGAAAGTTTCGTAATTTCTACGCTTTCAGGATTCAGATCAACTCCGTAGATATTCTTTTCCAAAATGGACTTATACACCGTCGTAAAGTCCGCTACCCCTTTATTAAGCCCTAAAATATCACCGACCCGCTGATGTTCTGCGAGAAGAAAATCAAATACACGTACTAAAAAGGCTCCGCTTCCACAGGCTGGATCTAGCACTTTCACGTTTTTCAGCTCTTCCCAGTATTCCAGGTATGCCTTATGCATTCTCTTTTCATAATTTTTATCCTGCAAATCTTCTTTAACGCCATTTTTCGCAAGCACTTCCTTTTCCTTCTCTTGTAAATACGTTCCAAGTGAATTCGTGACAATGTAATCAACGATGTATTCCGGCGTATAAAAAATGCCGTCTTTTTTGCGCTTCGACACCTTTTCTTTCTCTGTACTTTCGGCTTCTTTTAGCTCTTCAATATCGGAAATAGATTGCTCAAAAATATGACCGAGTATATTAACACTCAGATCTTCTGCAAAATCATACTTCCCAAAGTCTGCGAATTTCTTACAGATATTGTCGCTGATCTTTAGCGCATTGAGCTTGCCGTCTTCTTTGAATAATTCACCGTTATAACCGTTCGGAATGCCTAGTTTTTCACTTCCCTTGTCTATGGCAGTAAAGAACCCCTGCATAATCTGCCAAATGGGAATCGTGAGTCCCATTTTTTCTGTATGCTCAATAACCTCAGCCAATTTATCCTGCGGAATAAGCCCTAAATCCTCACAGAAGCAGATGAAAACAATGCGATCAATGATTTTTTGGGCGTGCTCAACGGCATCGGCAAAATCTGAAATTGTATTATTCGCCTGAATATCGGCAATAAGCTCTCTTCTTAGCCCTTTGTATTCTTTGTAAAACTTCTTCGTAATCTGCTCTTCATCTCTGCGAATACTACTTAGGATTCCTTCGGTTTTGGTCGTTCCCGATTTGCTAACAAAGTTTTCCGCACAAAGTAGGTAGTAGAACTTTTTGAATACAAAATAATCATCTGCGCTATCTGCCAAGCCTTCTAGTGTAAAGCTTTCGTAATCAAACTGATTATCTTTCAGCAATCGAATTTCAACGAAATTAGTAGCTATGGCGAATAGGCAATTCTTGAATTGTGGCTTGTACTTGAAAGCCTGCTGAACTGGGCTCAAATTTCCCTCTCTCTGCTGACTTTTATCTAAAAGTGTTTTGGCGTTTTTGATTTCAACAACCGCAACCGTTCGCTTTGTTTCATCATCGTAATATCCAAGTGTTGCATCCGGCTTTTGCCCAGAAGCATCCGTTGTTGCTTTAGGCTCAAGTGTATACACGCTGTTTGGAAATGCTGTATAACCAAGAATTTTTTCAAAGAAGTCGCTATTAAATGCCTGTTCACACTGGCTTTCGGTTTTTTCAGCGAGCTTTCCACTTCTATGAACATCAAGCCACTGTTTAACGATGGCTAATTTATCATCAAAATCAGGAATGCTGTAATCGCGCAGTTCCTCTTTTAGTGCCTTATTTTTGAATAATGAAGCCATAAGAATTTTAGGCAATTGTACGCCTCATTACTCGAAACTGCGAAGATTTACATACAAACGTTCCATACTGCGATACTATTTCATCTATGAAATATATAACTGCCTCAAAGCTTTACGATTTCATCCAGTGCCCACACCGTGTCTGGCGTGATGCATATGGTCCACAGGAAGAGAAAATCAAGGAAACCAATCCTTTTGTCGAGCTTCTCTGGGACAGAGGTGTAAAACATGAAGAAAATATCGTCTCACAAATCGATACATACGAGGACATTAGCGAAGGTTCACACGAAGAACGCTTTGCGCGAACAATTGAGGCGATGAAAAACAAGGCTCCGCTGATTTATCAGGGTGTTCTTATCCATGAAAACATGCTCGGCATTCCCGACCTTCTCAAAAAGCTACCAGACGATACCTACATGCCGATTGATATTAAATCCGGTATGGGCGTTGAAGGCGCTGACGAAGAGGCTGGAGAAGAAGGAAAACCAAAGAAGCACTATGCAGTACAGCTTTGCCTCTACAATGAACTTTTAAAGAAGCTTGGATTTTGCTCACACGACAACGGAGTCATCATCGATATTCATGGTGACCATGTAGAATATGACCTTTCCGCTCTTATGGGTTTACGTTCCAAGCAAACGTGGTGGGAGTTTTATGAAACAATCAAAAAGCACGTTGAATTCCTGCTGAACAATCAGCATCAAAACAAGCCTGCTATGGCTGGCATCTGCAAGCTTTGCCCGTGGTACAGCTCTTGTAAAAAGTGGTGCGAGCAGTCAAAAGACCTTACAAATGTATTTTATGTAGGCAGGAGCAACAGAGACAGAATCAATGAAGATCTGCTTGTAGAAAGCCTGGATGAATTTATCGAACTCGATGTTGAAGAAGTAATGAAGCAAAAAGAGGCAGAGAAAAAATCCGGCAACAAAGAATTTCTCTATCGAGTCGGCAAAGACAGTCTGGCAAAAGCAATTACAAGAGCAAACATCCTTCATCGGACAAAAAAACCTGTTTCTTACGGTGCTATCGATTTACCTGAGGTAAGCCATGAACTGTTCTTCGATATCGAAGATGATCCGACACAGGATTTTGTCTACATGCACGGCGTGTATGAGCGTACCGTAAATGGCGAACGGTTTGTACACTTCACAGCAAAGGAGCTCTCTGACGAAGAAGAAAAGAGAGTCTGGCAGGAGTTTTGGCAATATATCGAATCGCTGCCACAAGATGATTATGCAGTGTATTACTATTCTCATCATGAAGAAACAACATACAAGCGATTACAGAAACGCTATCCTGATGTGATTTCATTAGAAGCAGTTGAAAGTTTTTATGATCAGCCTAACGTCATTGATCTCTATAAAACTGTGTGTAAGCAGACAGACTGGCCTATCGGCAGTTATTCACTCAAAGCGCTTGCAACATATCTGGGCTTCTCATGGAGAGACGAAACACCGTCAGGCGCACTATCTATCCAATGGTTTAATGAATATCTTGAAACAAAAGATGAAACGATCCTGAACAGAATTCTTGAATACAACGAAGATGACTGTAAGGCAACGATGGTTCTAAAAGATGGCTTGGTAAATTTGTAAGTTGCTTGTTGTTTCTTTGGGCTCCGGGCATTCACCCCTTTAGTTCCCCTCTGCCCTTCGCCCAAAAGGAGGTCGAATTCGCCCCACACGACGATAAATGAGAAAAAGCTAGCAACTACGGGATGGCGGGTAACTGTACTTCGTCGGTCGCCTGTCGGCTAACACGGCATATACGGTTCGCTCCTGCCGTCGCTCTCTCATATTTTGCAGTGGTGCGCTAACGCGCTATTATACCACTGCAAAAAATCGTATATGCCGAAACGATAGACGAATACAAGAGCACAAAAATAAAATCGCCTGTGCTCATACTAAGAAGATTCCAATCAAGCTACTTCGATGGTCCGAACAACAACCAGATCGTATCTCAGCACGAAATAGAGAGAAGGAGATAAAGGGCTGGCGACGTAGTAAAAAAGAATCTCTATGGAGACAGGAGCTTTCAAGCTTATCCTGAGAATTTATACAGAGAAGAAGGAGCTTGTCCTGAGGAGTCGCGTAGACGACGAAGGATCCTCTTCCCGGCACCATTCAGTTATAACCTACTCAAAATCTTTGTTATTGGCAGCTTCTAGATCCTTAATGAATTGCTTAACTTCATTAAGTCCAGTATCGCGGAGTCCTGTCCAATAGCTTGCAGGATATCCAACCTGCCCACCCTTAATATTAGGGTCTCCATTCTGGAGATCTACAGGAATTTGATCTGTTGAATGCCATGACGAATCGTTTCCAAACTGCCACTGCCACTCACCTTCACCCTCGTTAAACTGGAAGTAATATTCTGTAGAACCCGTAGTATCCAATTCATATAAACCATTAGCCTGCGTGATATTTGTATTACGCATCACCTGTTCTCCAGCTGTTTTAATTTGCAACTTTCGATTCGCAAGTTGTGCCTCATCCATTTTCTCATAAGTGTGTTTTTCAGGATTAAACTTATGAGTTTTTAATGATGGCGTTCTTTCGAGTGCTCCAGTTTCACCATTGAGGTACTGAAGTTGAACTCGCATAAAGTCTTTGCTACTTGGTTCATATTTCCATGTGTCACCGTCAACAGTACTTTGTGCATATACCTCACCATCAGGCAATTGAATATATTGGTACGATATATCGCCAACGGCGATTGGCCCAAACCAATCTCCTTGCGACTCCATAGCTCCTTTCAACCCCTTCTTTTCATGAGGGGCAAGAGAAGATGCACTATCAATATTTTCAGAAGATGCACTTCGAATAACTCCAAGGACTTCTGCTGTATTTCCTGCAGTTGGATTTTCAATATAAATAGATCCATCAGCTGCAGCCTCATCAACAACTGCCCCCTCTATTGCCTTAAGTTTGTCTGCAATTTTTGGATCAAAACTACCACTCTTTGGCTTAATCAAAACACCCTTATCACCCTCATCAGACGCAACCGCAATATCATTCATTGGCATACTATTGACGCCATCAACAACACCTTGAGTGATCTCATTCTTCTCTTTCTCTTCTGCTTCTTGAAGGTCTTTCTCAGGATTAGACCCAAGTCGAGCAAGACGACTTTCAAGCTTTGTCTTACGCTCAACAAGCTCTGTTCTTTGCTCTTTAAGACCTTTTATCATATCTGTTATTTCCTGCATACGCTTACCATTTTTCTCGGGGTCTCCCGCTTTATGCAAACCTTCAAGTTCTGTTCGAAGTTCTCCAATCTTGCCCTTCGAATCATCCGTTCCAATCTCTTCAAGGCGCGCTCGTGTTGCCTTCCATTGGCTCAGTGCATTCTTCTTATGCTTCTCAAGATGACGTCCGTTATTGATGTCCTGATCAATACCATTGTCTGTCAAACGAGGAAGTTCTCCATTACTGAGCTGTGCCTTAAAATCGTTAATAAACAACATAATGTCGCTGATCATTTTTGCAAAATTTTCAAAACCATTCCCATTAAGCACCTCACCTACTTTATCTCCAATAGCTGATACATCATTCTCCGGAGCAGAGAGATTGATTCCACCTTCCATATTTTTAAAGAATTGCTCATAGGTAGAATCCTTAACAAGGTCCTGAATTTTTAAGCCTACTGCAGAGTCCTTAAATTGCTCTGTCATTGCTGACTGATCTGCTCCAACCTTAAAGTAATCAATCATCATCTGCACACCCTCTGGCCCAATATCACTCATCAATGCCTCAGCTTTTCCTGCCATTGCTGCAATATCAGCTGTATCCATAGATGCAATAGCCTTACGAATATCTGCCCGTGATGCAGGGCTAATATCAACAGTATCAAGTTGTGCGATAGTTTCTTGAGTAACCTCTTTACCACTACTATCAACCATCGCTTCTGCGGCAAGGCCTACCTCTTTAATTTTTATAGCACCCGTACTTATTGCCATCGCATCAACATCCATCCCCTTAAGCTCGTTCACAATTTCTGCTGCTCTTTCTTGTTTTGCTTTTGGATCTGGTATCTGATCAAGCATCCCATCAACAGTTTTTTGAATTCGTGCTTTTAGTGAATCCTTACTTTTTTCCTGTCCAGATGCTGCCTCGTCTCTCAAAGAATCGAGCTCGGAATCAACCTCATTCATATCCTTCAACGCCTTAACCTCAGGCGCTTGCTGTTGATCGTTTTGTTCTGGACCTTTGGGTGTATTTCGAGGAGGCATAATTAGAAATTAGCGATTTGGGATTCAAGCGAATCAAGTTCTGAGGATTCTTTTACGCTGTCTTGAGATTCAAAATCGTGAAGAAGATTATTTCCAAATGAACGGATATCTGAGCTCTGCACTATTTGCTTCTCTTCGTACTGCTTTTTATATTCCGTAATTGCATCTGCATATCGTGCAACGCGAGCTGTATGCTCTGCCTCACTTTCGCCTACATATTTCGCTTCACGCTCCTCTTATGAGAGGAGAAGATCTTGCTCTATACCACTCATAATCTCGCGATAGACCTCATCCCCAGATGGGATATGTGGAGCTTTTTGTATATCGCCTGTGTGTGGCGTGATGTGATCATTCATAAAATATATGATTATGCTGCTGAATTTTTGATGTCATCTAAGCCACCTCGGAGGCTTTTAGCCTGACTACGAAGGGCAGCAAATCCTTCGTAAACCGATGTAGAAGATGCAGCTTCATTTGCATTCAATAGGCGATTAAGCTCTGTTTCGATATTCGCGATTTCAGACTGAGAGATTGCACCCCGTGTTCCGTTTTCCGCTTTATTCAATTGGGTTCGAAGGGTTGTATATGAATGCTTTGAGCCATCAGCAAATGTAATTTCCAGGTTCTCCCTAAATGCGTTAGGTCTATCTAGAGGAAGTTTTGTTGCAGTTGAAGCCTGTGCACGTGTATCTGGAGCAATTCGCCCTTCAGACATCGCCCCACTCTGGATGCGTCTGTTTGTTTCTGCAATAACATTATCCCGTGCCATCTCTGCAACACCTCGTTCCTTGTCTCCCATATAACGCATTTCTAGCTCAAAATCAGGATTTGTTAACTTCTTATATTCTGTCTTAAGCTGCTTATTCGTCATACGTGCAATAGATTCTTCCGATGCCAAAAGCGTATCTGTTGCCTGCAAAGCCTCTGGAGTAATCTCTGCTGGAACCCTGTTGCCAGCCCTTGTACGCAACTGCTGAATACGCGAACGCACTGCCCCAGCCCCTCTATTTGGGACCATCTCATGCAGCACATCATCAAGCCTGTTGTAGATTACTACTGCAGAATCAGCATTAGCCCCTGCAATAACCTTGTCCATTTCATCAAGTCGAACATATCCAAGCTCTTCATTAATAAAGACTTCTGTCGCATTAACCTCTGCAGTAGTAGCCTCACGAGCTAAACGTTCTTTACGCGCACCACGAATACGATTTGCACGTTCTTTTACTGCCGATTTACGTGTGCGTGCCGCAACACGCTCTGTACGAACAGTCGCCCGATTACGTGCACCTACCCTAAGGCGAGTTCTCCATGAAGGAGGTCCATATTTAGACCACATTGAACGTGGCGCCTTACCAAGAGATGCTGCCTCAGTAGCAGTATCAATAACAGGCATTGTTGTTTCGACAGGGCTTGTTGGAAGTCCTTCAAGAGCTTCTGGGCTTACCCTTCTATCTGCGCGAGCCCCCCTACCTTTTTCTAGACGATCAGCATATCGCGCTTTCTTTGCAACAGTATCAGCCCTTCGTACATTTCGTGAATCCAATGCTCGTCGAATAGGCCGAGGACGATTGTTCCACATTTCCCGAGCGCGCAATCCGGTACGACGCACAGTTGCACCTGCTCTGTACGATAATGATGGACCTGCCACGGCTTCAGGCACTGATGCTACCGATGACTTTGGCGCACGATTCCAACGAGGCATTCGAGGACGATTGTTCCACATTTCCTGAGCACGTGAACGAACTCCACGAACTCTTGCACTCGCTCTTGAATAGAGAGATGGCCGAGAAGCTGTAACTGCTTCCGCCTCAACAACTGGCGCTATTTCTGAATTGGATGTAGCTCCTCGTCGAGATCTATTGAATGCACGGAAGTGAATTCTCCATGAAGGAGGACCGTAGCGCTCCCAACCTGTTCGTGGAGCACGTCCTGATGCAGCGACTGTTTCTGCTGTAGCCTCTGCAGCTGGTGCTGCTTCTGCTGCGACACCTGTTGAATTTGTATTTCTGAAATTTCGTAATCTCTCTGGGGATATATATTTCACCTCTTTTACACCCAATTGACCAGGTTTCCAGTTCTCCATACGTACCTTTCCTGTAGCAGGATCAATAGAGTACTTTCCGCGGAACACGGTTTCACCATTTTTATTCACAAGTCTCACCATTTTACCCTCTTGAAATGGGAGCGTATCTGTTAATTGTTTACGAACTGATTTGATAGATTTTGCTTGTGCACGAAGCTGCTTTAACCCATTCACCATTGTTTCATGTGCGCCAAGCTGACCCATTTTTTCTCCAGGAGGCAGATCATTCATATACTGATTACAACGAGCAATCTCTGCATCAATATCTTTTATTTTAATCTGTTTTGATTCCCCAGAAAGGAAATCCTTCATGGCTCTTGGCTGATCATTCAGAATTCCATTCTTCGATACATCGCTAAATTTATCTGGATGCAGACTATCGCGAACTTCACGTGCTTTTTTCATACTACCACGAGCACCCTCAGCTTGTTACGTCGGTGTTCGCACAGACTCATCAATAATATTCCCCGCATCATCGAGCACGTTTCCGGCATCGTCAAGAACCGACCCACGAACTGTTACAGATTCTGTTGCTGCTGCCGTAGACTCTACTGCTGCACCAGCTTCTACACCTTCTGCAGGAGCGCGTTTGCCACGTTTAAATCGAGATCTAAGACCCTTCACTCCATTTTTAATAGCACCAGGAGCCCCTCTTACTTTCTTTGCAGCACCTTTCACCATAGATCCATACGATTTTCCTGTTTCAACAACTGTTGTTTTTACCCCCTTTGTAGCTGCTCGCGCAGCAGAGCGCATAACCCCAACCCCTGCACCTCTAGCAGTCCCATATGCAGCTCTAGCCGCTCCTGCTCCTGCTCCTGCACCAGGAATAAAGAATGTCGCAATATTTGCCGCTGCTTTACCAGCAGCCTTTGCACCATCTTTTTCCCACATATCTGCAGCAACAATAGCCTTACCCATACCAACCCATGCCTCACGACTTCCCTCTGTTGTTCCAACAAGAGCAATGTTTCCAAGCCCCTTTGCCATTGCAATACCATCCTCGTTTCCAACAAGTGCAGAAGGAAGAAGGACTGCCATCTTCGCAAGTCCACCAGTAATATCGCCAGCAGCTTCAGATGCTCCACTTAAAAAGCTAAGCCCACCACCAAGTACTGGAATATCCTTTCCAAGCTCTAGTACATAGCTAATTCCACCAAATACCTTCTCAAATGGAGCTGCAACAGAGTTCGCAACACTTGTTAAGAATGCAGGTGCCTCCACTTTCATATCCTTTAGTGTGGCCCACTCCATCTCTACAGATGTTTGTGCCTTAATATTTTCGATTGAAATGTCTGCAACACCGGAGGTAACAGAGCCTTCGAGCTCATTAACCTGCTCAATTTTTGTTGCTGCCTCCGCCTCAACTAGGCCAAGCAACTCCTCTATACGAAGGATACGCTCACTTAATGCTGCCCCAGAAAGAGAAAGCATTTCCCCCGTACGAACAAGAGTCTCATCACTGTGTTGAAGCATGGCGAATTGCTCGTCCATTTGTGGGTCTAGCGCAGCGGTATCCTGAAGAAAATTCTTCAATTGATGTGTCCCAAGACCCATTTGTTCTACACCACGAGACATAATATCTCGTGCGGAAAGTAGCTCCTTGTATTTTGCTTTCACCGCATCAGTACCACTCTCGTGAGCGCCACTCTTTTCTATTTCTGCAATCGCTGCATTAACACTTTCAAGCTTATTCCCAAGTCCATGCTGATTTGCATCCACCATCTCCTTCTTCTCCTCTGCTGCACTGCGCGAATTCTGTAGCGCGAGTTGCTGATCCAGCACTAACTGCTTTTGTTCTGCAATACGATCACGAGCTGCAGTATTTTCCTCTAACTGTTGATGAAGAACCGCTTTTTCTTCACTCGTTTTTGATGCACCCTCAGACAATGTCTCCGTCGCAGCATCTCGACTTCCTTCAATTTTTCCACGAATGTCAGGTGCTGCTTCGTGTAACTTTTCACCATCCTTTCGCATGTCACGAACAACATGTGCAAATTCACCACGCTGCTCATCGTAACTCCCTTTAAATGTCTGCACTTTTGCATTCGCTTTTGCAGCCATTTCTTTTTCACGTGCATATTGCGCAGCCTTCATGGCAGCCGCAGCGGCAACTGCAATTGCTGCAGCTGACAACGAAAGAACATTGACACCAGGTATCCATGCTGTAGCTGCACCAACGGCAACAATAGCCCCAACACCCGCAACAACATTTCCCGTATTAAGCTCTGCTTCGTATGCCTTTTGAACATCCATCACCTCGCCCATCTTGCCAGACATCTCAACGCGCTTTTCCTGAAGAACAATTGCACGATTTTTATATTTTTCTAGCTCATCAGGAAGTGTATCAGGATTTTTCAGATTTACCTCAACCAGGTCAAACTCCTCATGTTCAATATCCTCTATTCCATCATTAAGGTCCGACATCTCTTCTTCTAAGCCTTTAAGCTCCTTCTTCTTTTCATCCTGGTCAGCCTGAGCTTGTTCAGCACCACCTGTGATCCCCGAAAGAACTTCTTCAACACGAGTATTAACAACTGAAAACCACTCAGAATGCTCTTTTCTGTTCATATTCTCATTACCATCTTTTTGAGCAATCTGGTCGTATGACACTTCACAAAACTGTGCGACGTTATCTTTTACCTGCTTTTTAAAGGAATCCGGAAGCTCCTCCACTTGCGCTGTTGCATTCTGTATTTTTACATCGAGGCTCACTTGTGCAGTCTTCAAATCCCCCTCCTTACTCCGAACCTCCTCTTGCTTATTTCCAGCTTCAGGCGTGCCAGAAGTGGTATCCCCACCACTATCTACTTCAAAAATAAAACGGTGTTCCTTGAGGGAAAACTTTTTTGAGAACCGTGAAAGGTGTGTGTGTATATTCATCATGTATATTAATCAAAATCTTCAAATTGTTGTGATGCTTTTTTCTGATCCTGCTTCTCGACCGAGACGGCAGCATCATTCAACTGAGACCTTATAAAGGTATCCAATTTCTTTGGAAACTCGGGGTCCGCTGCGATCATCTTTTGCACCATCTCTTCTTGTTTTTTTAGTGCATCTTTTAGCACAACAACAAGACTATCGATCGCTTCATTTGTTGCATTTTTTGCGCCATTAATAATTTTTTGCGATTCCTCCCATGGAAGAAAATAGAGTTGAGCCACCAAATCATGGATGTGTTTTTGTTTGTACATATCAAAGTATTATAACAGAAATCACCATCTACCTCAATCCAGAGTCTTGTCCGATACAGAATGAGCATGAACACAGGCACGCTTTCCGACACAGAATGAGCATGAAATGACTCATGGGAACATACTTCCCCCATGATGTCTATGTTCAACCCCGAAAATTCAACAGTGAAATGCATAAAATACATCTCTGAAAGGCTAATTCTCTAAGGTACGGTAGGAGGGATCGAGTTCTACATCTTTCCCTTCCTACCGTATGGCACAGCTTAACAGGTCTCAGCG
>Ga0210057_1000751_pt1 | contig 52838 bp, 58 predicted proteins | sample CryGeyCG2114_010_2_FD_183968 | JGI IMG/M metagenome (GOLD analysis project Ga0210057, IMG submission 183968) | Groundwater microbial communities from aquifer - Crystal Geyser CG10_big_fil_rev_8/21/14_0.10 (SPAdes) (version 2) | ecosystem: Environmental > Aquatic > Deep subsurface > Groundwater ...
AAAATTCATGCTCTCTATCGCTTTCGGCCAAAGCAAGTATTACATTGATAACCTTTCTGAAAATATAAAGCGAGGACACCGCCAAAAACTGCGGAAAGGAATTTGGCCCGGTTTTGCGCCTCTCGGTTATCTCAATAATCACAAAACAAAAGAAATAGATTTAGACAAAGATAAAGCGCCATTTATCAGAAAGGCGTTTGAACTTTACGCCACCGGCGACTATACGCTAAAAGCAGTAAATCAGTTTTTGGCGGATAGCAGAATAACAAGTTATAGAAAAAGGCCGCTTTCTGTTTCCTGTGTCCAGCGATTCCTCAAAAATCATTTTTATTATGGAGTATTTAAGTTTAACAACGAAGTTTATCAAGGCACGCATGAGCCAATTATTTCCAAAAAACTTTTTGATTCTACTCAACAAGTAATGAATAACCGAGGCAAGAAAAAGAGGAAGCGAAAGCACGAGTTTGCTTTTTCCGGGGTAATGCGTTGCGGAAATTGCGATTGCCTCATTACTGCGGAAACCCAAAAAGGGCACAATTATTATCGTTGCACCAAGAAAAAGCAAACCTGTAATGAAAAATATTTGCGAGAGGAAAATCTTGTTGAACAGATGAGAGATTTTATCCAAAAAGTTTCTATTCCCGACGATTGGGCAGAAAATATGTTTACCGAGTTAGACAAAGAAAAAGAACAAGCAAAAAGAGATAGCGAAAATTTTGTTCAAAATCTCCAAAAAGAAAAAACTGAAGTTGAGCAGAAAATTGAAAATCTGCTAGACCTCTATATTGAAGGCAAAGGATTGGCTATTGAAGAATACCAAACCAAGAAACAAAAATTGCTCAACGAAAAACTGGATATTGAGCAGAAAATCAGAGATTTTGAACAAATGGGGAATAATTGGCTCGAACCGATGAAAGAAATGATTTTTGAGGCGAAACAAGCCAAAATTCTATTGTCGCAAGGCGACAATCATCAAATCCTAACATTTCTAAAAAATGTCGGCTCGAACTTTATTTTGAAAGGCAAAAAATTTGATTTTGAACCGAAAAACGGCTGGCGAGCCCGCGTAGCGGGCGAGCCAAACGCTTCTTTTCCCAACTGGCGGAGGGGGTGAGATTCGAACTCACGTGCCCCTTGCGAGGCTAACCGCTTTCGAGGCGGCTCCGTTGTGTCCACTTCGGTACCCCTCCAAAAATGTGTCCCTAGCAGGAATCGAACCTGCATCTGAGGCTCCGGAGACCCCTGTTCTGTCCATTGAACTACAGGGACAAAATTAAAACTTATAGCGAGTTTTGTTCATCTCATAACCAACGATTCCAAAGGCAACTACCACATTCAATGACTCTTTTTTGCCGAACATTGGCAAAGAAATTATTTTATCTGCTCTTTTTAAAACAGAAAGCGAAACTCCTTTAACTTCATTTCCTATTATTAAAGCTAAAGGAAATTTAGGTTTAAGTTTTGTATAACACAAACTATTTTTTGTCTGCTCCAAAGCCACTATAAAAACTTTTTCTTTCTTTAATCTTTCTATTACTTGCCAAGTTTTTCCGTAATACTCCCAGTCAACCCAGCTTTCAGCGCCTAAAGCGCTCTTGGAAATTTTGGGACTAGGCGGCTTGCCGCAAATTCCGCAAAGAAAAATCTTATCAACCCTTAAAGCATCTGCTGTCCTGAAAATAGAGCCAATATTCTCTAAGCTCCGTATATTATCACAAACCACATAAAACGGCAATTTCTTTTTCATTTCTTTTTTGCTTTGCATTTTGAAATTTTTTGATATTGCTGGTAAAAAAAGCGATGAGGAGTTCGGTAAGCGGTTTTGCCTTTTTTAGCTTGTTTGGAAGAATATTTTTTCATCTTAAAAAAGATTTGTTTAATCTTTCTTGGGCAGAGAGTTTTTCGCAATTAGAAACCTTTGCTTTTTTGATTCCACGCTCCATAATTTCTATGGTTTTATCCATTTCTTCTGCTTTAGGAAAATAGGGTGTCCCATCTTTGCCTCCATGTGTAAAGGAATATCTGGCAGGATCTTCGTAAGAAGGTTTGGCGCCGTAGATTAACTCGCTAACCAAACTTAAAGCCCGGATTGTTTTAGGACCGATGCCTTTTAAGGACAAAAGTTGTTCAAAGTTTTTAGGGTTTTGTTCATTGGCAAAAAAAATGGTTTTTCCCAACCGTTTTAAATCAAATTTTTCTTGCGCCACCGGATGCCAATAAAACTCAACATCTCTCAATTCCATTAAAGTAAGATTTTTTGACCTTTTAGTTTGAATTAAGTCCAAATCTTTTACAAATGTTTTTGGTCCTTCTTTTACCAATTCAGTTGAAATTTTCCGGTTTTTATTACTCTCTCTGGCAGTTAAATTTAAGGGATTGCCCTTAACATCAGAAACAATTCCAGAATGAGGTTCCTCTACAAAATCTTTAACCATAGAAGACAACCAGTGATAGCGCCTGGCTTTTTGAATTTCCGGCGCCATCCCTTGTTGGATTATCGCCCACTGGCCGGATTTAGAAAAAATAAAATTATGCTGATAAATCTGGAAAGGGGATTGAATATTTTGGATTAAAGAACTGTCAACTTTGGCTGCCATTTTGGAAGCGTAAATTAAATTCGGCGCAAAAGAAAAACCCCGGGATATAGCGTAGGCTTCAATTTCTTCTGGCGTTTTTCTTGATTCTTTTTTACCGCCGCAAACATAAATTCCCAGCTCGTCTTGAATATCAAAAATCCCAACCTTTAAAGCCCCTAAGGTGGTAGTGGTTAACCCGCTGGAATTATAGTCAAAACCAATCACACAGCCAAGCGATTGAAACCAGACAGGATCTGATAGACGTTTTAAAATTTCCTCTGGTCCAAACTCTTCGCGAATAGCCAACATTATCCCTCTGGATAAGCGCTTCATTCTTTCAAATAACCACCTTGGGCAATGACCATAGTCCAATGGAACAGTGGCAATTCCGGTTCTCATACTTTTATTGTAATAAAAAACTGGCTTTTCAGCCAGTTGGGATTTGTTTTTTTTATATTCTCATATAATTGTTGAATTTTTTTCTTTTGTTCTTCCATATTTAAAACCTCCCGGCGAATCCGGGCTTTTTCTTTTCTGATAAATTTGCGAAGCGATTTGGGAAGCTTTTTTTTCTTGTTTTCGGCCATAATAAAAAAATACAAACCATAAAGACAATGTCTGTATCTTAATCTAAACCGAGATAAAAATCAACCCTTACTCTCCTTTTATCACTGCTAATGGCACGAGTTTTACTACCTTTTTTGACAAGCCGGCGTTATGAACAACTTCAACAACGTCGTCAATGTTTTTATAGGCAAGCGGCGCTTCTTCGGCAATTCCTCTTAAAGACCAGCATTTGATAATTATGCCTTTTGATTCTAAATTTCTGACAACTTCCTGACCAGAAATCTTTCTCGTCGCCTCATGCCGAGACATTATTCGGCCGGCGCCGTGGCAAGTAGAATAAAAAGCTTCTTTGCCCTTTTCCGTTCCAGCTAAAACATAAGAGGCAGTTCCCATTGAGCCAGGAATTAAAACCGGCTGGCCAACTGAACGATATTTTTCTGGAATTTCAGGATGTTCTGGCGGGAAAGCCCGAGTAGCCCCTTTCCGATGAACAGCAACTTCAGTTTCTCTGCCGTCAATTTTATATTTTTCTTTCTTTATAATGTTATGGGCGACATCATACAATAATTCAAGTTTCTCTTTTTCGCCTAACGCCTTTTTCCAGGATTGTCTTACATAGTGGGCAATCATATAACGATTTGCCCAAGCGTAATTGGCAGCTGAAGCCATAGCAGAAAAATATCTCTTCCCCTCTGAAGAATTAAACGGAACACAAGCAAATTCTCTATCAGGGACTCTAATCCTATATTTTTGCATAGCCGGTATCATTATTCTTAAATAATCTGTGCAAACCTGATGTCCAAGCCCACGGCTACCGCAATGAACCATAATCACAATTTGGTCTTTAAATAAGCCAAAAACCTCGGCTACTTTCTCATCAAAAATTTCAACCACTTTTTGAATCTCCAAAAAGTGATTTCCGCTTCCCAAAGTCCCAACCTGGTCCCTTCCTCGATTTTTTGCGTGGTCAGAAACGACAGAAGCATCGGCCCAATCTAATCTGCCAGTGGCTTCACAATTTTCAACATCTTCTTTTTCTCCGTAGCCCTGTTTTAATAAAATATGAGTTCCCTGTTCCAAAATTTTATTAATTTGTTCAAGACCTAATTTTATTTTCCTTCCCCTGCCCAAACCCGAAGGAACTTGATTTTGAATTTCAGTTGCCAAGTCTTGTAAATAAGGCTTAACTTCTTTTTCATTATGTATTGATTTTAATAATCTCATGCCGCAGTTAATATCGTAACCGCAAACTCCAGGCGAAATAACTCCTTCAGATATTTTTATTGCCGCAACTCCGCCAATTGGACTGGCGTAACCCTCGTGCATATCCGGCATCGCCAAAGCATGTCTTTGAATACCCGGCAGAGTTGAAACATTTACCAGCTGTTCAAGTGATTTATCTTTAAAGGCTTCTTCTAACATCTCTCCGGAAACATAAGCTCGAGCCGGCACTTGCATGTCCGACCTGAAATTCTTAGGTATCTCCCATAACCAATCATTTATTTTTTTGAAATCTTTTTTGAAAATCATAATTTATCTTTAGTATAGTTTATTTTCTTCAAACATCAAAAAGGATAGTCGCTTCCCAGTTATCATCTTCTTTTTGACGGACATCTAAATTATGATAGGTAACAGCTTTGATGTCTTCGCCAAATCTTTCTACTTTTTGGCCAGAAAGCTCTGCCTCAATTTCATTGTCGCTAAATTTATTAAACTCAACATTTATATAAATTTCTTTATTAACTTGAACCAAATACAAAACTTCACTTAGAAAATCCACCAGCAATGTTTCTAAATTGCCTGACTTAACTTTTATCTTACGATTTACGATTGACGATTTGCCATTTGGCTTTAAGCTTTCTCCCATTGCCAAAACCGCATTCAAAAATAATTCCTTTTTTGTCTTTCCAAAAACCCTAATCTTCAAATCCGCCTTATGTCCCAAAATTTCGTAATTCAAGACCATATATTCATGCCTTAGCGAATCAAGGTTCTCGCCGAAGGCGAGGTTCTTATTTTTTCATATTCTTCTTTAAGCCGAAAAAGCATGCCTTCTCCAACAGCCACGACATCTCCTTTTTTTAGCCCCCCTTTATTAACTTGGTACTCCACGGAATAGACTGGTTCATGGGTTTGCCTTTTACAACTTACTCCCAAAATCTTGACCAGTACAAAATCTTCCTTAAGTTTCGGATGACCAGTAAAGTTATAATACACTATCTGGCCGATCTCCAAACGCGGAGAAAATCCTTGGGCTTCGCATTTTTCAATCTCGGATGAATCAGCGGATTGATACCCGCAAATTTCACAGCGATAGGTAATTATTGTTTCCATTGGAAACCTCCCTAAAAAGAACAGTTTTGAAAAGAACAATTTAGATACTATTTTCTACCTTAATTATACAATATTTATCTTATCTTTGTCAAGTTTTTGTATTTCTCTTTGACTACTTGTCTGTCGTCCCAAGGAATTTTCTTACAATGAGCAACGCACATCCAGGGCTCTGACCCTTTCCCAGTTATTACTACCACATCCCTGGGCTGAGCAAGTTTTAATGCTTCTTTAATTGCTTCTCCCCTATCTAATACCTTTTTAGCGTTTGTGTCGCCAGCTACCTGCTCAATTATTTCTATGGGATTTTCGTCATAAGGGTCTTCATTGGTAATAATTACTTCTTGGCAATATTTAGCAGCTATCTTGCCTAAAACCGGTCTTTTCCATTTATCTCGTCCCCCGCCGCAAGCACCCAGCACACAAATAAGCTTAGCTCCTTTTAGGGTTTCATAAACTTTCTTGAGAGCTTCAGGTGTATGAGCGTAATCCACAACCACAATAAATGGTTCCTTAACAACAATTTCCATTCTGCCAGGGATTCCTCTTATTTTTTCTAAGGCCCTTTTGCAAATATCCAAAGAAATCCCTTGCGATAAACCAATATGAACTGCTGCCAAAGCATTATATAAATTAAATTCACCCAACAAATTTAAATTTTTTGGAAGAAGCTTAGCTGCTTCATTTAATCTATAGCCGATTTTCTTTTCTGCTGGAATTTTCCAAAAATATTCCGCATTCTCATCGTCTAAATTTATAATATGAATCTTTTTTGTATTTTTGAAGAGTTTTAATTTTGCTTCCCGATATTTTTCAAAACCGGCGTGGGCCTCAATATGTTCTGGACTTAAATTAGTTAAAACAGCAACATCAAATTTAATAAATTTGTGGCGAAATTGTTTTATTCCCTCAGAAGTTACTTCCAAAACCGCGTATTTACAACCTGTTTTTACTGCCTGACTCAAAAATTTCTGAATTTTCAAACGACCAGGCATTGTCATTTTTAATTTATTTTCCCGTTCCTTTTCTCCGATTTTAAATTTGATAGAAGATAAAGAAGCAACCTTAAATCCTGCCTCTTCTAAAATCTTAGCAGCCAGCTCCACTATTGTGGATTTCCCGCTAGTGCCAGTTACTCCGATAATAATCAGTCTCCAAGAAGGAAACCCATATAAAAAAGCACCGGTCAGCGCCAACAAATAATGATAGAAATCCAATAAAAAAGACGGGGCGATTTTTTTTATTATTCTCTTCAACATTATTTTCCTAAAATTTTCAGGGACTCTTTTATTTTTTGTTCGGTTTCTTTTATATTTTTGGAAACTTTAGAGAGCGCTAATTTTGCTTTTTGGCGAGGAAATCCAAGATTAATAAGACCCTCTTCTGCCTCATCTGTGGATGAAATTTTCTTTTCTTTAGAAATATCTCTTAATTTCCCTGAAAGTTCCAAAATAATTGCCATTGCCTTTTTTTTGCCTATACCGGGAATGCCGGCAAAAATATTTTCGTCTTGCTTTAAAATCCGCTCTTTTAAGTTATCTAATGGTCCCAAAGAAGAAATTTCCAAAGCTGCCTTAGGCCCGATTCCCCGAATACTATCTAAAATCTCAAAAAATTCAAGTTCTTTTTCATCTAAAAAACCGTAAAGTTCCATCGCATTTTCTCTAACATTTAGAAAACAAAATATTTTAAGGTCATCTCCAATTGCCGGCAAATTAGATAATGCTTTCTTAGACAAAAAAACCTTATAGCCTATTCCTTTGACGTCCAAAACAATAAATTTTTCTTTTTTTATAATAATTGTTCCTTTTAAATAAGCAATCATATCTTAATTATAGCATATCAAGAAAAAAGTGCCGAAAATTAGTCCCGGCACTTTTTAATATTTCTCTAATCTTTCTACAAACTTACTATCTTTCTGTTTTTTCCGCCATTGTTGCAAAAGTCGATGACCGCCGTATTTTATCACGTCTCTATACCAACCGCGATACCAATATTTCCATCCTCTAATAAAATAATCAATCGGAAAAACAATGGTCTTCAGGGGAATTCTAATAAAACTCCAAGGATTGTAAAATCTGCTCATTAGTTTTAAAGCAACTTCCTGAAGTTCTCGCACACTCATGTTATCTGGCTTAAAACAAGGATGACTTCCATCATATCTACTCCAAGGCACTAGTTCCAGAGGGGAAATTTTTCCTTCTTTTTCTAATCTTTGACGTAAGGCCGTTCCTACAAAAGGAACTGGGAGCGATATCTGAATCGTATCAGGGGAAGCTTTACGAATAAAACCTTTAAAACGCCTAACTATTTCTTCAGCGCCAATTAAATTCGGCATCCTTTTTAATGGATAACCAACGATAAACATCGCGTGTATCCAGAAATAACGGCGTAAAATCTTGGTCCATTCAAGCATCTGAGAATATGAATATCCCTTATGCATACCCCGGAGATCTTCATCAATAGGCGACTCATAACCTATACAAGCAACTCTAACTCCTGCTTTTTTCATAATTTCCAACAGTTCAGTATTTCTGGCAATTTCTAATCTTGTCTGAACCGTAAAGTGAAGCCGGTTCCCATATTTTTCAGAAATTAATCTGAAAAATTCAACTGTACCATCAAGGTCTTCTTCTGAACGGTCATCAACAATAAAGAAATGGCGGGCTTTTCTTGTTTCCACTAACCATTTAACTGTGTTAAAAAGATGGTTAGCTGAAGCCCACCGGGGTTTTCCTTTCACGCTGCAAAATTCACAATTCATTCCGCATCCCCTAATGCGACCAATCGGATAAATATTTATTTTGGCATATTTCAAAAGGCCAAAATCGGGGTAAGGTAAGTTGTTTAAATCTGAGGTTTCAAGCGCTTCTGGAAGATTGCTTACCATCTGCCCATTTTTCATAAAAGAAATTCCTGGAATATCTTCCAGAGATCCGTCCTTCTGCAAAACATTAAGAATCTGCTGGATAACCGGTTCTCCATCACCATGAACGACTATATCAATGTCGTGTTTTAGTGTTTCTTCAGGGCAGTAACGAGCATGCCATCCGCCAGCAACGGTTGTCACTTTCTCTTGATGATAAAATTCAGCTAAATCCCAAACTCGTTCTATTGTACTAGTAAGACCACAATAAAAACCAACAACCGTAGCCGGATTTTCTTTCTGCAAAGTTAAATGGTCTGGTAATCCTTGGCTATTACGGGGGCCCTTATAATTATTCTCATCAATTACTTCTACTCGCCATCCCCAAAGTTTATTTGCTATCGTAGCAACCATAATTGGACCCAAAGCAGTGGTTTTTTTGGCTTGCCCAGTAAAAATATTTACTTCTGGAAAAGCCGGAATAATCATTCTAAACAAAGGCCAATCTTTTTTGTTTGTCTTTTCTATCATTTTCTGTTCCTTTCAGTTTTAATTTTTATTTAAAAGTGCTAATAAAAAAGTTCTTGTATAATCTTACCCTATTTACGAAAAAGTTGCAAATGATTAATATTTATGATATCATTTAAAATTCCGCTTTGTCATATTTGATTTTTGATTTTTAAATTTTAAATTTGACCGAGCAAAGCAAGAGAACATGCCAATCACAAAATCTGCGAAAAAAGCTCTTCGCCAGAATATAAAACGAAGAGCCAGAAATCTTGTTTATAAAAAGAAAATGAAAGCCATTATAAAAAAGGTGAGAGGTTTGGTTTTGGAAAAGAAAATTGAAGAGGCAAAAAAACTTTTGCCTGAAGTTTATAAAATATTAGATAAGGGAGCTAAAGTTGGGGTGATAAAAAAGAATACAGCTGCTAGAAAGAAATCAAGAATAACAAAATTAGTAAATAAAAATTCCTAAATTTCGGCGATAAGCATATCCAAAGCTATTTCCGGTTTTATTCTTCCAGTTTTGATATTTAAATCTACTTCAAAAATCTTCTGAAAGATTTTTTTTAATTCTTGGAAAGTAAATTTTTGGCACTGGAAATAGCTTTTTCTTACTACAAAAGGATGAAGCCCGCTTTTTTTTAAAATAATACTATAGGGCTTGCGGCGTTCAATAAAATCTTTAACTATTAAAAGATTACGGAACTGATAATTTATCATTGAAAGAAGATATAAAGGATGGTCTCCTTTTTCTATGTGTTTGTGAATTAAATTTATGGCAAGTTTTTTATTTTTTTGGGAAATTGCATCAATTGTTTTGAAAATAGCAGTTTCAATTTTTGGCCTGACTAAAAGTTCAATATCTTCTGCTTTTATTATTTTATTTTTTTTGTAACTGGCTAATTTTTTAATTTCATTAGCCATTCGCCAAAGGTCATTGCCAATATATTCAATAATCGTCTCTAAAGCTTTCGGTTCTATCTTTACTTTATATTTCTCAAATTCTTTTTTAATCCATTCTTTTAATTTTAAACCTCCTAAAAGCGAAAATTCTTGGCATTTAGCATTTTTCTTAAGAAATTTAAAAAAGGTGTCATTTTTATTAACTTCTTCTTCCTGATAAAAAACAATTATATCCTTTGATTTAGCAAAATCCTTACCATTTTCTAAAAATTTTTCTTTGAATTCAATGTTTGAAAAAGGGTTATTTATAACTGCCAACTTTTTTTCTTTAAACATTGATATTTGCTTCATTCCATCCTTTAAATCTTCGAAATTGTCAAAATACTTCAAATTCAGCCCACTTTTATGGACTTTTTTATGTCTCTCAATAATCTCTTTTATCTTCTCTTTCATCCTATATGTATCTTCGCCGTAAAGAAAAATTATCATAATTTTTGGCAGAAGGAACAGAAATGGGCGCTGCGGCCGCCCATTTTTGCTTTTTTTATTTCTGCGCCACAACGTGAGCATTTTTCTCCCTCTCTCCGGTAAACTTTTCTCATTTTATCAAACCCTCCTCTCTTTCCTTGTAAATCCCGATAATCGGATATACTTTCTCCCCCAAGCTTTATTGCTTTTCTTAAAACATTTTTAATGTTGCTGTAAATATCTCTAATCTCTTTTTCGGTCAGTTTGGAAACATCCTTGAATGGATGGATTTTTGACCTCCATAAAACCTCATCGGAATAAATATTGCCAATTCCGGCAATAACTTCCTGGTCCATTAAAACCTGTTTTATCTTGCCCCGTCTGCCCTTCAAAATCTCTTTAAATTTTTCGAAAGTAAAGCCGCTTCCAAGCGGCTCTGGTCCCAGCTTTTTAAATTCTTCTGAATTCAAAAGTTCTTCTGTTTTCCATAACTCAACTTTGGCAAATTTCCTCAAATCAGAAAGAGCTAATATTTTTCCATTGTCTAAAAAAAACTTTAGGTGAATATATGTATTTACTTTATCTTTTTCCCGTTCTTCATAAAGCAAATGCCCAGTAAGCTTCTGATGAACCAAGAGTGAATATCCTTGCGAAAGCTCAAAAATAATATTCTTTCCTTTCCGCCAAACTTTTTTAATTTTCTTGTTTTTTAATTCTTTTAATTTTTTAAATTTTTCTAAATCTGTCCAAACATCAATAAAGGTCCTGGAAAGGACCTTTTGCTGTAAACCTCTTACAGTTGTTTCAACCTCGGGTAGTTCAGGCATTATTACTTAAAGATTATTCCAATTTTCTCAATAATTTCTGCCGGGGTAAAGTGGGCTTTTATTAAGTAATCAACAGCGCCCATTTTTAGACCTTTCTCAATATCATCTTTCTGGCCAAGGTTTGAAAGAATAATTACTGGAATTTGAGCAATAGCTGGATTTTCTTTAATTTTAGTTAAAACCTCAAATCCATCCAGGCCAGGTAAAATAAGGTCAAGCAGAACTAAATCTGGTTTTTCTTTTTTAACTGCCTCTAGACCTTTTTCCCCGTCTACTGCTTCGGCAATATCATAACCCTCGTGCAAAAGCTTCTGGGAAATTAACTCCCGGAGAAATTTATCGTCTTCAATGACTAAAATTTTCTTCGCCATGTTATTTTATTTTATCTTATCCAAGAAATAAAGACAAGGGTGGGGTGTTAATAAAACTTTTCTGTTAGATATTCTCCAAATTTTTCTTTTATAGGCAGGGTAAAATAGAAAGTTGTTCCTTTTCCTTCTTCTGATTCAAACCAAATTATTCCTCTATGGGCCTCAATGATATTTTTGGCAATATAAAGACCGAGGCCCGTACCTTCTGTATCTATTCTCATTATATTAGAACCCCTAAAAAATTTAGTAAAGATTTTATCTTGTTCATTTAAAGGAATTCCCAGGCCGCTATCTTGAATTTGAACTTCTATATTTTTTTCTTCTTTTTTAACAAAGATTGAAATTTTCCCCTTGGGGAGCGTATATCTTAACGCATTATCTAAAATATTTCTAACAGCGATTTTTGTCTTTTCAACATCCACCATAGTTTTTGGCAGTTGTTCTTCTGGTTTTTTAAATTCAAACTTAATTTTTTTCTCTTTTATTTGCTCTTTATACTCTTCTATTATGGACTGAATTAGGTCTTCAATATTTAAAAGAACCAACTTGGAAAGATATCTTCCTTCCTCAATTTCAGCCACATTTAAAAGGTCATTGACTAGCCGAATTGCTTTATCATTGGTCTTATGGGCTTTTTCAATGAGCTTTTTCTGCTCCTTGTTTAACTTTCCTAAGTCGCCTTCCAACAACACCTCTAGAGACCACTTTACGGCAGAAGTCGGCGTCCGAAGCTGATGGGCAGCCACGGTAACAAATTCTGTTTTCATTTTTTGAACTAACCTCTCTCGGCTCACATCGTGTAAAATAACCAAGGTGCTCAGCTTGATACCTCCTGTTATTATTGGAACTGTAGTTACTTCTAAAATAAGGTTTTCGCTAATTTGAAGTTCTTCACGGGAAACCTCTTTGACGCCTCCTCCTAATAAAAAAACTAAGGGTTCAAATTTTGGGAAACGATTTAGGTCCAAAATTGATTTCCCTAATATTTTTTCTTTTTCAACTCCGAAAAACTCTTCAGCCCAAGGGTTAATCAGAACAACCTTATTATTTTTATCAAAAATCAAAAGACCGTCAGTAAAATAATCTGTAATTGTTAAACCATTCTCTCGTAAATTTCCATAAAACTCTCCTTCTTTTTTGTTTTTCTTTTTTCCCAAAAACATTACTATAATCTTAAATTGTTATTTACCCCGTTAGAAAACCCGCTTTTTCTAATGGGGTTAACTTGCTTGACCGGCAATTTATTAATAAGCGTTTTAAACTCGTAGTCATTAAAAATCTGGGATACCTTATTTCTATTATAATCTCCCCAATGGCATTTTTCCAGATTGAAATCAATTGGCACATCTTTTTTTATTTCGGCTAACATTTTGGAAACAAAAGCCTGGTCTTTATAATCTAAAAGTTTTTTCCCTAATGACTCTTTTAAATTTTTAGCTTTTTGAGTATTTTTCCCCAATTCTTTGTAAAGATTTTCTAAAGTTCCGAATTCTTTAATTAAGGCAATCGCTGTTTTCTCTCCGATTCCGAAGACCCCGGGAATATTATCCGAAGGGTCACCTCTTAAGGCCTTAAAATCAATTAACTGTTCAGGCTCTAACCCCCCATATTTTTCCTTAACTTTTTCTCTATCGTATAAAACAATATCCTTGACCCCTTTTCTTAAAATATAAACCTTAGTGTTCTTATCAACTAATTGCAAAGCATCTAAATCGCCGGTTAAAATAATCGTTTCTATCTCTGGCAAAATTTGCTTCTTTGGAGCTTTTTGGGAAATTGTACCGATTAAATCATCTGCTTCAAAACCTTGTTTTTCAAAAATCTGAACGTTAAAACCTTCCAAAACTTCTTTTATTTTGGGAATTTGCTGATAAAGTTCCTTTGGCGCTTTTTCCCGGGTTGCTTTGTAAAGTTTATATTTTTGATGCCGAAAGGTCGGGGCAGGGAAATCAAAAGTGGCTACAACAAAGTCGGGCTGAAATTCTTTAATTGCTTTAAAAAAAACCAACAAAAATCCATAAACAGCGTTAACCAATTCTCCTTTTTTGGTCGTCAAAGGAGGCAGGGCGTGGAAAGCCCGATGAATCACCGCATTCCCATCAATAATAATTAACCGCTTTTTATTTTCGGTCATTTCTCAATTATATCACAAATAAATGAAATTTTTCGCTTTTTCTCGTCAATAAATTCAAAATTAATCCAGAGAACATCTTCAGGCATTATTTTTTTGATTTTATCAGCCCATTCAACGGCAACAATGTTCCGGGGATTGGAAATGATTTCTTTGAAACCTAAATCAAGTAGTTCTCTGGGCTTTTTAATTCTATAACAATCAAGGTGATAAAAATTGTTAAATTGTTTAATTGTTAAATTGTTAAATTGAAATCTTTTTATTATCACAAAAGTGGGGCTTAGAACTTTCTCTTTTATTCCAAGTGCTTTGGCAAAACCTTGAACAAAAGTGGTCTTCCCACTGCCCAATTCTCCTTCCAAACCAATAACAAAAGCTGTTTTCTCTGGTTTTTTCTTCAAAATATCTTTAGCTAATTTTTGACCTAATTTCTTTGTCTGAGCTGAACTGCTTGTAATATATTCTTTTTTCATGTTAGTATATCATAACATGGAGCAAGCAAAAAAAATAACTGGCGAAGTTGAAATTACTCAGCTAAAAATTGAAGGTGTTCCTAATTTTAAAAAGAAAATTAAGAATTCTTTGAAAAAAAGCACAAGTGAATTATTAGAAATTATTTTAGCAGGGTCTATAAACCTTGATGCCTCTGATATTCATATTGAACCTGAAGAAGAACAAGCAAAATTAAGAATCAGAATTGACGGGCTTTTGCAAGATGTTTTATTTTTTGATTTAAAAACCCATCAATCCTTGGTTTCCCGAATCAAGCTTCTTTCTGAACTTAAATTAAACGTAAGCGACCGACCTCAAGATGGTCGCTTTTCTATTTTATTGGAAAAGACCCCTATTGAAATAAGGGCTTCTTCTCTGCCGGCTGAATACGGCGAATCAGTTGTTTTAAGAATTCTAAACCCCAAAAGTTTAATTAATGTAGAGACCCTCGGTTTAAGAGAAGACCTGGTAAAAATTTTTAATAAAGAAATTACAAAACCAAATGGAATGATTATTGTCACTGGACCGACCGGCTCTGGGAAAACAACAACTCTCTATGCTGTTTTAAAAAAAATCAACCAGCCAGAAGTTAAAATTATTACCATTGAAGACCCGATTGAATATCATTTAGAAGGAATCTCCCAGACCCAAGTTGACCCAAAAAAAGGTTATGATTTTGCCAGTGGATTAAGGTCAATTATGAGGCAGGACCCGGATGTGATTTTGGTAGGAGAAATCAGGGACATTGAAACAGCTAAAATCGCCTTACAGGCTGCCTTAACCGGCCATCTGGTTTTATCTACTCTGCATACCAATGATGCAGCTGGTACCATTGCCCGACTTCAGGCCTTAGGGGAAAAACCAACTAATATTGCTCCGGCCATAAATATGGTAATTGCCCAACGGCTAGTAAGAAAGGTTTGCAAAAAGTGCTTAAAGCTTGAAAGAATCTCTCCTGAAAATTTCCAGAAAATAAAAAAGGCCCTAAAGGGTCTTCCCAAAGAAATACAAACAGTTCCATTAACCACTGTAACAACAATCCCAAAAGCAAAAGGTTGTAAACAATGTAACCTTACGGGTTATAAAGGCAGATTGGGCATTTTTGAGTTTTTCTTGGTGGACGACGAAATGGAAAAATTTATTTTAACTTCCTCATCAATCGGCGACTTAAGGGAAAAAGCAATTCAAAAAGGGATGGCCCCAATGCGCCAAGATGGATTTATAAAAGTACTGGAAGGACTGACTACAATTGAAGAAATAGAAAGAGTTACTGCTGAATAAAATTAAACCCAGGGCTGGGGGAGAACCTAAGCTTTGAGACATAAGTTTAGAATTTTCTCGAGGTATAGTTTCGTTCTCACCAAACTACCCATCTGCAGAAAAATCCAAATCCCCCAGCCCTGGGTTTAATTATTTCTTATTTTAACAAATTATGGAAAACTTGTCAAGAGGTTTAACAGAAGAAGACAAGACTCTGGATTTAACTTTAAGGCCAAAGAGCTGGCAGGATTATATTGGTCAAGAAAAAGTTAAAAAGAATATTAAGATAATTATTGAGGCAGCGAAAAAAAGAACAGAACCAATTGAACATCTGCTTTTTTACGGCGGGAGCGGCTTGGGCAAAACAAGTTTATCTTATTTGGTAGCCAAAGAGCTCAAGGCAAATATTCGGACAATCACAGGTCCAACTATTGAAAAAGTTGGGGATCTGGCAGCAATTCTAACTAATCTAAATGAAGGCGATATTCTCTTCTGCGACGAAATACATAGAATGAATAAATTAATTGAAGAATTTCTTTATCCTGCTCTTGAAGATTTTAAACTAAATCTTATTTTGGGCAGAGGACCGATGGCCAGAACTATGGAAATAAAACTATCCCACTTCACTCTAATTGGAGCCACTACTCGCTTAGCCCTACTGTCTTCTCCTTTAAGGAACAGGTTCGGAGCAACTTTTCAAATAGATTATTATAAAAAAGAAGATATTGAGAAAATTATTAAGAGGTCAAGTAATCTTCTGGAAATAGAAATAGAACCAAAAGCCATAGAATTACTGGCTCAATGTTCGCGCTTTACCCCAAGGGTAGCAAACCGGCTTTTAAAAAGGACTAGAGATTTTGCCCAAGTTGAAGGAAAAGGAATAATTACGGAACAAATTACTAAAAAGACCTTAGGATTTTTGGAAATTGATGAGCTTGGTTTAGAATCCGGCGACAGAAAAATTTTGGAAGCAATTATTAAAAAATTTGAAGGAGGACCGGTTGGTCTTCAGGCTCTGTCAGCCGCAACTTCAGAAGAAGAAGATACAATTTTGGATATTTACGAACCGTATTTGATGCAACTTGGATTTATTGAAAGAACCCCGAGAGGCAGAATCGCCACCAAAACCGCTTATCAGCATCTGGGAATAAAATACAAAGGTTCTCAAAAATCTTTAATATAAAATCAAAGTAAAGGCTCTTTAAAAAATTAATATTTCTTTTGGAGGTTAAGAAATGAAAAATCTACTAACAGAATGTCAAAACTTAAGCCAGTTTTTCCACAGGTTTGTTATTAAGGCTCCCGGAAAATTTATTGATAAACCAGTTTTGAAAATTGACAGATTAGGACGAAAAGAAACGCTTAGTTTTGGCCAATTAGCTGAAAAAGCCCAAGAATTTGCAATGCATCTTATTTTAAAAAGAGAAGTTCAACCTGGAGATAAGATAGCTATTTTAGGGAAAAACCGGGCTGATTGGGATATTGCTTTTTGGGGAACCATACTGATAGGAGCAATTCCTGTTTTAATTGACCCTGAAAGGAAAGTGAGGGCAGTAAAAAACCGTCTTTCTCAGACTGAAGCAAAAATTCTAATTATGGCTGATGATTATCAAAACGAAGAATCGCGTCAACACCTTAAAAAATCCGCCAAAACTCAAACTATTGAAATGACTGCTTATGAAAAACCAGGCCCAATTAATTCCATTTTGAAAACTTACCAAAATAAAATTAGAACTGATGACACGGCAGTTATTCTCTGTACTTCTGGCACAACCGGCGATCCCCGGGAAGTTGAATTAACCCACCGGAATTTAATTTACAACCTTCAGGGAGCTTTGGAGACAGTGAAGATTGGGCCCAAAGACAAACTCGGCCATATTCTTCCTCCCCACCATGCTTTTGGTTTAACGGTGGGCAAACTGCTGCCTCTTCGTGTTGGCGCCACCAACATCTACACGAATAAATATCATCAAATCACTGAGTTTATCAAAAAGGAAAAAATTACTATCTTTGTGGCAGTACCAGCTTTCTTTACTCTTCTAGCCAGAAAAATGGAGGAAGAACTCTCCAGAAAGAAAGAAAAAAACTGGTTTATTAAACTACTTGATTACTTTTTCCCGAAAATAATGGGGAAAATGATTATCCGAAAACAAGGATGGCAAAGTTTGAGATTCTTTGTTTCTGGAGCAGCAGCTGTGCCTAAATGGGTATTGCCAGTTTTTTGGAAAAGAGGGTTAAAACTCCAGGAAGGTTATGGAACAACAGAGAATTCTCCGGTTTATGGTTTCAATACAAATCCTAAAAAATTAGGATCAGTAGGCAGACCTATCCCAACGCTTCTGGTAAAAATTGTTGATAATGAGATTCTCCTTGGCGGACCCTGTATTATGAAGGGTTATTACAGAAATCCTGAAGCAACTCAAAAAGTAATTGAAGTAGATGAAAAGGAGATGCGCTGGCTTTATACTGGCGACTTGGGGTATTTGGACAAAGACGGCTATCTTTTTATCACCGGCCGGAAAAAATACATCATTGTTTTGCCTGGTGGCAAAAATGTTAACCCAGAGCTGGTTGAATCAGCGCTTTCTCAAGCAGAATTTGTTAAAGAAATATTAGTGGTGCCAGCCTATGATAGTGAGGGTCAAGAAACTGTCAAGGCAATTGTTTTCCCAAATCTTGATCAAATTGAAGCAAAGAACTCTCCGGAAGAGCTTAAAGAACTGGTTTGGCAAAACATTAAAGAATGCCAACAGAAAAATCAGGAGTTATCTCTTTTTGAGAGAGTATCTTCAAAAGAATTTTTGGAAATCCGAACAGAAGAATTTGCGAAAACTTCTACTGGAAAAATCAAAAGAGAGGTTTACCTCCCGAAATAAAACCCGTCAAGTCAATGACGGGTTTTTTAATATTTTTCCCCGATTAATTTCTTGTCCCGCCTGCCCCATAGTGAACCGCAGGTTTTACTACTGGGGTTTCTCAATTAATTTTTCGACTTTTAAAAGTTTTCCACAGTTGACGAGCTTTTATGTTCGGTAAATGTTCGGTATAATATAATAATACCAAGTAATATAAAGGGGTGTCAATATGTTAACTCCAAAACAAAAAAAGATATTTGAATATATAAAGAAATATATAAAGGAAAACGACTATTCCCCCTCTTTAGAAGAAATCGGAAGACATTTTAAATTAGTAAAATCTACTGTTCATCAACACGTAGAAACGCTTAAAGAAAAAGGTTATTTAAATAAATTAGATTATCAAGCCAGGACCATAGAAATATCAGAAAATAAAAAATACTCTGATTTGGTAGTTATCCCTCTGCTCGGAACTATCGCTGCTGGCCAACCTATTGAAGCAATAGAAGATAAAGAAATTATTGAAGTGCCGAAATCTCAACTATCTAAATCGGGAGAACATTTCGCACTAAAGGTTAGTGGTGATAGTATGATTGGCGAAGGGATTTCTAATGGAGACATTGTGGTGATAAGGAAACAACCGACAGCCGAAAACGGCGAAACGGTAGTCGCTTTGCTAAATGATAATGAGGTAACGCTAAAGAAAATTTATAGAGAAAAAAACGGCTTTCGTCTTCAACCCGCTAATCCAAATTTAAAGCCGATTTTCACAAAAGAGTTAGCAGTACAAGGAAAAGTTATTACTGTAATAAGAAAATTCAAAGAATTAAAAGAATTGAAAAAAAGCATCAAAACTGAGGAAAATAAAATTAAAAAAGAAAGGGAATTAGAGCCGTATTTGAATAAAGTATATCTCGGAGACATTATGGATCTTTTGAAAAAATTACCTGATAAATGTGTAGATATGATTTTTGGAGACCCTGATTATAATGTAGGAATAAAATATGGGGCTCAAACATATACAAAAAATTTTGATGAATACATTGATTGGTATATTGAGTTAACTAAGGAATCAATGAGAGTTTTGAAAGACGATGGAAATCTATTTATGCTCAATTATCCTAAACAAAATGCTCACTTACGAGTGAGATATTTAGACAATATTTATTCTTTAATTAACGAGTATGTGTGGGTTTATAATACCAATGTAGGCCACACTCCAAAACGCTTTACCACCGCTCATCGGACTATTTTACATATACGGAAAACAGAAAAAAATAAATTTTATAAGGATAATATAACCGTCCCCTATAAAAACCCGACTGATAAAAGAATCTTACACAATCTTAAAAATGGATCGAGAGGAAGAATGCCTTATGATTGGTTTTATTTCGACCTCGTTAAGAATGTAAGCAAAGAAAAAACTTATCACGTCTGCCAGATACCGCAAAAATTAACAGAAATGTTAATTAAGTCTTGCACGATACCCAACAATATAGTTCTAGTTCTTTTTGGTGGTAGCGGCTCTGAGTTAGAGATTTGTAAATTACTTAAAAGACAATATATTTCCGCAGAAATAGATCCAAAATATCACGAATTGATTTTATCACGATTAAAAAACGGTAAAATAAAAGAAAAATATAAATTACAATTTAGGAAAAATAAAAAAGAAAGTCAGATGTCTTCTCTCCCGTTATTTTAGTAAAGAGGTATAATCTTCTTTACTTGCTCAAAAGTGAAATGGTGTTTAAGTAAAATTAACGCCGCGAAAAACTTAGCCCTTCCGGCCCCTTTGGCGGTTCTACTACCTGTTCTCGTCTCTAAAACATACCTAATAGGAGAATTTACTTCTTGCCAAGTGAAGCGATAATTAAAATCTTCTTGAATCCATATCCATTTCAACATTAACAAATACAGCATAGGATCAATACCCGCCAATTTTGGCGGTTTTTTAGTGATAGTATTATTTTGATAAAGTTCTTCGAGTTGTTTCCAAAATGCCTCACTGTTTTTTTTGTTCTCTTGAAAATCTTTCATAATTTCCTCGAAAGTAAACTTTTGTGTGTTAATTTCTTTTTTATTTTTAAACGGAACTACTTCAAAATCATAAAGGTTGGCCCAGAATGCTGAATTTTTATTTGGTTTCTTCAATAATCTTTTTCTAAGTTTTCTGCCGGGATAACGAAGACCTATTGTTGGATTTTTTCGCATGCCTTCTACTATAAAAACATTGATCCTACGGGTCTATTTTTATAAGGACACAACGCTACGACGAGTTCCTGATAAATTTGTTTCGGATTTTTAATTTTTAATTCTATAATTTTTGACATAATTATTTTATAAAAAATTTGACATATTTTTTGTAAATTTTGGTAAATCTTTTATTTTCATAATTATTTAACCTTATACATCCCGGCGTGGCCGGGGATGATGAAATCGGCGAGTTGTAAAATTTTAACTTCTGCCATGTTTTTATATTAACTTTATTCTGCTTTTAATTTAACTCATTTTTGGGTTTTTATCAATCTTTTCCGCCGCCCTTAAATATTTTGTCTTTGTTTTTTTCGTCCTGGACAAATTTTTGTTGTATAATTAATTAATGAAAAAATATTCTTTAATAATTGTCTTTGTTCTATTGTTTTATCTGTCTCCAATTAAATCTTTGGCATCAAAAAATTTAGATATAGTTATCAACGAAATCGCCTGGATGGGGACAACTACTTCGGCGAACGATGAATGGATAGAATTATATAATAATACTCAAAATCCTATAAATCTTGATGGCTGGATTCTAAGAACCGGAGATGGAACTCCGGAAATCAAACTCTCGGGAATAATTCTTGCCGAGGGTTTTTATTTATTGGAAAAAACCGATGACAATACTGTTCCGGAAATTCCAGCTGACTTAATTTACAAAGGAGCTTTGAGTAATGATGGCGAGGATTTAAAACTTTTTGATAATTCTGGAAATTTAATTGATGAAACTAATTGTTCTTCTGGTTGGTTTGCTGGCGATAATTCCACAAAACAAACAATGGAAAAAACTTCTGCCGGCTGGCAAACCAGCAAAGAACCGGCTGGTACGCCAAAAGCAAAGAATAGCGAACAGAATCAAGAATTAAGAATTGCGGAGGTCAAACCTTTGCTAACTTATGCTTCGGGTATTGTTTTTAACGAAATACTGCCTTCACCTGAAGGACCAGACGAGACCGAAGAATGGATAGAAATTTTTAATCAAAACAATTTTGAGGTTGAGCTTTCGGAATGGAAAATTAAGGACCACAAAGGAAAAATTACTACTTATACCTTTCCTCCGGATACCAAAATCTCTCCTTTAGGATATTTAGTCCTTTTAAGACCTGAAACTAAAATTACTTTAAACAATGACGGCGATGGTTTGAGTTTAATCTATCCTAATGGAGAAATTGCCGATTCAATAACCTTTGAAAAGGCACCTTTGGGCCAATCATATAACAAAACTCCATCTGACTGGACTTGGAGCAATAATTTAACTCCTGGAGCAAAAAATATTATATCTTCTCCCCAAAACAAGCAAGAACCCTTTCTTACTAAAAAAACAGAAAAAACAGAGGACAGACCTCAGAACATTGAAAAACAAGAAGCCAATATTGCCCTATCATCTAAGGACTCTAATTACCCTGTTATTTTAATTGCTCTTATTGTTGCTGTGTTTTCAACAGGAGCTGTTCTAATTCTAAAAAAATATATAGACAAAAGTTAATTTTCTGGGTAAAATTAAGTTATGTCAGGGCATTCTCACGCTAAAAAAATATTACACAAAAAACAATTTACCGACGCTAAACGAGGCCAGATTTTTTCAAAACTTGCTCGGGCGATTTCAGTTGCTGCTAAAGAAAATAATAATCCTGAAACTAATCCTAAATTGCGACAGGTCTTAGAAGAAGCCAAAAAGTTTGCCCTGCCGAAGGAGAATATAGAACGGGCAATGAAAAAAGGTACAGGTGAACTTGCTGGCGAAAAACTAGAAAAAGTTATTTTTGAGGCCTATGGACCAGGAGGGATTGCTATTATTATTGAAGGGATTACTGATAATAAAAATAGAACCTTGGGAGAAATTAAGCAAATTTTAAATCAAAATGGCGGAAAATTAGCTGGCGAAGGTTCGGTCAGATGGCTCTTTGAGAGAAAAGGCGTAATAATAATCAATATTAAAAATCAAAAAGCAAAAATCAAAAATGACGAACTCGAACTCTTAGTAATTGAGGCTGGCGCTGAAGACATTTATTGGCATGATGATTTTTTAGATGTTTATACTAAGCCAGAGGAATTAGAGAAAGCAAAAAGGACTCTGGAAGAAAAAGGAGTTAAAATTGATTCTTCTTCTCTGGACTGGGTAGCCAAAGAAATAGTCGAAGTTGCAGAAAAAGAGTCCTGCCAGAAATTATTTGAGGCCTTAGATGAAAACGAGGCAGTCCAAGATATTTACTCAAACCTAAAGGTTTAAATTTAGAATTTTGAATTTTTAATTTTGAATCAATTTCGAATTCAATAATTTAAAATTAAATCATTAAAAATTTATTAGAAATTCAAAATTAGAAATTAAAAATTATGATTATTTGCGGGATTGACCCGGGAACAGCAACAACTGGTTTCGGGATTATTAGAAAAACAAAAAAGAAACTTAAGGTGATTGATTATGGCTGCATCAAAACCAGCCCTGATTTATGCGCTGGAGACCGTTTAAAAATAATAAATAATGAGCTTAACAAATTAATAAAAAAACACAAGCCAAATATTCTGGCCGTAGAAAATATTTATTTTTTTAAAAATTTTAAAACAGCAATGCCAGTCAGTCAAGCAAAGGGGGTAATTTTGTTAACTGCTGCCAAGAAAAAAATTCCGGTTTATGAAATCACTCCTCTGCAGATGAAAATGGCAATCACCGGCTATGGTAAGGCAGAAAAAAAACAGGTCCAAGAAATGCTCAAAGTCCTGCTTAATTTAAAAGAGGCGCCAAAATCCGACGATGCGGCCGATGCTTTAGGCGTTGCCCTCTGCTGCGCTTTTAAATTAAAAATAGAAAGAGCTTAGCTCCTTATTTTAGTTTAACGAATTTTCGCTTGCCGATTTGGATAATAAGTCCTTTTTTTATTTCAATTACTGCTTTCCAATCTTCTTGAATTTTACCATTTATTTTCACGCCTTTTTGTAAAATCAATCTTTTTGCTTCTGATTTTGAAATGACTAATTTTGTTTTAGTTAATAAATCCAAAATAAAAAGCTTTTTTTCTTTAATTTTAATTTCTGGAATTCTGGTAGGTAATTTTTTTTCTTTAAAAACTTTATTAAACTCTTTCTCAGCCTCTGCCGCTGTTTTCCCGTCATAATAAAGCCTGACAATTTCTTCAGCTAATCTGGTTTTTAAGTCTCGGGGGTTATCGGTCTTTTTAATCTCATCTAAAGGAACTCTGGTGCAAAGTTTAAAACAAGGAATTATCACCTCGTCGGGTAAGGCCATTATTTTACCGTACATTTGGTTCGGTGAATCACTTAAAGCGATGTATCCTCCTTCACTTTTTGACATCAACTTTTTTCCAGTTTTTGGATTTTCTAAAAGAGGAGTAGTAATAACAAATTTTTCTTTTTGCTGATATTTTCTCATCAGTTTTCTCCCCACCAGCATATTGAACGTTTGGTCTGTCCCACCTACTTCAACATCAACATTCATAGCAACAGAATCGTATCCCTGCAATAAAGGATATAAAAATTCGGTTAAATATATCTCCTGCCCCTTCTTTAATCTTTCTTGAAACATATTCCTTTTAATCATTTGACCTTGAGTAAATTTTGCCATTAACTCCATCATATTTTCTAATTTCATGTTCCCCAGCCATTGACTATTAAACTTTATTTGCACTGGATTCTTTTTTGATTTAAAATCTAAAATTTTTCCTACTTGCTCTTTGTAGGTTTTGCAATTTTTGAGTACCTGTCTTTTAGTTAATGGTTTTCTGGCAGATATTTTTCCTGTAGGGTCGCCAATTTGGGCAGTAAAATCGCCCATAAGAAGAATAATTTTATGACCTAGGTCTTGAAATTTTCTTAATAAAAGGTAATTTGTGGAATGGCCCAAATGTAAATCAGGAGCAGTAGGATCTACTCCGTGATAAATAACTAATTTCCTGGAATTTAAAGCTTCGAGAAACTTTTTTCTTGAAGGATAAATTTTATCTGTCCATCTATTTAAAATCTCTTCTATATTCTTTATCTTCATATTATTTTATCATATAATAAAAGCATAAATTTGTAAATTATGGCAGAAAGAAAATTCTACCGAAAAATATATAAAAAAAACAGAGAAAGAAAAATACTTTCCTGGATTTTTTTATTTTTTTGTTTTTGTTTTTTATTTTTTATTTTTGCTTTCTTGTTTTTATTCATTTACTATGCCAAAGATCTTCCTCGACCAGAAAAGTTTACTGAAAGAACTTTTATTGAATCCACAAAAATCTACGACAGAACCGGAGCAACTCTCCTTTACGAACTATATGGTGAAACAAAAAGAGAAATAATTCCTTTAAGTCAAGTCCCGGAACATTTGAAGCAGGCAATAATCGCTACTGAAGATGCTAATTTTTATTCTCATTTTGGCATTGATTTTAAAGGAATTATCCGTTCTATTAAAATTAATTTAAAAATAGGCCAGCCCCTTTATGGCGGCTCAACTATCAGCCAGCAGCTTATCCGTTCCACTTTTTTAACCAGAGAAAAAAGCATTAAAAGAAAAATCAGAGAGATTATTTTAACTTTGGAAGTGGAAAGACGTTATTCTAAAGACCAAATTTTAGAATGGTATCTAAACCAAATTCCTCTGGGCGTAAACATTTATGGAGTGGAAACAGCAGCCAAGACCTATTTTAACAAACCAGCCAAAGAATTAACAATAACCGAATCAGCTGTTTTGGCTGCTTTAATTAAAGCCCCTAGTTATTATTCGCCTTTCGGCGCTTATAAAGAGGAGCTACTTGCTAGAAAAGATTATGTTTTAGATAGAATGGTTCAAGAGGGCTATTTAACAAAAGAAGAAGCGGAAAAAGCCAAAACAGAAGAAATAAACTTTACTAAGGTCTCCCAGCCGATTAAGGCCCCCCACTTTGTGTTTTATGTTCAAGAATATCTTTTTGAAAAATATGGCAAAAACTTTTTAGAGGAAGAAGGTTTTAAGGTCTACACCAGTTTGAACTGGGAACTCCAGGAAGCAGCTGAAAAAGTTATTGAAGAAAACCTGGAAAGAATCAAAAAATACAAAGCATATAATGCTTCTTTGGTAGCAATTGACCCAAAGACCGGAGAAATTTTGGCAATGGTTGGTTCAGCGGACTGGTTTGGAAAGTCCTATCCTGAAGGATGCGATTTAACACCGGAGATAGATTGTTTGTTTGACCCAAAATTAAATGTTGCGACTTATAAAATAGGACGTCAGCCAGGTTCTGCTTTTAAACCTTTTGTTTATGTCACTGCCTTTCAAAATGGCTATGATGCTCATTATATTGTTATTGACGAGGAGACAAATTTCGGCGTCTGGGGTGACGACGAATACATCCCCCAAAACTATGATGGACTTTTTAGGGGACCGGTAAGTTTGAGGCAGGCCTTAGCTCAATCATTAAACGTGCCTTCAGTGAAAGTGTTGCTTGAGCTGGCCGGATTGCCTGAAAGCATTGAAACAGCTAAAAAAAGCGGAATTACCACATTAAATAAACCCTCTTCTTTTTACGGACCGGCAATTGTTTTAGGGGGAGGAGAGGTTAAATTACTTGATATGGTTTCTGCTTATGGTGTCTTTGCTACTGAGGGTAAAAGATATCCTCCTGTTTCTGTTTTAAAAATTGAGGACTCCAAAGGAAACATTATTGAAGAAAATAAAAAGACGCCGAAAAGAGTTTTAGAAGAAGAGCCCGTAAGATTGCTCAACAACATTCTATCGGACAATGAAGCCAGAACTCCAATGTTTGGAGCCCGTTCTTCTCTTTATTTTGAAAATTATCAAGTGGCGGTAAAAACCGGAACAACTAGTAATTATAGAGACGCCTGGTGCATCGGCTATACTCCCTCAATCGTTGCCGGGATCTGGGTAGGGAATAATGATAATAGCCCTATGACAAAATTAGCAGGCATAGTTTCTGCTCCTATATGGCACCAATTTATGGAAAAAGCGTTCCAAAAACTCCCCAAAGAAAACTTTATCCCGCTAGAATCAACTGACGAATAAAATCTTATAAACTATTTAATCATGTCATATTACATTTTTGATCCTATACAATTTAAAGAATTTGGCTATCATTTCTATCAAGGAGTGAATTTTTATTACAGATATCAACAGCACAAAAAACTATTTTTTAAAAATATCTATATTCCATACGGCCCTAATTGCCAAACAAAAGAATCGTTTTTACAATTTCTTGACCATATAGAAAATTTTAGATTAGCCAAAATTACTATTGACCTGCCAGCGGTTTACAGCCAGAAAAGAATTAAAGAAATATATTCATTACTTAAAAAGCACAAATATAAAAGGATTCCTTATATTCATCAAGATGAAGAGACTATTCTCTTATTTAAAAATACCTTCCGCTTAAAAAGTAAAAAGATGATAAAGGTCAGATACGGACATAAATTCTGCAATATCGCAGTAAAAAAAGAATTAAATGATAAGGATATTGATGATATTTATAAGATATACTTGGGTTCTGCCAAAAGAATTGGGTTTCCCCCAAAAGAAAAAACAGCATTTAAGAAACTTTCACAGAAATGTCTTGTCTCTTTAGCATACGGAAAAACGACAAATGTAATTGAGGGATATGTTTTTGGCTATCTCTGCGATTTTAATGAAGTTAATTTAATCCAAAAAGAGAATATCAAGGTTCTTTTTGTGATGTTTACCGGCTTGAACAATGAAGGCAGAAAACATCGATTAGGACATTCTATCCATTATGAATTATTCAATACAGCTTTTCAGAATTACGGCATTGATATAATTGATTTTCACGGAGCCAGCCGGACAAAAAACCGCAGTTATGTAGCATTTAAGCGAGAGTGGGGAGGAGAATTTTACTCGCTTCCAGGCAGTTTTCAAAAAGTTAAATTTTGATTTGTTGTTTTTTTAAAAATTGAGGACTCCAAAGGAAACATTATTGAAGAAAATAAAAAGACGCCGAAAAGAGTTTTAGAAGAAGAGCCCGTAAGATTGCTCAACAACATTCTATCGGACAATGAAGCCAGAACTCCGATGTTTGGCGCCCGTTCCTCGTTATATTTTGAAAATTATCCTGTTGCAGCAAAAACCGGAACCACTACTAACTATAGAGATGGCTGGATCATCGGCTATACTCCTTCAATTGCGGCCGGGGTCTGGGTTGGAAACAACAATAACTCTCCTATGATAAAACTAGGAGAGGGCTTAGCCGGTCCAATTTGGCACGCTTTTATGAACCAAGCCCTGCCCAAATTCCCAAACGAAAATTTCACGCCCCCTGAAAATAAGATACCTAAAGAACTTGAATAATAATATCCACTTCTATTAATTTTTTTATTTGTGATATAATAAATAAACATGCCGGATTATCCAAAAGACCAATTATGGGAACTCTATGAAAATCTCCCCAAAGAACTTCAAGAAGCTATTTGGGCTGAAAAGAATGCCGATTTTATCAGTGATATCTGTTCTAGAAATGGAATAAATGAAGATAAAGTAATTTCCGAGATTGCTAAAAATATAACCTATATTCTCTTAGGGCTTTTGCCGCCAAACGAATTGGCCCAGGTTTTAGAAAAAGAAGTAAAAATTGAAAAAAAACAGGCAAAGCAAATTGCTTTGGAAATTAACAGATTTATTCTTCTACCGGTTAAAGATAGCTTAGAGGCGCTTTATAAAATAGAAATCAAGCCGCGGCTAGAACCGGAATCTATTCCTCAAATAGAAGCTGAAGTTGAACCCCAGAAAAAAATAAAAAAGAAGGACAGATACCGCGAACCAGCCGAGTAAATTTAAAATTTTCTTATGGAATTTACTGTTCCCCAATTTATAGAAAAAGAGCCAAAAATTGTAGGACCTTTTACTTTTAAGCAATTTATTTTTATTGGAATTGCCGGCGGTCTTTCTATTTTTCTCTTCTTCACTGTTCCTTTTCTGGTCTTTATAATTTTAGCCATCATTTTAGTAGGAGGCGCTTTTTCATTGGCTTTTCTAAAAATAGAAAGAATTTCTTTGCCTGTTTTTATAAAAAATTTTTTAATCTTTATTACCAAACCAAAAATCTATCTTTGGAAGAAAAAAACCAGTCCGTTGAAATTTCTTCCCGCTGAAAACGGGAAAGAAAAAAAGAAATTAGAGACAAAAGAAAAAACAGAAGAAGGAAGAAAACCAAAATTAAAAGTAATTAAGGGCGGTCGATTACATGAGTTATTTACCCACCTAGAAACTAAGTAAACCATATGTCAATCTCAACCCAGGATTTCTTAGAATTTGACCAAATTAGAGATGGAATAATGATTCTGAAAAATAAAGGACTAAGAGCTGTTTTAATGGTCTCTTCTTTAAATTTTGCCTTAAAGTCCGCTGAAGAACAAAACGCTATTATATACCAATTCCAAAACTTTCTAAACTCTTTGGATTTTACTTGCCAAATTCTGGCTTTATCCAGACAACTTAATATCACCGGGTATTTAGATAAATTAGAAGAAATAGAAAAAAAAGAAGAAAATGAATTATTAAAACTCCAAATTAGAGAATATAGAAGTTTTATTAACCAAATAATGAAAGGTGGCTCTATTATGCAAAAAACTTTTTATATTATAGTGCCATTTGCAATTTCCGAAACTCAAATCTTTGGAGAGGTAACAAAAATGCCTAAACTCCCTGTTTTGACCGAAGATATGTTCCAAAGATCTAGGAGTCAGCTTTTGCAAAGGGTAGAATTTGTTATTTTGGGACTAAGAGCTTGCGGACTTCAGGCCGTTCCTTTAAATACTTTAGAGCTGGCCGAACTTTTTTGGGGAATATACCACCCAATAGAAGCTGAAAGAGGATATTATCCGGAAATTCCTCCCGAATTAATAAAATAATATGAAAATTCCTTTTTTAAAAAAAATCTTAAAACCAAAAACTAAAATACCGGAAGAAATCTTTGCCGAAGAACCAATCCGGCTTACTGATATAGTAGCTCCATCTTTTATTGAAGTGAAACAAAACTATATCAAAATAGGAGAACGGTTTGCTAAAAGTTACTTTATTTTTTCTTATCCCAGATATCTAAGTATGGGTTGGCTGTCTCCAATAATTAATCTCAATGTTCCTATGGATATCTCTTTTTTCTTGCATCCGGTACCCAGTGAGAAAATATTAAGACAATTGAGAAAAAGGGTTACTGAAGTCCAGGCTGAAATATCTGAAAGAGAGGAAAAAGGTCTTATCCGCGACCCTGCCATAGAAACAGCTTATCAAGATATAGAGGATTTAAGAGACAAACTCCAAACAGCTCAAGAAAGAATGTTCCGTTTCGGTTTATACCTTACAATTTATAGTAATAGCGAAAAAAAATTAAGAGAAATAGAAACCAATTTAAGGTCAATATTGGAATCCCGATTAATTTATATTAAACCTGCTCTCTATCAACAAAAAGAGGGATTTACCTGCACCTCTCCTTATAACCTGGATTTACTATCAGTCAACACCCTAATGAACACTGCTCCTCTTTCCAGCACTTTTCCATTTATCTCTTTTGATTTAAGTTCTAATGAAGGAATTTTTTACGGTATTAACACGCACAATGATTCTTTGGTTCTGTTTGACCGTTTCACTTTGGCTAATGCCAATGAAGTGATATTCGCAACCTCGGGCGCCGGGAAATCGTACGCAGTTAAATTAGAAATCCTAAGATACCTAATGTTAGGAGTTGACTCAATTATAATTGACCCGGAGAATGAGTATAAGTTTTTGGCAGAAGCAGTTGGAGGGTCTTTTTTTAATATTTCTTTGTCTTCCTCTCACCATATCAATCCTTTTGACCTGCCGCCTCCCAGAGAAGATGAAAAACCAGAAGACGTCTTAAGGACAAATATTATTAATTTAGTTGGACTGATGAGAATAATGCTGGGTGGCTTAAGCCCAGAAGAAGATGGGATTATGGATAGGGCCTTAACTGAGACCTATGCTGCCAAAGACATTACTCTGGATTCAGATCCAAAAAAATGGGGTAAAGAACTTCCTTTTCCTTTAATGAGCGATCTGGAGTCAGTGCTTTCCACAATGGAAGGAGCCGAGTCATTGGTAAAACGACTCCAAAGATTCACTAAAGGCGTCTATTCTCAGTTTTTTAACCAGCCGTCCAATATAGATGTGAAAAACCGGTTGGTTGTTTTCGGAATCAGAGATATGGAAGACGAATTAAGGCCAATGGCTCTCTTTATAATTTTAAGATATATCTGGAAAACAATTACTTCCGAATTAAAAAAACGTCTGCTTATTGTAGATGAGGCCTGGTGGCTGATGAAAAATGAAGATGGAGCTTCTTTCTTGTTCGGCACGGTAAAACGGGCAAGGAAATACTGGCTTGGCGTAACTACTATTACTCAAGATGTTAATGATTTTATGAAATCAGAATACGGCAAACCGATTATCACCAACTCTTCTTTGGCTCTTTTAATGAAACAAAGCCCTGCCACAATTAATGTTGTCCAGCAAACGTTTAATTTAACCGAAGAAGAAAAAATGCTTTTACTGGAATCACCGGTTGGCGAGGGAATATTTTTTGCCGGCACCAAACATGTTTTAATTAAGGTCTTGGCTTCTTATACAGAAGACCAAATCATTACTACTGCGCCTGAAGAAATCCAAAAAATAAAACAAGCTAAAAGAGAAATTGGAGAATAATTATGGCAGAAGAAATTCTCCCCCTAAAAACTCCCGTCCCAAAAAAGAAAGGTGGCTGGTTCCAGAAAATCCCGGGTGATATTCTTTTATCCCCAGGCGGAATGGTTTTGATTTTTCTGGCTCTTATTATTGAAATTATTGACTGGATTCCGCTTCCATTGATTGACCAAATAATAGAACTGCCATTGGAACTAATGTTTATTGTTTTGTTAGTTGTAATAACTAAAACCTCTTTTAAATCATTGCTCATTCCTTTTATCATTGAACGGATTCCAATAATAAGCGACATCCTCCCAACCTGGCTTATTAGAATGTTTGTGTAATATGCTTTTTTTTATTTTGGAAATAATTTATCCGAGAATCCCCGGAGCTCTACCACCACAGGATTTTCTCTTGTCCGCTGCTCCAGAGAACATCCTTTCTCTTTATATGAAGTACCTGGCCAACCTCTCTATTTGGGCGGCCGGCATTTTGGCTTTAATAATGCTGGTTTACGGCGGCATTCTTTATTTATTTTCAACCGGCAAACCAGGAGCAATGGTTACGGCTAGAAACCAAATAATAAGCGCTTTTTTCGGCCTTCTGCTTGTGCTTTCTTCTTTTTTAATTCTGAAAACCATTAATCCTGAATTTGTAATCCTCAAACTGCCCTCTTTGCAAGCCCCTCAGATTTCTTTGCCGCCAGAGATAAAACCGCCGGAAATAACGGCAATCCAAACTTCAATTGACGCTGAAATGCCTTTTTCCAGAATAATTGAAAAACTCTTTGAAACATATATTTCCGAGTATCCCCAACCAAAAGACTCAATAGAGCCAAGAATGTTAAGAATTAAAAACATTAGCCGAGCCGTAATTGGAGAAGACAAAGATAAAGGGCTGGCAGATAAATTAAAAGAACAAAGCGAGAAATTGAAAAACTATTCAGGCGACTGCCAATGTAGCCAAACAAGACCCTGTTGCGAAATTTCTGATCCTGGTCCTGGCTGTAAAGACAATGCTTGTCATAGTAAGCTTGGTACAACCAGCGATCCCTGTAAAAAAGTTAGGGCAGATATCCAGAAAGCGGAAGAAGAAAATTTAAAGACAATTTATAAAGGAATAGAGATTGTCCAATTTGACGAGGAAGGGCAGAAAGAAAAAATTACTACCAGTTTAGTAAAAGAACAAACCAAGACAGAAGAAGAAATCCGATTCTTAAAAGAATGGTTAGATAGATTAAAAAGAGCAGAAAAATTTATTTTAGAATGCCCGAAAAGGTCATTAAATAGTTTGGCTCAATTTTATTCCAAAAAGGATTATTTTGACAGTCAAAAATGGATAACAAGAGAAACTAAATTCTGGGGCGATGTCAGTATCAGATATTACACAGGCAAAAATACCCAAAATCAGTATGGCAGTTGGTACAGTGTGCCAAGCAAAGAAATAGGAACTGATTTTGCTACTTTTTACTGTTCAATAAGCGGAACAATGGAGCAAGTTCCTTCTTATTCAACCTTAACTCAAAGCCAACAGCAAGCTAGTCAGCTATCTGAGGAGGAAGTTGAAGAGGTTTTATCAGAAGAAATGGCTTGTTCAAAAGAAGCTCCGGTTGGTGAAATTATTGATAGAACAAAAAGAGTAACCCAGCTTTTAATAGATAAAATGGAAGTGCTTTTGGGAAAAGAGAAAGAGTTAATTGATGCGGTTGATAAATTACAGGCTTTAGTTAGTCAGTGTAGTTCTCAAAGGTGTTATTCCTATTGCCATAAAATGTTTGGAGGTGCCTGTATAAAACGTGCTCAAAATGCTCCCCAATATCTTGAAGGGCCCTGCCCAAAAACAAAAATTGACGACCAACTCAAAAAAGTCCAAAGAATTTGGCAGGAAATAAAAGATATAATAGAGGGCAAAAAAATGAGTGGACAGGAAACGCCAAAAGAAAAGGTAGAAAAAATGGGAATCATCCCTTTAATTGATGAAATAATACCAGAAATATTAAATGATTTGGAAGAGAAAGTCAGACAGCCGATGCATGAATGCAGCAGTAAAAATTGGGCTGAACAAACCAAATCTTTGTTTAATTGTATCCAGGCAAAAGGAGCGATTAAACCTGGAGGCAAGGTAATTTTTGATTGTTGTAGGATAGAATCTTTAGACAATCAAGGAAATTTAATCCAAACTGTTTATGGTGATTGTTTTGAAGAATGTTATTTGGAAAAGGGTATAGAAAAACACAGAGAATGCGTCCAGACTTGTTTAGACAAGAAAGCTCAAGTTTTAGACGACCAAGAGCTCTCTCGCTGTACCCACGAACTTAACTTCTATTGCTGCCCCTAAAAAAAATATGCCTTCAATTATTCAAACCGTCCAAAATATCTACACCTATATCATCTCTATTTCCGGGATAATCGCCTTGGCGGCTTTAATTTGGGCCGGGATTTTATATCTAACTTCAACTGGCAAGCCGGAAAAATTAGAGAAGGCAAAAAAACAAATTTTGGCTTGTTTCTTTGGAATTATTATTCTTTTTGCTTCCTATTTAATTTTAAGAACTATCAACCCGGAATTGGTTAAACTCCAATTACCCAGACTAAAAGAGATTATTTTTCATCCTCTCCAAGCGCCGCCATCAGAAACTTTAGTGCCGGAATTTTTGGGCAAAGTTAGAGAAATGGCTGATAAAATCAAAGAAGAAGTAATCCCTGGGGTTGAAAACTCTTCTCAAAAAATAAAAGAATTAACCGAAAATTGCAAGTGTGAAAACACCCAATCTCTGTGTCTTTGTACCGGCGGAGACGAAAAGGCAAAATGCGAACCTAACAGGTGTTATGCTGGGCCGGGTTTTCAGCCCTGTCCGGATGAAAAGGAAATTAAAGAAAACCAGCAGAATATTATTGCCTGGAGAGATGAAATCCTGTATTATAGAAACAGGGCATTAGAAGAAATAAAAGATTTAGAAGACGAAAGAAAAAAGGTTTTGGATGAAAAAATTGTTTATTATACGAAAATTGAAATAATAGAAGAAGATGAAGAAGTTAAACAATTTTTTAGAGACGAAAGAAAAAAAGTAACCGAGGAAAAAAATCTTAAAAAAGATTTAGCAACAAAACTTAAAGAATTAGCTGATAAAATCAAAGAAATAGAGCCCTTTATATCAGAAATAGGAATACTTCCAGATAAATGTTTATACGATGAGGGAGTATATGGAGTAAATAATAAATGTAATGCCCATTGTAAGGGAGAATGTCATGATTACAAAAATGGCTGCCAGCCAGATAAATGTAGTGGTGGAAATCCCTGCCCGGTTGGCGAAATCAATGACCAATTTCTAATTATTCAGAATATACGGCCATCAATTGACCAAATTGGCCAGGAAATATTAAATATTATAGAAGAAATTATCAAACTCAAAACAATTACAATATGACAAAAAAAATTCTTCTCTTTTTTCTGGTTTTTATTATCCTCTTTGGAACAGCCGAATTGGTTTTTATCCAGCCGAGCGTTGGAAGAAATTTAGAAATTGAATACCCGGAAGTTGCCGGAGAACAGCCGGAAAAAGTTATTACTCCTGTCCCGGAATATGTAAGGTATATTTATAACGCTTTGATATGGCTCAGCGGATTAATCGCTTTGATTGTTTTAATTATCGGCGGTTTTGAATGGTTTACCTCGGCCGGCGATATAGACAGAATTAGAAGCGCTAAAGACCGAATCTCAGCAGCCGTTCTGGGTATAATAATTCTTATCGGCTCCTACTTAATCCTCGTCAGCATCAACCCGGAACTGGTCGTCTTCCATCTCCCTCGTCTCCGGCCCATTATCTCCGAACTCACCCCCGGTGTTCTTGTTTGCAGAGGCGTAGTGGGCGCACAAGAGGCTTGGGATCTCACTGAAGAATTTAAATATGGCAATCCTAACGAGAATAGAGAAAAAGAGATAAAAGAAAGAATAGATTTAATATCAGAAAATATTTCAGAAAAGTGTTATTATGTTCAAGGTGAAGGAAATATCAGGCCAGACCTTGATAATAAAATTGTAACGATCTATTTTATCCCCCTATTAACATACAAATACGATGAACCCTCTAAAACATATTATGTAGCCGAGTCAATTCAATATGGAGCGGTTGTTTATGAAGAAAATAATTTTAAAGGGAAATCCAAAGTTTTTTGGAATCAATTATTTAGCCCAAAGAAGTTAGATATAGAGCCAGTATACAACTTATCTATTTCTTCAATAAAACCATTTGTGCGGGAAAATATTATTAACTGGCAGGTAAGTTTATATCAATATTATGATTTCAATCGAGAACTTGAAAATCCCGAACCCTTCGAAAAGTGGGAGGATTTAACTTCTGTTACAAGCAATATTGGCGGACCCTATCCTTTAACCATACCGCCAAAATCAATAAAAATTGAGGGTCAGGCCTTGGCTATACTGTTTAAAAAAGAACAAACAGAAACCTTTTTGGGCCCTTTAGAAAATAACAATTTAGAGAATAATGAAAATATAGTAGAGTGGGTAAAATGTAAAGAATATCAAGCCGGACAAAAATGTGAACAAATATGGTATCAACCTCCTGGCGCTTTTGGTGGTTATTATATTAGCGTATGTAACTGCCCGGAAGCAGCAGCAGATGGGATTATTATTTTATCCGGCACAAAACCCTTGTTGTAAAGTTAAAAAACAAGAAGCTAATCTTCTTGTTTTTTCTTTGCCAAAATAAATTTAAGAGCATGGTCGGATGACGACACGGCGGTCAGGTTCCTGGCCAATGCTTTCAGTGGTAATGTCTTCTCTCCCGGCTAATTCTAAGTGAATTATTCTTCTTTCATAAGCCGGCATTGGAGCTAATATATTTTCTTTTTTAGTTAAAGCAACTTCATCAGCTAATTCTCTGGCTGTTTCCTTCAAATAAGCGAGTTTTTTCTTTTTATAATCATTAATATCAAGGTCAATGTAAAACTCTTCTGGAATTTGTTTTTTTAAAATTGCCTTTAAAAGCCGCTGAATTTCAACTAAGGTCTGACCGTTTTGACCAATTAAAACTTTTGGCTCATTGGTTTTGATTTTGATGGGGATAGTTTTTTCCTGAAAAGATAAAACTTCTGCTTCAACGTCAAAGCTGGTTCTTTCAAAGAATTCGTCAGTTATTTCTTTAATTTTCTGCAAGTTTTCTTGGTTCATTTTTCTTTTTTAAGATAACATATTGCTGCAAAATTGTAAAGAGGGTGGTAATAAGCCAGTAAAGGCCGATTGCTGCCGGCAATTTAAGAAGAAGCAAAACAATAAAAACCGGCGTAAAGTATTGCATTTGTTTTTGGAGTTGGTCAGAAAAATTAGAATTTTTGTTTTTGTTTGGTTTTAATTTTGGCCCTGCTAGTTTTGTTTGTAAAAATTGAGTGAGCCCTACTAAAATTATTAAAATAATATTTCCCCAAAGATAATGGCGTACTCCTTCGGTTTCAATAGAAACCGCTCTTGAAAGGTCTATTATTTTTAAAAAAACAGTATTTATTATTTCGGGTTTCGGAACAAAACTATAAAGAAAAACCATTTGTTCCTCTGCCAATCCGCGCCAGAAAATCCTATAAAGAGCGATTAAAACCGGAAGCTGAATTAAAAGGGGCAAACATCCTGAAAAAGGGTTGAGCTTCTCTTTTTTATAAAGAGCCATCATTTCTTTGGTTTGCTGCTCTTTATTATTTTTATATTTTTCCTGGATTTCTTTTATTTTCGGCTGAAGCTCGGAAAGCGATTTCTGGGATTTTATTGCCTTAACCCCTAAAGGATAAAAAACAAGCTTGATTAAAATTGTCAAGACAATTATAGCCAAACCAAAACTCTGGCCTGGCAGATATTCATAAAACAAAACCAGGATATTAAATAGAGGACGATATAATATTGTGTTGAATATTGCAATTAATAATTCCATTTTGGCTTTTATGGCAAATCAACTCCCCCTTCGTTCCAGGGGTGGCACCTCGCTATTCTTTTTATTCCTTGCCAAACCCCTTTCCAGGCTCCGTATTTTTCCACTGCCAAATAACAATATTGAGAACAGCTCGGGTAAAAACGACAATTTCTCCCTAAAACAGGAGAAATAAAAATTTGATAAATTTTTATAATACTAATTATTATTTTTTTAAACATTAATCTTATTATTTTATTCTATAATCTTGGCTTTTTGAAAAAGTTTATTAATTATTTCTTCTACTTCCCAGAAGTCCCTTGTTTTAAATTCCGGCATAACTATGAGCACTATGTCTATTCCTTTTTTAATTTTAGGTAGTTTTATTCTTATTAGCTCTGCTAACCTCCTTTTAGTTCTATTTCTGAGTACGGCTTTTTTAGAAAACTCTTTACTAACAACAAAACCAAAACGGCTTGATTTTAACTCGTTTTTAACAACTTTTAAATATAAAAAATTCTCTTTTGCGCCCCTGCCTTTTTTAAACACTCTTTCAAAATCTTTTTGTTTCTTAAGTCGGTTTCTTTTGGCAAGCATAAACTTAAACACTAAGTTTTCTTCTTTTCTTTTTTCGTCTCTTTCTTAAAACTCGGCTGCCGGTCTTTGTCCTTAACCGAACTAAAAACCCATGAGTTTTTTTCCTCTTTTTCTTTTTTGGTTGATAAGTAATACTCATATCAACATATTAACATATTAATATGATTTTTCAACAATTTATTAACAGTTTTTAAACTTTCGCTGGTCTTTTGTTTTCTATTTGCTATGTGCTACAATAAAACATATGAACAATGAAGAGTTGTGGCAATCAGTTTTAGCCCAAATCCAACTAAATATCTCCCAGGCAAATTTTGCTACCTGGTTTAAAAATACTGAAATTGGTCTAAAAAAAGAAGGGAAGATTGCTGTTTTGGTGCCGAATTCTTTTGTCAAAGAGTGGCTAGAAAATAAATATAATAAAAATATTTTAAAAATCCTTCATAGTTTGGACGAAGAGATTAAAGAGGTAGAATATATGGTTGGCAAAGGCAAATCAATTATTCCGAAAACAATTCCGGTGATATTTCCTGAAACAGACCAACTTGAATTCCAAGAATTTAAAGTAGATAAAGAAACCAATTTAAACCCGAGATACACTTTTGATTCTTTTGTGGTAGGCCCATTCAATGAACTTCCGCACGCAGCAGCAATCGCTGTTTCTAAAAAACCAGGCGTGGTTTATAACCCCCTTTTTATTTATGGAGAAGTGGGGTTGGGCAAGACCCATCTACTCCAGGCGATTGGCAATGAAATTGTTAAAACATTTAAAAAGAAAAAAATTAGATATGTCTCTTCTGAAAAATTTACCTCAGAGGTGGTTTCGTCTATTAGAAACCAAAAAACAGAAATATTTAAATCAAAATATAGAACAATTGATGTTTTAATTATTGATGATGTCCAGTTTTTGGCTGGTAGAGAAAAAACCCAGGAAGAGTTCTTTAATCTTTTTAATGTTTTATACGAAAAAAATAAACAAATCGTTATTTCTTCGGACAGACCGCCAAAGTCAATCCAGTCTTTGGCTGAAAGACTGCGCTCCCGCTTTGAAGGCGGAATGATAGCCGATATTGGTGTTCCTGATTTTGAAACAAGAATGGCTATTCTAAAAACCAAAGCTCAAGAAAAGAAAGTGGAGTTTCCGGAAGAAATTTACCAATACATTGCAACTATTATTAAAAAAAATATTAGAGAGTTAGAAGGAGCCCTCAATCGTCTGATTGTTTATCAAAAATTAAATAATCAAAAACCGGATTTAGAAATTATCAAAACCCTTTTTAAAAATTTATTGTCAGGACCGATTAAAATAATAACTCCCAAAAAAATAATTCAGGTTGTAGCAGATTTCTACGACTTAAAAGAAAAAGACCTTTTTCTTTCTTCCCGAAAGAAAGAAATTGTTAGACCCAGACAAATAGCTATGTATTTATTAAGGGAAGAGTTAAAAAACTCTTTTCCTTTTATTGGTAGAAAATTTAACGGTAAAGACCATACCACAGCAATTTATTCTTATAAAAAAATTATAAAAGAATTAGAAAAAGATAAAAAATTAGAAGAAGAAATTAATTTAATAAAAGAACAAGTTTTTACTAATTAGTCCCGCTTAATAAGTTGGGGATAAATATGTTATTTAATAAACTAAAAAATCCTTAATAAAAAATTTTTAAAAAAATTCACCAAGTTTTCCATAGAAAATTATTATATAATTTCAACAATTTATCACCAAATAATTTATGTTTAAAAAATTTAATTTTCTATTATACTAATAATAATAAATTTATAATATAAAATAATTAATTATTAAAATAATTTTATGAAAATCCAAATTCTCCAAGAAAAATTAAAAAAAGGGTTAAATATTATAGAAAGAATTTCTTCAAAATCTTTAACCCTTCCTATTTTAAATAATATTTTAATTTCTAGCGAGAAAAACTTTTTAAAATTAACCGCTACCGACTTAGAGATTGGCATAAATTGGTGGGTTTTGGCTAAAATTGAAAAAGAAGGAAAAATTACCATACCTTCTCGTTTATTTTCTAATTTTATAAACTTATTACCAAATAAAAAAATAAATTTAGAGGTCCAAAACAACAATTTAATTCTCACTTGTGAAAACTATAAAACTCAAATAAATGGCTTGCCGGCAGAAGAGTTTCCTTTAATTCCTAAAATTACAGAAAGTGAAAATATTTATTTTGAAGCCCCTTCTTTTTGCAGGGGCTTAAGTCAGTTAGTAGATATTGCAGTTCTTTCTACTGCCAGGCCGGAAATTTCAGGTATTTATTTTCTTTTTCAAAAGGACTTTATTACCGTAGCTGCCACCGATAGTTTTCGGTTGGGGGAGACAAAAATACCTTTTAAAAATTCTTCTTTAAAAAAAGAATATTCTTTAATTCTTCCCCAAAAAACTATCAAAGAAATAATAAATATTTTCGGGGAAAAAACAGGAGAAATAAAAATGTTTTTTTCTCCGAACCAAGTAATGTTTGAATATCCGATGGAAGAGACCCCCCACCCTCAAACACAAATTATTTCACGCTTAATTGAAGGCGAATACCCAAATTATCAAGAGATTATCCCCAAAAAATTCACAACTCAATTAATCTTAAACAGGACCGAATTTCTCAACCAGGTGAAAACAGCCAGTTTATTTTCCGGGAAAATTAATGAGGTTAAAATTAAAATAAGTCCAACAGAGAAAAAAGCACTGATTTTTAGTAGAAGCCCTGATCTTGGTGAATATCAATCTTCTATCCCTGGGAAAATTAAGGGCGAGCCAGTAGAGATTTCTTTTAATCATAGATTTTTATTAGACGGGCTTTCAAATATCAAGAGTTCTGAGGTGATTCTTGAATTAAACGGCGATTCCGGGCCGGGCGTGGTGAAACCAGTAGGCGACGACAGCTATATTTACGTGGTAATGCCGATCAAGGCAAGTTAAAATTTTATGGAGATTAGAATAATTAAAGAGAAAATTACTAAAGAGCAATTGAAAGAATTTGCCGAAGAAGGATATGGCAGCGCGTTGAAAGCAGTTGTTGATATTGAAAAAGAGATTATGGCATTGGGCGGTGAGTTTCATTCCGACGCTAAGGATTTATTATTAAAACAGGGTTCTGAACAAGAAAGTCTTTGGGGAATAGATATTTATCCGGAAAAATCAAAAGACAAATGGATAGAATTTAATTCTTTGATTAATATTCGTCCTTCCATTGGCAACCGTTCAATGGAAATTCAAGATAATAAAATAAAAGACAAAATAAGACAAATTATTGACAATTTGGTTGGATAATATGGCTCCAGAAAAATGGCAAAAATTATCCCTGGCAGAACAAATGGGTAATATTGGGTCAGAAGTTAATCGAGTAATATATTTAAAGGAAGCAGACGATAAAAGTAATAAAGAAAAGGCCTTAGGCCGCGTTTTAGAATTAATTGATTTAACTATTTCAGATAAAAGATGGAAGGGTCGTCTTTTTGAGATCTGCCGTTTACGGGAAGTTATTTGCGATTTATTTCTCGGGAACAATACTTATAGAGTTTCTACAAAATTTTTAAAAGATTACTTTTTATTTTTTGCCTTGCGCGCTCGTTAGAACTCAAAAAACTTGACACAGATTATAATACTTGCTATAATATAAGGGTTGAGAATGTTTCTCGACCCTTGAGTTTTCTCAAGGCAAAACAGCAGCAAATTAACAATTGAAAATTGAAAGGGTATTAAAATGAAACGTGGATGGATTTTACTTGTGATAGTAATCGGAATTACTCTAATTGTGTGGGGGATATTAGAACAGAGGTTGTGGTGTTTGGTAACGGGTCTAGTAATTGAGGCCGCCGTGTTTTTTAAATTTACCATCGTAAAAGAAGGAACGGCAAAAATAATAATCAGATTAGGCAAATTTAAAAAGGCGGTGATGGTTTGGGGAGGTCAAAAGCTTGATGCAGACAACAACGTGGTGCCGCGTGATACTATACGTTTACTGCCAGGTGGATTAGTGTTTGTAGGAATCCGGTTTATTGACACAGCGTATAAATACAAATTCCGGTGGCGGGATATCCAATTAGTAAAAAGCGAAGAAAAGGTGGAGTTTCATGAGGAGCTGATTGATTATATCTTAGTTAGGCCAGATGTTTATTGGACAGATATTAAAACGGCCGAGACTAAACCGCCAGAACGAATCCCTTTGGATATCCAATTTTTAGTAACGATGAGAGTGAACAACCCCTACAAGGCACTCTTTAGGGCGCCATCAAACTGGAATGAAAACACTATAGTGAGATTAAATGCTGCTTTCCGGGGCTGGGTAGCGACAAAGACTCTTGATCAACTGCTGGGACTTAAAAAAAAACCAAAAAATATCTGGCCCGATTTTAAAAAGCACGACCTGATTAAAATGTTTAAAACGGATTGGGGGATCACCGTAGAAGAAAATGGAATTGAAATTAGAGCAATTAGTTTACCTCTTGAATATCAGGAAGCAGCAGCTGCTCAGAAGAAGTTAGAGTTTGAAGCAGTTGCCAGATCGGCAGAAACAGTGGGAACAGTAATTGAAATGATGGCGAGAGTTAGAGGAAAAAAGGTCGAGGATATTCAAAAAGAGATCGAGGCACAGCCAGAGATGCGAAGAGAGTTTTTGGACCTTGCCAAAGACCTCGTTGTCAGAAAACTCGGCATTGAGGGGAAAAGTTATCTCGATATTCGGGTTCAGGGCGCAGAAGGGATTGAAAAGACGATCTTAAATGCCCTAGCGGTTTGGCGGAAGATGCCGGAAGGAGACAGAGGAAAAAAAGAGACGGAAGAAGAAAAAAAAGAACAAGAAGAACAAGAAGAAAAAGAAGAACAAAAAGAAGAGCCAACGCCAAATATAGAGAAATTAAGACAAAAAATGGGAGATGCGTTAATGGATAAGGTGGCGAAGAAGAAAGCGGAAAAGAGATAGAAAATAAAAAAAGGGTGACTGTTATCGTCACTCTTTTTAATTTAATAATCCTTCGTCGGATGTCTTTTTGGGGTAGATATTTCGGGTTTTTCTTCTACTATTGGAAAAGGGCTTTCCCGGGAGTTATTTTTTCTTTTTCTGTTTTGATTTCTCCTTTTTGAATTTTCTCTGGTTTGGTTTTTGGAATTTGAGAAAAAATTAATTGGTTAATTTGCTCAGAGATTTCAATTGCGGTTTTAAATTCTAAATTTACCCCCTTTTCAAGAACTTCCGGCAAATTTTCTTTAGGGAATTCTCCTAACAAAGCCGAAACAGTCCGGTTAGCAATTTTTTCAATTTTTTCTTCGTCTTCTATTTTGTTTCCCAAGCAAATTTCAGCAATTTTAGAGGAAGTATTTTCAGAGAAAATAAACTCTAAAAGTTCAGGGGAGTGCTTTTTAAAAAACTCTGGGTATTCTTTTTTTAAATTTTGAACTTCAATATTATTTGTCATAATTGTAAATAGAAAAAATATTATTATTCGAAATCATAGCCACAGCTTGGACAGCTTTTTGCCGATTTTGCTACTTTCGTATTTCCGCAAGCAGGACATTTTTTAATGCCTTTTTTCGATTTTATTTTGAAGGCGGCAGCTGTTCCAGCCACTGCCACATCTTTAGCAGCAGATAAAACTCCTCTTCCGGCAGCCGCCGTCATTCTTATTGGAGCTGCTATTCCTCTTACTATTTGCGCTGGCCATCCGCCAGGGGCCACTTGTCTTCCTGCTATCGTGATTGGCGCTGCTGATGGTCGTATTCTTTTTTGCCAATATACTCTTGCTGTTTCTTTTGTTGATTGAATTCGCGTAAGCCCCCCTTCTCTCCCTGTTCTGTATGCATCTCGTATTCCCCGAGCTTCTTGGCGTACTGCCCCGGCACCGGCCTTTATCCCTCGATAAGTCTTATCCGCTGTCGTTTTAACCGCTGCTTTTCCTCCTCTTTTAGCGCCCTGAACGACTACTTTAGCGCCTATGGCTGAGGTTTTAAGGCCGAAAACAAAGCCGATTCCAAGAAATACCACAGAAACAAAGTAAGGAAGGATTGAATCAAAGAGCCCGCCTGTGCCCGTAGTAAGAACAGGAACAGTGGAAGGGTCGTTTTTAATATACATAACCATTAAAAGCCCTAAATAAAGGAAGAACCCGCAAGTTACTCCGATAAATGACCAAGCCAAAAATTGTTCCCACCACATTTTAAAATACTTTTTGGTAACCGGTAGAATATAGCAGACAAAAGCTAGGGGAGCCAAAATTACCAGCAGCCAGATAACAACATATCTAAGTATAAAAATAAGGGTGAAAAGAAGCAGAATAAAGGTTAAAACAAATAAAAAAGGAACCATAACAGCAAGCTGGATAACAATTTGCCAAATTTTATCCCAGTCGCTTTCTTCGTCAAAGCCAGAGCTTAGGCCTGAAACTTTTCTGCCCATAAATTTGCCAAAAGCATCGGCTTTTAAGTCCTGAACAAAAAAGTTCATTACGATATTTGAAGCGTCAACAATCAGTCCGCAGATAACCGGGGCAAAGTTTACTAAAAGAGCAACAATGATAAAAGTAACTAATAGTTTTTTTGTTTCATAACCAGCCAAACGCAAAATAGTGGCAATGGCAATATAAACCAAAACCAAAACCAAAAGCATATTGACAAAACCTCTGGTAACACCAAGGCCGGTTTCAATTACTGGATTATTTGCCGGGTTTGTGTAAGAGAATTTGATAAAACCAGGGCTTAAAACCCAGTTTAAAAGAGAACCGGCTAATCCTGCAAAAAAAACACCAATTTTAACCAGCAATATAGAAGGATAGTAGATAAGCCGAGTGGCTGTCCAGCTGCCAAGTCCTTTCCAGGAAGCAAAAGAAACTGAAGGATAAGAAATCCCGGAGAGGATAAGCAAGGCAGGGATGAGAAACTTTTTTATTTTTCTTAACATTGAATTATTTTAACACTTTAGTTAATAAAATCCAATCCTTAATAGTCAAAGCTTCGGCTCGAAGGGTTGGTTTGATATTATTTTTCAAAAGCAAGGAGCTAATCTCCTGTTTATTTAATTTTAGCATTTTTGATAAATTATTAGCAAGTTGTTTTCTGGGCTGGGAAAATCCTGCTTTAACGATTTTGAAAAACAAATCTTTATTAACATTATATTTTTTCTGGGGGACTATTTTAATTATTGCCGAGTCCACTTTAGGGATAGGCCAGAATGACTTTTTGGAAACATAAGAAATTATTTCTGGTTTGGCGTAGAACTGGACAGATATTGCCAGCAAATTCATATCAGGGGGTCTCGCACAAATTCGTTGAGCAACCTCTTTTTGGACAAGCAAAACCATTTCTTTCGGCGAATTTTTGGCTTCTAAAAATTTCCTAATTATAGGAGCAGTAATATAGAAAGGAAGATTAGATACCACTTTATAATTTATAATTTTTAATTTTAAATTTTTAAATAATTTTATAATTTCAAATTTTAAAACATCTCCGTTTACAATTTCTATGTTTTTGTAATTTTTCAGAGATTTTTTGAGGATTTGACACATTCTCGGGTCTTTTTCATAAGCAATTACCTGTTTTACTTTTTTAACTAATTCTTTGGTTAGAGCGCCGAGCCCAGGACCAATTTCTAAAATAATATCTGTTGATTTTAGATTAGCCGCTTTGATAACTTTTTTAACAATATTTCTGTCAATCAAGAAATTCTGGCCAAGATGTTTTGAGGGTTTGATATTGAACATTATCTAATTCTACCATACCATTGCTTTCTCCACAGGGTGTGGAAAAACCCTCTTGACCTTTTTTTTGGATGAGGTATAAAAGATGAATATATGGAAAAGCAGGTCTTTTTCAGTATAATTGCAATTTTAATTGCTTTTTTGTTTGGAGGTTTTGTTTTTGGCTCTATGTTTAATTTAGAGCCTATTTTAATAACAGAGAAAGCGAATAATTCTTCTCACCAAAACCTATTTGCCGAGCCAATAAAGAATTTTGTTAGAGAATCGCCGAAAATGAGTTTTATCCAGGAAAATAGTTTGCTCGGGGTTACCCCTCCTACAAGCGTTACCCCCCAGGTTTTGGGAAGCATTTTAGGAGGTGTTGAGATTGATGAGAGCGGTTCGGGTATTGAAAGCGAAAGTAATGGAATCATTGAATATCTTGTGGAATCAGGCGACACGCTTCTTTCAATAGCCGCAAAATACAATATTTCTCTTGAAACAATTCTCTGGGCTAATGATTTAAACAGCAAGTCCCTAATTAAGCCCGGCCAAAAATTAATAATTCCGCTGGTTTCTGGAATAATCTATTATGTGAAGAAGGGCGATGTTTTAAGCGAGCTCGCTGAGACCTACAAAGGCAAGGTTGAAGAAATTATTGCCTTTAATAATTTATCTGACAGAGGAGATATTTTTATAGGCGATATTTTGATTATTCCGGGAGGCAAGATGCCGCCAAAACCAAAACCGATTTCTCAGGCCCAGATTCCCATTGGTTCTTCTTATTTTATTTGTCCTCAGACTACTTGTCATATTACCCAAGGTCTTCACTGGTATAATGCTATTGATTTCGGAGGAAAATGCGGAGATCCGCTTTATGCTGCGGCTAGCGGCACTGTCCAAACAATAAGATACGGTTGGAATGGCGGGATTGGTAATTATCTTAATATTTTGCATCCTAACGGAGTGGTGACAACGTACGGCCATATTCAAAACAGTTTAGTTGTTCCTGGCCAAACGGTTTCCCAGGGCGATATTATAGCAATTATGGGAGGAAAACCAGGCATGCCGGGCGCCGGCCATTCCACTGGTTGCCATGTTCATTTTGAAGTTCGCGGTGCGAGAAACCCATTTGCAAATTAATTCAGAAAACAGAAAACAAAAAACAGAGAACATTGCAATATTGTTCTTTTTTTGTTTATTTGCTATGATATAAAAAGATGAAAAAAATAATTTTAGTAATTTTTTTAAATTTATTGTTTTTGCCCATTTTAGTTTTGGCCGGTGGCACCAATTGTCCGACCGAAGGATTGGTTCCTTGCGGGAATGTTCCTAGTTGTCCTTGTGAACTGTGCGATATTTTTGTGATGATTGACAGAGTATTAGATTTTCTCTTATTTAAAATTGTGCCGGTTTTAGCCGCTCTAATGATTGCTATCGGCGGATTTATGTATATTTTTGCTTTCGGCAAACCGGAAACGATTTCTCAAGCCAAGAGATTATTTACGGCAATTACCATGGGTCTTTTAATAATATACGGCGCCTGGGCGCTCATAAATACATTTTTTGTAATAATTGGTTTGTCGGACTTCGGCCTTAGATTAACCGGGCCAGACAAATGGTTTATTATTAACTGCCAATAATTTGCCCCCATAGCTCAATTGGCAGAGCACTTGCCTCTTAAGCAATTGGTTTCAGGTTCGAGTCCTGATGGGGGCACAAGTTTATGTTAACGCCAAAAGAAAAAGAAAAAATAACAAAGGATTATAAATTACACCAGACAGATACCGGGTCTGCCGAGGTTCAGATTGCTTTATTAACAGAAGAAATTAAGCAATTGCTTTCTCATTTAAAAAAAAATCCCAAGGATTTTCATTCCAAAAGGGGTCTTTTAAAAATGGTTTCAAAGAGAAGAAAACTCTTGAAATATTTAGAGAAAGAAGACGAAAAAAAGTATAAAAAAATTACCAAGGCGATAGGACTTAAAAAATAATTTTATGGTAATAAAACACATCGGACAACGTGTAGGAATATTAATAGATGTTCAGAACCTTTATCACTCGGCTAAAAATCTTTACAGTGCTCGGGTGAATTTCGGTGAGATTTTAAAATTAGCAGTAAGCAATAGAAATTTAATCAGGGTCTTTGCCTATGTAGTTAAAACAAAAACCGGCGAAGAAAAGGCCTTTTTTGATGCTTTGATTAAATTAGGCATTGAGACAAGAGTAAAGGATTTGCAGGAGTTTTACGGCGGCCAAAAAAAAGCTGACTGGGATGTTGGCATAGTTATTGATGCGGTAAGAATGGCGCCAAATGTTGATACTTTAGTTCTTGTCTCTGGAGATGGTGATTTTGTTTATTTAGTTGAATATCTAAAAAACCAAGGCAAAAGAGTAGAGGTTATTGCTTTTGGCAGGTCGTCTTCCGGCAAATTAAAAGAGATAGCAGACGAATTTATTGACTTGGAAGGGTCACCGAAGAAATATCTTTTAAAGAAATAATAAAGAAATAATTATGAAGTTTGAATTAAAACTCGGAGAAAAAAAACTAAAAGTTGAAATAAATGATTTAGCCGAACAGGCCAATGCTAGCGCTTTGGTAAGTTTAGGCGATACTTTGGTTTTAGCCACTTGCGTAATGAGTCAGGAAGACAAAGAAGGGCTTGGTTTTTTTCCCTTAACTGTTGAATACCAGGAAAGATATTATGCTGCCGGCAAAATCAAGGGACCTCGTTATATTAAAAGAGAGGGTCGGCCTTCTGATGAAGCAATTTGTAATTCCCGGCTGATTGACCGGGCTATTAGGCCGAGATTTCCCAAAGAAATGGCAAAGGAAGTGCAGGTAATTACTACTGTTCTTTCCTGGGACGCTGAGAATGACCCTGATATTCTTGGGTTGCTTGCAGCTTCCACTGCTCTTTTTATTTCTGATATTCCCTGGTTAGGCCCTCTTGGAGCAGTGCGAATTTGTCAGAAAGATGGAAAATTTGTCTTAAATCCAACCTATGAAGAAAGAGGAGCCAATGGTACAGATATTATTTTCAGCAGTGTAGAAAAAGACAACGAGCTCTTAATTAATATGCTTGAAGGCAATCTTGAAGAATCATCGGAGAAAACTGTTTGCCAGGCTTTTGATTTTGCCGAGAAATATTTAAAAGAAATAATTAATTTCCAGAAAAAAATACGACAGAAAGTCGGCAAAGAAAAATTGGTTTTAGCAATTCCGGCCCCAGATGAGTCCTTAGAAAGAGAAATAAGAAAATTTTTAGGAGATAAATTAGAAAAGGCATTTTACCAAAAAAACAAAAACCAGAGGGGAAACGAGCTCGAGCAATTAAAAAAGGAGTTAATCTCTTTTACGGGAGAAGACAGAAAACAATATGTTGAAAACCTTTTTATCCGGGAGATTGATAGATTGTTTCATCAAAGTATTATAAAATATAAAAAGAGGCCGGATAATAGGAAATTAGATGAAATTAGAAAGCTCGATTGCCAGGCAGGACTTTTGCCGCGGACCCATGGTTCAGGTTTATTTTGCCGAGGCCAAACCAAGGCCTTATCTATTTTAACTCTCGGCGCGCCGGGCGACCAGCAATTATTAGAAGGAATGGAAATCGTTTGCAAGAAACGTTTTATGCACCATTACAATTTTCCTCCTTATTCTAGCGGAGAGGTTAAACCCCTGAGGGGCCCGGGCAGAAGAGAAATTGGCCACGGAATGTTAGTTGAAAAGGCCTTACTTCCTTTGATTCCTAATTTTGACGAGTTCCCCTATACAATGAGGGTGGTTACCGAAATATTGTCTTCTAACGGTTCAACTTCTATGGCTTCTGTTTCCAGTTCTTCTTTGGCCTTAATGGATGCCGGCGTGCCGATTAAAAGGCCGGCAGCTGGCATAGCTATGGGTTTGGCAGGAGCTCAGGTTTTGACAGATATTCAAGGACCGGAAGATCATTATGGAGATATGGATTTTAAAGTGGCAGGCACCAGACAAGGAATCACTGCTCTTCAGATGGATGTTAAAGTTGAAGGTATAAGCAAAGAGATTATGAAAGAGGCATTGGAAAGAGCTAAAAAAGCCCGATTAGAGATTTTGGATTCAATGGACAAGGTTTTAGCCAAGCCAAGGCCTCAGCTTTCGCCTTATGCTCCAAGAATTTTAACCATTCAGATTAATCCTGAAAAAATTAGAGAGGTTATAGGCCCTGGTGGCAAGATAATTAATGAGATTATTGATCAAACAGGAGCTCAGATAGACATTCAGGATTCTGGCCTCATTTTTGTAACATCAGAGAAAGAGGAATCAGCCGAGAAGGCAGTTTCCTGGATAAAAAATATTACCAGGGAAGTTAAAGTAGGAGAAGTTTTCCAGGGCCAGGTTAAAAGAATTTTGGATTTCGGCGCTTTTGTAGAAATTTTGCCGGGTCAGGAAGGATTGATTCATATTTCCAAATTAAGCCGAGAACGAGTGAGGAGGGTTGAGGACGTGGTGAATATCGGGGATGTGGTTTCAGCAAAAGTAATTTCGATTGACGACCAAGGCCGAATAAACCTGGCTCTAATTAAATAAATAAAAAATAAATGGAGGAGGAAAAAGAATTTACAATTCCAAGAGAGGCAATTAGGACAATGAAAAAAGACATTGCTCGTTTTAAAGGTGGGGAAGAACAGAAAGAAGCCGCCGCTAAAACTATGGCGGCCAAGGAAGAAGAAAAAAAAGAGAAAATAGAACAGGAGAGACGAAAAGAAGAAGAGGAGAGACGAAAAGAAGAAGAAGAGGGGCAAAGAGCCATAGAAGAAGAGATGAGAAGAAAAGAAGAGGAAGAGAGGAAAAGATTAGAAGAGGAAAGAAAGAAACGCGATGAGGAAGAAAATAAAAAAAGAGAGGAAGAGGAAAGGAGGGAACAGAAAGAAGCCGCCGCTAAAACTATGGCGGCCAAGGAAGAAGAAAAAAGAATAAAAAAAGAGAAACCAAAAACAGAGAAAGAAATATTATTAGAGGAGAAGGGAGAAATACAGCGGCAAAGAGTTCAATTAGAAGAGATGCTTCAAAAATTAGCAGTAGAGAGAAAACCATTGGAAAAACAAAAAGCAGAAATTTTGAGAAAGACAAAAGAAGTTGGAGAGAGTTCCCAAAAAATTGCCGGGCAAGAAAAATTAATAGAAGAAAAACAGAGAAAAATTGAAGAAAAAGAGACTGCGGCTGAGAGGCCGGATCAGCGAAGAATTCTGGAAAAGGAAAGATGGAGAGTGGAAGAGAAACGTCGAGAATTAGAGAAACAAAGATGGCCCTGGGACGAAAAGTTAAAGGAATTAAATAACCAATTATATGGAATAGAAGCAAGCGGTGCAGAAATAGAAGTCAGAGAAAGGAAATTCGTTGTTCAAAACAAAGAGTTAATAGAAAAGCAAGAAAAAATTCAGCTGAAGTCGGAAAAGATTGATTTAGAGGAACAACTTCAAAACATAGAAGGAGCGAGAACGTCTTTTGAAGAAAAAAAAGCTGCTTTTTTAGGACAGCTAGAAGACATTGACGGAAAATTAGAAAAAATAAAAACAGAAGAAGGAAGGGTTGAAGAAGAAAAAAGAATAGTTGAAGAGGAAGAAGGAGGGGCAGAAGATTTAGAAAAAAGAAGAGGGCTGGAAAAAGAAAGATGGGAAATAGAAGAAAAGAGAAGAAAGATCGAATCTGCCAGATGGGAGACAGAAGGAGAGAGACAAAAGATAAAAAATCAAGCCCAGGAGTTTGAAACAAGATTTAAGACCATTTCTGAAAAAAGAAATAATATAATAAAGAGAATAGAAGAAATAAAAGCAAAAATAGAAGGAAAAATACCCGCCTTCGTTCCGCCTGCGGCGGAACTACGGCGAGGCAAGGAAGAAAAACCGCCCGAAAAACCGGCTGGAAAAACAGAAGAAAAAAGTAGAATTGAAGAAGCTAAAAAAAGAATTGAGGATTTAAAGAAAACCTCCTTCGTTAAAACTACGGAGGGCAAAGAAGAAAAGAAAGAAGAAAAACAGAGAGAAGAAAAAGAGCAGATGACAACGGAAGTTCAAAAAGAGCAAGAGAGAAAAGAAATAGCCAAAAAAATGGCAGCTGAAGTTGAAAAAAGGAGAGAGATGCTCAAACGGTTTAAGGGCCCGGCTTTTGAAGAGGTGGTCGGACGTCCCTCAAAAATTCCTTTAGAAGTTATTAGGGTTGTTCCTCAAAAACCTACTTTAGGCGAAAAGCTCTGGGTGAGAATTTTAATTGTTAGCATATTTTTGGTGCTTTTAGCAAGTATTTTTACTTTTTGGTATTGGTATTTTAGAGTTAGAGAACAGCCGCCTGTTTTAATAGAGGAAAAACCAGCTGAAGAAGAAATTAGTATTCCCCAGGCCTTATTTCCTATGGAGAGCACTCAGACATTAAAATTTTCCGTACCAGAGGTGCTGGGTTCCTTGCTGTCCGAAGTTCTTAAAGAAAAACAGACAGAAGGTGAATTTAAATATTTAATACTAAAAAAAGATAACCAGCTTTTTGGGTTAAAAGAATTTTTCCAGGCCTTATCAATTAAGGTCCCAGAAGAGTTAGAACAAAAACTGGGGAATGATTTTAGTTTGTTTATTTATTCCCAGGCCCAAGGAAATCGGCTTGGTTTAGCAACAAAGACAATAGACAAGGAAGGATTAGCTGATTTATTGAGTTCTCAAGAGAAAACAATGGAAGAGGATTTTAAAAATCTTTTTGTTTTATTGGGTAAAGAAGGTAAGGCTCTTACTCCTTATTTTAAAAATGCTAGCGCAACTAAAGGATACCAAGGCCCAGATTTTAGATATCAGACCTTAAACAAAGACGATTTGGGAATTTGCTATTCTATTTTTAATGACTATTTCGTATTTACTAGCTCTTGGGTTAGTATGGAGGAAGTTCTAAAGAGATTATGACCAAAAAGCTTCTTAAAGAATTAAAAGAAAAATTGGAGAAACAAAAAGCAGAAATTGAAAACCATCTTCAAGGGTTTGCCACAGAAGACAAAAAACTTAAAGGTGACTGGGATACTAGATATCCGAAATTTAATAGTGGAACAGGCAGTCAGATTTTAGAAGATGCAGCAGACCAAGTAGAAGAATACGTTACCCTTTTACCCATTGAGTATAATCTTGAATTGCGGCTTCAGAGTATCAATAAGGCCTTGGAAAAAATCAAGAAAGGGAAATATGGAAAGTGCGAGAAATGCGGCAAGAAAATTACTGAAGAACGATTAAAAATATATCCTGAAGCCAGGACCTGTGGTAAGTGCGAAAAGTAAAAAAAAATAGGGCGGGATAACCCCGCCCTATTTTTTTGTGCGTTTATTTGATCAAATCCGAACCTATTTTGAACGGAACTGACTGATTGCCGCGCTTCGCGCGGCAGAACCGAAACTGAACGCTCGGGCGTACAAAAAGGAAGGGGGTTGGAGAGTGGACGTCCACCAGGAATTTTTGCCCGCCCTCGCTTTCCGCCGCCGCCGAATTTCGTGCCAACAAAGTTGGCGCGCCGCCTAAAATTTATACTAGCGCGTAGGCAGTTGCAAATTCGGTTGAGAGTTCGGCAACTGCATACCACCCAAA
>Ga0210057_1000752_pt1 | contig 52822 bp, 51 predicted proteins | sample CryGeyCG2114_010_2_FD_183968 | JGI IMG/M metagenome (GOLD analysis project Ga0210057, IMG submission 183968) | Groundwater microbial communities from aquifer - Crystal Geyser CG10_big_fil_rev_8/21/14_0.10 (SPAdes) (version 2) | ecosystem: Environmental > Aquatic > Deep subsurface > Groundwater ...
GGGCCCGAGCCACTACCAGTTTGTCGTCATCGCTCAGCTCGTCTATCCCTAAGATGGCGATAATGTCCTGCAGTTCTTTGTAGCGTTGGAGTATGGCTTGGACGCCTCGGGCTACCCGGTAGTGTTCGTCGCCGACTAGCTCAGGCTGAAGCAGCTTGGAGTTGGACACCAGCGGGTCGACCGCCGGGTAGATACCTTGTTCCGACAACCGACGCTCGAGCGAGATGGTAGAGTCCAAGTGCGCGAAAGTGGTGGCCGGCGCGGGATCGGTGTAGTCGTCTGCCGGGACGTACACGGCCTGGATCGAGGTAATCGAGCCGCGCATGGTAGACGTGATCCGCTCCTGGAGGGCGGCCATCTCGGTGGCTAAGGTAGGCTGGTAGCCTACCGCCGACGGGATCCGGCCCAGCAGGGCCGACACTTCTGATCCTGCTTGGGAAAAGCGAAAGATGTTGTCGATAAAAAACAGTACGTCTTCGCGTTTTTGATCGCGGAAGTACTCGGCCATGGTCAGGGCGGTCAGCGCTACCCGTAATCGACTGCCCGGCGGCTCGTTCATCTGTCCAAAACACATCACCGTACTGACCAGCACACCGGCGTCTTTCATTTCGTGGTACAGATCGTTTCCTTCGCGGCTGCGTTCGCCCACTCCCCCGAAAACCGAGTGGCCCTGGTGTTCTTCGGCGATGTTGCGAATTAGCTCCTGGATGATCACCGTTTTGCCCACCCCGGCCCCGCCGAACGCTCCCACCTTGCCGCCTTTCATGAATGGGGCGATCAAGTCAACCACTTTGATGCCTGTCTCGAGCATCTCTACGCTGGACACTTGCTCGCTGAGGGCTGGTGGCCGCTGGTGGATCGGCGCGGTCTGGGCGGTGGTGACGGGCGGCCCTTCGTCGATAACATCTCCGACTACGTTGAAGACCCTGCCTAAAGTGGCTTCACCAACCGGTACTCGGATCGGCCCGCCGGTAGCCGCCACTTCGGCGCCGCGGGCTAGACCGTCAGTAGGCCCCAAGGCGATACAGCGGACTAGATTTTGGCTCAGCTGCTGTTCAACTTCCAGCGTCAGCCGGTTGCCGTCGGCGCCATCCAGGGTGAGCGCTTCAAAGATAGCTGGCAGCCGATCGTCAAACCGGACACCGACGACGGGACCGATGATGCTGACAATCCGGCCAGTAGCTGAGGTGGTAGCTGAGGTGGTAGAGGAGGTAGGCATAGTGATAATCTTGAAGTAAGTAGTTAGTTCCTAGACTGTCATTATTGAGGTGGTGATATCGAGCAGCTCGTTGGTGATGCTTTGCTGACGGGACTTATTGAACATCAGCTGGAGCTCATCCACCAACTCGCCGGCATTCTCGCTGGCATTTTTCATAGTAACCATCCTGGCACTGTGCTCGCTGGCTCGGGCTTCTAAAAAGGCTTGGTACACCGTGTTTTCTACGTAGTAAGGCAAGATGCTTGACAGGACCTGGGCGGCGTCGGGCTCAAACATGTACTCAGCGGCCAGTTGCGGCATAGTGGCTTGTTCAAAGTTGGGCAGTTGCTCACCGAGCGGTAACAGCTGCGACTGGCTGACGCGTTGTGACAAGGTATTAATGAAATCCATGTACAGTAGCTGGACAGAGCGGTACTTACCTTGGGTAAAGTTGTCGATCACCAGGGTAGTGATTGGCACGATGTTGCTTAGGCGCAGCTGCTCGGGCAGATCAGTGAACTGTGCATGGAGTTTCGCCCCCAGCAACCGAGTAAAGTGAACTGCCTTGCGGCCGACGGCGACCACTTCTCCCTGCGGGAACTGTCGGTGCCACTGGGCAGCCGCTTTCATCAGCTGGGCGTTCAAACTGCCGCACAGTCCCTTGTCGGTGCCGATCACCACCAACACGTCCTGGCCGGTTTGATGCTCGGAGAGCAGGGGGTGGAGCGAACCGTCTACTCTGCCGGCCAGTTTTTTAAGAGAGCTGTGCAGGGCTTGGGCGTAGGGCCGGGCGGCGGTAGCTTGGTCCTGGGCCCGGCGCATTTTACTGGCCGCCACCATCTCCATAGCTTTGGTGATCTTGGAGATGTTGCGGGCAGTTGAGATACGGCGCTTTATGTGTCGTGATTGGGCCATGGTATTGTTTTGTTCGAGTGCTTAACTGTCGGTAACTGTTACTTTAGTGGTGCTGAGTCGTCGCTCTTGCTAGCGGTGCTGGCGGCGTCGCTGGCTGAGTCGCCGGCGATGACGATCAGGTCGCCGTTTAGCTGATTAAACGAGGCGACGGCTTGGGCCAGCTGCTTTTCGGCGTCATCACTCAACTTGGTTTCTTTGGCGATACCGGCCAGCAGTTGGGGATGAGAGCCGCGCAGGTACGCCAGGTAGCGCTGTTCCCAGTCGCTGACAGACTCCAACTTAACTTGGTCAAGATAGCCATTGACGGCGGCAAAGATGACGGCTACTTGTTCCTCGATTTTGAGCGGGCTGTCCCAGCCTTGCTTCAAGACGGCGTTGACCCGCTCGCCCCGACTGAGCTGGGCTTTGGTCTTGTCGTCCAGGTCGGAACTGAACTGAGCGAAAGCCTCCAGCTCGCGGAACTGGGCCAAGTCCAGCTTCATACTGCCCGACACCTGTTTCATCGCTTTGAGCTGAGCGGCCGAGCCCACTCGCGACACCGACAGTCCCACGTTGATTGCCGGCCGCATACCTTTGTTGAACAGATCTGCTTCTAAGTAAATCTGGCCGTCGGTGATCGAGATGACGTTGGTTGGGATGTAGGCGGAAACGTCGTTGGCCTGGGTCTCGATGATCGGCAGGGCCGTGATCGAGCCGTTACCGTGCTGCTTGTTAAGCCGGCAGGCCCGCTCCAACAGTCGGGAGTGGAGGTAAAAAACATCGCCTGGGTAGGCCTCGCGGCCGGAGGGCCGGCGCAACAGCAAGGAAATCTGGCGGTAGGCTTGGGCGTGCTTGCTCAAGTCGTCATAAATCACCAGCACGTCTCTACCTTGCTCGAGAAAATACTCGGCAATGGCCGCGCCGGTGTACGGCGCCAGGAACTGCTGGGCCGCCTCCTGGGCGGCGTTGGCCGCTACGATCACCGAGTACTCCATGGCTTGGTGCTGTTCTAGCACGTCGCGGATCTGGGCCAGTGATGAGTTCTTCTGGCCAATCGAGACGTACACGCAGATTACGTCTTGGCCTGCTTGGTTGAGGATGGTACCCAAGGTGATGGCGGTCTTGCCGGTTTGGCGGTCGCCAATGATCAGTTCCCGCTGGCCGCGACCGATGGGGATCATGGCGTCGATAGCTTTGATACCGGTCTGGAGCGGTACCGACACCGCTTGACGGGCCATCACTCCGGGAGCCACTCGCTCCAGCATCATTCGCCGCTGGGCGGGAATAGGGCCTCTACTGTCCAGCGGCTGGCCCAAGGCGTTAACGGTCCGGCCGATAATCTGTTCAGAAACCGGCACCGACAAAATTGTGTTACTCCGCTTGACCAGCGAACCGGCTCGCAAGTGATCGGCGCTGTCCAGCATAACAATGCCGACTGTATCAGGGTTCAGGTTCAGGGCCAAACCTGCCGTTCCCCTACCCAGGTCGATTAGTTCGCCGGCTTGGACGTCGTCTAACCCATCGGCAATGATCACTCCGTCGCCAAACGACAGGACCGTGCCTACCGACTCCGCCCGCACCTTCAAGTCCACTCCGTCTAGATCAACCAGCGTTGACCGGAACTGGGGAGCAGCCGGTCCGGTTGACCGAGAGGAACGATTTGATTTGGCTGGCCGTTTGGCGTTTTTTGGCATTAGTTGTAAAAGTATCAGGATGACGGCGCGCCGACGGCTAAGTCGTAGAGCTGTTCGAGCTTGGTGCTGACGGTGCCGTCGTACAATGTCGAGCCGATCTGGAGCCTGACGCCACCTATCACTTGGGCATCTACCACTTCATTGAGCTCCGGCTCACCGTACAGTTCTTGCAGTTTTTTGAGCAGTTGCGAGCGCTGTCCGGCAGTCAGTGGCTGAGCGGTGGTCAGAGTAACGGCGGTCATGTCTCAGGCCTTGAGTGTTTTGAGCAGTTGTTTCAGCTCGACGTCGATGATCTGCTGGTGTTGTTTGGTACTGAACTTACCGACAACTTTTTCAGTGGTCACCAACACAGCTTGGTTAAACTGCTGACGTTGTTGGGAGATCAGCTGGGCGCGCTCTTCCTGCCACTGCTCTCTGAGCCGATCAACTTCCCGCTCAGCCTTACGCCTGGATTGAATCAGCAGTTCTTTTTCGGTTTGGGCGGCGCTTTGCCGAGCCTCTTCCAGGATATGGGCTGCTTCCTTTTTAGCTTTTTGCAAGATTTTCTTCTCTTCATTGGCCAGTTTGTCTCGGGCGGCTAACTGCTGTTCGGCCGCTTTTTGGCCTTCCGCTACCCGCTGGGCGCGCTCTTCCAAAATCTTGGTGATCGGCTTAAACATCAGGTAGCTCATTGCCCCGACCACGATGCCAAAGTTAATTATTTGGAAAATAAGAGTACTGAGCTGGATTTCCATAAGTCCTCCTTTGTGCCTTTGTCGGGCCGGTTTAAACGAACCTCAGGATCAAGGCGATAACCAAAGCGTAAATGGCGATAGCTTCGGCAAAAGCGATACCCAAGATCATGTTGGTCTGAATCTTACCGGTGGCCTCAGGGTTGCGGCCAATGGCTTCGAGTGCTTTGCCGACCAGGATACCGATGCCGATACCCGGGCCAATTGCGCCTACCCCGATGGCAAAAGCAACAGCAAAATCAGTTGACATGTTTTTCTCCTTATTACTTAGTGTTCATGGCTCAGAGTGGCCATGTTGAAAAATACTAGCGATAGCATCGTAAAAACCAGGGCCTGGATGAAACCAACGAACACCTCCAGGCCGTAGAAAGGTAGCGGCACGATCAGCGGCATCAGGAACAGGGTAACAGCCAGCAGAACTTCTCCGGCAAAGATGTTGCCAAACAACCGGAACGCGAATGACAGCACCTTAGCCACTTCTGAAATGATCTCCAACAGGCCGACAAAGAACATGATCGGGTTGGAAAAATTTACAAACTTCTTAAAGTAGCTCAGCCCAACGTACTTGATGCCGAACACCTGAGTGAGACCAACCGACAGTAGGGCCAGCGCCAGGGTGAAGTTAAGGTCGGCTGACGCCGCTCGGAACAGCGGTACAAAAACCGTCTGTTCATTGCCGTGAAGCTGGGAGGCAGGTCGGTTGATGCCGATGGTGCCTACTCCGGGCAGTATGCTCACCCAGTTATTAACTAAAATGAACAAGAAAAATCCCGCGATGAGCGGGAAGAAAGTGTGAGTTTTAACTCTGCTGTTGGTGACCGATTGGGTCAGGTTGTAGAGTGACTCCATTACCCACTCGGCCGCGTTCTGCAAGCCTTGGGGGCGATGGTTGTTCGTCAGGTTGAGCCTGACCGCCACCGCCAGCAGGATTAACAGCATCGAAATGATAACGCTGCTCAAGTCAGCGTTAGTGATCACCAAACCACCAACTTCCGTCAACGGTTCAGCAGAAATGGAAATATGTAACCCTGCCTCCATATTTTATGAGGTATGTCCCACTTGATTCCTTGAGTTGTTTTATCTCAAGACGCCATAATTGTACCTTCCGCTGTTGCTCTTTCAAGACCCAAACCAACCCCACACCAGCCTCAGGCCCGTTTTAAGTACGCCTCAACCAAAACCAAGTCATTACTCTGCAATTACCACCACCGCGTCGTACTTGCCGCCACTATCCTCTTGGGAAACCTGGTCAGAGAACTCCAGTTCAAGATCAAGCGCCGCTTCCAGCTCGTCGATCAATGCCTGGTTTTCTTTTGCCATCAGCACGAACAAACCTTGGTCGTAAGTGCCTTGAGCGTTGCCGGCCGCCACGGTCCCGAACTCGGCGTCTCTCAGCTTATCCCTATTCTGGCCGGCCAGCCCGGGCTCAGTAGTGGCATTGACCACCAAAATGCTCAGCTCAGCTTTGTTGACAGGCGAGGGCGGCGGCTCCGGCTCAGGTTCAGGACTGGGCTCGGGCGTTGGCAAAGCCGGCTGGTCGGTGGTCTGATCGACTGTTTGGTCACCACTGAAGGGGTTGAACGACGACGGCAGGTTGACGCTGCCCTGGGAAAGCGAGATGACGACCAAGCCCAAACCGATGCCGATAGCAATGGTAGCGAAAAACACCCCTAGCGAGATGAAGATCATTTTCAGCATCGAACTGATCCCTGGCTGGTTTTTAATAACCGGCTTGGCAGGCCGTTGCTGTCCCGCGCCGTGCTCTGCCCGGTCACCCTGGTCGCCCCGGTCAGCCGAAGACCGGTTCCGCTTGCTTGCCGGTTCCGCCCCGCCCCGCCCTGGTTCATCGTGGCTGGGGGCAAACTGGCTGAGCTCCTCGTCCTGAAGTTCCTCATCCACTAACTCCTCTTTGTCGTCTGGGGCCGGTGCTGTGGTACTTGGTGGGGCAGGCTGATCAGCTTTGCTCTCAGCCACCTCATCAGCCTCAGTCTTGACCTGATCACCCGCTTTCTTCCCGGATGTCTCTACCTGTTGTTCTACCACATCTTTGTCCGACTTGGCTACAGACTTGTCCAGGCGGGCTTCACCCGCTTCGTCTTCATCGGAGCTGTCATCGGCACCAGCTGTGCTTGATGTGTCGGCCGCATCTCGGTCGGCCTCAGTCATTTCCTCGGCGTCCTGGTCGGTATCTGGTTGGTCGGTGGGCAGCACGCTGGGCGGCGGCAGCGGGCTGTCCGCTGCTTGGGACACGTCGTCGTCGGTTACGTTCTCGCTGACGGCCTTGCGGTCCGCGCTAGTCACGACCGGTGCTTGGCTGTCCTCCACGGGCTTGCCCACCGGGAACACCGGCAGGTGGTAGTCGCCCACCGAGCTGGTCTTGGCACCTGCTTCAATAATGCGCTGTACGTACGTTGGCAGTTTTTCATCACTGCTCTTGCCGGAAACCAACTGCTGGACTGGTAGGGTGTCCGACAACTGCTCCGTTAACCGCTCTTCAACCAGCTCATTAGTTAGCAAGTAGACGGTTTGGAGGCTGGGCTCGGCCCCTTTGAGCGTTTTGATTGTCTCTACCAGCTTGTCGGCCTCTTCAACCAGCGCGAAGTTTGTCTGGTCAACGCCGATGTACTGGAGGGCCAAGTACACATAGCCGCCCAACTGGGCAATCGTCACCGATGGCTCCAGCGATACGCTTGACTTAAGCATCCAGCTCAGCGGCGAGATGCCAGTGATCTTGGTATCGGTATCACGATGAGCGGCGGCGATCGGGTTGAGCACGCCTTTCTCGATAGCGGAGAGCTGCAGACGGGACTTGTGGCCGTACTGGGTGAGCGTCTGAGTAATAATGTGGTGAGAGCCTTTGGTCAGCGTCAAGCTGGGCAGTAAGTGATCATCAACGTACGAAGCTATCTTGGTGTCAGCCGTCTCGGTGACCTCGACGATGACGCTGGTGAACAAGAAATCAGGTAGGACCAAGCGGTACTCGTCAGGATCAACTTTACCGAACAGCTTGGCTACGTTATCTTCCACGAAGACATCTTGAGTAATGAAGTCGCCATTGATCTGGCGAAAGTTATGGATGGTAAAGGTGTGCTCTTTTTTGGTGGGCAGCAACTCTACCAGGTACGCCACATCAGGCAGAATGTAGAGATGTTTGGTGGTGTCTACCATTGGTCGATTCTTGGCAGTGATCTTGACGGTAATTATAGCAAGCCCAGACCAAATGGCGGGCAGGCTACGGCCCTAAGGGCCGCTTTCATTATGGGGCATCAAGCCGGTAAAGACAACACGTTGTGCCCAGTGTTAAGCTGTAAGTAATGATCTCACTCCCTACCCTACCGAAGCTGGTCCGGCCGTTCTCGGCGCAGTACGTCTCTCGGGAGTTTATTCACCTAACTTCCTTTCACGGTTTCTTTCAGTTTTACACTTCGGTAGTTGCCTTTTTTGGCATCCCGTTCTTTTATCAAGCGTTCGGGAGCGTTTTTTTAGCGTTTTTACCGTTCGCGCTGGGACGGTTCGGGCTCGGTCTTTTGTCCTGGCCGGTGGGCCGCTTGGTCGGTCAGATCGGGACCAGGATGGGGGTACTGCTGTCGGTCCTGATAACCGTATTGGGCAGTGTGCCGATCTTGTTGTTCGAGCGGACCGACAATATTATCTGGGCCTTGTTGTGGCTGGCCAGCTTGTTCGGTACCAGGTTGTTTTTATTCGTGCCGTTTGACTACTATCAAGCACAGTTGACCCATGTTGGCCGCCGGGGCAGCGAGATGGCCCTAAAGCGTTACCTGCTGTTGTTCGTGATGCTGATGGCGCCGTTTGTGGGTGGCTTAACAGTCGATACTTTTGGCTTTTTTGGCTTAGTGCTGGTAGCTACTACCGGTATGGTGGTGTCATTGTTGTCAGTTGTCAGGCTGCCTAACTATAAGTTTGACGTCAAGTTGTCGCGGGCGGACCTTACGGCTCACCGCTCGGCCATCATTGCCGCTTCCAGCTTTTTACAACAGGCTCACTCCATGTTCACCGTCCCGCTGTGGGTGTTGTTCGTGTTCCTGTTTTTGGGCCAGTCGGCGCTGCGTTTAGGCGTGTTTTTCTTCGTGTCGATCGCTGTTTCCCTGCTGGTTAATTACTTGATAGGTCTGTACCTGGACAGCCACCAGCGCGGCAAGATGCTCATCAGGACCTTTCTGGGCGAAGCCGTGGTCAACGTCCTGCGGGGCTTGCAGGTCCTGCCTATTTTTGTGACCGAGCTGTTGGGCCGGACAGTCGGTAACTTCCGCAACCAAGCCTACGAAGTTTTTTACAGCGACGAGATCACGGTCGGCATTCGCTCGTCAAAGCGAGGCAACGAGACCATCGTCTTAGAAATAATTTCCCAGAGCTTAGCAGGCTTGGTAATTTTGCTGGGGGCAGGCACGGCCGAGGCGATCGGCATCAGGCCGACTTTTGTGGTGATCGGGGTGATGGTGATGGTGTTGCTGGCTATTGAGCATAACTTGATCGAGGAAGACTTGGGGTAAGGTGGGGTGGTTTCGAAAATGTGGTCAAAACCAGGGACTTGTAATGCCACGTTAAATTATTTTTAACCATTATTCCTTTTATTCCTTTATTCCTTAGTGAGTCCGCCGGGATTCGAACCCGGGACGCACAGCTTAAAAGGCTGTCGCTCTAACCAACTGAGCTACGGACCCGCTCAATGCTCCTATCGGGCATCCTATTATATCAACAGACCCAGGGCGTGATATGGTAAGAAATCATGCCGGAGCTTCCCGAAGTCGAGACCATCAGGCGCCGTTTAGCTCAGCTCTTGCCCGGTAAAACGTTTGCCGATGTTACCATCAACCACCCCAAAAGCTTTAACGCCCAGCCTCAAGACTTGCTCGGCCAGAGCATCACCAAGGTGACGCGACGGGCCAAACTGCTCCAGTTCCACCTGTCTGGTGGTAGCGGCCAGCAGTTGGTGACGCACTTAAAAATGACCGGCCAGCTACTGTACGAGACTGCTGGGCAGCAGCGGTCCGGCGGTGGTCACCCTACTCGGGACTGGCTGGTTAAACTGCCCAGCAAGCACACTCGGATCGAGTATCTTTTTACTGATGGTAGTCGGTTGTTTTTCAACGACCAGCGCTTGTTTGGCTGGATGAGGCTGTTGTCCCATGAGGAGGTTGAAGCTCTCCAAGCCCGGTTGGGCCCGGACATCAACACTGCCCAGGCGTCACTCGAGTACCTGGTAAAGAAGCTGGCCAGCCGCTCGATCCCCATCAAGACCGCCTTGATGACCAACGGCATTGTGGCCGGCGTAGGTAATATTTATGCCTGTGACGCGCTCAACTTGGCTCGAATCTCGCCGCTGCGCCCCGCCGGCCAGCTGTCCCGAGCTGAGGTCGGCCGAGTGCTGGCCGCCGCTCAACAAGTGATAGCCAAGGGCATCGAGCTGGAGGGCACCACCTTTGACGGTCAGTACGTCACTGTTGACGGTCTGGCTGGGCGGTACCAGCAAAAACTGTTGGCGTATGGCCGCGCAGGTGAGGCTTGCTATAACTGCGGCCACCCCATCTTAAAAACAAAACTGGCTGGCCGCGGTACGTACTACTGCGGGGTTTGCCAAGTTTAGTCAATTAATATGTTTGGAGTGTCCACTGATGTATTGTTGAAGTAGCTGGTAAGCTTTGGCGAGACCGTCAGGATAGACTAAGGCCGTTTCCGCCAGCAGGACCTGTTCGGAATCTGGATCCATTACCGGATGGATTTCTTTAGCGACAACATCAATCCAAGCCAGCGGATTGGTAGCCGGACCAGAACCGTTATTGGTTTGCTGGAACAGCATCCTGAAGTTCAGCTGAAGTTCAGGGGAGATACTCCTGGACCACTTTGGCCGAGCGTTCCAGCAGCTGTTTTTCATCCCACGATAACTTGATCTCGATCGCGTCGGTCACTCCCTGACGGCCAACAATGCAGGGCACGCTCAGCGCCACCCCATTCAGACCGTAGTACTGGTGCAGTGGGATGCTGACCGGCAGGATCGAGCGGGCGTCGCGCAGGACGGTCTTGATGATCTTGAGTATGACGATGGCGATGGCGTAGTAAGTGGCGCCTTTTGACTGGATGATGTGGTAAGCGGCGTCCTTGGCCAGCCGGAAAGCACGCTGGGATTTGTCTTCTGAGAAATGAGGAAAAGTAGCCAATGGCCGGCCGCCGATAGTAGCCTGGTTTAGGGCGGCAAACGAGCTGTCGCCGTGTTCGCCCAGGATGTAAGCGTGGATGCTAGTGGGATTGACGTGGAGAAACTCAGCCAGGTGGACACGGAAACGGGCAGTGTCCAGCACTGTACCAGAGCCGAAGATCCGGCCCTTGGGCCACCCGGCTAACCGGTAAGCGTGGTAAGTCAGCACGTCCACGGGATTGCTAACAATGACGATGATGGCGTCGGGGGCGTGCTCGACCACTTGGGGAATGATCGACTCAATGACCTCGATGTTCTTGGCAGTCAGGTCTAGGCGAGTGTCGCCTGGTTTTTGGGAAGCGCCGGCAGTGATGACCACTATGTCGCTGTCGGCTATGTCATGATAGTTCTCGGTAGCCAGCACCGTTGTTTGGCTGACGAACGGCATACCGTGCTCAAGGTCAAGCTGTTCGCCGACGATGTCGTCCCGGCAGCGGCCCAGCAGCACGATCTGGTTGGCAATGCCGTCAAGCAGCAGAGCGAAAGCCGAGCTCATGCCTACCCGTCCACAGCCGATAAAGGTGACTTTGTTGGAGTTGTTAGCCATGTGGGTTGCTACACCTCACTTTTACTGTTTTTGCGCTTGATTACTTTTTGGGCAGCCTTGACGATGTCTTGGCTGGTCAGGCCATACTTTTTGAGCAGCTCTTGGGCAGGCCCCGATTCGCCAAAGGTGTCTTGGACGGCCACTCGCTCCAGCGGCACCGGCCACCGCTCGGCCAGCACTTCGGCCACTGCTCCGCCCAGTCCGCCGTGGAGCTGGTGTTCTTCGGCAGTGACCAGCGCGCCGGTTTCCCGGGCGGCCTGAGTGATCAGCTGCTGGTCAATTGGTTTGATGGTGTGGATGTTGATGACCCGGGCCGAAATACTAAGCTTGGCTAACTCGTCGGCGGCCCGTAAAGCCGCCACCGTCATGATACCGGTGCCCACCAGGGTGACATCGCCGCCTGCTCGGAACAGCTGGCCGCGGCCTAGCTCAAACGGGGTGTGCGGCCCGGTCAGCCGCGGCGTCTTTTCCCGGGATAGCCGCAGGTACATCGGCCCTTTTTCTTGGGCCATGGTTAAGGTGGCTCGGTACGCTTGACGATCGTCGCAGGGTACGATCACCGTCAGGTTCGGCAGGGCCCGGGTGATGGCGATGTCTTCCAAAGCCTGGTGAGTGGCACCATCGGGACCGACTGTCAAGCCGGCGTGACCGCCCACCGCTTTAACATTCAAGTTAGAGTAACAAACTGAGACGCGCAGTTGGTCAAAGTTCCGGCAGGGGCTGAAAGCGGCGTAACTGCCGGCGAACGGCACCCGGCCGGCCAGTGCCAGACCAGCCGCCAACCCCATTAGGTTCTGCTCGGCAATGCCCACCTCGATGAACCGTTCGGGGAACGCCTCTTTGAACCACTGAAAGCGGACCGACTCGGTCAGGTCGGCGCACAGGCCGACTACCCGGTCGTCAGCTTTGGCCGTGTCCACCAAGCCGCGACCAAAACCATCCCGAGTTGAAGTTAGTTCAGGCTGGCGCTGGTAATCGTTGAGCTTGAGTGGCTGGTCGCTCATAGTGTAGTGATTCTTGTTTACTCCTTGAAGTTAATTATCTGTCGTTGCTCTTTACTTTTTGCCTACTTTAAGACAGCTCCCGACAGTCCAAGCGGCCGCCCAGGGTGCGCAGCTGGCGGAGCGCTTCCCGTGCTTGGTCTTTGTCCGGCGGTTGGCCGTGCCAAACAGGCAAGTTCTCCATGAACTCCACGCCCTGACCGGGAATGGTGTTGCAGATAATGGCAGTGGGCTGCTGCTGGGTGGCCTGTGCCTGGTAACAGGCGTCAACGATAGCTCCCAGGTTGTGGCCGTCTATGTCAAGCACGTTCCACCGGAAGGCCTCCAACTTGTGGCGGAATGGCTGGAGCGGCAAGACGTCCTCGGTGTAGCCATCGATCTGGATGTTGTTGCGGTCGATCAGCGCGGTCAAGTTGCTCAACCGGTTGACACCGGCAAACCAGTACGCCTCCCAGTTTTGGCCTTCTTGCTGTTCGCCGTCGCCCATGATGGCGTATACTCGGGCCCGGTTGTTGCTCAGCCGCAGACCGTAGGCCAGTCCGCACGCTTGGGACAAACCCTGGCCAAGTGGGCCGCTGGTGTTCTCTACCCCTGGCACGGACCAGTAATGGGGGTGGCCCTGGAGCCGGCTGTTAATCTGGCGCAGGGTCCCAAGCTCTTTTTTAGGAAAGTAACCGGCTTCTGCCATGGCGGCGTACAGCACTGGGCAGATGTGGCCGTTCGACAGGATTAGTCGGTCGCGCCCATCCCAGTCGGGCTTGTCGGGATCGTGGTTCATTACTTGGAAGTACAGGGCGGCAAAGACGTCGGCCATGCCCAGCGGGCCAGCGGTGTGACCGCTGCCCGCCTCCACTAAGGAAGTGATAATCGACTGCCGGATAGCTTGGGCTTTTTGAGCAAGTTCTTTAATTGAACGGGCGGCAGACATAACTCTAGTGTAAAGCTAAATCGTGCCACGTCAAAGTATCGTCCGATAGCTGACAGCAGTCAGTTTTGGTTCGGTATAGACTGTCCGAACCGTGTAAAATGGTACCCATGGACAGTATGGCCGATTCTCAACTTTGGTACTTAAAACAGATTGATTTATTCAAAGGCTTACCGGAAGCTGAGCTCAAGTACGTTAGCAGTTGTTTTCGCAGTAAGAAGTACGACAAAGACACTGAGCTGCCGGACGTCCATGACGAAGATTCTGTCTTTTTGGTCAAGTACGGCGTAGTCGAGCTCTACGCGCTCACCGAGGACGGCCGTAAGATCATCATCGAGATCTTGGGAGACGGCAGCGTGTTTGGCAACTTGCCCGACAGCGAAAACATCGCCTACTTTGCCCGGGTTAAAAAGAATGCTTTGGTGTGCAGGATGATGACCGAGGAGTTCTTCAAGCTGGTCAGCAAGTACCCCAGCGTCTCAGAAAAGCTGCTCCGGTCTATGTACTCGAGTATCTCTATCCAGAAAGAGCGAATTTCGTCGCTGGCGGCCGAGTCGGTGCCGGAACGCTTGAGGCGCTTGCTGAGAATGATCTCCACCCAGCTTCTGGCTGAACAAAACGTTTCTTTCACTCATGAAGAGCTGGCCCAGATGATCGGCACCAGCCGTCAAACTGTCACTACGCTAATTAACAGCTTGGTCAAAGAAGGCAAGCTGACTAAACAGGGCAGGCAGTACCGGTTGGTTGCTTGACCGGCCAGGCGGCGTCGCTTAGCTGACAGTTGATTGAGCGCTAGTTTTAGACAATAACCCTCTTTTCTGTTTAAATACTAGAGGAAAGAAACAGAAACCTGACGATGACAATCTCTTTTCCTATCAAGGTGCTATCTGGGCGAACGTGGCTGCTGCCGGCAGTAGTGGTAGCAGGCGTGGTGCTGGCGGCTTGTTCTAACCAAGCGACTGATGCTGGTACCCCCGGCACCGCGGTCGGTAACGGTTCCGGCGGTAACTCTAGGGCCAGCCAGGCCAGTCCGCAAGTTGATGAAACCGAGTTTTACGTGACCTACTCTGCCGCGGCCGTGGACCAGGCTTTGGCAGACGGCAAGAGATCTGTCTTGTTCTTCCACGCCAACTGGTGTCCCACCTGCCGGTCGGCAGAGCGAGACATTCTCAAAAACATGGACCAGATCCCTGAAGATGTGGTCATTTTCAAGACTGACTTTGACCGAGAGCGGCAGCTCAAGCAAGAGCACGGGGTTGTGGCCCAACACAGTTTTGTGGTACTTAACGAAGACGGCTCGACCGGCCGGCGCTGGTCAGGCGGCGGCCTCGACTCAGTGCTGCAAAGAATTTAAGCACCATAACAATGGCTTTCCTCTTCCCCATCGTCTTCATATCAGGGATTTTGACGGTGCTGTCGCCTTGTGTCTTGCCGATCTTGCCGATCATCTTGAGCTCGGGCATCGACGGCAAAAAGCAAAGGATCCACGGGATCATTCTGGGACTGATCATCAGCTTCACATTTTTCGTGACCCTGTTGACCAGCATTGTCAGTCTGCTGGGCGTGCCGGCCGACACCCTGCGGCTGACCGCCGCCGCCATTCTGGGGTTCTTTGGGTTGAGCATGATCGTGCCGGGCATCTGGACAGGTATCCAGGCATTGCTGGAGAGATGGTTCAAGCCGCCTGACCAACTTCGCTCAGACACCAACAGCGGCTTTGGCGGCGGCTTCCTGACCGGAGTAGTGCTGGGATTTGTGTGGACACCATGCGTCGGCCCGATCATTGCCACAGTAATTACACTGGGTTCGCTGGAGTCGTTCTCACCCACCTTGTTCCTGCTGATGTTTACTTACGCGGTCGGTACCTCGATCCCGCTCTACGCCATAGCTCGCGGCGGCAGCGCCGTTTCTGCCCGGCTGGGCTGGTACCGCCAAAACCAGGTCAAGGTTCGCCAGTGGTTTGGCTACATCATCGTGATTACCGCTATCCTGATCGCTACCGGCTTCGAGCGGGCATTTCAGGCATGGGTGCTAGACAACATTCCCGCCCAAATTTCTGACCCGGTTACCCGGTTTGAAGAACGGTTCGGCATCGATGACCAACTACTTAATCTTGAGGAGGAAGCGATGATGGGCGCAACACTGATCGAAGGTAACCGTGAAAAAGAGGTGATCAACCGCAACGTCCGGCTGCAAGACAGCCCCGACGGTGCCAAGGTTCCGCTGAACGAACTGTTGCAGGGCTGTCCGTTTAAGGACTGTATTCCTGCTATTGACGATCCTCAGTTCACCAGTCTGACCGACGCCGACAGCTGGCTTGAGGACGACGACCCGCTTTTTGTCCTGACCCACCACGGCCAGACCAAAGCTTATCCCCAACGGATCTTAAACTGGCACGAGATCGTCAACGACTGGTTCCCGCCAGCCGAGGGGGAAGAGCTGGAAACACCGATCGCCGTCACCTTCTGTCCGCTATGTGGCACCGCCACTGCTTTTGAGCGGCGCGTCAACGGTACGCCCACCGAGTTTGGCGTTTCCGGCAAGCTCCACAACTCCGATCTGGTGATGTACGACCGCTTTGAAGGCAGTTTATGGCAGCAAGTGAGCGGAGAAGCCATCACCGGCCCGGCCGCCCGCCGTAACGAACTGCTCGACCCGCTCTTTTTGGTGACCATCCCCTGGAGCGAGGTCAAGGAGGAGTTCCCCGACGCGCTGGTGCTCTCCCGCGACACCGGCTTCAGCCGCGACTATGACCGCTATCCATACGGCAACTACGAGGCCAACGAAGATATTTTCTTTAGTGTCAACAATCAGGATGATCGTCTTCACCCCAAAGAGTGGGTCCACGGTATCAAAGTTAACGACCAAGCCAAAGCTTATCCGGAGTCTCTACTCACCGAAGGTACGGTCATTAACGATACGCTGGGCGGCGCGCAGATCGAAGCGCGCAACGACGACGGCATCATCTCGTTTCGGAACCTTGATAACGGTGAGGAGATAGTCCAGCTGCGCAGTTTTTGGTTTGCCTGGGCGGCGTTCAACCCGGGGACCGAGCTGCACCAATAGCCTGACCGCCCCGGTTTTGGTCTTGTCGCTCAAGTTTAGTCAGCCTCGGTCGGGCTTACCCCGGTTACCCCAGCTTGTTAGGTGAGCTTGGCTTGGATTAGCCGGACGTCACCGCTTGATCGCTCAGTCGCCGTACCCCGGCATCACTGGTTTGTTCTTCCACGATATGGGCGATACTGCCGGCCACCCTGGCCAGGCCAAACAAGGCGTTGCCGGCGATCGGGTCGATGCCTATTGTCAACAAAAGGGCGGCGATGGCGCCGTCAATATTAAGGACTAGCTTGCGTCTCAGTTGATGTTCAAGCGTCGTTTCTAAGATGGTGGCCAGATTGATGTACTCTAGCGGCAGATCGTGATCGTGGGCCAGGTGGAACAGCTGCTGGGCCCGCGGGTCTTTTTGAGTGTAGTGGGGGTGACCGAAGCCGGGCACCCGCCGGCCGGCTTGGCGGTACTCTTGGACCAGTTCTCGGCAGGCCGCCTCCACGTTCTCGCCCTTGTGCTTGATCTCAATCATGGCCTTCATGGCGCCGGTGACGGCACCGCCGTGGTATGGTCCCAGTGCCAGCAAGGTAGCAGCCATCGCTGTCAGCACGTCGTTACCGACAGACGCCACTACTCTGGGCACAAATCCCGAGGCCGGCTGGACGCCGTGATCAAGCGCCGCTACCAGCATGGCGTTGAGCAGCTTGAGCTCGCCGGTCACTGGCTGGCGGCCGGTCAGATGGAAGAACAAGGTTTTGACAAAATCAGCCTCGGCTACCAAATCTGACAACGGCACCCCCCTAACCTCGACGCCGCGTTCGCCCAGCCGACTGATGGCAGTGGTGAAGGTTAGGTCTTGAGACATGATGATGACATTATGGCCCAGCTGTCTTTATTGGTCTAGGTTGGTTAATCGCTCGATGATCTGACTGGGCGACTCCACCACTGTAGCGCCGGCTTGGCGCAGGGCTTTCATCTTACTGTCCCGACTGCCCTCTTGCCGGCTGACGATGGCACCGGCGTGGCCAAAACTTGCTCCCTGGGGTAAAGTTTCGGCGAACAGTCCGGAGATGAACGCCACTACCGGTTTGGCAAAATTTTGAGCGACCATCTCTTCGGCCAGCACCTCTTCGTAGGCACCGCCGATCTCGCCGATGACCACCACCGCCCTGGTGTGATGATCGGTGGCCAAGTCACCCAGTAGATCGGCGAAGGAGGTGCCGACTATCCGGTCACCGCCGATACCGACCACGGTGGTTTGGGGTACACCAGCGGCGGTCAGCATGGTGGCGATGGTGTTGGCCATGCCACCGCTCTTGGACAGCACCGCCACTCCGCCGCCATCGTGTGACGGCGGCAGGTACTGGCTGGGGTTGCCGCCGCCCATCGAGCCCAGATAGTACTGGCCGGGAGAGGCCACCCCCACCGAACTGGGGCCGATCAGCCGGGCTTGCAGCCGGTCTGCTTTCTCGAGCAGGCTCACCGTGTCCCGGGTGGGTACGCCTTCGCTAATAATGTGGACCGTCTTGATCCCGGCCGCCAAGGCCTCGTCAACGGCGCTGGCTACAAACCGGGGTGGGACGTAAACACTGCTCAAGTTAATTTCGGGGTGCCGGTCCAGCGCCTCCGGAACAGAGTTGTACACAGGTACGCCGGCTACCTGCTGTCCGCCCTTGCCAGGCGTAACTCCGGCCGCCACCCTGCTGCCTGTCTGCTGCATCCAGCCCAGTACCTTTTGGCCCTCTTTGCCAGTCATGCCTTGGATCAGGGTAGTGGTGGCGGTGTCAATCAGAATGGCCATCGCAAGGAGGTGTTGATGTTGAGGGTGGAGTTGGTATTGACCGCTGAGGCGGTCCTGAGCGCTGGGTTGGCGCAGTCATCATTTCTCGCAGTTTTGTCGCGGTGTCCACGATCGGATACTCGGGACCGAGCAAAGTAAAAGCGATGGCGGTATCGGCCAGCCGTTCTCTGACCATCGCGAACGCTTCCTGCCAGCGCGGGCCGCCACGCCTGACCAGCATCACGAACCCCGGCTGGTGGGCGTAGCCCGACGCTAACAGGCCGTCAACAACGCCGGACAGCGTTTCGTAGATGTCGGTAAAGTTGGCGTTACTGCCTACTACGTACAGGCCCTTGAGGTTGGGGATCGACAGTACCACCTTCGCTAGGGTAGCTACTTTTTCTCGAGTTGGGTTGCCGGAGTACTCGGTGTAGTTGGCCGGCCGGAGGCCGGCCGCCATCAGGGCGTCCATGGCCAGGATCGAGGCGCCGCCACCGGAGGCCATTACCCCGATATCGCCGCCCTCAAACTCGATAAAGCTCTCGCCGGCCACGCCGCGGTGGTCGCGGCGACTGGCCAGGTGCGCCTGGCGCTCGCGCTCGGTCTCCGGCCGGCCCAGGTTGGACCGCTGGCCGTACTGCTGCCACTCTGGGTGTCGGAACGAAGCCGAGTCTTCCAACTCGACCTTGGTGTCAAGACACACCCAGCCTTGTTCAGTTTGGGCCAGCGGGTTGACCTCGACCAGGACGGCGTCATGGCTGGTTATTACTTGGTGAAGGGCGGTGACTATCGGCAGTAACTCTGGTTGGGGTGGAAAGGCGGTTGGCGACCGTCGGCTTTCCAGCTCCACGATGGTCAGGCTGTGACCACGATCGTCCATTCCTTGGCCGCCTTGAGGACTGTAACGAGCTACCAGCCGCCGCTGCCGAGTGTCGTATCCCAGGCTAAGGTACTCAAGCTGGTTGGTTTCGACTAGCGGCTCGATCAGCAGGCTGCGGACTGACTGGCCGTGCTGGTCGGACCGACCTAGCATTACTCGGACTGTTTCAGCCAGTTCGGCATGGTTGCTGACCCGCTTGACCAGGCCCTGCCGGCCCCGATTGCCATGCAGTACTTGGGCCTTGACGTACGCCGGCAGCGGCACCGGCGGTGCCCCGGCGGCTTCCAGCTCGGCTGGTGACTCGATGACAAGACCGGTAGGGGTGTGCAAACCTGCTTGGCGGAGCAAAGCTTTGCCTTCGGCTTCTGTCAGCAGCATAACTGTAGTATACAGTTACCAGCCTGAGTGAAAAGTTGACGTCTGACGATATTGGTAGTACACCACCCAGCAAGATTACAAGCTATCAATTTAATTATTAAATGAGGAAACTATGTCGGAAAGACCCGAAGGATTACGGCCGCCTGAAATGCAAAAAGAGGAAATGACAATTCTTGACCGGGAAACTTTAATACACATGCTTGAGAGAGCAGACACAATTAAAATTTTTGAGGGGTTAATGGAGATATGGCAAGCCAAGTATGGTGGTCCGCTGACAACTTCTGAAGAATCAAGAAAATTTAAAGAATTAAGAAAAAAATTGTTTGCAGCGTCAGACAGCACGCACAGTTAATCCGTCTAATTTCTACCGCCAAAAATGATGACACTTGTAGATATGAGATTGAAGCTAAGTTAAAAGGCCTCCGGACACGTCTTGCCGCTCTTGAACAGTAAATTGCCAACAACACAACGACTGCCCCTCGGAACAGCTATTTAGGTAAGCCGTCGCTTTCTACCAGCGCGGGTGCCCCGCAGTGTTACCCGCGATTGAGGTTGACCTCGTCGGTGGGCTCGAGGTAGTCGCGGTGGGCGTAGCACCAAATGAACGACGTTTGGTCTGCTGGGTACGCCGCCATGACCTGATGGCCGGTCTGCGCGGCGTGTTTTTGCGCGTGCTGACCCGGACTGGACTCGCAGCAGCCCACGTGGCCGCAGGTCAAACAAACACGCAAACTGGTAGAGTCGTCGCCGCCTTCGCACTTGTCAGCGCGGGGCCGAGCCGGACCTGAGGGGAAGTGTTGGCAGGCGGTAATGTTCATCGGTGGCCGTTACTGATGGAACTTGGAAGAAATGTTGTCTCGGCCATGCTTGAGCGTCTTGCCCATCCAGACCAACTCGGAGAGCATGTCGTCGACGCGCTGGCGCCACTTGTCGGGGTCCTGGAACTTGCCGTCGACAACTTCCTGCTGGACGTTGCTGACGTTAAGATCACTAAACGTCACCACCATGCCCAGCTCGCGGACTACGTTGACCAGTGCCTCAATCATCCTGGTGCCACCAAACGGTCCAGCCGAGACGCCGACCATGGCTACCGGCTTGTGGATGTACTGCTTGAGATTGAGATCGAGCATGTACTTCAAACTGCCTGAGTAGCCGTGATTGTACTCGGGTCCGACCAGGATGTAGGCCTCGGCGGCCTCGACCTGCCGGCGCAGGTCCGGGTACTCGGACTCCATGCCTTCGTTACTAAAATCAAGCCCGATCGTTTGGGGAGAGACTAGTTCTGCCTCGACGTCGTCGTGCCGTTGGGCCGTTTCTAGCACGAACTGGGCAACGTGTTGGGTGTAGTTGCCCTGCCTAGCAGAGCCAGAGTAAATTAAAGTTTTGAGCATATGAACGCATGATAGCACAGTTATACTGCAGAGATGTCCGTTGTTCGACAACAAAGACTTTTTTCGTTGGCCGGTCCCGACCAGCAGCCGCTACTGATCGATAAACCGACCGGTATGACCAGCCACGACGTGGTTGACGAGGTGCGGCGGTTAACTGGCCAGTCCAAAGTGGGCCACGCCGGTACCCTCGACCCGTTGGCCACCGGCCTGCTGATCGTGCTGGTGGGCCGTCAGCAAACCAAGCGCCAACCGGAGTTTACCAAGCTGGACAAGGAGTACCTGGTCACCGCCAGCTTGGGAGTGGAGACTGACAGTTACGACATTGACGGCACGGTTCTGGTTACCGTCCCCAGCCAGCGGCTGGCGGCCGTCAACGTCACTGATATCGAGCGCTGCTTGCGCCAGTTCCGCGGCGAGATTGACCAGCAGGTGCCGCCCTTCTCCGCGGTCAAGCGCGGTGGTACTAAGCTCTATGAGCTGGCCCGCCGCGGCCGGCTCGACCTCGCTGCTCTGCCGGTCCGCCGAGTGACCATCTATCGGCTGGAGCTAGTGTCGTTCCGACAGAGCCGGCTCGACACCCAGTTCTCGCTGAAGGTGAAGTGTTCGTCGGGTACCTATGTCCGCTCGCTGGTCCACCACACCGGCCAGTGTTTAGGGGTGGGCGCGATCGTCACCAGCCTGCGGCGCACCGCCATCGGGCCGTACCGGCTTAGCCAGGCCTGTTCACTGGAGGAGTTGGCGCGACGTTAGCGGCAAATGTAAGCTAGCTGACAGTGAGTACATCCCAGGCGTATCTAGACTGAAATGGTACTAGTACCTATTTATTGCCAGTTGCCGCTGGTTCATTTTCCCGAGTATGATGGACTTGACGAGAACTTTGTAAGGATTTATGTGATGGACTCGCACCGAGTCTTTATGATTGGTTGGGAGTACCCGCCTCTCAACAGCGGCGGGTTGGGCGTGGCGTGCCAGGGGTTGACCGAAGCGCTGGCCGCCGACGGCGGTCTCATCTACTTCACTCTTCCCTATCAGCTGCCAAGCTCAGTGAGCCACATGCGCGTGTTAGCGTGCCGCCACCCAGCTTGGGACGAACCGGCTGACGCTCCGCCGTTCAGTGCTTACCGCTCCGTCGGCCGCGACAGCACCCAGCCGGCACCCAGCCGGCACCGCTTCAGCCCAGATACTATGGCGGCCGGCCTGCCCGGTTCACAACTGGAACAACAGGTGGCAGAGTACGCTCAGGTAGTGACTCAGCGCGCTCGCCAGTACAGTGACTTTGACGTTATCCATGCCCACGACTGGATGTCACTGCCGGCCGCCCAGCAAGTTAAAGCACTCAGCAACAGACCGATGGTGGCCCACGTCCACTCAACGGAGCATGACCGGATCCCCCACGGCCACGGCAGTCGCTACATTATCGATGCCGAGCGGCGTGGCCTGGCTGCTGCCGACTACGTCATCGCCGTCAGTAACTACACTAAGCGGCTGCTGGTCCACAAGTATGGTCTTGACCCCGCCCGCGTCCGGGTGGTCCACAACGGCATTCACCCTTTGCAGGAACCGGCCGAGCCCGGCCGCCACCACTTTGCCCACCGCCGGCCGGTGGTAGTGTTCATGGGCCGGATGACAGTCCAGAAAGGCCCAGACTACTTCCTGAGGCTGGCAGCCGCTCTGGTTAAAAAGCAACCCAACATTCTTCTCGTCATGGCCGGCAGCGGCGACATGTACCATCAACTACTGCTGTCTGCTGCCGGCCAAAATCTTTCCACCTCCGTGCTGTTCAGCGGTTTTGTCCGCGACCGCCAGCGCCAAGTACTACTGGACCGGGCGGACGTGCTGGTGATGCCTTCGGTCTCCGAGCCGTTTGGCTTGGTGGCGCTGGAGGCCGCCCAGCGGCACACGCCAGTGATCGTGTCCAAGAGCAGCGGCGTCAGCGAGGTTTTACCGGCCGCCGTCCAGCTCGATTTTTGGGACATAGACGCTATGGTCGACAGCATTATTAGTTTGCTCAATGATCCTGGGCAGGCCGCTCATCAAGCTCGCAGTCAGCTCAACCAGTTAGACAGCCTTAGCTGGCATAAAGCCGCCCAACTAGTCAAGCGGATTTACCACCAGGCTTTGCAGAAAAGAAAGTAAACATGCCCCAACTGTGCCTCTACTTCCAGCTCCACCAGCCGCTCAGGTTAAACGGCTACGACGTCTTTGACTTGAGCAACTCCAGCCGGTACTTTGACTTGGAACCCGACCAGCACAACGCCGAGATATTCCGCAAGGTCGCCGCCAAGTCGTACCTGCCGATGCTGCGCTTACTGCTCGAACTGATCGGCCGCCACTCGGATTTTTGCCTGGCGCTGTCGTGCTCGGGCGTTTTTCTTGAGCAGGCTCAGCAGTACCGGCCGGACGTGATCGAACTGTTAAAACAGCTAGCCGCCACCGGCCGGGTAGAGTTTTTAGCAGAGACGTACTACCACTCGCTCTCATCGCTGTTTAGTGAGACAGAGTTCAAGACCCAGATCAGGCTGCACAGTCAGGCGGTGCATGAGTACTTTGGCCAAACGCCGACCATTTTTCGCAACACTGAGCTGGTGTACGCCAACCAGATTGGCTGGCTGATCGCCAAGCTTGGTTTCCAAGGCATGCTGACTGAAGCGGTACCGCGCTATCTGGGCGACCGGCCTAAGACTCGGCTGTTTCGCAGCTACACCGAACCAAGCATCCCGCTGCTGCTCAAGCACGCCGAGCTGTCCGACGACGTAGCTTTCCGCTTCTCCAACCGCGGCTGGCCCGGCTACCCGCTGACCGCCGACAAGTACTTGGACTGGGTCAACATCTACCCGGCCGACCAGCTGGTTAACTTGTTCATGGACTTCGAGACCTTTGGTGAACACCAGTGGGCCGACACCGGTATTTTCGCGTTTTTTGCCGAGTTTGTGGACCGGTGCGTCGCCCAGTCCTGGAACACTTTCGTCACCCCTGGTCAGGTGTGCACGCCGTTCTACCAGCACGGCCGGGCCCGGCCGGAACTGCTCGAACTGCCTGTTTACGACGTACCGGACCCCATTTCCTGGGCAGACGTGGACCGCGACCTGACCGCTTGGATAGATAACCCTCTCCAGCAGGACAGCATCCGCCAGCTGTACGGCCTCCAGGACGCTATCGTCAGGACGGGAGACATGCGGCTGATCACCGACTGGCGCCGTCTCCAGATCAGCGACCACTTCTACTACATGTGCACCAAGTGGGCCGCCGACGGCGACGTCCATGCTTACTTTAGTCCCTACCCCAGCCCTTACGAAGCTTATCGGCGCTACAGCATTGTGCTGACCGACTTGTTTGACCGGGCTGGGGTGACGCCCACCTCGGGCCAGCCGTTATACTAACTATGGACCAACTTTAAGCACCAATTGCTAACAGTAGCGATGACAACCCGCCACATCCAACCCACCACTCACCCGTCTACCAAGTACCACTGCCCCGATGTCGCGCGCCCTCGTTCTTGGTAACGGTACTTTCCTGGTTTGCTTGGACCGTTTCGGCTTTGTGCGCGATGTTTACTTTCCCTACGTGGGGCTGGAGAACCACGTCTCGGGGCACCAGCACCGGATCGGGGTGATGGTCAACGGCAATTTTAGCTGGATTAACGACGGCAGTTGGGAGATCAGCATCGGCTACAAACCGGAAACGATGATCGGCTACTTAGTTTGCAAACACCACGGTTTGCAGGTCAGCCTGGTGATGGAAGACATGGTGTACAACGAACAGAATATTTTTATGCGCAAGATGGACGTCTACAACCAGGCTGGCCACTATCTTGATTTCAAAGTTTTTTTCCACCAAGTGTTTTTGATCAACGAAAGCCACAAGCGCAACACCGCCTTTTACGATCCTACCCACAACGCCATCGTCCACTACAAGGGCAGGCGAGTGTTTATCGTCAACGGCCGGACCGAACGAGGCAGTACCATCGACGACTTCTCGGTGGGCGCTTACGGTTTCGATGGTAAGCAGGGTACCTATGTCGATGCCGAAGACGGCCAGCTGGCCAAGAACGGCGTTGAGCACGGTAGCGTGGACTCGGTGGTCAGGTTCTGCACTTCCTGCGAAGGCAAGCAAAAAGCCACCATTCACTACTGGATTTGTGCCGGCAAGTCGCTGGAAGAGGCCTATCGGCTCAACAGCGTAGTGACGTCAAAGACGCCGCCGGGAATGTACCACTCAACCGATAATTTCTGGAACGCCTGGTTGAACAAGGGCGAGTTTCGGGCAGAACTGCTGACCAAGGAGCAGAAAAAGATGTTCGATACGTCACTGTTTATCATGCGCGCCCACACCGATAACCGCGGCAGCATCATTGCCTCTGCCGACAGCGCCATGATTGAGTACGGCAAGGACGACTACTCGTACATGTGGCCGCGCGACGCCGCGTTCATCGTCCAGGTACTCGACAAAGCCGGCTACACCGAGGTGACTAAGCCATTCTTTGAGTTTTGCCGAGACGTTCTGCACGAGGACGGCTACCTTCATCATCGCTACAACGCCGACCAGAGCCTGGGCTCAACATGGCACTCTACTTTGGCCCAGCGTGTCTGGCTCAAGGACCGGATCCTCCAACTGCCTATCCAGGAAGACGAAACAGCCGGCGTCATTTTCGCGCTGTGGAACCACTACCAGCACTCCAAGGACCTGGAGTTTATCGAGACGATGTACCGCCCTTTCATCGAGAAAGCGGCTACTTTTCTGACCCACTTCCGCGACACCGACACTGGTCTGCCGATGCCTTCGTACGATCTGTGGGAAGAGAAGATCGGGGTGTCCACTTACACCTGTGCGTCGGTGTACGGCGGCCTGATGGCAGCCGCCAAGTTCAGCGAGCTGCTGGGCAAGCGCAACCACATGCGCGACTACCGCCAAACTGCCCAAAGCGTCAAAGAAGCCACCATCGAGTATCTCTTCAGCTCCAAACTGCTTTCGTTCGTGCGGATGGCCACGATCGAGGACGGCCGCCTCCACCACGACGAGACAATTGACGCCAGCTCACTGTACGGCTTGTGGTACTACGGGGTGCTCGATCAGCGCGACGAACTGTTCCGGCAGACGCTCGACCAGGTAACTCGGCGGCTGAGCAACCCCAGCCAGGTAGGCGGCCTGCTGCGCTACGAGCGCGACCAGTACTTTAAGGCTACTGATTTATCGAACCCTTGGATCATCACCACTATCTGGGAGGCTCAGCGGCGGCTACGGTCACCGGACTGCGGTGAACATGACCTGGAGTTTGCTCGGCAGACCATGGACTGGGTGGTCGGCCGAGCCTACCCATCCGGCGTGCTGGCCGAACAGCTCAACCCTTACAGCGGCCAGTCGCTCTCGGCCACTCCGCTGGTGTGGAGCCACGCCATGTACGTCGAGCTGGCGCTGGAGTACTGCCAAGCTGTCGACCGGCTGCACCCTACTCAACAGCCAAAGCTGCCCAAGCCAATTTTTGAGCTGTGAGCTAAAGCTGGACCACCGAACTAATCTCCTTTTTTTTGGTAGGTTATACTTTACTAACAATGAACGAGCAAGCAGAAACACCGCTCTACCTAGCTGTCGACGGTGGCGGCACCAAGACGAAGGTTTTGCTGGTCGATGCTCAAGGCCAAACGGTTGGCGAGGGCTTGTCCGGCCCGACTAGCCTGACCGCTACCAGCATCGGCGCCGCCAGCTTCAACCTCAACGAGGCCATTCGCCAGGCTATCGAGCGCCAACCAGAAAGTGGTTGGCGGATCAGGCACGCGGTGATGGGCTTGGCAGGTATCGATGTCCCGGCAGAGAAGCAGCAAGCCTACAAAGTTTTCGCCGAGGTGACCGGTCGCTACCCGATCGACACTTTCACGCTGGTCAACGACATCGTCATCGCCTTGGAAAGCGGCACCGACTCGCCTAACGCGGTAGCCTTAATCTCTGGTACCGGTTCTAACTGCTTTGGGCGTAACGACCAAGGCCAAACTGCCAAGACCAGCGGCATGGGCTACATTTTGTCTGATCAGGGATCGGGCTACGCCATCGGCTTGGCAGTCCTCCAGAACGTCGTCAAAAGTTTCGACGGCCGCGGTGAGTCAACCATCCTGGAACGACTCACCCTGGAACACTTTCGGGTTCAACAGGTTGAAGACCTCAAGACAGCGGTCTACAACCCGGTGCTGACCAAGACCGAGATCGCGGCCCTGTCCAAGCTCTGTGAACAAGCTTTCGAGGCTAAAGACGAGGTGGCATCGGCTATTTTTGACGAAGCAATTGACGAGCTGTTCCTATTGGTCTCGACGGTGGTTACCCGGTTGGGGATCACCGGCAAGCACGTGGAGTGTGTGCTGGCAGGCAGTATCACTGACATAGAGTATATCCAGGACAGGCTGCGCCAAAAGCTCAAAACCGTTTGTCCTCAGATCAGGCTGGTGGTGCCGGAGCACCAACCGGTACACGGGGGGGTCAAGCTGGCGCTGGCCGCTCCGACCCCTGCCAGCCGGCTGTAGGGGTGGCCACCACGCCTCGCCATAAGAGTTCCAACGATAACTACCCGACGATGTCCGCCACCGGTTGATCGGTAAACAGCGCCACCTCGGCGTCTAGCTGGTGGAGCAGACTGGCCGGCATGACGTGAATTGAAGACGATTGCTGATTGAGCCGCTCCAGCATGCTTAGCTTGTTTTCGCCGGTGACCAAACCCGTTCCAGCCGTCAGCCTGGCCAAAAAATGCGGTGTGACCGTCACCCGCTGGGCCGGTTGGAGATTACCCTCGTACCCGACAACCGACTGTTGGCCGCCGAACAACCTCTCAAACCGCTGAGGCTGGTCAGGAAAGGGCGAGATCCCGGCCAGGTGACCGTCGGCGCCTACCCCAATAATGGCTACCACTTGGCCTGCCGGGTGGCGCCGCAGCCAAGCGTCAAGCAGTAGGCGGAACCGAGTGGCAAACATCTCCAGCGTTTCGTCGTCACTGGGGACGGTGGCAGCCACCGGCAGGCCGGCGGCTTGGAGCTGGAGAGAGTTGTTAAGCTGAGGATCGGCTGAGAAGCGCTCGTCGAGCGGCAGACAGGTCAGGCGCTGATGGTGGAACAGTTCTGCCGGTAGTTGCTGGGCTAAGGCAATGTTGGAGCCGCCTGACAGCAGCAGTAGTGTCCCATCACTCTCTAGCGCCGAAGTAATTTGTCGCTCTAAAACCCGGCCAGCGGCCGCCAGCAGCTTGCTATGGTCGGGCGTAGGCAGCGAGGTCAGTTTCAGCATGGTGGGGCGAAGGTAGAGACATCAGCTTCAGCGTGGCGGCACTACTCGATGGGCAGCTCCAGGCCCGCTGCCTGCCAATCTTGGAGGAAACGCTGCAGCCCTTTGTCGGTCAGCGGATGGTTGGTGATGGTTTCCAGCACATTGAACGGCACGGTAGCCACGTCGGCGCCGATCAAGGCCATCTTTTCGAGGTGCTGAAGATCACGGATACTGGCGGCCAGGATCTTGGTCCCAAAGCCGTACCGGTCGTACGTCTGGCGAATGTTACTCACCAAGTCATCACCGGCGTGGGTGGCGATGTCGTCCAGCCTGCCCACAAACGGCGAGACGTAGTCGGAACCCAGCTTGCCCACCGCCAAGGCTTGTCCGCCGCTGAACACCAGGGTAACGTTAGTTTTGATACCTTCTTTTTTAAGCGTCTTGACAGCTTTCAGCCCGTCGCGGGTGCAAGGGATCTTGACGACCACCACCGGATGAAGCGCGGCCAGGGCCCGGGCCTGTTCGAGCATTTGGTCGTACTCGGTAGCGATCACCTCCAGGCTGACCGGTCCGTCTACGATCTCGAAGATCTGCAGGACTATTTGGCGGTACGGGCGGCCCACTTTGGCGGCCAAGCTGGGGTTGGTGGTCACCCCGTCGATGAAACCCCAGTCCCAAGCTGTCTGGATTTCTTTGGGATCGGCCGAGTCAATAAACAGCTCCATGTGGCTAGTATAGCAAAGCGGCAATAGTCTGAGGGTGCCAATTTAGTCGGCTGTTTGACTTGCTAACCCCCCTTGGTTGTGGCAGTATCACTATACAATGTCCAGTCGTTTATCGCTCGATACATCTTTTCTCAATGCTACCACCGCCGACCATCACGGCATCACTCAGCAAACCATCGACAGCACTCAAGCTAACGTCGAGTCGGCCATTGCCAGCGTGGAACAACAGCTCGGTCAAGGCCGCTACGGGTTTGTGGAAGTCGTCACCCAGCCGGACGAGTTCCTCAAACAGGTCCGGGAAGTTTTTGCTCGGTTGGAGTGGGCCCGGACGCTGGTAGTGGTCGGTATCGGCGGCTCGGACCTGGGCGGGCGGGCTGTCCAGCAAGCCCTGCAGTCAGACCAGCCGCCGCTGGAAGTGGTGTTCCACGGTGACTCAACGGACCCCGAACAAATACGGCGTCTCAAGCGGCGCATCGACCTATCCTCGACGGTGTTCAACATCGTCTCCAAGTCGGGCCAGACTGTCGAGACTATCTCCCAGTACGTCCTGTTCAAGGAGCTGCTTCGCCAAGAAGAGGCCACCGCCCAGAACTGGCAGAAGCACTTTGTGTTCACCACCGACCGGCAAAAGGGCATTTTGCGAGACGAGGCCGACCGGGAAAAGATCGCTACCCTACCGATCCCTGATAATGTGGGCGGCCGCTTTTCTGTCCAGACGCCGGTGGGACTGTTCCCGGCGGTGGCCATGGGGGTGGATATTGAACAGCTAGTTACCGGTCAGCGAGAGTTTGCTTTAGACAGCCAGTCGCGCGCCCTGTCCCAGCAGTTGGCCGCCGGCCAGTACCGGCTGTACGCTCAGGGCACTAAGTTGACAGTGCTGATGGCCTACTCCATTCAACTCGAGGAGTTCGCTCGCTGGTTCCGCCAGCTATGGGCCGAGTCCCTCGGCAAGGATGGCAAGGGTATCTTGCCGATCAAGGCATACGGCCCTGCCGACCAGCACTCTCAAGCTCAGTTCTACAACCAGGGCGAGCCCCTCCAGTCGGTCCTGTTTGTCCGGCTGGAGCAGCGCCGCCAGGACTACCGGCTGGGGAGCGTGGGCATCCCGGAACTGGAGTACTTGGCAGGGCATTCGTTCCATCAAATCATCAACATCGAACAAGAAGCTTCGGCGCTGTCGCTCAAGAAAGCCGGCCGGCCGACGGCTACCTTAAGCATTGACTCGCTGGACGCTTACTCGCTGGGCCAACTCTTTATGTTCTTTGAGTTGGCGGTGGTCTACTTGGCTGAGATGATCGGCGTCAACGCTTTTGATCAGCCCGGCGTCGAGGAAAGCAAACAGATGATGTATGCTTTGTTAGGCAGGCAGGGTTTTGACGACAAGCGCTCCGAGATCGAGCAGTTGCGCGGTTGATCACCGCTGCCTGGAAGTACCGGGCCAAGTCGAACCAAGTCGAGCCAGATTAAGAACTAATGCAACAGATTCAGTACCCGCTATCGATTTTTTTGATCGGCGCTACCGGCGACTTAGCCAAGAAGAAAATTCTCAAAGCTCTCTACAAGCTGTACACTGACCAGCTGCTGCCGGACATTTTTAGCATCACCGGCAATGCCCGCCGGCAGATGTCACAGCAGGAGTTTCAGCAGTTTGTCAAAGACATCGTTCAGCCGGATGACGAACAGCGCTGGCAGGCATTTTGCCAGCACCTTGACTACGTCAGCGGCGACGCCAGTCAGCTGAGCACGTTCGAAAAAATCAAGGCCCATCATCAGCAAAAAGCCGGCCAAAACCACTGCGGCAACCACATTTGGTACTTAGCTACTTTGCCGCGGCTCTACACCTCGGTCGTTCACAACTTGCGCCAGACAGGCCTGCACCAGTCCGACTGCGGCTGGACAAAGATCATGCTCGAGAAGCCGTTCGGTACCGACCTAGCCACCTCCCAACAGCTCAACCAGGAGCTGACCCAAGTTTTTTCCGAGGACCAGATCTACCGCATTGACCACTACCTGGCCAAAGAAACAGTCCAGAACGTGTTGGTATTCCGGTTTGCCAACGGCATTTTTGAGCACCTGTGGAGCAATCGCTACGTTGACCACTTCCAGTTGACCGCCTCGGAAACGCTGGGAGTAGGCGGCCGCGGGGAATTTTACGACGGCACCGGCACGGTGCGGGACTTTATCCAGAACCACGTCCTGCAGATGATCGCCACTACCCTAATGGAAGAGCCTCAGTCACTCCAGCCGGATGAGATCCGTGACAAGCGCCGGGACCTTCTCCACGCGCTCCAGCCGGTCAGTTTGGAAAAGATGTCCCAGCTGTCCGCCTGGGGCCAGTACGGGCCCGGGCAGGTTGACGGCCAGGACGTGCCCGGCTACACCCAAGAGGAGGACGTGCCCGATGGCTCGCGGACCGAGACGGCCATCGCTTTTAAGTCCTTCGTCGACAACGAGCGCTGGCAAGGCGTGCCGCTGTACGTCAGGGCCGGCAAACGCTTAGCGGAAACCACTACCGAGATCTCGGTAGTGTTCAAAGAGACGTCAAACCAGATGTTCTGTGACGATAACTGTCCCGAACAAGCCAACGTGTTGACCTTGCGCGTCCAGCCCAACGAGGGAGTCATTATCCGCTTTCAGGTCAAGCAGCCGGGGGTGACGCTCAACATCCAAGAGGTGCCGATGGAGTTTCGCTATCACAACCAGTTTCAGATGGACTTGATCGAGGCTTACGTCAAGTTGATTTACGACGCCGCTCACGGCGATCCCACTTTGTTCCCGCGCTCAGACGGCATCGAGGCTTCCTGGCAGTTTGTCCAGCCTTTTTTAGACCACCAGGCTGATGATCAGTTCCGTCCTGAGTTGTACCCAGCCGGCAGTTGGGGCCCGGGGAGCTTTGGTAACTTGATCGGCCGGGACAACCGCGACTGGATCAAACCGTTGTAAACGAAAGGAGCTATATGCAGCTAGGATACATTGGACTTGGCAAGATGGGCAAAAACATGGCCTTGCGCTTGGTCGAGAAAGGCCACCAGCTGGTGGTCTGGAACCGCTCGCCGGAGCCTCGCCAAGAAGTAGCGGCGGCGGGGGCTGTGGCGGTGGAGACGGTCGAAGAACTGGTGGGCCAGCTACGGCCGCCACGAGTGGTTTGGCTAATGTTGCCGGCTGGCGACGTCACCGGCCAGATGGTCGAGCAGCTGGTTGGGTTGCTGACGGCCGGCGACACCGTCATCGATGGGGCCAACTCTAACTACAACCACACTATCAAGCGGGCCGAGATGCTTTCTGAGCGGCAGCTGCGCTTTCTGGACGCCGGCGTGTCCGGCGGTCCAGCTGGGGCCCGGCAAGGCGCCTGCGTAATGATCGGCGGTGATGAGCAGACGTTCCGCCAGCTCGAGCAGCTATTTCAAGACATTGCCGCTCCCGAGGCTTATCAGTTCTTTGCCGGCGCCGGAGCCGGCCACTTCGTGAAGATGGTTCACAACGGCATCGAGTACGGCATGATGCAGGCCATCGGCGAAGGCTTCGAGGTGATGAAACGCTCGCCATTTAACCTTGATCTTCAGCAAGTAGCCCGTGTCTACAATCGGCAAAGCGTGATTACTTCCCGGCTGATCGGCTGGCTGGAGTCCGGCTACCTCAAGCACGGCCCTGACCTGACCAGCATTTCGGGCGAGGTTTCACACAGCGGCGAAGGCCAGTGGACGGTGGAGGCGGCCCGAGAGCTGGGCGTGGCGGTGCCGATCATCGAAGAAGCACTCCAGTTTAGGATCGATTCCCAGGGCAATCCCAGCTACACCGGCCAGGTGGTGTCCGTACTGCGTAACGAGTTTGGCGGCCACGACGTCGAGAAGTAAGTGAAAATTTGCCGAGTCGAGCCTTCGGTTCTTTCAAAGACGTAGTTGTCAAGCTGTTTTTTGTTGAGTGTTGAGCTTAAGTGTTTTTGCCTTAAAAGGTTAACAACTTTTCCGGCACGATATAATACTTGCTGTGACCATCGAGGACGGGAAAAGGATCATCGCTGTTGGCTGCTATATTATTGGTCAAGGTTTTACCGCTCCCAGGCGTTGTCAGACAGCTGACGGGCAAACTTTTCACTACAGCGGTTCGTGCTCGAGCCTTGAGGTCAATCTCTACGAAGGCAGTTATCCCATCAAGACTGAGTTGGTCGGGCCCGACAGATGGCAGCTTTTTTTTCAGTCATCGGTCTACCGAGTAGAACTTCGTTTCTCTGGTCGGCAGGTCCAGTTAGCCGAAGATATGTACCATGGTCACAGGTATCAGGGCAGCCAGATTTATCTCTCTGGCCGACAGGTGACGATTGACAGCCAGACGTTTAAGTTTTCATGACGGACAGAGAACGAGCCATGTTGGCGGCAGTGATGTGCTCATTTTGCAACAACCAGCCTCGTGCTGCCGGCCGGCATATCGAAGTAGAGCGTTTTGGGACCAGCGATAAGTACTACCTGGTAACGAACAAACCGCTCGACCGCTACCAGCCATTTTTTGAATTAAATGACCAGCAGTACAAGTACTTGCTCAGAAACAAACACCAGATCGGGACAGACAATTTTGAGTGCTTTCACACCGAACGTGACAACCTTATCAGGATTAACCGATTTAACAACCAAGAGTTTAAAGGACAGGACAACTACCACACGTTTAACGGCAGAATCAATCCTCAGCACTACGATCGGGTCATCATATTCGATGGCGAGTACCCTAATGTCAAGTTCGAGTACCAGGTCAGGTTCTGTTAGAATGGTGACGGCTGGCTGACGCCGCCGCCCCATCAATTTTGGTAAACTAGCCAAGTTATGCCACCGCGCTGGATAGTGATGTTTCTGCTGGCCGCGTCGGTTTTTACGGCCTTTTGGATAGCCAATCGCTCGCCGGACGCGCCGTTTAGTCTGGGCGGTGCCGCCGAGGTACTTGGCTTGGGTGGTTTAGGTAGTTTGGTTGGTTTGGACGGCGGTCCCGCCAATCATTCTCGGGCCAGCGAATCAGGTGATGCCAACACCGCCGCCGCTGACCGCCCCCTGATTGTGCCCGACGTGCCGCGAGACGCCATCCCGCCCCTTGATAGCCCGGCTTACGTCTCGGTTAGCCAGGCCGGTCGGGACCTGACCAACGACGACTTTGTGCTGGTGACGCTGTTCGATGATGAAGTTTTCGCTTATCCGGAGCGGATCATGAACTGGCACGAGATCGTCAACGACCATACCAGTCAGGGTACGCCTTTCGCCGCTACTTTTTGTCCACTGTGCCGCAGCGGCATCGTCTTTGACCGGCGCCTTGAGGACGGCACGGTCATCGAGTTCGGTAACACCGGCTCGCTCTACGAAAGCGCCATGGTGATGTACGACCGGCAGACCAACTCAGACTGGGCCCACGTAGAGGGCGTGGCTATCCGTGGGTCGCTGCGAGGCACCAAGCTGACAGTACTGCCGTCCGGCATGATCACTTTTGGTCAGCTGCGCCGCGACCATCCTCAGGCCAAAGTTTTGTCATTTGACACTGGTCATGACCGGCCGTATGACCGCAACCCTTTCGCCGGTTACGAGGACGCTGACGGCGCCATCCCCTTTCCTCTCTCAAAACGCGACGAGCGATTGCCGCTCAAAACCAGGGTGCTTGGCCTGGAGTTTAACGGCCAGGCCAAAGCCTACCCTATTACCGTAGAGTCGCCGTCGGAGTTTCAAGACGAGCTGGTGGGCGGCCAGGCGGTGCGTGTTGAGTTTAATCTTGCCGACGCCAGCGCGGTGGCCGTCGATCCCGCCACCGGCGACCCCCTTCCCCAGCTCAACACTTTTTGGTTCGGCTGGAGCGTTTCCCATCCTGACACGCAAATAGCCGAGTACTAAGCTGCTTAAAAACCAGTTTCAACGTCATCAAGCTGGCAAATGTATCGACCAGCCCACGGTTGGGCTGGCAGCAGCGTCTAAAGTTGGGACTGGATGCAGTACCTGTCACTAGGATCAGGGGTAGAGACGAAGATACATGTACCAAGGGTTTGATTAGCCCCGTTGCAGTTGCCCTGAACCCCAGTTTCCGCGCTAAAAGGCATCACTAAACAAAAGTTCTGGCCAGTATCGTCTACCCAGTAGTTAATCTGTCGATCATCGGGAAGCCCGCTGGGAATGTAAGCTGAGAGAATGTTCTCGAAAGTTCCATTCACGTGAGCATTGAGGTAATCTGGGGTGGGATAACTACCAGTGGCTACATTGTACTGTCCCAGTGCTTTGGACAAGTCGTCCAATATAGCTTTGTCCCTGGCCACAATGGCGTTTGTCCGGGCCGAGTTAAAGGCAGTGATACCGATGGCCACCAGGATGGCGATGATAGCAACCACCACCAGCAACTCGATCAGGGTAAATCCCGACCGGTCCGTCACCTGCTTGGCCTTGTTACCACTTCGGAGCATCTTCATGCACTCAACTATAGCTAATTTTTTACTAGGGAACAACAGTAGTGTTAAACTGGGAAGATGATTGGCAGACTAGGGGCCCGGAACCGCTGGCGCGATAACCACCCCGACAATCACCCCGACAGCCATCTCAGTGCGCAGGTCATCTTACTGCTGGTGGTGATCGGGGTAACGCTGATTGCTATCGGCACGCTGATGGTGGCCAGCCTGCGGCCTATCTCTAGCTCCACCACTTCAGCCGCTCCCGGCCCTGACTCAGGCACTCCCACTCCAGTCGGTGTTGATCACACCACCACCACCCGTCCCACTCCGTCGGCCGCCACTGGCCCAGCCGATACCACAGAGCTTCAACAGCGGCTGACGGCGCTCGAGTCTGGCCTGGTTGCCCTGACCAGTCGGGTAGACCAGCTAGCCAACCAACCCGCCACCACTTCTATCCCAGTCACGGTTAGCTCGTTCAAAAAGCAGACTATTTTTCTCGGCTCTGACAAAACCACTAACCGTGACTGGACCAACACTGGTGTGGAGATTACGCTCAGCTCGGGTGATTTTTACGCCGGTGCGCCGGTGGTGTTTGAAGCCAGCCTATCGATCGAGGGTGGCGAGGCCCACGCCCGTCTGGTCAACTCCACTACCGGCGGCATTCTTACCCAGACAGAACTGGGTCACAATCGCGGCTCCGCCGTCTGGAAAACTGCTCCGGCATTTCCCCTGCCGACCGGCAGTAACAAAATGACTGTCCAGCTTCGCTCCACCAGCGGCGAGCGAGCGTTTCTAGAAGGGGCGCGGTTGGTGATCGGCAGCTGACCGGCTGGGCTTTCCCCAGGCTAAATTTGGTATACTACCTTTTCTGCGTTCCTAGGCCCCATCGTCTAACGGCTAGGACACCAGGTTTTCATCCTGGTAATCGGGGTTCGATTCCCCGTGGGGTCACAAGTATCGCAAGGTTCAGCGCGACCTGTTGGCCTGCGCTGAAAAGCCCAATGTTACCGACTAATTTTCCTCCGATTCGTTCGAAATCGCATTTTAGATCCTGTAATGTTGAACTTTCACTTCTAGTGAAGACTGGTTTCCATGCCCTCAGCATATCAGCTTTTTCTTACATTTCTGCGTTAACAGGATAGCCATTAAAATAATAGTGAGATACGGTGTTTTTGTCTATTTTCATAGGCAGGCTCCAGATAGTTTTTAATCAACCTATCAGCCTAACACCGTTCTCGTTATTTGCTCAAGTTGTAACTAGCACAAAGCATATAATTCAAGTACACCTATGGAACAAAAAGCTGATCACATTATGGAGCGAGAAACACCTACAACTTTACAAGCACTGCGCAAAGACAACCAAACAGAAATTTTGGGACATTTTTCTCCTGACCAGCAGCAGGAAATTCAACACAGACAGCAAATTCTCTCCTCCTTGGCATACTTTATTCTTGGTCTCAATAATTTAACGCAACGATTTGTTGAATAACTTCGGTTGGTTTCAAGTAGCCAAGGACTTTTCGGGGGCGGTCGTTGAGTTCCCGCTCCACTTGTTTGATCCGGGCTGGTGAAACTGTACCAAAGTCGGTTCCTTTTGGAAAGTATTGCCGAATGAGTCCATTGGTGTTTTCGTTAGTGCCTCTCTCCCAGGGTGAGGAGGGATGGGCAAAGTAGACTTTGATACTGGTGTCAACTGTAAATTGCTTGTGTTGGCTCATCTCCTTGCCTTGGTCGTAAGTCAGGCTGAGAGCGAGTTCTTTTGGTAGTGTTCTAAACTCCCTGGCAAGTGCTTCCCGTACACTGTGGGCATCTTTGGCAGTCAGTGGTACCAAGATCGTGTATCGTGTTGTTCTCTCAACCAGCGTGGCCAAGGCGGTTCTTTTGTGCTTCCCCAAGATGAGATCGCCTTCCCAGTGGCCGGGGACGCTTCTCTTCTCCACCTCTTTGGGACGCTCCTCAATGGAGAGCATTTCACTGATTTTGCCACGGTTTTCGTTCTCTTTGCCGCGTTTGTGACTCCGCCTGTAGGCTCTCTCCTGCCGCAGAGATTTAAGTAACATCTTTTTCAGCTCTCCACGAGGGAGAACATAGATGAACTGGTAGATGGCATCAGGTGAGATTCGCATACTCAAACTCAAGGGGAATTCTACCTTGAGTCGATGACTAATCTCATCTGGTGACCACTTCTGTTTTAGTTTCTCGAGGACGTACTCTCCCAGACGCACGTTGAGTCCCATTTTGCGTTTACCACCTCGTCGGGAAGCGGCAACTCTTTGACTTAAGCGCTGAGCAGATACCGGCCGGTATCCGGTCTAGACACGGTTACGCGCCACCTCCCGGGTGACAGTGCTTGTCACTCGTCCCAGTTTACGAGCTATCCCGGCACAGCTGACTCCTTGAGCCAACTCAAGACTGATTTCCTCTCTCTCCCATTCACTAAGTCGTGTGTATTTTGTTTGCATCCGGGTATTTTACTCGTTGCGTTAAATTATTGAGACTAAGTTGCAACTTGCAAGCAAAGCACATGCGTTCCTTTCAACATATTTGCTATCAACGATGAGTACTTTGTTAGCAATGCTTACTTCTTTTGGCAGTGGTTCTTTGCTCCAAAAAGTAGCAAACCAAGTAACTAAAGTTCTACGAGTAACGCCATATTTTTCTGCAATTTCACTTTTTGAAAGCTTTCCAAGTAGCCAAGAAACAAATATCTTTTCGTGATTAACTTCAACTATTTCTGGCCTTTTTCTCGTTTCTGAGATGTTACAAAATCTGCAATTTAGTTGACAAAAAGATTCTTAGAATCAAAGGCAAAGGGCCCGCTACGGAATATCAATTAGTGTCAAAAGAAGCTGTGTTACACTAAGGGTAGATGGCAGTTACCCACTCCACCATGCTGCCGCTGGGCACTCAGGCGCCGGACTTCACCCTGCCCTCAACCGGTGGTCAGGACGTTTCACTGGATGACTTTTCCGAGTCGCCGGTACTGGTGGTAGCTTTTATCTGCAATCACTGCCCCTTTGTCAAACACATGCGCCATAAGCTGGCCGAAGTGGCCAAACAGTACCAGGACCGGGGCGTGGCCTTTGTGGGCATCAACAGCAACGACGCCGAGTCCCACCCCGACGATAGTTTTGAAGCCATGCAGCGCGAAGTTGAAGACATCGGCTATATCTTTCCCTACCTCCACGACGAGGCTCAAGAGGTGGCCAAAGTTTACCGCGCCGCCTGCACGCCGGACATCTTTGTGTTCGATGCTCAACGCCAGCTAGTCTACCGCGGCCGGTTTGACGACAGTAGTCCCGGCAACGACCGGCCGGTGACCGGACAAGACCTGATTGACGTACTGGAAGCCATGCTGGCCGGCCAAGGGGTAGACCAGCAGCAGTCCCCCAGCATGGGCTGTAACATCAAGTGGAAGCCCGGCAACGAGCCCGAGTACTTTGGTTAGCTCCCACCACTTCTCGGCACCTCCCACTAAACCTACCAGGTGACGTTTCGGAACCACTCGACTTTTGGGCCGGTGACGGTGATGACATCAACTCGGTACGGCAGTTTGAGGCCGCGATACTTTAGATATGCCTGACTAGCAACTACTATTGAGCGCAGCTTATGGCCGCTGATCGCCAGACTGGCGTGATCGTAATGGCTGGTGTGGCTCGTCCGGCGGGTCTTTACCTCCACTATCACCAGCTCTCGGTGGCGAGGGTCCCAGGCTACTATATCGAGTTCCCACTGACGGAACCGCCAGTTAATGGCGCGGATGACTAGACCTTTGGAGCGCAGATACTCAGCGGCGCGTTGTTCGCCTAGTTTGCCGAAGCTAATGTTTTGCCGCTGCCGCTTTTGTTGGAGACTTGGCTGGCTTATTTTTGGCACTGCTTTTGGCGCTACTCTCATCGGTCTTCTTGGCGCCGTTGGCTGGCTTGGCCCGCTTACCGGTCGCCTGCTCTTTGATCCTGGTGGCTGCTTTGCCGACCCTGTCACGCAAGTAATATAACTTAGCTCGCCTTACTTTTCCCTTGCGCAGTACTTCCACTTGTTTAATGGAGGGCAGGTGGACGGGCAAGATCCGCTCAACACCAACACCACCGACGGCCGTCCGGCGCACGGTGAATGTTTGGCCGCGGCCGGCATTCTTGATGGCGATGACGATGCCTTCAAAAACCTGGACCCGCGTTTTGCCGCTCTCCTCAATTTCCTGATGGACGCGGACGGTGTCGCCGGTGCCGACGCTCTGCTGGTGGTGGGTAAAGTACTGGGCCATGGGCGGGAGGGTTAGATGTGATGCTTTGAGGTCAGGGTTGTCTGGGTGGCTGGGCCGCAACGGCGTGTCGGCACTTCGCCGTTACATCAACCAAAATCAGACCTGTATTCTATCCGGATGGGGCCGAAGAATCAAGCAAAACGGGACGACTGTCAACGGGACGACAAACTGAACGGTCAGACGAAGTCGTCAACCTGCCCGGGATCAAAGCCAATTTTCCGCAGCTGGCGCTTGATACTGGCCGTCGAGTCACCTTTTTCCCGCCAGGACTGGCTGAGCAGCTCGATAGTCTCGCGCACCTCGTTGGGCATGATCACCCAAGCTTCGGTGGTGTGAACGGCGTAGTCGGGCCGGTGTTTGGTCCACGGCTTGACGATCAAGGCAGCGGTAGAGATCTCGGCCGCTCCATGAGCGGTTAAGTAGCTACTGGCCAGAGCAAAAGTTTTACCGCTGTCCACGATGTCGTCAAACACCAACACCCGTTCACCCTTGATCTGGACTGGCAGGCTCTGAGTGATGACGGGCGTTTGCCCTCTCTGACCAATGCCGGTGTAAAACTCCACCTGGATCGAGCTGAGCTGGTCAATTTTCAAGAAGTCGGCCAGCGCTCGGGCCGGTGCCAGTCCGCCTTTGGCCAGCGCGATCAGCCGATCGAAGCGGCTGTCATCGTCTAACAACTGCTTGGCCAGGGCGTAGACGTCACTGCCCAGTTGGTTCCACGAGTAGTACTCGAAAGCCTGGTCATGGATGGTAGCGGCTACTATCGGCTGACTGACCATCTTACTTGCCGTGATGGTCTTTGACTGCCTTGAGGTACTCGATAAAAACAGGATGAGGTTTAAGCGGTTGAGACTTGTACTCGGGGTGGGCTTGGGTGGCCAGGAAAAACGGATGGATTTTTTTAGGCAGCTCTACCATCTCCACAAAAAAATCATCGGGCGAGGTGCCGGAGATTACCATCCCTGCTTGTTCCAACGGCTGGCGGTACTCGTTATTAAACTCGTAACGATGACGGTGCCGCTCAGAAATCAACCGCTGGCGTTTGTCTTTAAATGCCTGATGCTTGTCATAAATCCGGTATACCATACTGTCCTTGCGGACCACGCAGTCGTAGGCACCCAGCCGCATGCTCGCTCCTTCTCCCTTGATGCGCTGATACTTTTCTTCGAAAGGAATGTCGTGGATGATCGGGTCGGGAGTGGCGGCATCGACTTCGGTAGTGTGAGCGTTCTTGAGGCCCAAGACGTGGCGGGCGTACTCTACCGTTGCCAGCTGCATGCCGTAGCACAGGCCCAGGTACGGCACCCGCTGTTCCCGGGCGTACTTAATGGCGGCAATCTTGCCCTCCACTCCGCGCTCTCCCCAACCGATCGGCACGATCACCCCGTCAACGCGTTCCAGGTCCGCTTGGGCCTTTTTATGGCCTTTCTCGAGCTTCTCGGCGTTGATAAACACCAGCTCCAACCCCACTTTGTGGTGCCAGCAGGCGTGGTGGATGGCTTCCAGCAGTGAGTGGTACGAGTCTTTCAGCTCGTAGTCCCCGGTAGCGATGTACTTGGCGATGATGCCCACTTTTACTTTTTGCTTATGATTGGTGGTGATAGTGTCGACTAACCGCTGCCAGTTTTTCAGTTTCTTGCCGTGGTGGGGCAGGCCCAGCTGCCGCAGGACTTTTTGGGCGAAGTTCTGTTCGGCAAACACTAACGGCACTTGGTAGATGGTATCGACATTAGGATTGGAGATGACGTCTTCCGTCTCCAAGTTGCAGTAGTAGGCTACTTTTTCTTTGCGCTTGTCGTCGATCGGGTTCTCGGCGCGGCCGACAATAAAGTCCGGCTGAATGCCCATGGTGTTGAGCACCCTGACCGACAGCTGGGTGGGCTTAGACTTGAGCTCGTTGATGTGACTGGGCTTGGGAAAGTAAGTTACGTGGACGTGGACTACGTCTTTGGGCAGGCGCAGCTTCATGATCCGGTACGCCTCGTAGTAGACCGTATTTTGGTACTCGCCGGCGGTGCCGCCCAGCTCGATGAGGATGATGTCGAACCCTGCCACGGTTTTCATGATCCGCTTAATGACCTCTTCGGGGATGTAGGGAATGGCGTCGACGGTGGCACCGTCAAATCGCAGATTTTTAATGTCCTCGATGACTTTGGAGTAAATCTGGCCGATGGTGGTGAAGTTGGCCGTTCCCACTTCCTGGCCTAAGAAACGCTCGTACGAGCCCAGGTCCAGGTCTGCCTCCAGACCGTCTTCGCACAGGAAGACGTCGCCGTGCTCAACCGGGTTGATGTTTCCCGAGTCAAGGTTGAGGTAGTTTTCACACTTGATGTTGGTGACCTGGTAGCCTTGGTTTTGAAACAGTACTCCCAGCGAAGCGGCGGTCACCCCTTTGCCCAGGCCCGACAGTACACCGCCCGAGACGAAAACGAACTTAGGTGATTTGGGGGCCCGAGAACCAAAAATGCCATGGCGATCCATGGGTGTACATTGTAGTCAAAGGCTGAAGTTCGGGCAATGGGTATAGCCACCATGTCATTGCCACCGCCACGTCACACCGCCGCTTTCCCCACCTCCTCCGCTCAGCTCAGCAGCTTCTCAGCTTGAGCAGCTAAGTCGTCGGACCAAGAGACGGTGTAGGGCAGCAGCAGCCGCTTGGGAGCCTCACCATTAGGGACCAGAATGACCACGCTGTCTTGGCCTGGGTGTGCCTTGAGCAGTTCGGCCAGTCGCTCCAGGGTAGCTTTGTCTGTTTTGCGGGGTATGAACAGTTCGTGATGTAGATCGGGGCTGGCCTGCTCAGTGACTACTTCGCTCGAGACAGACACTTTGTCGGCAATTAGCTTGAACTCTTCGTCGCTGTTTTGCAGTTTACCTTTGACCAGCACCACCGCGTCAGGCTTGATCCAGCGTTGGTATTGCTGGTAGGTCTTGGGAAAGAACACCACCTCCAGACTGCCGGTCTCGTCCTCAAGCGATCCAAACGCCATCGGCTTGCCGCTTTTCCTGGTAGTCACTTCCCGGAGACGGACCAGCATCCCGCCGATCGTCACGATGTGCTCGGCGTGGAGCTCTGAGTCCAGGTCAGCGATCTGGTGCTGAGCTTGCTGACGAATTGCTTGCAGCTGGCGGGCCATCGGATGCTCGGACAGGAACAGGCCCAGTAGGCTTTTTTCGAATGACAGTAGCTCGGCCCGCGGGTACTCGGGCAACTGCCGGAAGGTGTCCTGGACCAAGGTGGCGCTGGTAGTAACGGTGCCAAACAAAGTATCCTGACCATCGATGTCAGACTGGAACTGCTGAGCTCGCTGACGGATGTCGTCGAGCTGTTCGAGCATACTGGCTCGGCTGGCAAACTGGTCCATGGCACCGACTTTGATCAAGCACTCCAGTACTTTTTTATTGACCTTGCGACCGTCTGTCTGCTGAATGAACTGAGTAAACGAGCCGAACTCGCCGTGCTGGCGGCGTTGGGTCAGGACCTCGGCGATAGCGGCGGTGCCAACGTGCTTGACCGCGCTCAGTCCAAAGCGGATGGCCTTGCCCTCCAGCGAGCCGGCCTTGTCCTCCAGGGTAAAGTCTGCCTGAGAAGCGTTGATGTCCGGCGGTAGGATGACGATGCCCATCCGCTTGCTGGTTTCGATCGCGTGGGTGACCTTTTCGTCGCGGTTGGTGGCGTGAGAGCCGGCCTCCACGCTCATCAGCGCCGCCATGTACTCTACCGGGTAGTTGGCTTTCAGGTAGGCGGTTTGGTAGGCAATCATGGCGTAGCTGGCGGCGTGGGCTTTGTTAAAGCCGTAGTTGGCAAAAGCCTCGATGTAGTTCCACACTTTGGTAGCTACTTGACTGGAGTAGTTGTTTTTGACCGAGTCCTCGATGAACCTTTTTTTATTCTTGTCGAGCAAAGACTTTTTCTTTTTGCCGATGGCCCGGCGGAGGATGTCGGCCTCGCTCAACGAGTAGCCGGCCATGGTGTTGGCTATCTGCAGGATCTGCTCCTGGTAGACCATCACTCCGTACGTCTCTTTGAGGATATCTTGGAGTGACGGATGGGGGTACTTAATAGTCTCCGGCCGGTGCTTGCCCTCGATGAACTGGGGGATCAGGTCCATCGGGCCGGGCCTAAACAGGGCCACCATGGCGGTGATGTCCGAGAACTGGCTGGGCTTGAGGGAGCGGGCCACCCGGCGCATGCCTGCTGATTCCAGCTGAAACACGCCCATCGTCTCGCCATCCGACAACAGCTGATACGTCTTGGCATCGTCAATTGGGACCGAGGCCAGGTCAATCTCCAGGTTGCGGTGCTGTTTGAGCAGTTCCAGCGCTCGTTGGATGATCGTTAAGTTGCGCAGTCCCAGGAAATCGAACTTGAGCAAGCCGATGGCTTGGTCGGAGATGTTGAGGTCCAAAGCGTACATGTCGTACTGAGTGAGCATCTTACCGCTTTTGGGATCTGGCTGAATCGGCGTGTACTCTCTGAGCGGTTTGTCGGCAATGATCACCGCCGCGGCGTGGACGCTGCTGTGGCGGATAACTCCCTCCACTTTCATGGCTAGGTCAAGCAGGCGGCGGTACTTAGGTTGTTGATAGAGCTGGTCCAGCTCGGAGACGGAGCTGATGGCGTGCTGGAGAGAAGTTTTGGCACCCGGCGCGTTGGGGATCAGCTTGGCCACCCGGTCTGGTTCCTCGTACGGCATGCCCAGCACCCGACCAATGTCTCGGACCGCCACCCGCGCCTCCATCCTTCCAAACGTGATGACGTGGGCCACCCGGTCGCGGCCGTACTTATTGGCCACGTACTCGATCACCTCGTCGCGGCGGTTGTCGGCAAAGTCCATGTCCACATCCGGCGGGGTGGGGCGCTCCGGATTGAGAAACCGCTCAAACGGCAGGCCGTGCTGGAGGGGGTTGATGGTGGTGATGCCCAGGCAGTAGGCTACCAGCGAGCCGGCCACACTGCCCCGGCCCGGCCCCACCGCGATACCTTGGTCCTTGGCCCAGTTGACGAAGTCGGCTGTAATCAGGAAGTAGGTAGCGTAGCCTTTGGTGTTGATGATGTTGATCTCGTACTCTAACCGATCTTTGAGTTCGGGTGTAATCTCGGTGAAACGCCGCTTGAGGCCATCGGTAGCCAGTTGTTCCAAGTAGCCGGCCTCGTCACCGGCCTCGTCAGGTAACGGGAACGACGGGAAGATCAAGTTGCCGGTGGGAATGGTCAGGTCACAGCGCTCGGCTATGGCCACGGTATTCTGGACGGCTTCCGGATAGTCGTGGAACAGCTCCGTCATTTCCTGGCTGGACTTTAAGTAGAAACTGGGCGAGTCAATAATCGACATTCGGTTGTCGTCGCTCAATAGTTTGCGCGTTTGGACGCACAGCAGAGCATCTTGGGCGGCGGCATCATCGGGACGAATGTAATGGACGTCGTTGGTAGCTACCAGCGGCAGCTTGAGCTGGCGGGCCAGCTCGATCAGCTTGGTGTTGAGCTCGTCTTGCTGAGGTAGGTTGTCATGGCGCTGCAGCTCGACGTAAAAATGATCAGCAAAGACATCCCGGAACTGACCGGCCAGCTCCCGAGCAGTTTCTGCTTGACCACCCAGCAGACTGCGACCAAACAGGCTGGACATACAGCCGGTGGTTACCACCAGCCCTTGATGATGGGCAAACAGCAACTCGGTGTCGATCCGCGGCCGGTACGACATACCTTCCAAGTTGGCGGCCGAGACCAGCTTGAGCAAGTTTTGGTAGCCGGTGAAGTTTTCGGCCAGGATGGTCAAGTGAAACTGGTCGGTGCCGGGCCTGGTCTGCTTGTCATGCCGCGACGATCCGGCCATGTACGCTTCCACACCGATGATCGGCTTGATGCCGTACCGGCGGCAGGCGTTGTAGAAATGAAGACAACCGTACATGCCGCCGTGGTCGGTGATAGCCAGCGCGGTCTGGCCGTGCTGTTTGGCTGCAGCCAACAGCGGCACATCGCCTAAGTTGCGCGGGTCGATTTTGTTGAGGCCGTCGAGCATCGAGTACTCGGTGTGGACGTGAAGGTGGACAAACTCGGCCGGCATGGTTAGCTGATCTTACCAAGCCTGAAGTGATCAGTCCAAGCCACAGTTGTGTTAGCTGGGCGCGTTAGCACAGTTGTGTTAGCTGGTCGCGCTCCGTCCAGGCCTGATTAAGTCCTTAAGCCGGGCCTGCAGAGCGGTTCGAACGGCTTTGGCGTCTACATCCAGCTTGTCCCGCCGCTTGATGGCGGCGATGGTTTGTCCCAGCAGAAAGTTGAGCAACTGGTCTTGGCCGGCTTGATACTTGGTTACGGCGTCCGGATTGTCCGCCAGCACTTGGTCGATGGCAGCGGCCAGTTGTGTGCTGTCTACCTCATCGCTACTGGTGAGCTGGTGGTAAGCGGCAATTACTTGCTCGGGGTCGGTCCCCGGCTCGACGGTAATTTTTTTGTTGACCAGGGCGCTGACTAGCCGGTTGGCGGGCAAGTCGGTTCGGGCGGCGGCGGCCAGCACTTCGTCCAGCCACTCCGCCTGGTGACGCTCGGCTGCCATCGGCTGGGCAAACCGCTCTTCTAGCTGATACTGCCTCTGCCAGCGCTCCAGTTTGGCGGCCGGCAGTTCCGGCAGTTCTTTGTTCAGCCGGTCCACCGTTGCCGGAGTTAGCCTGATGGGCGGAATGTCCGGGTCGGGAAAGTAGCGATAATCCTGGGCCTCTTCTTTACTGCGCTGGCTGACGGTCTGCTGAGCGTCGGCGTCCCAGCCGCGAGTGGACTGGTCCGGCGTTCGGCCGCTGTCCAGGATTTTGCGCTGCCGCCGCCGCTCGTGCTCAATAGCTTGTTCTAGGAACCGGAATGAGTTGATGTTCTTGATCTCCACTTTGTAGTTGGGCAGCTGGGGCCGGCTGGCCGTTTTCATCGAGACGTTGGCTTCCAGCCTCATCCCGCCCTGTTCCATGTCAGCGTTCGAGATGTCCAGGTAGCGGACGATCTGTCTGACCTGCCGGGCGAAAGCCTTGGCCTGGTCCGCCGAAGTGATGTCGGGCTCGGTGACGATCTCGACCAGAGGCACCCCCGAGCGGTTGAAGTCGATCAGGCTTTGGGCGCGGCCGTCGATAGTTTTGTGAAGCAGTTTGCCGGTATCCTCCTCCAGGTGAATGCGGCGGACCTTGACGGTTCCCTGCGGGGTGTCGAGCCGGCCGTGGTAGCAAAACGGGATGTCGTACTGGCTGATTTGGTAACCTTTGGGCAAGTCGGGGTAAAAGTAGTGCTTACGGTCAAACTTGGAGAACAAGTTAACCTGGCAGTTGAGCGCCAGGCCCAGCTTAACGGTCCACTCGATGGCTTTCTTGTTGGGCACCGGCAGACCGCCCAACAGCCCCAGGCACACTGGGCAGGTGTGGATGTTGGGTTGGGGTGCGGCAAACGGATCGTTGCGGCAGCCGCAAAACATCTTGGAAGCCGTTTTCAGCTCGGCGTGGATCTCCAGCCCGACGACCAGTTGGTACTCCTGTTGATTGTTAGTCATGGTTAGGGGAGCGGTTGTTGTCAGCGTGGGCGCTGCGCGCCCAGTCAGGCGAGCGCCAGCAGTTCCAGGGCGTGTGGCGCTCGAACGCGTCCGCTACCTGGATTACTAAGTCTTCTCGCCACATCGGCGCCACTACGTTTAGCCCCAGATAGAGATTACTAGCTTCATCACGGTAGCAGGGTACTGATACTCCCGGCAGGCCGGTGATCGAGCTTGGTTCTGCCAGCATGTCTTCCAGCTCGCCGAACATAGTCGCGCCTTCACTGGCGCCGATTTTTTTAGCGTAACCTGGAGTACTGGGCGATACCAGTACGTCGTAGCGTTGGAACAGCCGTTCAAAGTCCTGGACAAACAGCGTCCTGACTTGTTGGGCCAGCACGTAGTACTTGTCAGCATAGCCTTTGCTCAAAGTAAAAGTGCCCAGTAGGATCCGCCGCTTGGCTTCACCGCCGAAGTAGGAGCGGTCCCGGCCGTAGCGGATGCCGTCAAGTTTAGCCAGATTGCTGGAAACTTCTCCGCGCTGAACGACGGTGTACACCGAAATGGCCAGCCGCGGCTCCAGTCCCGAGGCCGGCTCCAGCTCAGCCCCCAGTTCGCTGAGCACCTGGAGCTGGTGGTGGTACACCGGCGCCACCTCCTCCAACCCTGGCGTGTCTAAGTACAGCACTCCAATTTTGAAGCCCTTGATACTCTGTCCCAAAGCGCGAGTGAAGTCGGGTACGGCTTGGGGCGAAGTGGTAGCGTCAAGCGGGTCATGGCCGGCCATGGCGTTGAGAAGCAGGGCCGCGTCCTCTACCGTTTTAGTAATCGGCCCGGGGCTGTCCAGCGACGAGCCCATCGGCACCACTCCGTACCGACTGACCCGACCATAGCTAGGCTTGAGGCCGACCACTCCGCACCACGAGGCTGGCTGCCGGATCGAGCCGGCGGTTTCACTGCCGATACTGCCCAGACAGAGATCGGCCGCCACCGCGGCGGCGCTGCCGCCGGATGAACCGCCCGGCAAGTACTCGGTGTTGCGCGGGTTCAAACTGCGGCCGAAGTCCGACGTCTCGGTTGACGAACCGTGGGCCCAAGCGTCCAGGTTGGTCTTGCCCAGCACCACTCCGCCGGCTTGCTGCAGCCGCCGCGTGACGGTGGACTCGTAGGGCGGCCGGTACGCGTCCAGTATTTTTGACGAAGCGGTGGTGACTAAACGCTGGGTAGAAAAGTTGTCTTTGACAGCCAGCGGCAAGCCTTTGAGAGGCAGGTCGGCGTACCGATGGGCTATCTCCTCAGCCTCTGGCTCTTGTGCCAGGTAAACGTTCAGCTGGTCGTTACTTTGGGAAATCTGCTGCCGCAAAGCTTGGTACAGTTCTTGGTGTGACAGCTGTTTGGCGCGGAGCAGTTCCAGGGCTTGGGCAATGGTCAGCCGGTTGGGTAGGCTGGGTGTCTTGAGAGAAGTCATGGCGAAGGCTCGTTATCGGGCTGGTCTTGGCGAGTTTTATGATTTAGGATGGCCGGGACAACGAAGTAACCCTGGTGAGTGTGGGCGGCGTTGGCCAGGGCCGCTGACTGGCTGAGAGACTGCTCGTCATTGACCACGTCGTCGCGCCACACGTTTTCAAGGCCTGTTACTTGGTGGGTGGGCGGGATATCGGCTACATCTGCTTGGCGCAAGTGGTCAATCACCTCAAGGGTCTCTCCAAAAGCGGCCGCCAGCTGATCGCTCTCGGCATCGCTGACCGATAGTTTGGCCAGCTGGGCGATCTTATGGATACTCTGCGGGCTGATCCGAGGGCGGGGCGTTGACATGCTTAGGTTCTAAGTGCTTGATGGTAGTACCAAAAAAAAGCGAGCCGAGACTCGCTCACCAGCGCCAGCACTCGGCCGAGTACCTACACCTGTTGTTGGAAATTGTTACTCTGACGGCCTGTCATCAGCGTACAGCTAGAATACCACAAAGCTCAGAGCGCTGCTAGAGCCGAGATCCGCTCGTCTACCGGAGGATGTGTCTGGAACAACTTGGCGAACATCCCCACTCCCCCATGAATGTTTTTGAGAGGGTTGTCAATGTAGAGGTGGGCGGTGGCCTTGTTGGCTGCCTCCAGCGGTTCAGTGTCTCGACTGATCTTGCTTAAGGCGTTCATCAGACCTCTGGGGTTGCGCGTCATTCCCACCGCCGACGCGTCAGCCAGAAACTCCCTCCGGCGGGAAATGGCTAGCTTGATCAGCTGGGCAATGATTGGTGACAGCAAGGCCAGCATTAAACCAACTACCAGCAACAATACTTGCAGTTGTCCCCCAGAGCGACTGTCACTGCGCCGCCGAGCTCCGCCAAACAACGTCATCCTGAGCATCATGTCCGCCAGCAGGGACACCAGCCCCACCAGGATAGTCACTATCGACATCAACCGAATGTCGTAGTTACTGATGTGCGACAGCTCGTGGGCCACTACTCCCTCGATCTCGGCACGTTCAAGCCTTTTGAGCAAGCCGGTGGTGGCGCACACCACCGCGTGGTCGGGATCTCGGCCGGTCGCGAAAGCGTTCATGGCGCTGTCGTCTATCACGTACAGCCGCGGCATCTTTATTCGCTGGCCGATGCTCAGGTTCTCTGCGACGGTAAAAAAATCAAAGAACTCTTCCCGATCAGCCGGCCGGGCGCCGGAAATTCCTAAAATAATTTTGTCGGACCACCAGTATGAGGCAAAAGACATCAGTCCGGAAAAAATCAGCGCGATGCCTACCAGCTCCAGCCCGAAACCAAAGCCGAGCGTCATCAGATAGGCTACTGCTACCACAAAGGCCACGAACAGCACCACGATTAACCACGACTTAGTTTTATTCGACTGAATGAGTTGATAGTGAGTCATTTTTGGGCTGGTTAATCGGATTGGAAGCCGGTGTTTCGAGTGGCCGGCGGTCGTTACCAGACAAGCTCAACAGGATTTTTCGACCGGGCCTAAACAAGAAACCCACCCCACTTCTACTCTAGATCTACCTTGACATCTTTCATTTCTTCGGACGAAACCTGGACGTGGGCGCCGGTCTGGGCTGTCTCCAGGCCTTTCTCGGGCTGAAAGCCAAAGGTGTTGGCGATCACGCTGGAGGGGAACGTCACCAGCCGGACGTTGTACGACTGGGTCAGGTCGATCAAGCTCCGCCGGGCGTACATCAGTTTATCGGCAGTGTCGCGCAGTTCGTTCATGAACTGGCCGACGGTTTGATCGGACTTGATCTCGGGATTGTCCTCGACAGCCACGCTGATCCGCGGCAGCACCGACTGAAGCGAGCTAATGGCCTGATCGATGTCTTCGGCCGAACCGGACCGCTCCGCCCGCTGGGCAGACTTGCGCGCTTCGGTCAGCAGTTCGAAAATTTCTTTTTCCTGCTTTAAGTACCTTTTGACGGCCGTCGCTAAGTTGGGGATCAGGCTGGCCTGGCGTTTGAGCTGGTTGCCGATCTCCTGGATACTGGCCTTGATCTGGGTTTTAAGGGCTTGCAGGCCGTTGTAGATCGAGACGATATAGATGATGACGGCCGCCACAATGACAGCAATGATGAAAATGGTTGACATAATCCTTAGTATACTATAGTTGTTACTGTTACTGGGCTGCTTAGGTTGGGCTGCGCAAGTAGGTCACCCGGGCCGGCTGAGCTACAGCCTCCACCGCTTACTTATCCAGCCGGTACTTTATCCAGCCGGTACCGTTCGATCTCGTCCTTGCCACGCCGCTCGGGGGGTGGGATTAACTTCAGGCCCAGCTCTCGGTAAAACTCGGCTTCGTTGCCGTACTGGCGAACCACCATTTTGCCGGTGTCGGCATCTTTAATTTTTATGCCGTGCTCGGAGAGGGACTTGCCTTGGCGCAGTGCCAGCTCGCGCAGCTGGATGTTGTGCTCTTTGGAGCCGGTGAAGTGCTGGAGGAACGAGCCCCATTCTTCTGCCGGCACGCTCTTGATGTCTGCCTGGCGGCTCTGCACGAGCACCACCCTAAGTAGCTGATCTCCGGCGGCCCTGATGTCTTTGACCACCTGAGCTTGCTCGAGGCAGTTTTGAACTTCCGTCATTGAGCCGGCAATGATGCCGATATCAATGTCGCCGATGGTTGGCCGCCGTCGCCGCAAACTACCCAGTACTTCAACTCGCTCTACCGCCGGGCAGTCCTGGAGGATTTTGACGATGCCTTGGGCCATCTCCAGCGCCTCACCGAGTGGCAAGCGTTCTTGCCTGCGCTGGCCTTGCTGTTGGTGCTCCTGGAGCGCGTGGATGATGTCGGCTTCGCTTTTTTCGCCAAACCCCGCCAGCTCTCTAACCTTGCCTTGTTGAGCTGCTGTGAGCAGTTTGGGTATGGCGGTCTCGCCGTCATTTAGCCCCAGCTCCTGGGCTAGGTTATAGGCCTTTTTCACGCCCAGCCCGTGAACTTGCTGGAGGACGTATGCCCCCTCTGGTACACCTTTGACGTACTGCTGAAAAGCCTTGATGTTGCCAGTTGTGAACAGTTCGGTTAACTTGGTGGCGATGGTGTCGCCCACCGCCGGAATGTTGTCAAACTCGGGATCAGTCAAGAACATCCGGTGCAGCTGTTGGTCGAACTCGGCTATCGACGCCGCCGCGTTCTGATAAGCGCGCACCCGGTAGGGATTGGCGTTCTTGAGCGCCAGCACTTCCGCCACGAACTCTAAGACGCGGCTGATCTCTTGATTAGAGAGGTGTTTGGACAGCGGCAGTTTCACTGCTGCTACTCTAGCATAGTTGGGCGAGTGCTGGCCGACAGGTCATCTTCATACTCAATCTCTGTAAAGGTCCAACCAAGAGCAAGTATTTTTTCGACATCTAGTTCAGATTCCGGATCAATCAACTTGGCCATAGCTTTCCGGCTAAATCCCTCTAGTAACAGCGTCAAACCTTGTTTAGTTAGGGGGAGATCGGCATTGATTCGAAACTCTGCATCTCTATCAGGATCATCAGGATCATAAGTATTAAAAAGATCAAACTTTACCCCTCCGTATTTTTTTGTTCTAAAAACATTAAATATGGCGTCTCTGTGTAGTAAATTCAAGACGTGGGCGACAAATTCGCCCGGGTTAGCTTTTATTAAATTTTCGAGTACAGCCTGATTTTCACCGACAATTCCTATTTCTGCCAGATTTGATATTATTTGATAAATCGCATCTTCACCCTTTCGAGTTTCGACCTCTCCTGGAGGAACAACTATCTTGTATTCTTTACCGCTTGCCATCGTCATTACTATATCAAATTAAATCAATGATGCCTTGGCAAAGATAGCTCGAGTCAAGTATAATTCAATTCCTATCCAGGACCCGTAGTGTAGCGGTTAACACGCCTGCCTGTCACGCAGGAGATCGCCGGTTCGAATCCGGTCGGGTTCGCCAGTGGAGAGGGTCACCGCACTACTTCTTCCCACTTAAACTCGTCCCTGCCAAAGTGTCCGTAGGCGGCAGTCGGCAGAAAGACCGGCCGGCGCAGGTCAAGATACTCGATGTTGTTTTTGACATTCAGGTCGAGGATGTTGTCGATGAACCCGGCAATAGCTTTAGCGGACGTCTGGGCAGTACCGAAAGTGCGCACCTGTTTCATCACCGGCCGCGGTTGGCCAATACAGAAAGCCAAACTGACCTCAGAGCGCTCCGCCAGTCCATGAGCGACGATGTTTTTTGCCAAGTGTCGGGCAATGTACGCTCCGGACCGGTCTACTTTAGTGGCGTCTTTACCGCTGAAACAACCGCCGCCCACTCGCGAGTAGCCGCCGTAAGTGTCTACTACGATCTTGCGGCCAGTCATCCCAGCGTCGGCAGCCGGCCCGCCCAGGTGCCACTTACCTGTGCCGTTGACCACTAGCTTGGCGGGCGCAAACGGCAGGCCGGTGGGCTCGACCACCGGCCCCACTACCTGTTTGAGCAAGTCTTCTCTGACTTGACCAAGCTCAACACGCGGGTGGTGAGGTACGGCTACCACCACCGCCTCGATACTGGCG